>ENA-OSEO01003262-OSEO01003262.1-sediment-metagenome-genome-assembly--contig:-NODE-3262-length-19721-cov-6.984474_pt1 | contig 19721 bp, 16 predicted proteins | sample MGYA00237883_ERZ534232 | MGnify/ENA metagenome assembly ERZ534232
AGGAGGTCGTTATGTCCACCGTGACCGTTCGCGTCGATGCCAGCGACTGGCGGGGCACCCTGCCCCACGCCTGGACCTACATCGGTTATGACGAGTGCAACTATACCACCACGCCCGAGGGCGGGGCGCTCCTGGGCGAGATCGGTCGCTTTCAGGAGCAGCCCTACTACGTGCGCTGCCACCACCTGCTCTGCACCGGCAACGGCCTCGGCTCGTTCAAGTGGGGCTCGACCAACGTCTATCTGGAGGACGAGGACGGCACGCCGCGTTATGACTGGACCGGCATCGACGGTATCCTGGACGCGATCCTGCGGTCTGGGTGCAAGCCGTTCGTCGAGCTGGGGTTCATGCCGCGCGACCTGGCCGACCCCCGGCTGTACGACAAGGCGCACGACGGGCACCGGATGGAGCAGTACCAGCGCACGGGCTGGGCCTGCCCGCCGAAGGACTATGCCCGGTGGCACGATCTGATCCGCGCGCTGGTGGCCCACTGCGTGGCGCGCCACGGCGCGGCCGAGGTGGCCACCTGGTACTGGGAGCTGTGGAACGAGCCCGACCTGGACTATTACTGGAAGGGTACGACGGAGGAGTTCTGCACGCTTTACGACTATACGGTGGCGGCGGTCAAGGCCGCCCTGCCGGAGGCGCGCGTGGGCGGGCCTGCGACCACCAACCCGGTGGCCGGGGGGCGCGCAGCGGGCTTTCTCGACGACTTCCTGGCACACGTGACCGGCGGCGTCAACGCGGTCACCGGCGAGCGCGGCACGACCCTCGACTTTGTCTCCTTTCACGTCAAGGGAGGCGGCTACCGCGCCGACCCGCTGCACCGCCCGCAAAGGCCGCCCTCGGTGCGGCGCGTCCTGGAGCTCGCTGCCACGGGCTATGAGATCCTCTCACGCTACGAGGGGCTGACCGCGCTAGAGTGCGTGCTCTCCGAGGCCGATCCCGACGGCTGGGCCGGCGGCGGCGCCTGGGACAACATCAACCTGAACTTTCGCAACACCGAGTACTATCCCAGTTACGTGGCCTGCGCCTTTGACAAACTGCTGGCCTATGCCCGCGAGCGAGATTGGGACCTAAAGCTGCTCACCTGGGCCTTTTTATTCGTCGGCGAGCGCTGCTTTGAGGGCACCCGCGCGCTGGCCACGCAGGGGATCGACAAGCCCATCCTGAACCTGTTTCGCGCGTACGCCCGGCTGGGCGCGCAGCAGGTGGCGCTCAGCAGCAGCGGTGCGCAGGACCCGCTGGCGTACGGGGACCAGTGGGGGATGGAGGCGCCGCCGGACGTGTCGGGAATAGCGACGCTCAGCGGCGACACCGGCTTGCAGGTGCTGCTCTATTGCCACCACGACGACTGGAACCGCAAAGACAAGGTCGCGGTGACGCTGGAGATCGCCAACCTGCCCTACCCCGCGGAGAGTCTGACGCTGCGCCACTACCGCATCGACGACGCGCACAGCAACGCCTACAGCGAGTGGGTGCGCCAGGGGCGGCCCCTCTACCCGGCGCCCGGCCAAAAGGCAGCGATCATGGCGCGCCAGGGGCTGGAGCTAGCCGAGGCGCCCCGCGTGGTGCCCGTGGAGGACGGCCCCGTGCGGCTCGCGTTTACGATGCCCACACACGCGGTGTCGCTGATCGAGGTGGAACGGGAAAGATAGTGGAGGATAGGTTAGCAGGTTACAGGTTGCAGGTTGCAGGTTGCAGGTTGCAGGTTGCAGGTTGCAGATGTCAGATCGACGGTATCTCGCTCGCCCCTTACTGGAGGGTCAGCCTCTGGCTGACCCGGTCGGGCACAGCCCGACCATCCGGGGCGCACGTGTACTCTTGTTTTGCGATAGGGATCAGCCTGGACGATCATGTTCCTGTGCGTGATCGACGGAGAACGGGCCTGCGGCCCGACGCGGAGTGCAAGCGATGTACTCATCGCCACGCGCCCCAGGTGTGCCGCCTCTCCCTGGAGGGTCAGCCTCTGGCTGACCTGGTCAGGCAGAGGCCGACCATCCGGGGGCATGTGGACCACACTGCCGCAAAAGTGGTCAGCGTCGAGGCTCACATTCCTGTGCGTGATCAACGAAGAACGGGCCTGCGGCCCGACGCGGAGTACAACTCCGCGCCCCGAAGGACACGCGCAACCCGCAAGCCGGGATCCTATCCTGTCCATCCTGTATATCGATGTGAATTCTACTGGCCTACTGCGCCGCGTACACCAGCGCGCGGCCGTCGGCGGTCTCGAGCCACAGGCGGTCGCCGTAGACGCGGGCGGTGGTCACGGCCTGGAGCGTCTCGAGGTAGCGGCCCTCTTGCGCCATCAGGCCGTCAGGATCCTGGCAGGCCATCTTTGTCGAGCCGAGCGCCTGGAATGCCACGGAATCGCCGGTCAGCTCGTATGAGCCCGTGTAGCGGTTGCAGCCGGCGCTGCCCGAGGCGGTGCCGTCGGCCAGCGTCAGGTCGACGCTGGTGCCCGGGATGGGCATATCGGCCAGGATCAGCTGCACCGGCGCGTCCGCCGCGTCGTTGTGCCGGATCATGCCCAGCAGCGACCAGGTGGTGCCCTCAAGGGCCCTGTCCGCGCCCGCGAGTCTCGGTTCGAGCGTCAGCGTCCCGCCGCGCTCGCCATGCAGCACCAGGCGATCGCCCTCATGCTGCACCGTGATGCGGCCCGAGAGCACCGCCAGATAGTCCGATTCCGCCCGCAGAGCGGGGCCGGAGAGATCGCAGCCGGGGTCCAGCATGGCCATATAGGGCAGAACCAGGGTGTCGCCGTCCATCTGCGCGCTGGCGACAAAATCGCGGCAGCCGGCCTGCCCGCCGAGGACATCGTCACGGTAGAACACCAGGGTTAGCGTCGCATCGGCGTCGGCCGGGTCATCATCCACATGCGTAACGTGCCAGGCGGTGCCGATCAGCGCGGCCGGATCCGTGTCGTAGGAGGGCTGGCGCGTGTAGGCCAGCACCACCTCACCTGCAGCGTCCAGAATCTCGAGGGTATCGCCGTTGAGGCGGTAACCCGCCGCCTCCCCCAGCGCCTGCGTGTAGGCACCCTCCTGCTCCATGACACCTTCCGGCTCCAGGCAGAGCATCGCGGTCACAGCGATCTCGCCCAGCATCAGCACGCTATCGCTGGCCGCGACGTACATGCCGCCATAGTGGTTACAGCCGGCGAGGCCGCCAAAACCATCGGCGCCCAGGCTCAGCGTGATGCGCACGCCCTCCAGTGGCGGGCGACCGTTGATGGCGGTCAGCACCCAGTCCGTGTCCGCCAGCGCAGCATCCACCACGGGCGGACGCTTGCGGGCGTACTCGAGCACGGTCGTGCCGTCGGCATCCTGGAACACCAGCACATCCCCCGTGGCGCCGTAGGCCGCGATCCGCTCAAAGGCCTCGAAAAAGGCGGCGTCCTGCTCGGCAACGCCCGCAGGCTCGGCACAGTCGAACGCGGTGCGGTGCATCTCTGCCAGCGTAAAGGCGTTGCCGTCGGTGGCATAGTCCACGCCCAGATAGTTGCAGCCCGAGTTGGCCTCGAGGTAGTTGTTCGGGTGAAAGGCGAGCGTGGGCGCCGTGCCGGCCACCGGGGCCTCGCCGGAAACAAAAGTGAGCAGCCACTCGGTGCCCTCGAGCGCCAGCGCCGGCCAGGGTGTAGGCGCCGTCAGATCGGCGGGTCGCGTGTCAGGCGCACAGCCGGCCAAAAGGACGGCCAACAGCAGCAGGGAGGACAGAAGCAGATAAGGGGTGTAACGCAAGATGATCGGTCTCCTTTGGCAATGATATACGCCAGCGTGCCGCGTGACGCAACTACCTGTAAGACGCCGCCAGGCGCCGTCAGGTTCCCTCTGGGACGGACCGCGGGCTTGTAGCCCGCACCTAAATGCACCCGCAGCACATCCATACCATCATTGTGAGCCCGCGGCACATGCGGAGTACAGCGCTTCTGAGCACCCCTCCTTGTGGAGGGTCAGCCTCTGGCTGACCTGGTCGGGCAGAGTCCGACCCTCCGTATGGCGCGCGAAACGTGGCGCCCCCTGGCGCCCAACGCCCTCATGGTGGGCCTCCGGCCGAGCGCGGAGTGCAACTCCGCGCCCCCCTGCTTGTGGAGGGTCAGCCTCTGGCTGACCTGGTCGGGCAGAGCCCGACCCTCCGTATCGCGCGCGAAACGTGGCGCCCCCTGGCGCCCAACGCCCTCATGGTGGGCCTCCGGCCGAGCGCGGCGTGCAACGTTTCCGAGGGCTCCCGCACCTCTTTTGGACCGCGGGCTTATAGCCCGCACCCGCACCTCACGGTATCACAACCGCCCACCACCTGTGGGCCTGCGGCCCACCGCGGAGTGCAACTCCGCGCCCCGAGCCCACCGCGCCCCCAGAACGCGCCGCGAGCGCCCCGTGCCCCCATTCAGCATCTCACCCCCGAACCGGCCACCTGAAGCCATTCCGATGGCCACCTGCCAACCCGCAACCTGTAACGCGCAACCCATCATCTTCCATCTGCAATCTTCCATCTGTTCTCTCCTCCCCCGCGCCCACCTGCGCCCTGCCGCGCCCTGTGTTATACTCGCGCCACACGTTCAAGCGTGAAAGAGGAGGCACAATGACAGAGGATACGTTTCGGCTGGGTCTGGTGGGGGCAGGGATCATCGCGCGGACGCACATCCGGGCCATGGGTCTGCTCAAGGAGCGCGGTCTGGGCGGCTTTGAGCTCGCGGCGATCTGCGACATGAACGCCGAGGCGGCCGCGGAGGCGGTTGCACTGGCGCAGGAGTTGCTGGGGCAGACGCCCACGGTGTACGCGGACTATCGCAGCATGCTGGAGGAAGAGTCGCTGGACGGCGCCGACCTGTGCCTGCCGCACGGGCTGCACCACACGGCAGCCATCGACTGCATGGAGGCCGGTGTCAACGTGCTCTGCGAAAAGCCGCTGGGCATCACGATCAAGGCCAGCCGCATGATGGCCGAGGCCGCCGATCGCACCGGCGCGATCTTTTCGCTGGCGGTGCCCCAGCGGCGCCTGCCCGGGATGCGCATGGTGCGCTGGGCACTGAACGACTCGGGGCTGATGGGCAACCCCCTGACGTTCTTCCACACCATGGCGCGCCCCGGCCCAAAGCGCGATCCCAACGCCCCGATCCCCTACGCCTCGCAGTGGCGGCGCGACCGGCTGATGTCCGGCGGCGGCCCGGCGATGGACGGCGGGTTCCACTGGTGCGACGGGATGCGCTACCTTGTGGGCGACGTGGACACCGTCTACGCCCGCGCCATCGAGCAGGGCGGCGGCGTGGTGCGCAGCCTCCCCGAGGTGCGCGAGGACACGCTCTTTGCGGTGCTCACCTTCAAGAACGGGATCACCGGCACCTGGTCGTGGTCGTTCGACGCGCCGGGCGAGGGCTTCCAGAAGGTGCTGTTCTACGGCTCTGAGGGCTCGCTGAGCACCGAGACGCGGCACGCGATCTTTCACCTCTACTGGCGCCAGGGCGAGATGATCGAGCAGGGGCTGCTCACCCAGCGCGAAGGCACCCAGTTCACCTTTGACGAGCTTCACGGCCTGTACAAGGCCGCCACGCCCGCCGACGAGTTCGAGTTCCTGTTCCCCGCCGGCGTGCAGAACGGGTTCGCGTACGAGATCTGGGAGTTTATGGAGGTCGTGCGGGGCAACCGCGAGCGGGTCGAGGTCGATGCCTGGGACGGCATCAAGTCGCTGGCGGTCTGCGAGGCGGTGTACGAGTCGGCCACCTGCGGCCAGCCCGTCAAGGTCGACGACGTGCTCTCGGGCAAGGTCGATGCCTACCAGGCGCCGATCAACGAGCACTGGGGGATCTAGGAGATTGCAGATTACAGGTTGAAAGTTGCAGGTTACAGGTTACAGGTTGCAGGTTGGGCGAGAGGGCGCCGGGGCGCTGGGGCGGACCATGGACGACAGACCATAGACCATGGGCGCTGGGACAGACCACGAACCATGGTAGGGGCGCTGTGCCCAGCGCTGCACTCCGCGGCGTCGCGAAGCGTCCGCTGTAGGGGCACACCACCGTGTGTGCCCTCGGTGTGTCCGCAAAGGCCCCGAGCGACCTTCATAGCGTGTCCGCGCTAGCGGCCCGCAGACGCATGTGCACGGCATGAGCCTGGAGCGCGGGATTCATCCCGCATCCGGGCTCATGCGCCATGGGTAGAGTATCAGGGCAGACGGCAACCAGCAGAGATCGACAGGGGCGCCATGAGGCGCTGCATTTCGCGCGCGATTAGGATGGTCGGGCTCTGCCCGACCAGGTCAGCCAGAGGCTGACCCTCCAAGAAGAGGGGGCGCGCGGCGCGCCCTGTAGGGGCACACCACCGTGTGTGCCCTCGGTTTGTGCGTGAAAGCCGCGAGCCGCCTGGATAGCGTGTCAATACGAACGCCCCGCAGGGGAACGCATGCGGCGTGAGCCTCAAGCGCGGGATTCACCCCCCACCTGGGCCGGACTGCGTCTCTAGACAGGGATGTTCGGCCCAGCGATTTCGGGCTTGCCCGCAAGCAGGCAGCATCGACGACCTTCACACGGTTTGGACGTTGAAACGTTGAGACGTTCAGACGTTTGGACGTTTGGACCTTCCGACGCTCCGTTGTCCTCGTGCTCGTGGCGGTGGTGCAGGTCGGGTTCGTGCGCGTGCGCGTGGGTCAGCGGGGCGTGCGTGTGCGGGTGGCTGTGCGGCCCAGTCACGGGCGCCTCGTGATGTTGATGGTGCTCATCGTGGGTGTGCAGGTGTTCATGGGACTGCGACGTGTGGGTATGTTCATGCACGTGCCGCTCGGCCACCAGCAAACGGATCGAGACCGCCAGCAGGGCCACGGCGACAATCAGCCGCGGGGTGATCGGGTCGCCCAGCAGCAGCACCGAGAGCAGCACGCCCCAGAAGGGCGCCGAGGAAAAGATCAGCTGGCTGCGTGTGGCGCCCAGCTGCTGCGCGGAGCTGATGTACAACACAATGCTCAAGCCATAGGACAGGGCCCCGACGGCCAGTGCACCCGCGATGGTCCAGCCTGGCGCGCCACCCGCTCCCCCGCCAAGGGCCAGGCCGATGATCAGGTTGGTCGTCCCCGCGGCGAGGCCCTTCCAGAAGGTGGACTGGGCCGGCGTGATCCCATCGATCAGCGCCGTGAGGTGGTTGTCGATCCCCCAGGAGAGGCAGGCCAGCGCGACCAGGCCCACCGCGAGAAAGCCTGCGCCCTCGCCGGACCCTTCCCAGGCCAGCAGCAACGCCGCGGCCAGAATCCCGCCGGCGGCCAGCCAGGAGCGCCGTGTCAGGTGGTCGTGAAAGAACAGGTGCCCCAGCAGCGCCGTGGCCACCATCTCCAGGTTGAGCCATACAGAGACGGACGCCGCCCGGGCCAGGTTCAGGCCCGCCAGCAGCGCCACCGGTCCGAACAGACCGCCGAACAGCACGGCGCCCGCCAGTCTCAGCGCATTGCGGCGGTCCATGCGCCACAGGGTCGCCCAGCCCCGCTCGCGCACGGCGAGCCCCAGGACGCCCAGGCTGGCGCCAAGATAGAGCAGTCCAGCCAGCACATAGGGGGACAGGTGGTCGAGCAGCGGCTTGCTCAGGGGAGCGGCCGCACCAAAGAGCAGCGCAGAGGCCAAGGCCATCCAGAAAGCAGAACGACGCATGGGCAGAACCTCGGTGGTGAGATGTTAGATTACAGGTTGGCAGGTGGCCATCGGAATGGCTTCAGGTTACAGCTTACGGGCTGGCGCGCATAGATCGCGCTCGCCCGACGTTGATGCGTCAGGGTGCTGCCCGCACACGGCGCCCATTCCCGGCGCTCCGAATTCTGCGCAACGTCGCACCACGAATGGGCTCTGCGCTACAAATCCTGTGAATCTTGTACATCCCTGTTAATGGTTCTGTTCCGCTCGGCCTCGTACGCGCCGGCCTCGGCCTGGCCCATGGCGCGGTAGGCCTCCTCGTGCGGCTGCCAGAGCTCGATCAGGTTCCCCAGGGGATCGGCAATCTGCGCAAAACGCCCATAGTCGTAATCCGAGATATCTTGCGTCACGCGCACCCCGCGCGCTCGGAGCAGCTCCAGAAACGCCTCCAGGTCGTCTACGGTAAAGTTGAGCTGGACACCGTCGAGGTGCCCGTCAAAGGTGATCAGCGTAAAGACGTTGGGCTCTAGAAAGCCGATCCCATACTGGCCCACCTGCAGAGCCAGCACGTCATGGTACCAGTCGAGCAGGGCGCGAGTGTCGCCCCTGACGTTGAGAAACACGCCTCCGAGACCGGTGATCCGCGCCATGTGTCCTCCCTCAGCGCTGGCTGGGCCAGAATGAGCGATGCTTAATTGCGTCGAGGCCGGATGCGGGATGAATCCCGCGCTCCACGGGCAAGCCCCGTCCTCTACATCCTGTACATCGATGTTTGTTACCGTCCGCAGCCCCAGATCGCGGCGTGTAAGGCGCTGTACTCTGCGTACGCCTCCCGTCGGCCACGCCCCACGCCCCTGGATGGTCAGCCTCCAGGCTGAGCGCTGCGACCTTCGGGGCCTGCGGCCCAGCGCGGAGTACAACTCCGCGCCCCGAGTACACCGCCTCTTGCCGCAGGGTCAGCCAGAGGCTGACCCTGCCAGGCGCACGCGTGCTTCTCTGTCGCGCAAGTGGTCAGCGTGGACGCTGACCCTCCCGGTCTCGGTCAAGCGCCGGTGGGCCCGCGGTCCAGCGCGGAGGCGATGGCCTTGCCATCGTTCAACTCCGCGCCCCGTCTGAGCGGCGCTACGGCCCACCGCGGAGTGCAAGGCGCTGTGCTCTGCGCCATCGGCATCAGGATACGGGCAGTAAGCCCGCGGTCCGACGGCAGGCCCATCCTGTCCATCGATCTCAGTTCCCGCCCACCGCCTGGCGCGACAGGATGCTCGCCAGGACTGCGCTGAGCAAGGCTGCGCCCGCCCCGGCGAAGAACACTACCGGGTAGCCGGCGCCTGTGGCCACGTAGCCCCCAATGATGCCCATGCTGCCAAACCCCAGGCTCATGCCCATGGAGGAGAGTCCCGAGACCACGGACCGCTCCTCAGGCCGGGCGATCTCCATCTGTAGCGCCTGGTAGGCTGGCCGCCAGAGGCCCAACACACCATAGACACCCACTACGCCCAGCATGGCACCGGCAGGCGTGCGCAAGAGACCCATCACCATCAGGGCGGCGACCATACCCAGGGCGCCCGCCATCATCATATGCCCGCTCGAGCGCCCGCGCCCCAGCCGCCCGCTGGCCAGGGCCGCCAGCGCCGTGGCGCCCATCCCCGCACTGGTGACCGAACCGATCACGGCGGTGGGCAGCCCAAAGATCGTGTCCATATAGACCGCGGCAAAGGTCTTGCAGGCGGCGTGGCCTGCGTTGGTGGCAAAGCCGCAAGCGGCCAACAGCAGCAGCGCGCGACCCACGCGAAAGCGCGGGCGCGGCGCATCCGTCACAGCGTCCGGCAAGGCACCATGGGGTGCCCCACCGCCCGGTGCCCCAGCTGCCTCATGCTGCGCTTGCGCCGCCGTGGCGGCGGTCGCCGACGCGGCTGCCCTGGTGACCCGACCCATCAGCCCGATCGGCGCCAACGTCGCGGCCCCGCCAGCCACCGTCACCCAGAGCGCCAGCCCGTACGGGCCGGGCAAATCGGTGGTACCCCCCTGCAAGCCCGCGATGGCACCCGGCAGCAGGCCGCCGATCAGCGCGCCCAGGAGCATGCCCACGCTGGCGAACACCTCGCGCAGCGCATAGGCCGACCGGCGGCTGCGCACATCCGTCACCGCCGCCATCGCCGCAATCACGCTCACCACCTGCATCGACCAGCCGAGCGAGATGACCACCTGAGCGGTTAGCAGCCAGCCGAAGCGCACCGCCGCGGGGATGACCACCGCCAGGGGTGGCATCGCCATGCCCAGGGTAAAGATGACCACCCCCAGCCCCATCGTGCGCCGGGTGCCCAGCCGCGTGCCCAGGTACCCGCCCACCAGGCAGGAGGCGGAAAAGGCGATGGCCCCCGTGGCCGAGAGCGTCCCAACGGTCTCCGGGCCAAAACCCAGGCGCAGCACATACAGCACGCTCAACAACTGGTGCATGCCCAGGTAGGAACCGGAGCCGAGCGCTGAGGCGATGCAGAGCAGCCAGACCTCACGACCGTAGCCGGCCTGCCGACGATGATGCTTCCGGGCCATGGTCCTCCGTGATAGATTGCAGATAGGAGATGGCAGATTACAGATTAGGGAGTACAGATTACAGACTACAGATCTGAGACAAGAGCCGGTCTATGGTGACACCACTGGCAGGAGTGGACGCAGCTGCTCTAGAGTTCTACCAAGCCCGCGCCTCAAGTCCGTACGGGCCGCTAGATACTGGCCCCGTTGGGATCAAAGAACCCGATAGTGCGGTCGTACCCCAGCGCCTCGGCTTGGGTGACCTGGCCCGAGGCGACCGCCAGGGCCGTCTCGAGAATCCGGCGCCCTGCCGCGTCCACCGAATCACTGCCCGCGATGATGCCAGAGACATTGACGTCGATATGATCGTGCATCTGCGTGTACATCTCCGGGTTGCTGGCCACCTTAATGACGGGCGCCAGGGGAAATCCCTGCGGCGCGCCGCCCCCGGTCGTGAACACGATCAGGTTGGCACCGGCCGCCGCCAGCCCGGTCATGATCTCATTCTCCTTGCCCGGCGAGTCCATGGCAAAAAGCCCGCGCCCGTTCAAGGGCTGGCCGTATTCCAGCACATCCTCGATGATGTGGGTCCCCGCCTTGCTCATGGCCCCCAGCGATTTCTCCTCGATGGTGGTGAGCCCGCCGCGGATGTTGCCCGGCGTGGGCTGGCTGCCGCGCATGTCCACGCCCACGCTGGCCGCCCGGCGCTCGATCCGGTCCACGATCTCCAGCAGGTGCTGGCGCACCTCGGGTGTGCGGCAGCGGGCCGCCAGAATGTGCTCCGCGCCGATGAACTCGGTGGTCTCACCAAAGATGACCGACCCGCCCCGCTCGATGAGCATGTCCACCGCCACGCCGGCGGCGGGGTTGGCGGCCAGCCCGCTGGTGGCGTCGGAAGAGCCGCACTTTATGCCCAACACGAGCGCTGACAGATCACAGGGGGTTCTCTCTGCCCGGTCGAGACCGGCCTTGAGGTCGCGCACCTCGGGCAGCCTGGCCTCCAGGCAACGGCTCAGGCCCCCCTCCTGCTGCACGTTCAGCTGCAGAACGGGCTTGCCCGCCAGTTCAGCCACGACCACCAGGTCGCCGGCCTGGATCCCCTCGCACCCCAGCGAGACGAGCACCACGCCCCCAACATTGGGGTTGGCGATCAACCGGCCCAGCAGATACGTGGTCCGGTCCAGGGCCGGCTTGAGCTCGCAACACCCGTGGTCATGCGTCAGCGCCTTGCTGCCCGGCACCAGCGCCGCCAGCGCCGTCACAGCCTCGTTCACGCAGAACACCGTGGGGATGATCGCCAGCAGATTGCGCGTGCCCGCCTGGCCATCGGCCCGGACATAGCCCATGAACGAAGCATTACTCACCGTCTGCACTCCTTGTTTTGGCCCGCTTGCTGGCCACATTGTGCGTGTGCACGTATCCACCCGGGAGGATGTCATCCGTCGCCTCGCCAATCGATTCGCCGTACTTGACCACATCCTCTCCCCGGGCGATCGCGCGCAGCGCGACCTTGTGGCCGAAAGGCACGGGCTCCAGCAGTTGCAACATAAAACTGCTCCCGTCACGCTCCGATACGACCACGGTATCACCGGCCTCCAGGTGATCGAGCGCCGTGGCCACGCTGTCACCGAGATGGATCCGGACCGCCCGCTTGCTCACACTACCATCCTTGTTGCCCCTGCCCGCCGCGCACGAGCGCTCACCCGGCATCACCTGACGCCGTACCAACAGGCTCCGGCTGCCAGGGACGCACAGCAAAACTGCGCCATTGATGGGCCTATCATACCCATGTCGGCGCAGAGATGCGAGAAAGGGGGGGACAAGCGGCCGCTGCGAGCGTTAGGGGAGATCCACCAGGCCACGGCGCAGGGCGGCGACCACCGCCTGCGTGCGGTCGTTGGCCTGCAGCTTGCCGATGATGCGGCTGACATAGTTGCGCACGGTGCCCTCGGTGAGATGCAGCCGGGCGGCGATCTCGCGGTTGGCGAGTCCCTCCACCAGCAGCTCCAGAACCTCTTCCTCGCGGGGCGTCAGCGGCTCGGTCGCGAGATCTTTACTCGGGGGCGGGCGTCGCGTGGTCGCCTCTGTCGCCAGGCGCTGGAACTCGCTTAGGACCTTGCGCGCCACGGTAGGATCGAGTTGCGACTCGCCCTCCATGACGCCGCGGATCGCATCTGAAAGGGTCTCGCTGGAGGCATCTTTGAGGAGATAGCCGGTGGCGCCGGCCCGAATCGCCTGAAACACCAGGTCGTCGGTATCATAGGTTGTCAGGATGATCACCTGGGTATCGGGCAGGGCCTTGCGAATCTGGCGCGTGGCCGGGACGCCGCCCAGCACGGGCATCTTGAGATCCATGAGCACCACATCGGGGCGCAGGGTACGGGCGGCGGTCACCGCCTCCTGCCCGTCGCCGGCCTCGCCCACCACTTCGATGTCCTCTTCATACAGCAGAATCGTCGCCAGACCCTGGCGCACAATTTGCTGATCATCCACAAGCATCACACGGATTGGGCTCGTCATTCCACTACCTCGAGAGTGTGCACTCGACGCGCGTCCCCTGATCCGGCCCACTCGAAATCACCAGATCGGCCCCGATAAGCGCGGCCCGCTCACGCATGCCCATCAAGCCGTAACGATCCGGACCCACCCGCTCCTGATCGAAACCACGGCCGTCATCAGCGACGACCAGGCGCACCCCGGTGCCGTTCTGGTCCAGCGTGAGCGCAAGCCGGCTGGCGGCGGCGTGCCGCTCGGCGTTCAGGAGCGCCTCCTCAGCGATGCGATACAGGGATCCCGCCTCATCCAGCGTCAGGTCCGGCTCGTGCCCGCTCACCGTCATTGTCGTGACCAGGCCCGTGCGCGCCTCCACCGACGATAGCATCTCGCGCAGCGCGCCCTCCAACCCCATCGTCTGCACAGGATCGCTGCGCAGCTCCTGAATCGCATGCCGTACATCTGCCAGGCCGCTGCGAGCGAGGCGCGTCATGTCACCCACAGCGTGCTCCGCCGCCTGCGGATTATGCGCCAGCAGCGCGCGCAGGGCCTCCAGCTGAACGGCGATCGCCGAGAGGGAGTGGGCCAGCGTATCATGCAACTCCCGCGCCAGGCGGTTGCGCTCACGGCTGACGGCCAGCTGCTCCACGATGGCGGCATGCCGCCGAATCCCGTGGTAGGCGCTCTCCAGTTCGGCCCGCTGCTGCCGCTCGTGCTCGGCCAGCACGCTGACGATGGTGGGCAGAACGTTGAGCATCAGCACAAGGATCGCCACGCTCAACAGGTATACCGGCGCCACGACATGCGCCTGCAGCGAAAGCGCCGCGCCGAGGAGCACCATAAGCATCGCCAGCGCACCCCCGTAGAGCGCACCGCGCCGGCCATAACCCCACGCGAGCAGCGTTGTCGGGATCAGCAAGAGGTAGGCTTGCGCGGGCACCTGCTGCAGCGCCGTCATGGTATTGCCATCCCAGTCGAGGGCCCCGGACCAAAAGCCGAGCAATCCCAGCGGCGCGATGGCGGCATCCAGCCCGCCAAGAACGATGTGCAGTCCGAGGACCACCGCCAGCAGCGAGCGTTTGAGAACCCTGGCCGCCAGCGGCAGAAACGCAAGTACCCCAACGATCAGGCGGGAGGCCAGGTAGAGCGAGTACCAGCTGGCCTCGCCCGTGCCGGACCGCATCTGCAGCAACAGCCCGCCGATACCGACAACCAGCTCTGCGGCGAGAACGATGCGAAAGATCTTGAGCGCGTCACGCTGTGGCCACGTTTGTTCCATAGCACCATTATAGCAGGCCCGGACAAACAGTGTGACCCGGGGAGGGAGAGCACCCCGGGTCACCTGTCTGATTCTGTGCCACACCTGTTGTGCGCGCAACGGTATTGTGGCATCTGGGTCGGGGCGCTTGTGGAGCAGGCCGCCCAATGTATAGCAGACTCGTTGCCCCAGATAAGACGTATCCTCTCGCGTCCCTTACAATTCAATACTAGACCAACCTGTGCCCCCGCAACAGTGGGCAGCGTCACATCTCCACCTATGATATATGTCATGAGCAGGCATCGCGTACCGGTGATGCAAGGCACGGCGCCGCCTGCGGCTAAGGTGGCGCCCTCCATGGAGACGGGGCACGCGCAGCGCGCGGCCGCGGGACGAAATTCACATCGATAGACAGGATATACAGGATTGAAAGCGGCAGTCGCCGAGCACCGCGCATGCCGGAGGGTCGGCCTCTGGCCGACCCGGTCAGCCGGAGGCTGACCCTCCAAGAAGTGAGGGAGCGCGCGATACGAGGTGCAACGCCAAAGGGGCGCGGAGTTTCACTCCGCGATGGGCCGCAGGCCCATACCTCGCCGTGGTCGATCCGGAGGGTCAGCGTCCACGCTGACCTACGCCGCGACGGAACGATCAACGTCCGCCGAGCGCGGTCAGCCCGAGCGATGTACCCATCGCCGCAGGCCCATACGTCGCACGCGGAGGAGAAGCATGCTCGCAAATGCACCCGTTGAGTGGTTGCTCGGGGGAGACCCCTGGGTGGTGTACCGCACACTGCGCGACCTGTGCGGCGAGCCAGAGGAGGCCCCCGCCGTGGTCGCGACCCGTACCGCGATGCTGGCCGACCCCGCGGTGCGCGGCATCGTCGAGGGCCTGGCGAACTGGCCCGGCGAGGTGATCGCCAGCCACCGCAGCCCGACGCAGCCCTTTCACCGGCTCCATTTCCTCGCCGACCTGGGGCTGACCGCCGCGGACCCGAGCATGCCCGAGATCGGCGCGCGTGTCCGCGCCGACCACTCGGACGATGGCATCTTCACATTGCCCCTCAAGATCACCGAGAGCTATGGGGGGAGCGGCGTCGCCACCCCGGCCTGGGCGCTGTGTGACGCGCCGGTGACCGTGAGCGCCCTGGCGCGCCTGGGGCTGGGCGATGAGCCGGATGTGCTCGCGGCACGGGATGCGCTCATCGCCATGGTACGTGACAACGGCTGGCCCTGCGCCCTCTCACCGGGTCTCAAGTGGCGGGGACCCGGCCGCAAGGACGATCCCTGCCCCTACGCCACGCTGGCTATGCTCAGGGTCGCAGCCGCCTGGGAGGAGACGCGGACCAGTGACCCCGCCCGCACCGGCGCGGAGACGCTGCTCACGCTGTGGGCCGAGAGCCGCAAGCGGCACGCCTACATGTTCTACATGGGCACCAACTTTCGCCCGCTAAGTCCCCTTCGTCTGGTATGACCTGATGCACGTGATCGAGGTGCTCACCCAGTTCCCCTGGCTGCGCGGCGACGCCCGGCTGGGCGAGATGCTGGATCTGCTCGCGGCCAAGGCCGACGCCGAGGGGCGCTTCACGCCCGAGTCGATCTGGATGTACTACAAAGGCTGGGAGTTCGGCCAGAACAAGGTCCCATCGCGCTGGCTGACCCTGCTGGCCCACAGGGCCCTGCAACGCGCAAGCCCATCGACAACGGATGGCGGAAAACCGGACAATTAACATCGATATACAGGATGGGCAGGATACGGAGCGCCCCCAGACAAGCGGCGGACCGCCGACATTCCTGTCGGCATACACAGATTCCTACACGGCAACAACAGCGGGAGTGATTCATGGCAGCGACATACCTACTCAAGCACAACCCGAAAGCCTGGACCTGGGACGAACTAGGCCAGAGTGCTGCGCTGGTTAAGGCCGGACACCGCTTCAGGTATACCTGGAGCACTGGCCGCTCGCGGAGGCCCACCATTGGCGATCGTGCATTCCTGATTCGGCTGGGAGTCGAGCCCAAGGGCCTTTTCGGCTCTGGCACGATTGTCACAGATCCCGTTAACCGCCCACACTGGGACCCCTATCGCGCGTCACAGGGTGTGCGTGACTATGCCGTCGAAATCGAGTTTGACACCCTCCTCGTTCCCGGCGAGGACCGCATACTGAGGCTGGACGACCTGCAGCACGCGCCGCTTGGCGCCATGTTCTGGACCACGCAGGGCACCTGCGTAACGATTCCGGAGCATATTGCGGTAGCGCTGGAACTCGTCTGGGCGCCCTATTCCCGCACATACGTCACCTGAATTAGCCGGCGCCACGTTGCGGTCCGCCGCCTGCGGGCCAGGAGCAGGGGGAATCCGTGGCGCAGCAAAACAACAGCACTGGCAACGATTCGCCCACGGACTCGTTGAGGCAGGCCACCTGGGCCGCCGGCGACCGATGCCATAGGCAAGGGCATAGCCGGCTCCTGCCGAAACAGCCCGAGTGAGCGCCCCGCCCAGGGCAAGGCCCACCCCGCTCCCATTCTCCTGGGGTGCGGAGTTGTACTCCGCGACAGGGCAGCAGCAAGCCGGCAAGATGCCGGCGGTCCGGTGGGGCGCGGCTCTCCAGAGCCGCGATGAGCAGCGGGACGATAGGTGTCGTGCTGAGTACGCCGGTACAGGCAACAACCTGAGAGATGCCCGCTGACCGTTGGGGCGCGGAGTTGGACTCCGCGACAGGGCGGCAGCAAGCCGGCAAGATGCCGGCGGTCCAGTGGGCCACGGGCTATCCGGTGGGGCGCGGCTCTCCAGAGCCGCGATGAGCAGCGGGACGATAGGTGTCGTGGTGAAGCGGTGCGGACAGGTACGCTTCCGTGGGCAACGCACCATGTCCGCGCTTCAGAGCCCCTACGCCCTCCCCAACGTCCTGGAATAGTCCGTCAGGACCTCCGCCCCGCCCTCGCCCACGACGATGGTGTCCTCGATGCGGACGCCCCAGGGGCCGGCATACAGTCCGCAGTTGCCCACGGCCAGCACGACGTTGGCGGGCAGCGGCGGCGCGGCTTTCTCCCCGTGGAAAAAGGCGTGTCCGGGCGGCAGCGGCGCCTCCTCGAACTCGATGCCCACGCCATGGATCGGCGGGCCAAAGATGCTGCCCCCATACCCGGCGTCCTTGAGCACCTGATGCAGGTTCGCCTCCAGGTCGCCCACGCCCACCCCGGCGCGCGCCATGGCGATGGTGGACTGCTGCGCACTCAGATACGCATCGTAGGCAGTCTGTTGCTCGGCACTCGGCGTGCCGGCGCAGACCGTGCGGCAGATATCGCCGCTATAGCCGTTGACGATGGGATGCAGATCGATCATCACCAGGTCGTCCGGCTCGATGACGCGCCCGGTAGGCAGGCCATGGGCGATGTTCGTGCGGGGACCGGAGCAGACGTAGGTCCGCCAGAACTCTTCAGCGCCCGCATAGCGCATGGCGTACTCGGCCTCGGCGGCGACCTGGCTCTCGGTCATCCCCGGTCGCAGGACGTGCACCGCCGCGGCCATCCCGCGTGCCGCCACGCGCGCCGACTCGCGGATCCGCGCGATCTCGCCCTCGTCCTTGACCATGCGCAAGCGCGAGAGAATCGCCGTGCCATCCTTGACGGCGACCTCGGCCGGCTTGGCGTGCGGATGGGTGAGCATACCCATCATGGACTGGGTCAGAAACGTGTACTCCAGACCCACGGTGCCCGTCGCGATGCCGAACTCGGCGAAGCAGTGAGCGATGCCGTGGATCATGCCCACCTCGTCCTCAAAGCCCAGGATGCGATCGGCCTGCGCCAGGGCCGTCACCTCAGCGACGTCGGTCTGCGGGACGCCCAGCGCCACCCGTCCGTCGCGGGTGACCATGCAAAAGGCGCACAGCCGCCCGTCGCCGGTGAGGTAGGCCATGTTGGCGGGTTTGGTGAGGAGCAGAACGTCGATGCCGGCCGCCTCCATGGACGCGCCGCAACGGGAGAGACGATCACGATAGGGGGTGTTCATGATGAACCTCCATGTTCAGAGGACTGCACGGGCCCGTGAAAGAACCCGCGGCTATGCTATCGCTGCGGGCGTCTTGTGTCAAGGCCAGTTCGAAGCCAACCGAGCGGCGAGCCAACGGGCATTGGACAGGGATGGACAGGATACACAGGATGGGCAGCCCTGAAGGTCTACACGCCGGGGCGCGTGTCACCGCAGAGGTCACGGAAGCGGCCTGAAGGCCGCGCTCCAAGACGAGCGACGCACGACCGGCTGCGCCGCTCCTGATAGTGCCGGCGACCGTTGCCCTTTGGCAACGGCATTGCCGGCGGTCCAAGGGAAGCGGCCTGCAGGCCACACTCCAAGACGAGCGCCACACGACCGGCTGCCGCTCCTGATAGTGCCGGCAAGAATGCCGGCGGTCCAAGGGAAGCGGCCTGCAGGCCACACTCGAAGACGAGCGCCGCACGACCGGCTGCGCCGCTCCTGATAGTGCCGGCAAGAATGCCGGCGGTCCAAGGGATGCGGCCTGAAGGCCGCGCTCCGAGACGAGCGCCGCACGACCGGCTGCGCCGCTCCTGATAGTGCCGGCGACCGTTGCCCCTTGGCAACGGCAAGGCTGGCGGTCCAAGGGGTAAGACTTGAGTGGCTCGCGCCGAGGCTCGCAGCCGGTTGCCGCACATCACTATGTGTGGCGTCAACGCGCCAACGCGTCACGCGTTAACGAGCATCCTTGCCGATGGCCACGCGAGGCGATTCCGATCGCCGGTTACTCTGGCAGCTCCGGCCAGAGGAGCGCGATGGCGAACAGGCAGAGCACGCTGCGCGCCTGGTAGGTCTTTTCGTAGGCCTCGGCGTGAGCGATCGTGTTGCGCTGCCGGCGGATCAGGTGCGCCATATCGACCGCGTCCCGCGGCAGCAGTTCGTACTCCCCCGCCTGCTGAATGAGCTCGTACAGGTCGACGTTGCGCTCGCGCTCGGGGATATTGAGCAGGAGGCGCAACTGGTCCTCGAGCAGCCGCCCGACCTTGATCGGCAGATGGTTGGAGATGTCGAGCATATCCAGCACCGGTGCAAAGGTGCTGTCGTTACCGGTGGCCTCCAGCGCCATCTGCTTGAGCTGCGCCTGCATGTCCGTATCGCGGCTGCGGGCCACGAGTTGCGCCTGGAGCCCGGCCAGGGCCTCACGGGCGGCAGCGAGCTCCTTTTCCGTGGCCTCACGACGCGCGGCAGCGCCGCGGGCCTCGCGCCGCAGATCGGCGATCTGCGCCTCCGCCAGGGCCCGCGCCGAGACGAGCTGGCTGCGTGTCTCGTCGAGCTGGCGCGTCAACTGGGCCTGTTCCATCCCCGCCTTGTCCAGGTCTTCGTCGACGATGATGTCGACGGAAGCGTTCAGCGCCTCGCGCAGGTCGACGTTCTCGCGCTCGAGCTCGGTGATGCGCTGCTGCAGCGCCTCCGGCGAGGGGGCCGCCTCCGCCGGCACCGGCCGCACGCGGGAGGCCGTGGTCAATTCCTCGCCGAACTCGGCCACCAGCGCATCCCACACCGGTTTGGTGCGGGGATACACCCAGCAGCGGCGCTCGGGGTCCCAGCGGTACCCACGGATGACCTTGGCGCGCTCTTTGATCTGGGGGTGGATGAACAGCAGGAACTCGGTCTCGGTAGCGGTCAGCGTCGGTTTGTTGGAGTAGAGCATGAACCATCCCCTCCAGAAGGTTGTCTCTAGCCGATCGGATCCGACCCCTCGAACACCCAGGGGTACCGCGCGGCGACATACGCCAGCCAATGGCCCATCTGCGGCAGCGGCGCCTCACGCAGCGGGCCAAAGAGCGCCTCGGTGCTCACACT
>ENA-OSEO01003264-OSEO01003264.1-sediment-metagenome-genome-assembly--contig:-NODE-3264-length-19707-cov-4.756495_pt1 | contig 19707 bp, 17 predicted proteins | sample MGYA00237883_ERZ534232 | MGnify/ENA metagenome assembly ERZ534232
ATCTTGCCCCCGGCCGATTCAAACCTTTTAAAACAGTCTTTGGCCAGTTGACGGTGGAACGAATTACGCCGGGAAATGTTCAGGATCTGACGGAATCGTTTTCTCCTGGGAAGGTTTCAGTGTTTCAGGAAAAGCTCCAGCGAAACCACACGGGCGTTTTTGGGCGGCACAAGGGCAAGGTTGTGGGTTATATGTGGAGTGGTGAATACGATACGAATAAAACAGTCAAAGCCGATGGTTATGTGCCACTAAAAGGTCGTTTTTCCCATATACATTTTGCTCAGGTAACCAAAGAAATGCGAGGCCGTGGGTTACAGTTGCTGATGGCTACCTGGTTGATCAATGATGCTTTTTCCCGGTCGATTGAAAAAATTTATACGGACATTGAGGTTAAAAATAATATTGCCATGAGGGGGATGTGTAAACTCGGATTTTCGGAAAATTTTCGTTTTTTCACTTTAAGGTCAAAGAGCGGTCCCTGCTTTTGTTTAAGATATAAAAATAGTAACAATTGATCTATGAAAATTGATGTCCGTTTTGATAACCCTGATATAAGGCCGGAGATTACCTATCTCTGCAGATTTTTTAGCACTCTTTTACAGGCGGAGTTTATTCCGGCAAAAGGCGGAGAGCCCCATAGAAAAAGTGAAAAGACTATTTTTTATATATCTGCAGACAGCGCGGATCGTGAGCTGGAAAAGACATGCGTCTATGTTAGGCCGAACAGGCGTCTTTGGAGAAGCTATCTTTGCCGGGAGTTTATCCAGGGAAATGCGGTAGCACCTCTTACCCGAAACTTTTTTGCGGGAACCTGGGAAAACTCTCCCAAAAAAGTTATTAAAGAAGATATCTTTTTTATCGTCCTTTTCTTAATTTCCCGCTATGAAGAGATTTTTTCTCCCTTTGACAAGGATCAGCATGGCAGGTTCCAATTTAAAAACGATACCCTTGCTTCTCAGGGTATAAAAAAACCGATAGTCAATTTGCTGGTAACAAAATTCGCAGAGCTCCTTTCACAAGTTTTCCAAGAAACTATTTCTGTCCGTCAGGATCGTCCGTTAGCTGTAATCAGCCACGATATTGACATTCCCTTTTTTTATGCAAAGAGGATTAATGAGGTTTCTATTTTCCTTAAATCTTTTTTTCGGGGAAAAACCGACTATAAACAGGGCAGGTTAAAAAAGGTTTTGCTGAATTCCCTTGGGCGTGTTGACGACCCTTATGATACGTATGATTATTTTAATGGTGAAGAAAACAGGCGGCGGATCAGATCAACCTATTTTCTCTTAATGAGCAGGGAAAATAAATGGGGGTTGGATCTGAAAAAATACCAGAAGCGTTTGCGGTTATTGGTTGAAAATGACCATGAGATTGCTTTGCACCCAGGCTATGAGTCTTTTAGCGATCTGGAAAAGACAAAAGAGGAAAAATTAAAAGTTCAGGGGCTTGTCGGTCGAGAACCACTGGGAACTCGTAGCCATTTTTTACGATTCAATTTTCCTGGTTCTTACGAAGTTAGAGAAAAGCTTGGATTCATCTATGATTCCACTTTAGGTTACGCAGAACAGGTGGGCTTCCGGGGAGGAGTTTGTACTCCTTTCAAACCATATGATCCGACTCAAAGGCGTCAAATCGATATCTTGGAAATCCCCCTTTGCATAATGGATGGAACCCTGCGCGACTACCAGGGCCTGTCTCCCAAGCAGGGTTTTGAAGCCATCAAGGATATTGTTAGCAACGTGAAAGCTGTCAATGGGGTAGTGGTTTTCAACTGGCATAATTCCTTCTTTTTGGGCAAAAGCCAAATATGGAAGGAAGTTTATGAGAACAGCCTGGATCATTTAATGCGGCAAGGTTTTAAGTTTATGACTTGTGCTGAACTGGCCCATTCCTGGAGTTCTCGCTGGAGTTCCAATGGGAATGCAGAAAATGAAAAAGAGGGTGCGCCGTTGTGAAAAAAGTATTGATGATTGCTTATGCTTTCCCGCCGATGTCTTATGCTGGAGTCTTCAGGCCTTTGCGTTTTGTAAAATACCTTCCAAAGCAGGGCTGGCACCCACTGGTTTTGACCCTCAAAGAGTGCCCGGACCTGGAAATCGACTCTGAACTGTTGAAGCAAATTCCAGAGGAAGTGAAAATTTTTAGGACACCCACAATTGATCCAATCCGATGGATGTGGAAAAGACAGAAGGCGAAGGCCCAAGAAAAGCCCCCAGAAGCAAAAATCGTTTTGAACAAAAAAAAAGCCGATAAATTTATTCAGAGACCACCCTTTCGGCGAAAAATTAAAGATATGTTGATTCATATGGTGTCTTTTCCAGACCATATGATTTTCTGGGTTCCTTTTGCAGTAATTCGTGGTGCAATTATTATTCTTCGAGAAAAACCTGATGTCATATACTCGACCAGTCCACCTCATACAGCACATCTTTCTGCTTTGATTCTTTCCTGGGTTTTTCGGCGTCCTTGGGTCGCAGATTTTCGGGATGCCTGGGGAGATGCCGATAATCTCTCCGATCAATGTTTTAATTCGCAGTTTTTGAAAAAGGTGGTCTTTTTTTTGGAGCGAAGAATTTTTTCTCGTGCCTCTAAGGTATTGATGGTCACGGATTGTTACCGGGATATGGCACGAGATCGGTTTCCAAACCTTAAATCAGATAAGATACAAACCCTTACTAATGGTTTTGATTTAACTGATGTTGATGACCTAAAGCCATATAAACAAGAAAAGTTTACCATTGTTTACACTGGAAATTTTTATGCTAGTAGGCAGCCTGATCTTTTTTTGGATGGTTTAAGATTTTGGCTTGATAATTATAAAAAAAATGATTTAGCCAATGAGATACAAATTCTTTTTGTTGGTAGTTTCAGTGATGAATTAAAAGAAAAAATCAAAGAAAGAGGTCTTGAGGACTTTGTGCATTTCAAAGGTTTTTTAACAAAAAAAGAAGCCATGCGTTACAATCTTGGCGCTCATATGCTTTTATTGATCATTGGATTTAATAAAGGGAGCGAGGGAATACTAACATCAAAAATTTTTGATTACTTTCTTTGCCGGAAGAATATCTTAGCGATTGCCCCAAAGGGGGAAGCCGAAAAATTGATCAAAAAGTCAAAAAGCGGCTTTGTAATATCTGAAGAGACGCCTTCTGAAATTGCAGATGTTTTAGAATCCCAATTTTTGTTTTATCAAGAAAACCATACATTGTATTATTGTCCAGATGAAAACATAGTTAGAAATTATGAAGCTTCAAAACTAACTCAGTATTTGGGCCAATTCTTCGATGAGATTTCGCGTCAGAATTAGTCAATAATGGGAAAAATGGATTTCTTTTTTGGGGAGCGAAATAAATAGAATAATAACAATTATATTCAGATTGTTTATAAAACTTCGATATTTTTCTAAAATGGAAGATTTTTATCAATAATTTTTTACAGTTTATAGGTTTTATATGTCTATTATTGCGGGATGTTTTTCAAAAAATAGTAACCTGCTCAAAGAAAACAGGGCTGTGCTTGAAAATATTGTGCGCGATCATTTAAATGAGAATATTTCAATTTTTGAAAATGAAGTCTTCTTTTTAATAAAAAACGATATAGGAGCTTTTTCATTTCCAGGATGGTTTGAAAGAAATGGAACTGTAACCGTTTGTGCTGGTGACCCTTTAATTTATAGTGAAAAAAAGCCTTATTCCGGAAGTAGAGAAAACGATTTAAAATTAATAAATTATGATTTTAGTGAAAAAAAATACAGTAATTTAAAGAGTGTAAATGGTATTTTTTGTGCTGTTCATTATGATGGAGATCAAAGCTTATATTTAATTAGTGATAAGCTTGGTGTCAGACCTTTATATTTTTATGAAGATCGAAATATCGTAATTTTTTCATCGCAAATGAAAATATTAGAGGAAAATTATTATATTAAAAAAATAATTGATATAGTAGGAGTAGGTGAGGTTGCTTCCTTTGGTTTTGAGTTGGGCAGGCGAACTCCATATAAAAATATAAAAATTTTATATGGTGGGGAAATAAGGCAATTTGGTTTAAATGATAAGTCAAAATCAATTCAATATTGGAATTGGAATGATGTATCTCCAATTCAAATAAAAGAAGAACAGTTGCTGGATGTACTTTATGAAAAATTTGATTTGGCAGTTAGAACCAGGCTAGGTAATGACCGAAATGTTTTTTCATTCCTCAGCGGTGGAATGGATTCTCGCTGTGTCGTGACTGCTTTGAGGAGTAACGGTGCAAAGATTCATTCCTTTACCTGTTCTCCCGCTAATTCTCAAGACACCGTATTTAGTAAATTGGTCTCTGAAAAGTTAAACACCTATCACACGTATGTCCCGTGGGAAATTGGGCAAGGAACCAAATTTTCGACGGGGTACGCCGGAATGATCAGTTATGGAATTAGACACTCTAAATATAAAGAATGTGCCTGGCCTGAGCGTGCCAATATGGTTTGGACCGGGGATGGTGGCAGTGTCGGGGTGGGTCATGTTTATATGAGTGATGAGATCATCACTCCTCTGAGAAAAGGAAACCTTGAAGAGGGAATAAGGATCTTTCTTGAAAAAAGGAGGCTTGCGCAAGGTCTCTTTGATAAAAAAATATTTGAAGAGATAAATGAAAAGGTGTTTTTGGACGTAAAGAATGAAATTTGTAAATATTCCAATCATGAACCGGGAAGAAGCTTTCATCTTTTTTTGATGTTAAATGACCAGCGAAGACATCTTCACCGGCAGCTTTTTGAATCTATAGATATTCATGAAAAAGATTTATGTGCACCTTTTTATGATAGTTCTTTTTTGGAAACAATTATTGCAGCTCCAATTGATTTTTTCCTTCGGCACTCTTTCTACAATAAATGGATGGAAAAATTCCCTTATGAAATTTCTAAAATACCATGGCAATCTTATTCAAATCATGAAAAATGTCCATTGCCTATTCCACCTGATTTGTCAAACCAATGGGATGAAGAGACCTTGAAAAAAACAAAAGAAAAAGACAGGATTCATTTCGTTAAAAAGTTCTTCCCGTTCCTTTTTTCAAAAAACTTCCCATCCCACATAATTAAAAGAAATAAAATACGGTTTTGTTATGTTTTGTACTATTTAAGATTAAAAGATACTACTTGGTTGTTGAATCAAACAAGGCCATTTTTTGAATACTGGGGGAAAACTAAAAAATCCAATAAAAATTTGGAATTTTAAAAAAATATTGAATTATGATTATGGAGAAATCTTTTTTTGAAGAAAATTTTAAAAATATGGGTTCTCAATTATAAAAATGAAAAAATGGGAAGAGTGATAAAATTATCCAAAAAATTTTTGGGGCTCTTATGGAGTAGTTGTTCTCCGAAAAATAGTCCCTGCAATAAATTGAAAAATGAAGGCGTTTTTTTAATTTTATGATTTTCCTCAAATTCAAGTTGGCGTTTTAGATGGCCGGTATTCTGAAGGAGTCCAAATTACTCGCAAAACATTCTATGATTTACGGCTTCGGTACGGTTGTTAATCGTGTCGTAGCTATAATGCTGCTTCCAATTTACACCAGATATTTGACCCCAACCGACTATGGTGTTAAAGAACTTATCGGCCTGACCGTTGATGTTGTCGGTGTTCTTTTGGCTACCGCAGTGTCCTCAGGGGTCTTGAGGTTTTATTTCGAATATGAGGATGAAAAGCGGCGCAATGAAGTAATCAGCACTGCCTCGATTGGTCTTACTGTGGCCGCTTTTATTGCCTTCTTTTTTCTCTCTTTTTTCACCAAGCCGATGGCGACCTACATCATAGATGCGCCAGAGCTATACTACTACTTCAATATCGCCTTGGTGTCCATGTGGCTTGGAGCAGTCAACAATGTCGGTTTCGGTTATTTGAGGGCAAAAAAGAAATCCCTGCAATTTGTACTTCTTTCATTCTTCCGTCTGCTGTTGGCTGTCTCATTTAACATTTATTTTATCGTTTTTCTGAAGCTAGGCGTTTTGGGCGTACTCTTGAGCACCCTTCTGGTTGCCGTGGTTACTACGTGTGTGCTGAACGTGCCTATACTTTTTGGTGTTGGATTACGTTTTTCAAATGCCACCTTTAAAGATTTGGTTAAATTTGGACTTCCCATGGTTCCAGCTCAAATAGGCGCATTTGCTGTTCATCTTTCAGACAGATATTTTCTAAAAGCATATGCCTCCATAGCCGATGCGGGACTTTACTCTCTTGGGTATCGTTTTGGCACTTTGCCAGGAACGTTCATCTCCACTCCGTTTAATCAAATATGGCAACCCCGGCGGTTTGAGCTTTACAAACAGCCAGGCTCTGAGGAGCTTTTTGGGAAGATTTTTACTTACTATGTGGCTCTGGTTTCTTTTGCCGGTTTGGGGGTCGCTGTTTTGACAAAAGAAGTTTTGATGGTTATGGCTGACCAGAAATTTTGGTCGGCATATGCCATTGTGCCCATCATTATTTTGGCGAATATTATATTTACTTTAAACAGTCATTTGGATTTTGGCATAAGCCTAATGAAAAAAACAAAATATTTTGCCTATATTGACGGATCAAATGGATTTTTAATTCTCATTTTAAATTTCTTGCTCATACCAAAATATGGAATATATGGCGCAGCTTATGCTACACTTATAGCATTTGTTTATAAAACGACGTTAGTTTATTTAACAAGCAGAAGAATATACAGGATTTATATTGAAATTAAAAGAATAGCAATAATAGCAATTTCATGTTTAAATTTATTTTATTTATGTTCATTTATAGAAGTTGAAAATATATACTTTGGATTTATTATTAAGCTAATAATTATACTATCTTTTCCTATAATATTGTATTTATTTAGATTTTATTCCTATGAAGAAAAGGAATTTGTCATAAATAAGATAAAAATTAAATATAAAAAAAAATAAAATGAAAAAAAATAATTCAACTGTTAGGCTATTAGATTCAACCAGCTATTATAAAATTTTAAAAAACTGAAAAAATTTGGATTAACAACAAATAAAAAATACAAAGAGCAATATTCGCTGAAGTCATGCTTCCAAGTGCAGAGCAGATACAAATTATATTGCCCATCAGCACTATTATTTTGATGGTTTTAAGCTTCGGCCGGAGTTCTTACGGTGTCCTGGCTTATTTTATTGTTTTGAATGCTAAGCTTGGTGATATGTATCCTGCCTTGGGGGCCATTCGATTTGAGTTTCTTGTCGCTTTAATTGTTTTGGCAAGCATTCCGGTTTCTGGTGGAAATTTTTTCAGAGCTTTACCTCAAGAGGATGAACTTAATAAAAGTTTATGGATACTTTTTTCTTTGGGGATGATTTCGGTCGTTCAATCCGTGAGCCCATCGGTTTCCTGGACGTTTGGGGGATATCCTCTTCTGAAATTGTTCTGTTTTTACATTATGGTTGTTTGCTCGGTTCGTGATGATCTAGATTTGCGTATTGTGCTCTGGGGTGTTGTGCTTGTAGTGAGTTGGATAGCTTATGAACCTGTTACAAATTACTTTCGGGGAGTGGTTTTTTCCCAGGACTATGGGGCCGTAGCTGTTGGGAGGTTTGGGGTTACCACTGGGCATGTTGCTTTGGCTAATACCCTTGTCCAGACTCTTGCCTTGATGGTATTTTTTGGGATCTCTCAAAAAGCAGGTTTAAAGCGCATTCTTTGCTACTTTTGCACCTTTTTTGTGGTTTTGGGTATCGTTTTCACCAAATCCCGGGGCGGTTTTGTTGGGTTGGTGGCTGTTGGCTTGGGTTTTATTTACTTATCCGAAAAGCGTTTGAAAACCTCCTTTGCTATGGGTCTTTTATTGGCCTGTATTTTAATCTTTTCCGGTTCAGATTTTACTAGCAGGATAATAAGTATCGGTGATGGAGTGATGAGCTCTCGTTCGACCAGCGACAGGTATATGGGGCTGGTTAACGGTATCGATATGATGGTGAAGCGCCCCATTCTTGGAGTGGGTGTTGGCGCGTATGCCGAGGCTCGGCGTCAGTATTTTAATTATTATTTTTTTTCCCATAATCTATATGGGGAATTGTTGGGAGAATTGGGGCTTGCCAGCATTTTCTGGTTCTATTGGATTTATTTATTGTTTAAGCGGTCCATAAGCTTGAAGAAGATTTTAAATAAAAAGATACCTCAGGAGAAATTTTATTTCTTTATCCTTTCAGGTGTTCAAATCGGTTTGTTTGCCAGACTCGTGATAGGCAATTTTTCACATTGTGCTTTTATTTGGTTCTGGTTTCTCATGGCGGCCATCATTTTTTCAATTGGAAAGCTGATTGAGGCAAGTGGCGATGTTTTGGCGAAAAAAAGCAAATGATTTTCCCATGTATAAAAAATTTGTTCGCAATATTTCTTTTCCCATCATTGCCAGGCGAAATGGATTGACTGGCCTTTATGAAAAAATTCATGGACTTGAGGAAAGTCAGTATTGGTCTAAAGAGAAGTTGGATGAGCTTCAAATACGGAAATTACGTCAGTTGCTAATTCACGCAAGAGACCATGTCCCATATTATAAAGACCTTTTTGGGGACTCAGGATTTCGGCCTGAAAGCCTGGTTGCTATCGAGGATTTAAAATCCATTCCCCTTCTTGACAAGAAAATCATTCGCCAGCAAAAGGATAGGTTGCTTGCCCGTTCTTTTGCCTCAAGGGAACTGCATTTTTCTGAAACAGGTGGGACAACTGGCGTAAAAATGAAGTTTTACCGGGATAATAAGTGTCTTTCGGCCAAGGAGGCTCTCAGGTTCAGGTTTGAAAAGTGGGCAGGCTGGGAAATAGGGGAAAGCATGGGCTTGGTATGGCCTGCGACAGTCGATTATGTTGGTCACCACACTTGGAAAGCGAAAATTAAAAACGCACTCTATGAACGCCAGGTCGTTTTCCCGGCGGCAGTTCTGGAGGAACCCGGTATTCAGGATTTTATAAGAAGGGCCGTCAAGGGGAAAATAGTCTTTATTCGGGCATTTACCAGTCCACTATATTCCATTGCACATTATTTACTGGATAAGGGCCAGCGGTTACCGGTCAAGGGGATTGTCACTACAGGGGAGCCGTTGTTTCCCCATCAACGTAACGTTCTTGCAAAAGCTTTTGATTGCAAAGTCCTGGACAGTTACCGATGCAGGGAAGTTGGTCCTGTTGCCCAGCAGTGCTCTGAGGGTAAGGGGATGCACGTTAATATGGAGTCGATCATTTTGGAGGTGGAGCGTCAAGACGATCTTCCCGGACAACAGGGTAAAATTGTTGTTACGGATCTGGAAAATTATGGCATGCCGCTTATCCGGTACAATATGGATGACATCGGCGAACTGTCAAATGAAATTTGCTCTTGCGGTCGCACGTTACAGATGATCAATACTTTAAGTGGACGTGCTGCTGATTCTTTTGTAACTCCGGATGGCAGACAGGTTATGGCCGGTTCCCTGGTGTTATATCTTGTGGATGAAGCACCGGGGATGGTTGGACAGGTTCAGGTCGTGCAGGATAAAGTTGATCACTTGATTATTCGAATGACGCCTGACCCGCCACCCACGGAAGACATAAAAAGCTATCAAAAAGAAAAGGTTAAACAGCTGTTTGGTAATTCAATGGATGTAGATTTTGAAATTGTTTCAGAAATTTCGCGCTCGAAATCAGGCAAATACCAATTTGCAGTGTGCCAAGTGAAAAATGAGGAGCAGGAAAGCTAAATGGCAAAAAAAGAAGCACTGCAGATTGCAGCAATAGGGGATTTGGCATTTTGTGGAAGATTCACCGACTGCGTAGAGCCGAGTGCTCTTGAACAGGTAAAAAAAGTCCTCGGTGATACTGATATTGTTATCGGCAATCTGGAAGGTCCTTTGACACTTTCCTGTGAGCCCGTTCCAGGGAAGTGTCCTTTGCGGGGGCATCCGGCTTGGTCGCAGGTTTTGAAGAACGCTGGAATTTCAATCGTTTCTCTTGCTAATAACCATACGATGGATTTTGGAAGTGCAGGCCTTGAAGAGACGCTCTCAAGTTTAAAAGGAGCCGGCATTAAGGTGGTTGGAGCAGGGAGGAGCAGGGAGGAGGCCAATGCTCCTATTTTTTTAGAAATAAAAGGGCAAAAGCTAGCAGTATTTGCCAGGACCATGGTGCATGTTGCCTCGCCCTCCTATGCCGGGGATAAAGTCCCGGGAGTAGCTTTTTTTGACGAAAACGAGGCCTTATCCACGGTTGTAAAATGCAAAGAAGAAGCAGACCTTGTGATTTTGCTAATTCATTGGGGGCTTGAAGAGTATACTTACCCCTCGCCTGGCCAGAGGATCCTTGCACAAAGATTAGTGCAGGCGGGAGTGGATCTCATCCTGGGTCATCATCCTCATGTCCTTCAAGGGGTTGAAAAGAATAAAAATTCTTACATTGTTTATAGTTTGGGGAACTTTTTGTTTGATGACTTCGAATGGACAGCTACGACTTCTGAGGGGAAAGAAAGCCTTCTGGCATATAGATTAAATCCTGCCAACCGTGAGGGAATGATTGCTTTTTTTGAGATAAATGAGAACAGTGAAGTTGAGCTTAAGAAGACTGAATTTACCGTTTTGCTTAATAACGGTTCCATTTGTGTGGACAGCCTAAGTACTAGAGAAGAGAGTTTTGATAAGTGCTGTCGATTTTTAAAAAGTTGGAATTATTCTTTTTTTTGGAGATTGTATGCCTTGCACCGAGAGTGGGAGTTGCGAATCAAGCCCATTTTTTTTCCTGAAGGGTGGCTTATGAAATTGGGCAAGGTGCGGTGGCATCATGTTTCTAGGGTTGCCGAAAAGCTGATTAAGTCAATTAAAATTGCGACAGGGAAGAGTTCTAATCCTTATGATTGAGAACCATTGGGGGGGGGAATATACGTTACAATACTTATTTGGGAAACGAGGTGGGCAAAAGGTAAAACTTCTGGTTGCCAAAAAATACAATTGGCCTAAATTTTTTGGAAAAACAGAGGATTTTTTATTCTGAATTGGTAGGGGGAGTCAATGGGCCATCTTGCCGAAGATCTTGACCGATATTTTTATATGTTTGGGGTTTCTGGTTTTTTTAAAAAAATCAAAATCATTATTTTAACCCAAGGGATCTGGGCGATTGTCGTATACCGGTTTGGCTCAGGGGTGTTATTAAAAAGGTATCCGTTTATTTTTAAAAAGCCGTTGATGCTTTTGGCCACCATTTTTCAAAAAATTGTGGAAATAGCTACTGGTATCAGTATTCCATTTTCTTGTCAGATTGGAAAAGGGCTCTATATTGGTCATTTCGGGGGGGTTTTTTTAAACCGGGATGTCGTTATGGGCTCTCATTGCAATTTGAGTCAAGGTGTCACAATAGGGGTTGCAGGCCGAGGAAAGGATATGGGGGTTCCTGTCATAGGGAATCGTGTTTATTTTGGGCCCAATTCTGTCGTTGTCGGGAAAATCACAATTGGTGATGATGTCGCTATAGGAGCTAATACTGTGGTAACAAAATCCGTTCCGAATAAAGCGGTTGTGGCCGGGGTCCCCGGGAAAGTCATCAACATGAACGGCAGCCGTGATTTTGTGGTGTTCCGAGAGGCAGCGGAATGAAAAAAATCTGGATCACCTGGGAATGTCAGCGGAGAAATCGTGAGTTGAGTTCAGCAATGGATGCCCGATTTTTTGAACTTGCTGAGATCGATAAAATTTCTAATCCTTTTCGCAAATATCTTTTCGGTTTATTTAAAATCACAAAAATTCTCTTGAAAGAGAAACCTCAAAATTGTTTTCTGTCAGAACCCTTCCTTTATTTATGGTTTTATTTAAAGGATGGGTTGCTATCAAAGTATATTTGGACACGCACAATGTGAGCCTGACCCGCCGACTGACAAAGAGTATTAATACATTGTTTATGGAGGTTTGAGCCGGAGATGACGATTGCTCATGTTATGCATGTCAGAGACAGCCGAGGCCTTTTCGGAGCGGAAAGAGTAATTCTGGGCTTATTAAAAAATTACGATCGAAAACGGTTTAATCTTTCCCTTCTTTGCATGATACGAGGTGACGGTGGTAGTGACCCGTTAATTCAGGAAGCAAAAAAACTGGGAGTCGAAGTTTTGATTGTTGATGTCCGGGGCAGGCTGGATTTTAAAGCTATATTTGAGATTCGTCAGGTTTTCCAACAAAAAAAGGTGGCAATTTTTCATTCTCATGATTTTAAATCTGATTTTTATGGCTGGCTGGCTTCTTGGGGATTGTCGGTTAAGCGGGTCTCCACAGCGCATGGTTCTACTAGAGATTCACTAAAGAAAAAATTTTACCTTTGGCTGAATGAAAGACTAGTCTGGCGAAAATTTCATCGGATTATTTCGGTTTCTACTGAGTTGCAGGAAGGTTTATTGAATTCTGGCTTCCCCAAGCGCCAGGTGGTCTTAGTGCGCAATGGTTTGGATTTTGACTCTCTACAGCGGGTTCAAGTTGTTGAGGAGGACCAAACCTTTTCGGTTAACTGTAGGGGGAAAACTATCTTCGCAGTGATTGGGCGAATTTTCCCCGATAAAGGGCATATTTTTTTCCTTAATGCTTTTGCCCGAGTTTTTCAACGCGATAACGATATTTGTGCCCTGATTATTGGTGATGGCCCTTTTTTTTTGAAAATTAAAGAGCATATAGAGAAACTTGGCTTGGAAAATGATGTTCACATGCTTGGTGTTCGATCCGATATGGAAAACCTTTATGGCATAATTGATTGCCTGGTCATCCCTTCTCTACGAGAGGGTCTTCCCTATGTTTTATTGGAGGCTATGGCAATGGAGGTAAATGTCATTGCTTCTCGGGTTGGGGAAATTCCAAAGATTATTAAAGATGGTGTTGATGGATTGCTTTTTGATTCAGGCAATTCGGATGAACTTGCAGATGCAATGATGCGATATTTAGAAATGAAAAATCATCATGTTTTGTGGAGGAAAAGAGCGAAAGAAAAGGTCTATACAGAGTTTTCCGCGGATACAATGGCTCGAAATGTTGAAGTTGTATACTCTGATCTATTAAAAAAATAATAAACCTTGATTAATGTAGGTTGTTTTGGAGGTTTTAAATGTCGTCAATTTCCCTTGGTTTAATTGGTTGTGGAGCTGCTGCCAAAAGATACTATGTCGCTGCTTTAAAAAAATATAAAGGTTCATTTGAGGATGTCTATTTTGTGGATAAGAATATTCAGCAGGCTGGCATGATCCGTGACGAGGTTGGTTTTGGGCAAGTCGGTAGTGATTACATTGATATTGTTGATAAGGTGCAGGGCGTTATTATTGCCTTGCCGCATTTGTTGCATTATTCAGCGTCATTGGCTTTTTTAAAGGCGGGAAAACATGTTCTATGTGAAAAACCCTTGGCTGAATCAGCAGCACAGGTGGAGGAACTTCTGAAAGCGTCACGGGTTAATCATGCAAAGTTGGTTGTAAATAACACCAGGAGAATGTTTCCCACGCACAGAGAAGTTAAAAGGCTGATCGAGAATAATGAAATAGGTGATATTAAATCGATTGAAATAATTGAAGGGGGAGTTTTCGGTTGGGCCAGTGCAACAGGTTTTTATGTTGATCCCAAAGTTTCCTCGCGCGGTGTTTTGTTTGATCTTGGGCCGCATGATATCGATCTTATTTGCTGGTGGCTGGGTGAAAAACCTGTTCTTGTATCCTGCAAGGATGATTCTTTCGGTGGTCCTGAATCGGTGGTGAGAATTGAAGCAAGGGCTTCAGGGGCGGATATAAGAATATTGTTAAATCGTATTTGCGATCTGGATTCTCGGTTTAGAATTGTTGGTACAAGAGGTGTTGTCGAAGGCAAGCCCATGGACTGGAATAACCTGACAATAACGGATAGCAGCGGTGCCAAAATAAAAAAATATCTAAAGTCCCAGGAAAAGAATTTCCCACAGTTTGTGGTTCCGGTGGTGGCCAACTTTTTGAAGATAATCGAGGGGCAAGAGGACCCTGTCATTTCTGGCCAGGATGTGCAGCACTCAATCGAATTCATCGATGAGTGTTATGGAAAAAGGGACCATTTGAACCTGCCCGATTTGAATACTATTGAGAAAAAACCAGCTAAACATGACGGGGTGACTTTAGTAACCGGCGCATCAGGGTTTATTGGTGGGCGTGTGTTAGAAATGCTGCACTTGTCGGGTCGAAGGAGCGTTCGAGCAACAATTCGTCAATGGTCGAGCGCTGCACGCTTGGGAAGGTTTCCTATTGATATCGTCCAGATGGATTTATTGAAGCCGCAAGAAATTGAGCAAGCCCTTGAAGGGGTGACAGAGGTTATTCATTGTGGGAAAGGGCCGGGTAAAACCAATCCTGAAGGAACGAAAAACCTTTTGGAGGCAGCTCGAAAAAAAGGGGTTAGACATATCGTGCATTTAAGCACTGCGGAGGTATACGGTAATGTTAGCGGTCTTATCGATGAGGACTCACCGCTTTTGTTTACCGGTGATGAATATAATAAAACAAAAATCGAAGCTGAAAATGTTTGTTGGGAATTTATAAAAAAAGGTTTCCCCGTAACCATCCTTAGGCCTTCTATCGTTTATGGCCCTTTCAGCAAAAATTGGTCAATAAAATTTGCGGGGATGTTCTTGAAAGGGGAAGGTCGGATTTACAAAGAATACGGGGAGGGGAAATGCAATCTTGTCTACGTGGATGATCTGGTGAATGCTATTATAGCTGTATTGGACAATAAAGATGCTGCCGCCGGGCAAGCTTTTAATGTTTGTGGTCCTGAGGTGGTTACATGGAATGAATATTTTGAGAGATTCAATAAGGCCATGGGGCTTCCACCTTTAAAAATAATTGATTCGTCTCAAGCCAAATTTAAAACAGGATTCATGGAGCCTATTAGAAAGGTCGGCGCGTTGGTGAGAGACCATTTTATGGGATCGGCTAAAAAAATCGCAGAATTATCTCCCTTGGCGGATAAAATAATGCGGATGATTGAGCACAAACTGAAAACGACCCCACGGCCAGGTGAGCTGGATCTATATCAAAAAAAGGCGGTATTTATCGGAGAAAAGGTAAAAAGATCACTTCAATTAAAACCTCTAACTGATATTGATAAAGGTTTAGAGGAGACGGTGGTTTGGCTGAAAAGCCATGGAATTTTATGAGATGATCATAGAAATCCAAATAAAGCAGAATCTTTGTATTTAGTTCATTGTCGTTTCGTAGCATCAAATTATCATCTGCAAAAAGATAATTTTGTGGTTTTAAAGAATTTTGTAAAAATGACTGATCGTCCAGCGTATCGACCTCCTGTTTTTGAAATTGATAGTAAATTGGCTCAAGGCCGATTGCTAATTGCCGATCGACAAGGCCCGTTTTTTTGAGATGTTGCTCAAACCCAAGTTGGGAAGTCTGGTCATGGAACCATTGTTGGGGGGGCAAGCCCGGTATTTAGAAGGTTTGTGCCCCGACATTTTCACGGACTTGTAGGAGGGGCTGCCATGCAAATCTCTGGCGGGGGGAACAACAAAGGCGTGATTCGCTTTCAATTGCGTTGCCATAAAGGGGCGTGGAGTCCCCTCCTTTTTCTCCTTTCGGATCGTTCCAGATGGATTTCGGCCTGCTCATTCGCTGCGGGCTGATAAATGACTATCGGGTCGAGGATAATTATTTGGTTCTTTTCACGAAATGTTGTTCAGCTTGTTGAGTCCAAATGAACAATGAAAAGCTGAATCCAGGTTGGCGGGAAAATTGGTTCGATGGTTTCGGTGAAACCGTTGAAGCCATCGAACCGTTTAATGAAAAGATCCCTCTCATCCCGGTTGCCCAGTTCGGCTACCACTTGTAGCAAGGAATTTGCGGCACTGGATTTGGTGTATCACACTCCTCAAAATATTAAGAAGGCTGTCGGAGTCAGTGAGTTAGCCAGAGTCAGTTCAGTAACGAACTGTATTCAGAAGGAAAACGACCAGAGTTTCTTGCTAATGTGATGTATTCGCATTTTCTAGTCATTATTTATCGATTAATTGTGACACAAGTGCTTTTTATGACCCATTAATTGACCAAACCGTGAAAGAAACAGTGGTTTAAAAAATTATATTAATATATTTGTTTTTATTAAAATTTAAAAATCACAATTTTTTTATGATTATAAAAATCGCATTTTTTATTGACAAGTTGCCTATTGGTGGAACAGAAGGACAGCTTTTTGAACTCATAAAAAGGTTAGATAAATCAACATTTAAAATCTATTTATTTTTGCTAAAAAATTTTAAGGACGGCTTGGAGCGTGATCTTGATTGTAATGTTATTTATCTAAATTTTAAAAATTTTGGTAACTTTTTTTTAAAAGGGGAATTTTTAAATTTAATTTCCTTATTAAGAGATAAGGATATCGATATAATTCAAACATTTTTTCCTGATAGTAGTGTTGTCGGATTATTAAGTGGAAAACTTGCAGGAACCCAATGTGTGATTACTTCTAGAAGAGATATGGGGTATTGGCATAACAAACCTGATAAATTAAAAAATTTTTTTTCAAGCTTTATGTCAGATGAGATACTTGTAAACTCAATTTCTATAAAAACACATCTTATTAAAAATGAAAAATTAAATAGAAATAAGATAAATGTTATATCTAACGGAATTGATGCTAATAAATTTAAATTTAATAGAATAGATGATAGGGTTAAAAATATAGGAGTTATTTCTAATTTTAACAGATATGTAAAAAGACTTGATGTTTTTATAGAGGCAATGAAAATCCTGTCTTTTAGATATAAAAACATTGAATTTATTATAGTTGGAAAAATTGAAGAATGGCATTGGGAGTACAAAATACCAGAAGATATTATTTCAAGATTTCTTTTTTTGGGCCCCTGTTCCTATATTCCCGAGGTTATAAAGAGATTTGATATTGGTGTTGTTTGTTCTGATTCAGAAGGATTTTCAAATGTCATTTTGGAATATATGGCTTCAGGAGTACCTTGTGTGTGCACTAATAGCGGTGGAAATAGAGAAATTATATATGAAGGGAAAAACGGTTTTTTGTTTGAGCCAGGCGATTTTCTAGGGCTTGCCAAAAAAATATCTCTCTTAATTGAAAATCCTCGATTAAGAAAAAGTATTGTTGAAACCTCCTATGAAATTATTCAAAAAAAATATAGCTGGATTAACAAGATAAAAGAATATGAGAAATTTTATAGGCAAATAATTAAAAATAGTTCTAATAAAAATAAATTTTAAAAACGTTAAAAATTAAAATGGGCAATAAACAACTTGAGGAAGTTTCGTATTTATAGATTTGCTGCTGAATTTCATAAAGAGAGCTTGAGCTTATGTTAGAAAAATTTATTGGAATAATTGGAAGTAGCTTTATTGGTACGGATCCTTTTGATGGAAAATCATGGTCTGGTAGTAGTAAGCGATTTTTTGAGACTTGTAAAAAATATAATATTTTAAAAGCTGCTTATGGATTTGATGTAAATAAAACCCAAAGAACCTTTCTTTATTTAAAAAATTTTTCATTTTCAAAAAAAATATGGAGGCAAAAATTCAGATTGGATATTGAATACTATAAATTTTTGACCAAAAATATAATGTCTGAGTTGAAAAAAATTGATCTTAATATCCCAACACTTCAAATAGGAGGAATTTATAATTTGGCTACTGAAAAGAAAGGGGCGGGACGCTCCTTTTCCTACCACGATGGAAATTTAGTGCAATTTTCAAAAAGTCCTTATTTCCCAAAAGGAGTTCCTGATAGTATTTTAAAAAAAGCAATTAATTATGAGAAAAATGTTTATGATGATCTTGATATTATTTTTACAATGAGTCAATATTTAAAACGGTCATTTATTGAAGATTTTGAAATTGATGGGTCGAAAATACATTGTATTGGAGCTGGTATTAACATTGACAAGGTGCCAAAAAAAATAAATAAAGATTATGAAAAAAAAAATATTCTTTTTATCGGAGTGGATTTTTATCGAAAAGGCGGTTTGTTCCTTTTTGAGGCCTTTAAAATAGTTAAAAAATGTATCCCAGAAATAAAATTAAATATTATAGGCTCTGATGGGAAAGGTATAATTGAAAAGGTCCCCGAAGATGTTTTTTTTCATGGTTTTTTGTCAAAAAACTCAAAGTTCGATGTCGTTAAATTTAATAAGATATTAGAAGAAAGTAGCCTGTTTATCATGCCCTCCTTATATGAGCCATTTGGGATAGCACCACTTGAGGCCATGGTAAATCAAATACCCTGTATTCTACCTAATAAATGGGCTTTTCCTGAAATGGTTGAGAGTGGGATTGATGGAATGTTAATAAATGCTGGTGACTTAGACGATCTAGTTGAAAAAATTATTTTTTTAATAAGAAACCCAGATTTACTTAATCGCATGGGACTTTTAGGCAGAGATAAAGTCATTAAAGAATTTACCTGGGAGTCTGTTGTTAATAGAATGATTAATATAATGAATAATTAAAAATTGGGAAACCATCTTTGTGGTAATTTAATTTTGGGCGATAAAAAACTTGTCGAAGATAGTCTGAAATTATGAAAAAAATTCAAGAAAATAACCAAATGAAAAAAATATCCTTTATAATTCCCTGTAAAAATGAAGAAAAGTTTATTTCTAAATGTATTTATTCAATATTAAATTTGAAAAACGCAAGCAATTTAAGTGAAATAATTGTAGTTGATAATGGATCTAATGATGAAACAATGAATATTTTGGAAAAGTTTTCTAACCAGTTATCAATAAATTGTTTGCCAAATGTTTCCATTTCTGAACTCCGTAACTTCGGAGCAATAAAAGCCACAGGTGAAATACTTGCTTTCATAGATGCTGACGTTGAACTTTGTGAAGAATGGTTAATAAATTTAATAAAATTGATCTTTAATGGAAAAACTGAAACAAATCATTTGAATGATCGAAATATTTATGGGTCCACCTATGTTAACCCCCGCAACCCTACTTGGATACAAAAGGTTTGGTATGACCAATTAGAGAAAAGGGATGAAAGCTTGAATCACTATATCAATGGCGGGAATTTAGTTGTTTTTAAAAAGTTTTTTGATGAGGTTGGTGGATTTGATAAAGAATTTAAAACAGGGGAAGACGTTAAATTTTGCATGGATGCGGTTAAGGCTGGCGGAAAAATTGTTAAGAACAAAAAACTTGTAGCCATGCATCATGGTTATCCAAGAGATTTAAAGTCTTTTTTTAGAAGAGAGAAGTGGCATGCTCTGGGCATTGAAAATTATTTGTTAAGACCCTGGAAATCAAAAGATTTGATTTTAGGAATTTATTATTTATTTTTATTTGTTTTAGCCCTCATGGTTATGGTTTTTTTCGGGGGAAATTTATTTATTTTTGGAATTTTGATTGTTTTACTTTATCTACCCATTCTTCCATTTAGTTTTACAAGAAATAAGGGAGGGCTTTTGGGGTTTTTTATGCTTTCTGGCTTATATATTGTTTGGGGTATAGCAAAGATGTGTGCATTGTTGGAGATTTTTTTAAAACTTTCACTTATTACGTCTTCAAACAGCTGGACCCATTGAACAAAAATTGATTCTCTATTACTTGTTAATCTTTCATTTTGTTCCGCCATCGCAAGTGCATTTGCGATAATCAATGATATTTTATAAAATTCTTCTCCCTCTTGCCCAATTAAAGACATCATTTTTTCTTTAGGGAAAAAGGAAAGATCTGAGCCAGTTATTTCTTTGCTGAA
>ENA-OSEO01003265-OSEO01003265.1-sediment-metagenome-genome-assembly--contig:-NODE-3265-length-19703-cov-4.627993_pt1 | contig 19703 bp, 17 predicted proteins | sample MGYA00237883_ERZ534232 | MGnify/ENA metagenome assembly ERZ534232
ATGCGTATGGCCAATTTATTATTGACGATGCTGGCAATAAATTGAACGACGATGAGAAAAGGTATCTTGGGAATATTCTAAGCGAAAGCCGGCGTATGCAGGAACTCATTGAAGATCTGATAAAACTTTCTCATGTCAGTCATACGCCAATCAATACCGAGAAAATTGATCTTTCCGGTTTGATCAAAGAGATCATCAGTAATTTGGAACAAAGCTATCCTGAAAGAACCGTGGTGGCCACAATTCAGGAAGGTCTGATGATAAAGGCAGATAAAGGTTTATTAACCGTAGCCTTGGAAAATCTGATCGGTAACGCCTGGAAATTCACAGCACATGAGGAAGTTGGAAAAATCGAATTCGGGGCCACGAAAAAAGATGGTGAAAAGGTCTTTTTCATCCGTGACAATGGCGCCGGATTCGACATGAAATTCACAGATAAGATGTTCTTGCCATTCCAGCGCTTCCATTCTGCGCAAGAATTCCCCGGCACTGGCATTGGGTTGTCAACCGTTCATCGTATCATCCAACGACATGGCGGCAAAATTTGGGCAGAAAGTCAGCCTGGAGAAGGAACAACCTTCTTTTTTTCAATGTGAATTGAGATCGAGCCCCCTTGAAATACATCATTGAATTTACTGAAGGGTCATCTTCAGTCAGGTTGTGTTTGTTTGTCAAAACCGAAAAAGTCAATGTCCTACAATAAACGCAATTCAAATGTAAATTACAATTTGACCTTTATACGTTGCCTCAAACATGCAGTTCTAATATGAACAATAAATAACGAATGATCTAGTCATTAATCACCGAAAAAATGTTAATAAATTCTTAACTAAAAAGCCTTGTATCTGGAAGAGAGTTATTGTATACTTTGAACAGATAAACACTTGGGTGCCCCCCTCACCCAGGTGTTTATCTTTTAACACAAGTAAATTGTTACAACAAACAAAAACCGGAGAAAATTCTCCGGTTTTTGTTTTTATTCTTTCAATCTTCTAAATCGTCGAGCCCATCAATGCCTGCTTGCAGATCCGAGATTTTACGTCTTATCCACAAGAACAGGATCTGTCCATCGTTTGTTTCGCTTGAACGGGCAGCTAAAATGGGTACCTTTTCTTCCAAGCCCATGGTGTTTTTATAATGCAGAAAGATCGGCAGTTTGTTGTTCCACATGCGGTGACAGCGTTCCACCAAAGCCGGTCCGTTGTAAGTACGTAATCTGGTTAATGCCGTGTAATACATATCCGGGCTTTCGTTCAATCCTAATGCCCAGGCATCATCAATGGTTTCAAAAACCGGCGGGGGACCTTCAATTATTGTGATCTTGTCATCCATATTCAACTCCATGCAAGATAATACCACAATCCTTTTCTTGAAAGAGATATTGTCGAAGGTTAACAAATTTCTTAATCAAGAGTCGAAAAATCTGACATTCTTTTGATAATACGTTAATTCTTCTTTTATATGCGAAGAATAGAATAGGTCTAAATATACGAAAGATTACAGGAGGCACAAATGAATTTCTACATTTCAACACCAGCATCTATGATAGAAGCACGTCGCAGAATGATGAATAATTTTTTCAATGAGGTTGCAGACGAAGAACCCGTTTTTAGCATTCCGATGAACTTGGTATCCAACCAGGATGAATATGTTCTGTCAACCTTCGTCCCCGGATTGGCCGCTGATTCTGTCAGCATCCGGTTCAATAATGGTGTCTTAACCCTTGAAGGTGCATACACTGAAAAACAAACTGAAGGATATGATGTCCATCTATCTGAACTTCCCACCGGAAAATTCAGCCGCTCCATCGAATTCAACAACCCGGTCAATTCGGAAAAGATCGAAGCGGATTTGAAAAACGGCGTTCTGACCCTGCACATTCCAAAAGCGGAAGAAGCCAAACCCAAGACAATCAAGATCGCTTCCAAATAACAACAAATAATTCATTAAAACGGGCAGTGAACCTGCTCGTTTTTACTTTAAAAAGATAAAATAGCTTCATGGATATAAATAGACTGCAAGCAGTCGTGGATTCCTGCAACATTAGTGCCTGTCGTTCATTTTCGACAATTGGGTCCACAAACGATGAAGCCCAATCCTGGGCTGACGAAGGTGCAGCGGATTTTTCTCTGGTCATAGCCGATGAACAAACCAAAGGCAGAGGACGATTCAACCGTCATTGGGTTTCGAAACCAGGAGCTTGCCTGGCTTTCACGGTGATCCTGCAGCCAAACGCTTTTGAGCAGGAAAATTTGCCGCTTTTCGCCCCATTATGCGGACTGGCGGTCAGAGATGCGTTGGCTGAACTGCTTGGCATTGAAGCAGAAATCAAATGGCCGAATGATATCCTCATCAACCGCAAGAAATGCTGCGGCATCCTGGTGGAAGCCGTTTGGACGGGAGAAAACCTGAAAGGGATCGTAATGGGAATCGGCATCAATATATCTGCCGAATCATTGCCGCCTGCCGGTGATAGTCTTTTCTCTCCCACTTGCCTTGAAGATGCCGTTCGTCACGAAGTGGACCGTTTTCAGGTTCTGGAAAGTGTAATGAAACATATCACGAAATGGCGCTCTAAACTAAAAACAAAAGAATTCTTCGAGCATTGGACGGATCACCTGGCATTTAAGGGCGAACAGGTTATGATTGTGCAATCAGAAAAACAATCTATAATAGGCATTGAAAAAGGGATTGACCTAAAAGGCAATCTGGTTTTGATCTCAGAGAACAATGTAGAGATGACTTTCGAGGTTGGAGATTTACATCTTCGCCCGGTGGAATCGTCTTGAGGTACAGGAGGTAGGTATGTTGGACGACTTACGAAATTCTGCCGAATCGGGTTATGATGAGACACCGTTGGATGACGATGTCTACAAAAACGCCGGTAAACCCGAAAGGAAAAATTTTCTGGGCATGACTGCAGGTCAGCGGTTTATCATTGCTTTTTTTGTGTTCTTGATGGTGGCAATACTGGGTGTTTTCGTTTTGGTTGTCTTTCAAAAGATCTATCCCCCAATTTAAAACCAACATTCAAAGGCCCTAATTCTTGTAGCATGATTCGGGATTTTAAAAATCATCAAAAAAAACCGGTGAAGGGATTTTCCTTCACCGGATTATTTTATTCGTTTGTTTCGTTTTCGTCAGGCTCGCTGTCGTCGATCTCTTCGTTTTCGTTTGCCTCAACCTGTACTACAGGTTGTTCCTCAAATACCATTTCAACTGTTTTCGTTGGTTCGACCCTGATAATATCCTTGGCGGCCATCCTGGCAACGGAAGCCACGATGCTGTCTTTTGTAAGGTCCATTACTTTAAATCCACGCGTGGATCTTCCGCTCATTGAGATCACTTTAACTTTGAGTCGTAACATAATTCCGGAAGAAGAGATCATGGTCACATCATCATCATCCTGAACAACGCGGGCGTCAGTGATCTCACCAATTTTTGAGAGATTCTTTTGATCAATGGTGGCAACCCCACCTGTCGCGCGTCCCTTGGTGGGATATTCTTCGAGCTTCGTGCACTTTCCAAAGCCGTTTTCGGTTACCACCAGCAGTTTGCCGCCCGGTTCTATCACATCCATGGATGCCAGCCGGTCGCCAGTTTTTAGTTTGATCCCTGTAACTCCCGCTGCCTGTCTGCCCATGGTGCGAACGGTGGATTCCTTGATCCGCAATGCCTGGCCTCGCTTCGTTACCATGATGATTTCGTCTTGACCAGTGGTTAATTTGACCCATCCCAATTTATCATTTTCATCCAGATTGATGGCGATCAACCCTGAAGGTCGAACGCTTGAAAACTCCGACAACTCAACACGTTTAATTCGGCCCAATTCGGTGGCCATCATAAAGCACGAGCCGTTTTCAAAATTGGGAACGGATACCGCGGCAGTGATCCGCTCACTTGGATCCATTGAAAGAATATTCACGATCGGAATGCCTTTATCGGTCCTGTTGGCATCCGGGATTTGGTAGACCTTTTCTGAATACACCTTTCCTTTATCAGAGAAGAATAGCAGTGTATGCAGAGAACGTGCGGGGACGAGCAGTACAACTTCGTCTTCATCGCGAATGGTCTGACCCGATACACCCCGACCGCCTCTGCCTTGTGTGCGATAAAGATTGGCAGCCACACGTTTGATATAACCACGTTGGGTAAAGGTAATCAATACTGCTTCGTCGGCAACAAGGTCCTCTTCCCTCAGTTCTTCATGGGTTTCAGCCACAATACGGGTGCGTCGTTCGTCACCGTATTTTTCCGCCATCGCGTTCAGGTCGTCCTTGATCAAGCCAAGCATCTTTTTCGGATTCGCCAGCAAATCTTCAAGATAAGCGATACGTTCCATCACCTCACGGTGTTCATCCTCGATCTTCTGACGTTCAAGGGCTGACAGCCTGCGCAGCTGCATATCCAAAATTGCCTGAGCCTGAACGTCAGACAATTTGAAGCGGCTCATCAGGCGTTCCTTGGCTGTGTCCGGATCTTTGGATTCGCGGATGGTCATGATCACGTCGTCAAGATTTGCCAATGCGATCAACAAACCATCGAGGATGTGAGCCCTGTGACGAGCTTTGTCAAGCTCGTATTGTGACCGCCGGGTAATGATTTCATGCCGGTGTTCAATATAAATTTGAATAGCTCGTTTCAGCGACAACAGTTTGGGTTGTCCATCCACCAAAGCAAGCAGGTGCACGCTGAAAGTGGATTGAAGTGCAGTATATTTATAAAGTTGATTGAGAACCTGGTTGGGTTGAGCGCCGCGTCGTAATTCAATGACAACGCTCATGCCGCGACGGTCAGATTCATCCCGCAAATCCGAGATGGCATCCAGTTTGCCGCCGCGTGCCAGTTCAGCGATACGTTCGATCAAACCTGTCTTATTAACTTGATAGGGGATCTCGGTGATCACGATCTGGTGACGATTGCCCTTCATTTCTTCAATGTGGGCCATCCCACGGACAACCAACCTGCCGCGGCCTGTGCTGTATGCCTGCTGAATGCTGTCGCGGCCGACAATCACACCGCCTGTCGGGAAATCCGGACCTTTGACAAACTTCATCAAGTCTTCGATAGAAATATCATCGATCTCGTCATAATGGTCAATAATATACGAGGTTGCTTCTGCGAGCTCCTTTAGATTGTGTGGCGGGATACTGGTAGCCATACCCACCGCGATACCGGAGGAGCCGTTTAATAACAGATTGGGTAATTTTGCAGGCAGAACAAGTGGTTCTTGAAGGGAGCCGTCAAAATTATCAATGAAATCAACCGTGTTTTTATCAATATCAAAAAGCATTTCTTCGGCTGCTGCATGCAGTCGTGCTTCTGTGTACCTCATGGCCGCAGGTGAATCGCCGTCAATGGAACCGAAGTTACCCTGTCCATCGACCAGCATGTAACGCATGGAGAAATCCTGCGCCATTCTGGCCATTGAATCATAAATTGAGGCGTCTCCATGTGGATGATACTTACCAAGCACTTCACCCACGATACGTGCCGATTTCTTAAACGCGCTATTGGAACGAATACCCATATCATACATGGCATAAAGGATACGCCTGTGAACTGGTTTTAAACCATCTTTGGCATCAGGCAGCGCTCTGGCTACGATGACACTCATGGCATAGTCCAGATAGGCGGACCTCATTTGTTCATCAATATCGACTTGTTCAATAGTTCCAAAATCCATTTGTAAGATCCTTTACAAAAAGAGTAACCGACCAATTATACCTCATGGCATCTTCTGCTTCATTAATCTTAATATTCGTGGATATTTGTAATAAGACAAGCTCCTTAATTGCCGGGAAGGTCATTTTATAGAATATAATGGGTATTATGAGGAAAATGCTCATAACAGTATTGTGCATAATTCTTATCGGTCTCACGTCTTGTGGAGCATCGTCTGTTTCCAATGCCTCTTCAAGTAGTGATTCAGCACAACAATCCGATTATATTGACAACAAAGGGTCTGACACGATCGTAAACCTGGCTTTGGCCTGGGCTGAAGCCTACCAGACCGTGGACCCGGAAATACGCATTTCTGTAACCGGTGGCGGATCTGGTACCGGGCTGACCGCATTGATCAATAAATCCGTCGATATCGCCAACGCATCCCGCCAGATCAAGCAAGAGGAAATTGAAGCCGCCGAGGCGGCTGGCTTGAACCCACAGGAATTCGTTATTGCCCGTGATGCCATTGCCGTCATCATCAATCCGGAAAACCCGGTGGACAACCTGACGTTGACACAGCTTTCCGCGATCTATCGCGGCGAGATCACCAACTGGAGTGAGGTTGGCGGAGAAGACCGTCCCATTGTTTGCCTTTCTCGTGAAACCAATTCGGGTACTCATGTTTTCTTTCTGGAGTCTGTCGTAAGGCTGGGTGACAGCGAAGACACCTCCATTTTCGCGGCCGAGACCCTTTTGCTTCCGTCCTCCGAAGGCATCATTGCCGAAGTAAGAGAAAACCCCAACGCCATTGGTTATGACGGCCTGGGTTATGTAACTTCCGAAGTTAAATTGGTCGGGGTCTCCTCATTGGAAGAACCCGACTTTTTCGTTTTGCCATCCGTTGCCAGTGTGGCGGACGGCACCTACTTGATCTCTCGTAATCTTTACATGTATACCCCTGACGTTCCAACCGGTGTCGTGAAGGAATACATCGATTGGATTCTGTCATCCGAAGCTCAGGAAATTGTCTCTGCACTGGGCTTTGTCCCCATCCTGGACGAATAGTGAGACTTGCATGGAACAAAAGAAACAGAGAAATGATGTAGTCATTACCAGTATCATCAAAATATGTGGATACTCAAGCATCCTGTTTGTGGGATTGATCCTGCTCTTTCTTTTGAAGGAAGGGCTCCCTGCCATTAAAGACGTGCCATTCAAATCCCTTTTCAGCACACGCTGGTATCCAATCGAAGACTATTTCGGCATCCTCCCGCTGATCTTCGGTACGCTGATCGTCACGATTTTTGCAACCCTAATTGCCCTGCCATTTGGTATCGGCACGGCGATTTACATTTCCGAGATTGCCCCGCGCTGGATCAAGGAATTGCTCAAACCAATTGTTGAAATTCTGGCAGGCATCCCGTCAGTGGTATTGGGTTTTATCGGTATTCTGGTTGTGGTGCCGTTCTTCCGCAAGTTTCTCAATCTGCCAACCGGATTGACTGCCTTTACCGGCGCAGTTCTGCTGGGATTGATCTCGATCCCCACCATCGTTTCTGTGGCTGAAGACGCACTGAATACTGTGCCCCCCGGCTACCGTCAGGCTGGACTGGCGCTGGGCGCCACACGCTGGCAGACCATCTGGGGTGTCACCCTGCCCGCCGCGAAAACAGGCGTTCTGACCGCTATCATGCTCGGCATCGGACGCGCCCTTGGCGAGACCATGGCGGTAATGATGGTCACCGGAAACGCGCCGGTCATGCCGACAAAATGGAGTATCTTCTTCAGTCCCGTCAGGACCATGACGGCCACCATTGCCTCTGAAATGGGCGAGGTCGCCACCGGCAGCCAGCATTACCAGGTGCTTTTCTTGATCGGCATTTTACTCTTCGTGTTCTCGCTGGTGATCAATATCGTTGCCAGCGCAGTCAGCACAAGACAGCGCAAACGTGCAGAACGGATCCTGTCATGAGCACAACCGGGCAAAGCAAACGCAAAGATAAAATAACCGAGATGCTCGGTTTTAATCTCTTGAGGCTGATCACATTCCTGACCGTCCTTCCAATATTCGGATTGGTCGGCTACATTATCGTGAAAGGCGCCCCGGCCTTTTCTTGGGAATTCATTTCAACCGCACCCTCCAACGGCATGCGCGAGGGGGGCATCTTGCCGGCCATCATCGGCACGCTTTATCTCACGCTCGGAACAGCCCTCTTCTCGGTGCCCCTGGGCGTCGCCGCGGGCATCTACATCGCCGAGTATGCCGAAGATAACCGTCTGACACGTCTCATCCGTATTGCCATCATTAACCTGGCCGGCATTCCGTCCGTGGTTTATGGCCTTTTCGGTCTGGGACTCTTCGTCTTGTTCATGAAATTCGGCACCAGCATCCTCTCGGCGTCATTGACCCTTTCAATCATGACACTGCCTGTGATCATCAGCACCACGGAAGAAGCCCTGCGCAGTGTTCCCAATTCATTCAGAGTGGTCTCCACTTCATTGGGCGCAACCCGCTGGCAGACTATCAAGAAAGTCATTCTGCCGCAAGGATTGCCCGGCATTATCACCGGCATCATCCTCGGCCTGGAAAGAGCTGCGGGCGAAACAGCCCCCATTCTTTTCACCGGCGCGACCTTCTTCCTGCCCGAACTTCCCAACTCCATCATGGATTCCACCATGGCGCTGCCCTATCACATTTTCGTCATCTCCACGCAGGTACCGGGGATGCCCGTCAAAATCCAATACGGTACCGTGCTTGTGCTGCTGATCTTCGTCTTGAGCATGAACCTGGTTGCCACGCTCATTCGCAGCAGGGCGCGCGCAAAGCGGCAGTGGTGAGCGTATGAAAAAGTTTTCCATCACCGACCTGAGTGTCCGCTACTCGGACGATAACGAAAGCCTGCGCAAGATCAACATGGAGATCGAGGCCAATGCCATCACGGTCCTCTTCGGACCCGCCGGCGGCGGAAAATCCACCTTCCTGCGCGTGCTCAACCGTCTCAACGACCTGGCGGATGTCAAGGATATCTCCGGTGAAGTGATCTTCAACGGCGTGAACATCCTGGATCCTAAATTGAATGTCATTGAACTGCGCCGCAAGATCGGCATGGTTTTCTCACGGCCTGTCCCCCTTCCCCTTTCCATTTACGAAAATGTGGCTTATGGACTGATGATGGCCGGAGAACGTAATAAAAAGAAACTGGACCGCGCAGTCGAAAACGCGCTGCGTCAGGCCGTCTTGTGGGATGAAGTCTACGACCGTCTGTCAGATTCAGGCTTCGCCATCTCGGGCGGTCAGCAGCAGCGTTTGTGCCTGGCCCGCGTGCTGGCCCTTGAACCCGAGGTTATCATGCTGGACGAGCCCACATCGGCGCTTGACCCGGTTTCCACATCGAAGATCGAATCGCTGCTCACTGAGCTGAAGGAAAAGTACACCATCATTCTTGCCCCTCATAACGTGCAGCAGGCAGCCCGTGTGGCTGATTATGCCGCTTTCTTCCTGATGGGCGAATTGATCGAATATTCCGGCGGAAAACAGATGTTCCTGAACCCGAAAGACAAACGCACCCAGGATTACATCACCGGTCGCTTTGGATAGACAACTTTTCCTCGCATTTTAAGAATTACTGCCTGACCAATTTCAACACCGGTCAGGCAGTTTTTTGAGTTATTCACCTACAGGTTGCATTATGTTTTGTTTCCTTCGTTGGAAATATATCGCAGTGATCGCCATAGACAGCAGGATACCGGCCAAGCTGACCGTATAGAGGCTTGCGGGTCGCAGGTCATAGAAGAACCCTGCCAACATGGGGGCGGCGCTGATTGCCAGCGCGTTGCAGGTTGCCACGGCGCCGTAGGCGAACCCGATCTGGTCCGCCCTGACCAGTGACAGTGAAGAAGCCTCTGCCATGGAAAGATAAAGCTTGCTTCCGCCCAGGAAGACGTATCCGGCCATGAAAACCGGCATCGTTTTTCCGCGCCACAGCAGCAGCGAGAAAAGCGCCACAAAGCCCTGTCCCAACTGCATTCCGAATTTCGGCAGCAGACTCCCCAAACCGAACATGATCACCACAGCGCCCAGGCTGGTCACCGTTCCCAGCGTGCCGATCTGCTCGACTGAAACCTGGTGCACCTCATTGAGATACAACGTGGAAAACTGCTGCGGCATGTAAAGCAGCAGCATGGCAATGAAGATCATCACCAGATACCCCAGCAACGCCTTTGAAAATGACAGCTGCTTTCTGACGGGTGCGGTCGGGTTCCTTTCCTTGCGTACTGCGCGGTTTGTAAAACTGACCACACCCAGGGCGGCCGTGAACAAGAGCGCCGAGATGCGAAACACCGCGGACATTTCAATTCCTGCCGCAATGCGTCCGCCGATCAACGGACCGAATACTGCTCCGCACAGCATGGATGCCGAAACGAACGTCACCGCCCGCTGTACGCTCCATTCTCCGCGCAGGGTCGTGATCTCACTGTGCATGGGCGGACTGATTAAAGCGACAAAGCCGTAGGTCAAAACGCCAGCGATAAAAACGGGCAGCGAGCCGGCAAACCCCATCAGGGCCGCCGCCGTGATGCCCAGCAGCATGGCAGTGATCACCAGCGGACGCGTGCCGAAGCGATCGGCGAAATAGCCGGCCGGCAGCTGGATGAAGACCATCGGCACACCCATCAGGCCGAGGATCACGCCGGTCTGCACGGCATCCACCTGCCACTGCTGCAAAGCCAGCGGCAGGAAGAAGATGAATAATCCGTCACCGAGCCCCCAGAGGAGCATGGCGAAGGAGATGACCAGCAGTCCGCGCGGGACGCGTTGCAATGTTGATCTCATTTTTTCGATCATTATGAACCTTCCTTTGGTAAAGTTATTTGGTTTGATTTCAAGGAAAACAGGTTTATTTCATCCCGGCTCCTTTCTGCCGCTGAAAACAAAAAATCACCCGAAGGTGATTTGGCAAAAAAAATCGGCCAGAGACATGGATTTGTCTCTGACCGTTGTTGATCATGTTGCAGATCTATTTTGTTTGAGCGGCCAATAATACTTCGATTTTCCGCATTTGACAAGAGTAAAAACCAATCAGCTCAAAAATCATTACAAATGAAGTATGGAAGAAAATGATCAGGATATATCGGAAAGAAGGAGAATGGTCAATTCTTGATGTCAAACACGTCCCAAGGAATATGGCTCAATAGAATGGAATCTTGAATCTGTCTGAGAAAACTATATAATGAAAGTTAATATTGAAACTTAGAGGTATTTTCAGGTCGGATAGTTGACAAGGGAATAATGAAAGATTTTCAGATTTCCTTCAACAAAGAATATGGGGTTATTGAGTCACGGATCCACAGCTCGTTTAACAGCTCATTACTGAACAATATGGCGCCTGAACTGGCAAAAATGACAAAAGAGACTAACGCCAAGGCGTTGCTTTTGGATTTCTCAAAATCCAAAATATCCTTCTCCACTTTGGAAATATACAAGATACCGGAAAAGTTATACCGGATTTTTCTTGATCACAATCTCGATCTCCGGCTGATGAAAAGGGCAATTTTAATCTCAAAGCGGGATGAAGATTTTACTTTTCTGGAAACCGTTTCAAAGAACAGCGGCCAGAATTTTCGATTGTTTTATGATGAAAAAGAAGCCATGAAGTGGTTGACGAACCTTTAATCTGATTAGCAAGTTGTTGATTAGATTGGTTATCAAAAGAAATAATTTTCATGAATCCGGAAAAATAAACGATGGGTTGCACCTTCCAACTACCACATGATATCGCGGCATTCCTAAATTGGCAAATAAGCGAATCGCTACAATTAGAAAAGGAACTCCATTTTTTTCACATAAAACCGGGAGAATTTCATGCAAGAAATCTTCCCCTTCCGAAACTTGAGTGCAATGGTCTCCACCCACATAATAGTTCGAATATGGAAAATCTCCGAGAATTAGGTTTTTTAGAAAAGGAGTAAAAGACTCATCTCCGAATTTTGCAACTGCATAGGAATGACCAATTTTTGCTAAAAACTGACAAAACGACAAAATTCCTGTAGAGCCAATTTTCAACTTGCCGTTTCCATCAGATATATAGTTCTTATAATTTTCATCAAAGAACCGTACAATCATTTCACCATTACTGTTTTCACTTAGTGGTCGATCTCGTAAGAAGTCTGCCGTTTCAAATTTGTATCCAATGGCCATTTTTGGATATTCCTCTGGATCAATAAAAGTTTTAATTGAGTTCCCATTGTTTCTTTTTACTTCTATGACAAGCTTTTTTGTATTATTTTTCCCCCTCCGAGAGGGTAAGTGCATTTGATTTCTTATTCTTCCGTACATCAGTCGCAATATCAGACGTTCATTCCGACTCGTGATTAACGAGCATTTTTTGCAACTTGATTTGGGTAATATTAAATTCCCACCTAGGCCATATGGAATAATATGTTCGTTCGACAACGCTCCAGTTTTTTCGCCACAATAAATACAATGATTTACAGGATTATAAACAAATGGAGTTCGGTTTTTTTCCATATCCCCTCACATCAATTTCAAAGAACAACGGCGAAGGCCTGACAGCCGCCTAACCAAACAGGCCTGAGATCAAGAATAATAACTTCTTATTTAGATTCTACTATAGGTTCAAGTATATTATTTTCGGCGTAACAAGATTATCAACTTAGCGCAAGATCTCTTAAATAAAAAAATACTCGATGAGTATTTTTTAAGGTGGGCGCGATAGGGCTCGAACCTACGGACCTCACGGATGTGAACCGTGCGCTCTAACCAACTGAGCTACGCGCCCATTATTCAAAAAGACTTGCTTTTCGGGCAACTAACCAACTGTCCCCGCAGGGGGATTTAAGCTACGCGCCCATTTTTACAGTAAAATCTATTTTAACACGTGAGAACTTGTATCGCAAGGTTATCAAAAAAACATACTGAAAAAACAATGTCAGACCATACCATAACCATCCATCTGTTCGCCAACCTGAAAGAAAAAGCCGGCAGCGCGGAACTCAGGCTCGAAGTGTCCGAACCCTTCACCGCCGGTGACCTGAAGGCTCGCCTCAAACGAGACTACCCCGCCCTATCCACCCAGCTCAACAAGGTGGTCGTGACGGTCAACAACGGACAGATATTTCTCAATGAAGAGGTCATTCCGCCGGGCGCGGAGGTGACCCTGCTGCCGCCTTTTGGCGGAGGTTAAAAAACAAAAGCCACTCCTTCGCCAGAGTGGCTTTTCCGTCTCAGCAAGCGTTGCTTACAGGCTCACCAGCCAATCCAGCGCCTCGTCGCGCGTATCAAAGGTGCGGATATCACGCTTGGTGGCCACCCGGATGGCAGACACCAACACCTTGCGCATCCCGTCCGCGCCAACCACGGCTGACCCCTTCACGTAGGGGGAGTTCTTGGCCGTGAAGGCTTTCATGGCTGCCGATACTTCCGCATTGTAAGTCGCGTCGGTGGAATCGGTCAGGATCAGAGCGCTCTTGGGCGGGAACGACGCGATCACGCCGGCCGCGTCATCCAGGACGCCGAACGTGGTTTGAGGTCCGCAGCCCGCCAGGTTAACCAAAACGACTTTCTTGCTTTTGTGTTCAAGAATTTCTGCATTTCCCATTGTATTCTCCCTCTTGAAAAAACCGGATGCCACTATTATCAAGAATTGTTCCGATGGGCGTCCATAAAAACTTGATAAAGGTACCGTTTAAATCAAAGAGGCGGTTCTTAACGCCGCCTCTTTACAATCAACTAACTTTGTAATAATTTTGCTTTGGAATCCTAATTTTTCTTACTTACCGCCTGCGGTCGTCTCTTCGCGCGGATCGGAGCCGGCGTTGATCGTACCGTCTTCATTAACCAGGATGGCGCCCACCGCGCCGTAATCCTTGTTCCAGTTATTGTCTTCCTCGACGGTATAGCCCAATGCTTCCAAGCCTGCACCGGAAAGCTGATAGAGGTCGGCTTCAAGCCGGATGGTGTGTGGGTAGGAATCGTGCGGCGCGAAGGATTCCGGCATGCTGACGTCGTAGAAACGCGGGGCACTGATGGCTTCCTCGATGTTCATGCCGAATACTTCCATGTTCAAGAAAACCTGCACCAGGGCTTGCGGCTGCATGTCACCGCCGGGAGTACTGAACGACATGAAATACTTGCCGTCCTTGAAAGCGATGACGGCATGCGGCGTCACGCGCGGACGTTTGCCGGGCTCAAGCGAATTGACCATCTGCTCATCAAGCCTGAACTGATTCATACGGTTCCCCAGGTTGATGCCTGTTCCGGTCACCATGGGGGTCAGCGGGAAATCGGATGGTGTCATGACCACCGAATTGCCGTATTTATCCAGTACGGCGAGTTGTGAGGTATCCTGTCCGGGTTCGGCTTTTGCCAGTGCTTTTTCAAGCATGTTCATGTTCGCATACGGGTCGCCTTCCGCTGTGCCGGTGTAGTTGCTGTAGCCATCGATCTCACCTGCCGCCGGAAGTTCCAGAAAAGCGGTGTCGGTCATCTGCGCACGACGTGAGGCTGCAAATTCCTTTGAAAGCATGACGTCAAATGGCACGTCCACAAAGGCAGGGTCCGCCAGATAGGCGTCACGGTCGGCAAAAGCCAGTTCGATGGCCTGTGCCACAGTATGCACGTACTCCGGTGAGTTGTGTCCCATGCTCTCAAGGTCCACCCCTTCCAGAATTTGCAGAATATGCGGCAGCATGGCGCCCTGTGACCAGGAACTGTTGCTGTAGAAGGTATAGTCGCCGTAACTTCCGGTAACGGGCGTTTCCCAGCCGCCTGAATAGGTTGCAAAATCGTCATAAGTGATCAAACCGCCTTCTTCAGCTTCAAAATCGGCGATGGTCTCGGCGACCGGTCCCTTATAGAAATAATCACGTACGGCGTGATACCCGTCTACTTGTGAGCCTCCGGCATTCAGCACGTCGGATTCGGCGTTGACCATGGCCTCAAAGGTATCGGCCAGGTCCGGCTGTGCCAGTCTGTCGTGCAGGTAGAGCGGACGCCACCACTGTCCTCCTAAATAGACCTCGGCATTGTAGGGCAATATGACTGCCATGCCCGCCCGTTCAATAATGGACATGTCGAAATTCTGCATGATGACTTCGTGGATGGGGAAACCCTCTCTGGCGGTTTTGATCGCGGGCGCGGCCAGTTCGCCAAAAGACATGGTGCCGCATTCCTCGAGCAGGCCGGCCATTACATCCACCGAAGCCGGAACAAGCTGCGACCAGATGTTCATTTCAGGGACAGTTTTCCATCCGCGTTTTTGGAAGGATTCGATCGTGGCCGCCGCCGGGGACTTTCCGACACCGATGTAGGAACGCACTTCGCCGGTCTCGGCGTTGTAATACATGGTCGGCGCGATGCCCGCGAAGCTTGCGGCTTCGCCGTGTGTCACGTTGATCATCAACAACGCGGTTACCGCCGCGTCACAGGCCGTGCCGCCCTGTTCAAGCACATCCAGGGCGGCTTCAGTCGCCCAGGGCGTTCCGGTGACCGCGGCATATTGAGTGCCTTCAAACAGTTCGCGTGGCTGCCCGGTGCGGTCGGTATATTCCATTGGGTCGCGCGGTCCTTTTGGAAGGAAGGCGTAAACCACACCCAGAACGACCACAATGGCAACAATTACAATCCCGATGATTTTCAGTGTTTTATTCAATGTATTCTCCTCTGTTGATCAAGATTGAAAAAGAATATGGATTTCTTCCCCTCGTTCGGAAGAAATCCATTATTTGGTCATATTAGATTGGACTTTCGATCAGCCATCCAGTTTTGGATCACGCAACTGAGAGATCAGGATCAAACTTACCCCGATCAGCCCGATCGAGAGCAGCAAAGCCGGCGTGAACGATCCATCAGACATTCTCATCGCTTCCATTATATAGACGAAGACCACCGAAGCCTGTCCAAAGAGCTGGATCAGCCCGTTTGAGGTGCCCTCCGGAGTCGGATAGGTGATCTCGGCGGCATACTGCATGCCGATGGGACTGGCACTGACAATGAAGAAACCCATGGCGAAAGCCGAAACGTAGAGCAGCCAGAGTTGTGTGGCGAATGTCAGGCCGATCAGTCCGGGAATTGCCAGAAGGAAACCGAACAGCAGGAAAATCTTGCGCTTGCGCAAGCGGTCAGAGAAGGGCGGAATGATCACCGCGCCCAGCACACCGCCCACCAGCATCAAAGCACCCAGCGTACCCGCCTCTGTGGAGGTGAAACCGCGCGGCCGGATGATGGGCTCCACCCAGGTGGTGACGCCGTTGAAAAGTCCAAGACCGATGAATGAGACAAAAAGATAAAGCCAGAATGATTTAACCTTGAGAGCATGCTTCAAACCGTCCAGCATCAACGCTCTTACTTCCATACCATCTGGGCAGGGAGGCGTGGCAGGTTTTTCTCGCGCGAAGATCAGGAAAAGCACAGCCGACAAAGCAGCCAGTCCGCCGTAGAGCAGCTGTACCGAAGGGATGCTCATGGTCGCGGTAAGGATGGGTGTCAGCACCATTCCCAGGGCAGTACCCACCAAATTGGACAATGTGACCAGTCCCACGGCGGTTGCCCGTTCTTCAATGCTGAACCACTGGGCAGGAACCTTTGTCCACGCATTGAGCAGGAAGGGCTGCGCGATGGCGATGCCGATCGTGCTAATCAGCACCATGGTGTAATTCGCGCCGGTCAATCCGCGCAGAATGCCAAAAACACCCATAAGTACGGCGCCGATACTGACCGTCAGTCTGAACCCGTAGGTGTCAATGGCCCAGGAGACTGGAATGGAAAGAGGGATGAAGGCGATCATGAATGTCATTGCCAACAAGCCGATCATTTTATCGTTCACACCATAAAAGGCCGCGGCCTCTCCGGTAATGGGAGAATAAGTGATCCACAGCATTTGTATGGTCAGGTTAATGAACATAAAAACAGCCAGCACCACCCAGCGGTAAGGGTACAGGCGAAAAGATTTTTCTGGCATAGCGTTCTCCTCGAATGAAATCGGCCTGATCAGCCGTTTAGATTTCGATAAATACCCTTCATTTGAGCATAGATCTTCTTGAAGGTGGCGAAGCGTTCGTCATAGATCTGCCGATTGGCAAGATCGGGATTATAGGTTTTTCTGAAACGGGTTAGCTGGGGCACGTTCTTGTATGTGATCTCTCCCAGTCCCACGGCTGCGATCCAGGCGGCGCCGCGTGCGTTTGCCTGAACCGGATCGGTGACCTGCTTGATCTGCACGTTCATTACGTCCGCGAAGATCTGGCACCACACGTCAGACTGCGCTCCGCCGCCGACAATGTTGATCGACTGTACAGGTTTACCCAGGAATTTGTTCACGGGCTGCAGCAGCCAGCGGGTATTGAATGCGATGCCTTCCAAAAACGCGCGGATAATATCTTCGCGGTGGTTATTGAGCGATAAATTATAGAGCCCGGCTCTAAGCGTGCGTTCTTCAACAGGCGCGCGTTCGCCCCAGATCCAGGGAGTGTAGATCACGCCATTGCTTCCTGCCGGGGTACGTTCGGCGATCTGGTCGAGTACCTTGAAGATATCCGGCACGTCGGCTTCCTGCAGCAACTCATCTTTATGGTAGAGGATGTTGTCGCGCAAGAAAGTCAGGTTGCCGCCTGCTGTGGCCTGTAATGCCGTCAGCAAGTAGCGTCCGGGCACCGCGCAGGGCAGCGAAGCCATGGATGAGACGATGTCTGTTTTCTTGAAAGGAACGTGTGCGGTCATCCAGGAGGAAGTGCCGATGTAGAGGTGTGTGTCGTAATCATCGACCGCCCCGGCGCCGATGGCCGCGGCTGTGTTGTCGATCGCTCCGGCAACCACCTTGACGTCCTTTTCCAGTCCGAGCGCAGAAGCGACTTCGCTGCGGAGATTCCCTAGCACCGCCGTGCAGGGCACGATCTCGGGTAGTTTCTCGATTTCCACACCGCTGCGTTCGACCAGGTCAGATGAATAGTGAATGTTATCGGGGTCGCGATTATCGGTCACCCAGGAGGTCAGGATCGAATCAAAGGTGGCCGTAAACTGTCCGGTCAGACGGAGGTTAAGATAATCCAGGACGTTCAGGAATTTGTACGTCTTGGCGTAGATTTCAGGATATGCTTGTCGGATGAGCAGCATGTGAGCGGCCGGGTCTTTACCCGTCATGGAGGGCATACCGCCGGTCAGTCTGATCCAGCGCAGCGTGTTGGCAAGCCCGGCACCGGTTACGTTGATGAGTCCCTTGAAATGCTCTTTCAAGTAAGGTGCCCCACGCATGTCCATCCACAAGACACAATTCATCAGGGCATTACCATCCCGATCAACGGGGATGGTCCCCTCGCCTTGCGTGGAGCAGCAAACAGCCTTGATATGTTTTACATTGACCAGTTTTTTGGCGATCAGGCGTTTAGAGGTTTTCACAAAGGCTTGCCACCACTCTTCGGGTGATTGTTCCGCTCCGCCATTGGCCGAAAGGATCAGCTGGACCGGTTCCGAATCCCAGCCAATGACGCGTCCGCTGATGGTGATGAGAGCCACCTTCATGCTGGACGTCCCCAGGTCCACTGCCAGGATCACAGGTTCATTGGTTTTATCTTCGCCGTTTTTGAAGATCATACACCCTCTACATTTGAAAGGACGAGGTCGAACCTTTTCAGCGCCTCATCAATGATCTCATCGGTATCCGCCATGCTGGTATACATGCGGCTGCCTGCCAGGGTGATCAAGCCGTTAGCCATGTAAGCGGCGCCCATTTGTTCGATCATGTGTTTACGTGGTTTCAGCTCTTTTAGTAATTTTATCGGATTGTGCAAATCGAGTAACATGACGCCCGAAGTCTCAAGGTGTACAATGGAACCGGTGTTATAAGCCACGTAGGGCAAGCCATATTTGACAATTATTTCGTTCAGGCCTTTGGTCAACCGGTCGCCCGCGCGTCCCGCGATGACCGGTGCGTTGGTGCGTTCCATTTCAAGCAAGGCATTATAGCCGGCAACACAGGAGAGCGGGTTGGCAGAAAGCGTTCCGCCAATATAAGCCCTTTCTCCTGTGCCGCCAATGCCGGCTGCAAATCGCATGATCACATCCGCGCGACCGCCCACACCACCTGCCATCGGGAAACCTCCCGTGACACACTTGCCAAAAATGGTCAGGTCGGGTTTTACGTCAAAGTAGCCTTGTGCTCCGCCCATGCCCAGCCTGAATCCGGTCACCACTTCATCAAAGATGAGCAAAGCACCAAATTCATCACAGAGTTCACGGACTTTCTTGTTGAAATCTTTTGAAACAGGCCTTGTACCTGATTCGGGGCCGACCGGCTCAACGATGACTGCCGCCGTTCCGCCTGCCAGGCGGTTGGCGATCAGGTGACGTTTCAGGGAGCCCAGGTCGTTGGGGAAGAATTCCTGCGTATTGCCTGTCGCACCCGCGGGGATGCCCTTGGCTTCCAGTCTGCCTGTGCCTGGTACATGTAGACCGTAAACCATGGAGTCGCTCCAGCCGTGATAAGCGCCGCCTGATTTGATCACTTTCTTCTTGCCGGTGTAAGCTCTCGCAGCCCTTACGGCAGCCATGACGCTCTCAGTTCCGGTGCCCAGCATGCGGAACATTTCCACAGCGGGCATGTATCGGTGGATCAACTCGGCCAGTTTTAATTCATATTCATGGAACAGACCGGTAACAGGACCGCAGGTCTGCAGCATTTCAACGATCTTCTCGCGAACGGGAGCATAGTTGCTGCCCAACACGGTCGGGCCTCCGGCCTGCAGGAAGTCAATGTACTGATTGCCGTCCACGTCCCACATGTGTGCGCCGGCGGCCTTCTCAATGGCAATGGGGAACGGATAATTGAAAGCCAGGTTATGCTGTACACCGCCGGGGATGTATTTCTTGGCTTCGTCGGTAATTGTCCTGGATTTCGTGCACTTGTTGTCAAAATATGCCAGGATCTCATCCATCTTGTCCTGGCGGATCGGGCGCATGGGTTGGTTGATCAGGTTCTTCAGGTCGACGTAGACCTTGTCTACATCCGGGTATTCACTTATGG
>ENA-OSEO01003267-OSEO01003267.1-sediment-metagenome-genome-assembly--contig:-NODE-3267-length-19683-cov-3.969601_pt1 | contig 19683 bp, 32 predicted proteins | sample MGYA00237883_ERZ534232 | MGnify/ENA metagenome assembly ERZ534232
GTTTTCTTTATGTATTCGGTACTTGAGTAATTTACAATGCAGGCCAGGTTCATGGTGTTGATATGCTTGTCGGAAAGATTATGCGGATAATCGGATCGAACAACTATAGCAAGCCGTGTGGTAAGAAAAGGTTCTGTAAAGATTAGGTATTTTTCTCTTTCTTCGGTTCTCTGGATTGCTCCGACAAAATCTGCCTTCCCCTCCTGTAAACCCCTGAGAATGTCAGACCATTGATAAAAAATTACCTTTTGAAAGGATAATCCAAGCTTTTCTTCGAAAATCTTAATATAATCCGATACTATGCCCTTGTGTACACCTCCTTCCAAATAATCCCCCGGGGCCCAGGAAGGATTCGGAGCATATCGTATAGTATTTCCATTTCTATCAAGCCACTGTAGCTCCTCTTTAGAGAGGAGAGTGGCAAGATCAGGGACATCGGGCTTTATGGAAGCACAAGGAAAGAGAAATAATATTGTTACCAGAATCCCCTTTAGGATTCCTGCTGACCTGATCATAGGAATACCATATCCAAAATCCAGTAATGATGTTCATACCTTTTTATTCTTTAAATCAATTAAATTTTAACTTAAGAGGAATAAAGCAAAAGATTATATTATTAATTCTATTACACTGAGGTTTGATTTGATAGGGGAGACGATTAATTATTTTTTAGTTTCTCCAATCCTTCTCTTGCAAAGGTTTCCTCAAGAATAGCCTGATGATCCCGAGGCAACACAGATTTTAAGGCATCAAAACCCGCAAGATGAGCCTCCGCTCCTTCGGCATCCTTAAGACGAATACTGCACACCGCGGCAATAAAATGTGCCGCAGCCTTTTGATGATCCTCTGCCTCCTTAAGGGTAAGCACCGTTTCTGCAAGGTCTCTAGCTAGAAGATAGTTTCCCTTCCCGTTCTCCTCCATAGCAGTAACCAGAAGATGTTGTACTTCGCTAAGCATACCCAGTTCATTCTTTAATTTCGCCATCTCCCGGTTAAGCCAGAGAAGCTGCGGATCAATACTCTCCCTTACACTATACTCTTCGTATTCCGTCATCAACTTTATTGCCTCAGTTTTTTTATTTAATCTTGTTTTTGCATAGATAACATGAAAATAGGTTTCACAGATCTCACTATGGGAGAAGGTTTTTCCCTTGGCCAGCATATCCTGCCCAATCTTTTCTGCCTCCCTCCATTTGCCGCTTCTATTCAATTCCATTAAATAGGAATTATCCGGTTATCATTTATCATTTTTTTGTAACGAAAATTCTCATCGAACTTGCAACATTTTTCATTAATATCGTGTTTTATTTTGTATTATTATGCAATATCGTGTTTATTATACAACATAAAATGAATAAATATACAATCAAATACCTATTGAATATCTCTTTCAAAAGGTACTTGAGCTACTTTAAAGCATTATCATTAAAAAAAACTACCTTAAAATTAACAATTCTTTTCCTTCAAGATTCTTTTCTTTCGACACAGAATAACCTACAGACACGGGTATTAATTTATAATTCTTAAAAATATTACGGATATCGGGATGATCATTAATACTCAATATAAATGAGCCCTTTAGTTTAGCCAGTGTTTTTTCGAGGTCAATATAATTATCAATAGATGTAAAGTTATATTTATAACATGATGTTTTATAATAAGGTGGATCTATATAAAAGAAGGTTTCGTCACGATCATATTTGGAAAGGAATATTTTCCAATCTAGATTTTCGATTGTTACCTGAGCTATCCTTAAATGCACCATTGAAAGTTCTTCTTCTAACCTAACTAAATTTATTCTTGCCGATCGGTCAATCCCTACACCATATGTTCTTCCTTTTACTTTTCCACCAAAACATAAGCGCTGGACATAATAATAACGAGCTGCTCGTTGAATGTCCGTTAAACCCCGTCCATCAAGCTGGAACTTCCAATCTTCAAACCATTCACGAGAGGCAAGTAACCATTTAAATTGTTTTAGGAATTCTTCAAGATGATTTTGAAGAACACGGTAAAAAGATATTAAATCACTATCTAAATCATTTAATACTTCATATTTTGATGGATTCTTTTTAAAAAAAACCCATCCAGCCCCAGCAAATACTTCACAATAGGTTTTATGCTCTGGAATTAATTGAATAATTCTTTTTGAAAGTCTGCTTTTCCCACCAACATAAGAAAGAGGACTATTCATAATTGTGTTTTCTCCACGATCTGCCGAAGATATTAACGGCAGCGGCTCATGCCGTGATCTACATGCTGTTTCATGTGGGTTAGTGAGAGCGGCGTTAACGCTCTCACCTGCTTTCTTATTTTAGAGTCCTGTTGATTCATTTTATCTAACGAGAGAAGGCTTTTTTTCTCTTTATAAAATAGAAAGATAACTATTTTTTATCTGTTTTTCTTTGATTTAAATATGAATAGAGTGTTCCTCGCGAAACCCCCAGTAATTTAGCTATACTTGTCTTGTTTAATCCGATACTTTCCCAGTGTTTTATTTTTTCTGCATGTTCAGTCAGTTTGCTGGTTCCGGGAGGTCTTCCGAGGGTGAATCCCTTTTCTTTTTTCGCTTTTAGGGCATTCCTGGTTCTTTCACTTATCAGATCTCTTTCCAGTCTGGCTGATATTCCAAGAGCAAAAACAAGGGTCTCGGCTTTTATATCTGTTTTACCAGGGCCTATTTCAATACCATCGGAGGTAACAATCAATGTGGCACCCTTTTCTCTTATATCCTGGATGAGGGCACTCAGTTCCATTGTTGATGATCTTGCCAGTCTTGAAAGTTCTGAGGTTATGATTATATCCCCGGGATCAAGAGAACTTATGACTTTTGATATCTCCCGTTCACCCCTGTTTGTCCTGCTTGATGCAGTTTCCTGTACCCAGTCGTTTATTTTTAGCCCTTGTTTTGCAGCATATTCCATAATCTGGTGCCTTTGTCCCTGGCCGTCCTGACCTCCTGTCGATGTTCTGATATAGGCTATTGTTTTCATTTTTCTTCCTTTATTTTATCCATTGTATAATTAAACTTGTTTTCAGTCTTTAATTATACTCTTGTTGTTCATTTTTCCTATTCCTTTTTATTGCATATTTTGTTTAGTTTAATGTTCGTTTTACTGTACTTCAGATCAAAGGCGTGTTGATTGTTGAATTGTGTTCAAGGTAATCATCAAGATCCAGGCGATGGATGTAAACACCATCCTGGGAAGGCAGATTTTTTTCGGCGATAAGACGTTGAATGGTAAGGGGTGACACTTTGAGGATTGCGGCCACCTCTTTGTAATGCAATTTGCTCGGCAGGTCAGTTGGCAACACGGCTTTCCCTTGATCTGAGCCAGGCATAGAAATCCCTGCGAAGTGTATCGATCCTGTCGTAATCTTCCAGGTAGTCGATAACCTCCTGGACAGGGATCCTGGTAAGATTATTGATTTTGACACTCACCAGGGTATACCACTTACAAAGCCAGAAGACCCGGAAATAACTGACCCGCAGAAGTGAGGCCACTTCCGCGGGGGTGTAAAAAATTTCCCTGCAGTATTCCTTTCGGGTCTGCAGATCTTTTATAAGGTTTTCCCGGGTTTTTCTGTCTGAAAGATCTATCCGTGGTACAACCGGTGTAAAAAGATCCATCTGCATGATTACCGCCCTCCATGGCTCAGGCATTGGCAATGTCCAGCACAATCTGCCTTTCTCTGCCCTCTTCGTCGGTTTCGTAAAATCGGAGATAGGCCTTCGTAGAGGTAATTATGATTGCATCGGAGATTGCATCCATTGCCAGGCGCCATTTGGGATGGGTGATATTGAGGGTGCGCAGGCTCAGAATGGCCTTGGTGTTCAGGCGCTGGCCTTTGTCAACATAAAAGGCCTTGTCAATTATGGATCGCAGCTCCTGGCGGGACTCTGCCCCCCAGTCATCCAGGCATTCATCAATCAGGCTTTTGGCAATCTGCAGACGTTCGTTGAACTCAATGTTGTCCGCCATAGCTACGGTGACCTTGAAGCTTCCGTCGTAACTCTGCAGGCTTATATTTCCCTTCTCCCCGCCCCAGGCCTTGCCGTATTTCTCTGCTGAAAGATTCACAAAGGCGCGGATATCCTGAAAAGCAGAGTCCTTGAGTTGTTTTATGCGGTCCCGCATGTCTCTGGCTTTAACAATAAGATCTCTTACAAGATCATCCCGGATAATGTCGATCTCATCCACCAGATGGATAGGCACCAGGCGGCCTTTTGGATCCTGAAGGAATTTAACCTCCGAAGCCTGGTCTGATTCTTTTTTATTTTCCATTTATTCTCCTCCTCCCGATTTCCGGGCTACTGTACTCAAGAAGCCCTGAATGTGCCGGAGCTGTCCCAGGGTACAAAACGCCAGACTGTCTACGCCCACTCGGGAGCGCATAAAACCAGTCAGGCGTCCCTCCCAGTTAGTACCCAATAAAGTTCTTGCCTTGGCTTCTATTGCTTTGATCATCATTTCCTTTTCTCTAAGAAGTTCTTCCTCAAGCCGGAAGGGTTTGTTACGGAATCCCTTACTGTTAAAAAACCTTAAAGTATCCGCCAGTTCGCGGATATTCATTTCAGAACAGGATGTTTTCCCTGTAATCGACTGAAGAATTTCCTCATAAGCTACCCGGTCCAGTTTGAAACCATCGGTACGTCCGCAGAGACACTGTCCGTAAAACAGGCTGCCACAGGAAGTGCAGAGAAGTGCCTTCTGCCAGGCAGTATGGATCAGCTTTATCATGGTTTTTCTGTGGCCGGTTTGTTGGTTCATGGCCTTGCCTTCCTGGATTTATCAACAAGAGTATAAAATAGGGTATGCTTATGACGATAAACCACCTTTACAATTCCTTTTTTTACATATCCTCCCAGCAGCTCCCGCACATAATTTCTGCTTACCTCCGTGATCTTTGTAACCTCATCAATGGAGAAAACCGGTTTATGCCGTATGTACCGCCACACCCTGTCCGCCTTTTCGCCATTTGGAAGGGTAGCCGGAGGGGTATATACCAACCCCTCCGGAGTCTCCTTGAGAATCCCCTTATTTATCAAATGTGAGATAGCTACCCTTACCGGTTTTGGGCGATCCTTAAGCTCGAGAAGATTGATGACCTCAGCCCTTGTCAGCGGCGGGCTATTGGTCGAATGCTCAAACAGTTTCCTTACCTGCCTGTAAATTATAGGCGTTCCGAAAAGATCTTCTCCTTTCATAATCAAACCCTCAATTGAGCAAGGATTGAGTTGTCGAGGTGTGTTATACCCGAAGTGTTCAGAATATCGATGATTGCCCGGGCATCATTTACTACAACCCGGAAATCTCCATTTGCGCGCTCGCAGAGCTCCTTTGCTACTTCCACAGGGATTGATAAGCCCACAGCCAGCTTGAAGAACGCCGAAACGTCCACCAGGTCGACGGGACCGAACTTTACTATAGGCTTGCGGATCCTAGAGCGAAGGCGCGGAACATTGGCAAGGCGGGAATACAGATCCTCTTCTCCCACAAGCAGGATCGGCAGGGAGCAGCGCTCATTTATTGCCCTCAGCATCTCAAGGTACCGAAGAGGCATCTTATCTGCCTCGTCGATAATGACCAGTTTCCTGGCGATCCGGGAGCCTTCTTCAATGGTATCAAGACATTTTTCGAAGTGGCCCGGCCTGGTGCCGGTAAGTTCGTAGGCGACCTCCTTAAGCAGTTTTGTCTGAGTGTAACCATCAACAAATAAGACATAAACTGCTTCCTGGTTCAGAGCTGCATAACGCAGGGAGGCAAAGGTCTTGCCCCGGCCAGCGGTACCGATGCATAAACCAAGGGATGAGGTTAAAAGACCTTCCGGATCCAGGAGGCCATCACAAAGTTTTTCAAACCTTTCATTGTTGCCCGTGGGGACAAACACGGTTTTGTCGATTTTAAGTTTTACCAGAGATGGTTTTTCCGGTTCCTTGAATCCGGCCTCTGCGATCTGCCGGCAGATCTCTTCTTCTTTTTCTGCAGCATGGGGATACAGTCCGTTGGCGATTTTGCTCAAGGTGCTTTTATCGTATCCCGAAATCTGCGCTACCCGCGAAAGGCTCAAACCATTCGCATCCATAACTCCTTTCAATGACATAGATTCCTCCTGATTACACCGACAACAGCCGGCGGTATTCCTGCCAGTACACCGCTTCGGTGCCTGTCAGGGTCGATTCAAACTGTTTTACAAACAATTCATCCTCCTCTCTCAATTTGTTTCCTGCGGCCATAATGGTCAGGCAGTATTTATACCGCTCACCGGCGGTTTCGAAGACTTTCTTTTCAAACTGGATAACCTTTCTGCCGGAAAGCCGTTTTTCCAACTCCCTGGTGATATCCTCTTCCAGAAGCTTTTTGGGAGCCTCTCCCAGGGGTTTCTGTCGGTCCTTCGCCTCCTCAATCCTGCGGGTTTCGTTGGTTTTGATGGTGAGGGAGTCGATCCGTTTAGTGAGGCTTTGGAAGGCTTCCCGGACTGCGGAGATCTGTCCGCGCTTCTTTTTCATCTGTTCGGACAGAGCTTCAGAATCCAGCATTTCTATGGCCTTTACCAGCGCCAGGGGTCGGATGGTGCCGTCGATAAGGGCAAAGGCATATTCAGGATGGTCAGGGTCGTGGCGAACTTCCACTCTGCGGCCTTCATAGTGCAGGATTCCGACGGATTCATCGATTCTGCCGTTCACCTCCCGCAGTTCCTCCCCCATATAATCCCGCTTTCCAATGCTTATCCTGCCGTTTATGATCTTGCGACGCTCGCGGTCCATGAAAATCCAATCCGCGTCCGGTTCGGAAAGGCGTATAGGCTTCCATCCCTGTTCTATCCATTCCATCAATCTCTGGCGCGGGGAGATCCCCAGGGTCTCATGCCTTCGGGATTCGTATTCATCAATACAAGAGACTACCAGGTCGGCAAATTCGGAGGTTGTAAGCAGATCAAGGCTTTGTTTTTTAAGACGTTTCTTTGTTTCTTCATCTTCCGCAGCGGAGCAGGCGATATTCCGGACAAGCCCGGGGCAGCCCTTGTCTACAAGGATCTGTTCCAAAGTCCTGAAGAAGCGTTCTATCGGTTTGGCCTTGGCATTGCGGACATTGGCAAGGATCCTCCTCTGGCTCCGGTACCATTCCTCCCGGTCGTCGGTGTAGCCGAGGATGTTTCCATTTTCATCCTCCACAACATAGCCACCGGTTTCATCCCGGTACAATTCGGAGAGATCTGCATTCTTCATCCCCCAGGCCTGCAGCTCCGCGATTATTTCGTTCATGGCCCTGGAGATCTCCGGCTTACCGTTGTCGTTGTAAGTACATCCGAAGGCTCCGAAGCGGATAACCCCGCTTTTAAGGGAGAGTTTGACTGTCCTGGTAGCATAGTTGCGGTCAAAGGCAAGACCGTAAACAAGCCGGGTTCCCATATCGAGCCAGACATAACATTCCGGCCGCAGGAGCTTGCCCTCCGGATCACGGGTCCAGAAATTGAACCTGTGCTGGTCACCGACCACAATTTCAAAGGGTTTAAGGGTAGAAAGATCTCTACTAATATAGAAGAGATTATCAAGGGCCCGTTCTCCCCCCTTGGCATATTCTTCCAGGAGGGGGTGAGTTTTAAGGTAGCGGTAACAGGATGCCTCGCTTCCGATCTGCCACCCTTCCAGTTCCGCCCGGGCGGATAAGGCTTTGTAGGCGGCACGTTTTGAGCAGTCGCCGATCTCTTTCTGAGCTTTCAGGTAATACCCGATCACCCAGCTAATGGCTTGCGGATCCCAATTGGTCGGGCCGGGGGAATTTCTGATTTTCGGATTATAGGCACCGTAGATTTCCACCTCTTTGGCCCACCTCCGGGCGGTAGCCGGGCTGATGTTGTAATCCCGGGCGATCCTCTCAAGCCAGTCGGTGACATGGACGGTTTCCGGCCGGGCCATCACCCGCTGGTACACCGCTGTTTTCAGCCTCTGTCTGTCCGTTACCACTGCCTCGGCAGCCTTAGGTTTGTCCAGTTCCTTCACAGACACCTCGATAAAAATTCACAAGAAGTATTTCCCGTGTTAAAATCAGTAGTAAAAACTAACTTAATAAGGAGAAACCAAATGTCCTCACAAAAGAAATGCCCCTTTTACAATGATCTATGCATGGAAAGACGTTGCATGATGTATTCAGCCTCCCAAGAAACATGCTTAATTCAGCAATTTTTTATTTCTGCACCGGATACACAAAGGGCTCTCAAAAAGCTCCTTGAATACCTCGGAACCGAAAAGAGGGTTTGAGATTATCCGAGCGCAGAGTTTTTTACCCGGGCAGAGTTTCCTGACTGTTAAAGTGTAATTCCCGAGCATTATTTTGGTTCGCAAATACCAAAGACCAAAAATACCTGCAGACAGACAGAGGATTGCCACTGTCAAGACACCGATCAACATCAACAACTGCCACAGATTCATACTTTCCATATTTTCCTCCTGTATGGCTTTTGCCACCTACTGAGCTTTTCCAGCTTCTTACGATTCCACGCGGTAAGGAATGCTTCCGCCGCCATCGCTTTCGTTCCTAAGGGCCGTAACACCTTCGGCAGGGTGTGGTTGATCAGGCCTGTCCGCGTCTTGGTATCGGTCATAAGCGTCCGGGCACCCCCGCGGTCGTCCAGGATAAACCCTCCAGGTATCTGATCCCATTTCACCCTTCTATTACCTTCTCTTAATTGGGTTTTTACCGTCGTTGCGGAATTGAACCGCTGGGGGGCAGGTGAAGGAGTGGCACCCGGGTTCCCCCTTCCATCCCTCGGCTTATGCCGATCCGCGGGACTCTCCAGAGGGGTTGTCTGTTTTGTAACAGAAAACGGACAACCCACCCGCACAGTTACGGCGGTGAAGGGTTAAGCCCCTTTCAGCTTTTTTACCTTTTCCTTTTCCTTCTTCAGTTTTTCCTTTAATTCCAACAAAGCGGCCTTTAATTCCAAGGATTCTTTTTCCAGGGCAGAGAACTTCCCCTCCAGATCCTTTGCCTTGGCATTGAGTTTTTCATTGACGGACATCATCAGAGCCTTTTCCGCGACAAGCTTGTCCCGGGAGGCCCGGAGATGCAGGTTTTCCAGCTCCAGGGCCCTGTAGGGGGCGGTTCTGGCGATGAGTCTTTTAAGCAGATTTACCCGCAGGGCGCGGATTCTTACCCTTTTTTCCACTTTCTTCTCCTTTGATTCTTTCCCAGACCGCAGAGGCGGCCTCATAGTTATGTTTCCAGCCGGTATCCTTTCCGCAGGCGGAACAAAAGATCCGGCAGCCATCATCGGCGCTCCAGTGGGTTATCGGTTCTTTTCCACAGGCGCATTTTCCCAAAAAGGTCTTCAATTTTTTCCCTCCTTATATTCCAGGCCCTCCGGGCATAGACCTTACCGGCTATAACCCGGACGGCACCGGAAAAAAACATAAGATTGTCTTTCTGCAGAAAGCCGATCAGCATTTCCACAGTCACATCCTTGTCGATCCCGGCATCGGCATAGAGCCGGATCATGCCGGTGAGTTCATCCACAGTGGTCTTAACGCTGTGGCGGAAAGCCTCGTCCTTGAGAATTGCATTTATCTCCGCATTGGCGATCATTTTGCCCTCCTTTGGATTTTCTTATCCCTGGGGTGACGGTAGGATTCCAGCTTCTCCTGGAGCTTCTGGATAAGCTCTTCAAGCTTGGCGATCCGAGCCTCCACGGTCTGGGCAGGCGCAAGGATCCCCTCAACAACACCGTCAAAGTCCAATTCCAGCTGTTGGGATTTATAAGAGTTTTCTACATAGGCGATTCTTTTACGCAGATATTCCGGATCCTGCTCCAGCTGCTTTTCCAGGTAGTGATCGCACTTGCAGTCCCAGCCGGGCAGATATTCACCGGTCTGGCGGTAGTGCATAACGAGACGTCCGATCCGCTTGAATTCCTCCGCCTTTTCCTGGGCCTTGATTTCCGCCAGTTCCTCCGGGGTAAGAAGCCTGTCTTCCTCCGGTGTGGAGCCGGGGACGAACTTTTCGAGGATGTAATAGGATGTTGATCTGGCAATTCTAGTGGCAGTACAGAACTCCTGAAAGGAGCGGTATCCTTCCGGCAGATCAACTTCACTTATCTGTTTCAGATTCAGAGACCGCTTTTCCTTGCCCAGCTCGGAATAAAACTGATGAGCAATAAAAAGCGTACGTGCTATCGATAAAGTTATTAGGGTTCTTTGCCTTACAAGGGGCTGTAGATCTATACATGCTCTTGCGGGATCAAAGTTTTCAATTTCTTCTGCCCGGACTGTCAGAATTTCATCAAGCCTGTTTTCCGTTAATAAGTTATACATCGTCTCTCCCCTTCAGTAGTAATTTCTCCGAACATCCAACTGGACATTCGGGATCAAGTCTTATCTTTCTCATTTTGTTTCTGGTCTATTTTTTCTCTAAGAGCGGAATCAACAAACTCATATAGTTTCAACCCATTTGAATAAGCTTTAGCTTTTACTTGATTGATTAATTCCGCATCAATTTTCACATTTAATTGTCCGGTCTTCATTTGCGTACCCCTGTTAGCATTATCGTCTTCAAATGCTTATTTGTCAACCTATTTATTTAAAAAAAGTAGTCATTTTCAGATTTTTGACCGAAGATTAAGACGAGGTGGTAAATGTCTGCTTATTGGGACAATGTCCTATTCATAATGGGTAGAAAAAAGATATCTCAAGTAGATTTAGCAAGTGCAATCAATAAAACAAAAGGGACAGTAAATACTTGGATAAAAAGAGACACACTCCCACCCGCTGACTATGCTCATAAAATCGCATCCTTTTTGAATGTCACTGTGGAGTATCTTGTTACCGGCAGGAATCCGGAGCCGGATGAATGTGTCATAAAGATGAAGAACAGTCCGGCCACAAGGCGGATCGTGAAGGCGCTTCTGAAGCTTCCGGAGAAGGATGTGGAGAAGGTATGGCTGGGTCTGGTGGGGATTCTTTCCGCCCTTGGCTATGGCAGGGAGGAGGAAAAAGGGGATGCAGACAGCATGGTAGGGTGATCCGGTTCCCCGGATCCAGGGAATTCGCCGGTGATGGGGTGTGGAATTAAAAAAACTGTTGTAACAAAGGGCCTAACGGGTGTATTATAATACAGGGATAGCAGTAAAAATAACATAAAGGGGGCAGGAGATGGATATTAAGGAAATGAATATAGTTAGTGAAAAAGAGATCAAAATATATGATAATTACCTCAAATTAATTTCCTACAATAATTACATTAAAGATCAATTCTGTAGCGAAACCGCTAACCAAATGTACCAATACGCTAACAGAGATATGTCTTTTCCATTAGACTTTACAATAAAGGGTTAAACAATGCCTTCCTGGTCAAATATGATAAATCATATAGAAAGCCTTGGGAGGAATGATTTAGAAATAAATAATTATATAAATACAACAATAGATTCTGCCTTAAAGAAAATATCCGAGCTTAGAAAAGACAGGAATGTAATCTTTTATTCTTCTGCTTTTTTACAAAAACCAAAAATAGATCCGCTATCACTTCAAATTACCTATGAAGAGATAAATGGTTTTATGGCTGTTATGCATGGTATGCAGTTTAACAAGGGTTTAGTTCTTATTTTACACACCCCGGGTGGGGCAACCAATGCAACAGAATCTGTTGTGGAATATTTACATAGTAAATTTACTTATATTGAGGTGATTGTTCCAACCTTTGCAATGTCAGCAGGCACCATGATCAGTTTAAGCTCAGATTTAATAATAATGGGAAGACAAAGTCAGCTTGGTCCTATAGATCCACAAATGGTAATAGATGGTCGCTCTGTATCTGCTAGGTCAATTGAAGATCAATTTGAAAAGGCTAAGAACGATGTGAAATCTGATTTAACTCTCGCCCATGTCTGGGCTCCAATATTGGCTTCTATGGGACCGGGGCTTCTAATTGAAGCTCAAAAGGCGAATGAATACAGCAAAAAGATGGTACAATCATGGCTAGAGAGAAAAAAATATGATAATTCAACACAAATTTCTGAATATTTTAACAGTCCAGATGTTCATAAAAGTCATGGTAAAAGAATAGATCGCGAAGAAGCAAAGAATCAAGGTTTGAGAATAGAAGAATTGGAAGCTGATCAAAACCTCCAAGAAGCCGTACTTACTGCCTATCATGCAATAACAATAATATTTGAAAAATCTCCAGCTGTTAAAATTCTACTTAGCAACACCCCGGGTAAGCGATGGGTAAAAAACGCGATAATGCCTCCAGTAAATATCCCTATACCTATGCCAATGCCTAAACAAAGATAATATTTTTTTAATGTAATCTTTCTTAAAATTTAAATAATGGAGGAGTATTAAAATGGAGTTAGAAAAATCAAGAAAAACATGGAAAAACAACTTGAAAAAGGAGCATCCAGAGATAGTTTCAACCTTATTTGCACAAAGATATGATTCCGCGTTTGATTCTATTGCTTTAGCAAATAAAAAGGAAAACTCCGGTGATTATAGCACCATTAGGCAATATTATTCCGCGGCGGTGGAGTCAATAAAACAGTGTAATGCCTTGGCTGATAACAAAATGTTTGAAGTACAGGAATTGTTTGAACGTCAATATCTTGAATATATTATTAACAAAGACGGTGATTATAAAAAGTGTATTGGTTATGTAAAGAGTCTTTTGGCTGAAAAACCGGATATCTTACAAACCGAAATCTATGGAATGGTTCCAATGGATAAAGCCGACATAAGCTTATTCCTTTATTTTGCAGCAAAAAATAATGAGATAAATAGAGAAAAAAGCGGCAGAACCTATAAACTCACTTTGTCTGAAAAATAACTAATAAAATTACATAAATTTTTGTTGCAGATAAGGTGAGAATAGAGAAGGATGTTATGAAACTACTGGCAGAAGCAATTGAAATGGAGTATATTTTATTTATAAAAATTAAGGAACTTGTGTAACAGAAAGTATTTTTAGTTATTATTTTTATTGGAGTAGCTATATGGGTGAACCTTATTTGGTTGGGCTTCTTTTTGCAGATAGAGTTATTACAGAAGACAATCATAAAAAAGGAATAATTGGAACCTTTACCTTTTTTAACTCGAATCAGATTCCTGTAATATTCCCCCCTTGGTTTATCTATTCAGCAGCAACAAATATTACTCCTGGTAAACATAATTTCTCTTTAATCCTATCAGATCGCGAATCCCAACACGTGGTTTTTTCGATAGGAGGGGATTTTGAGGTCGATGATATCAAGGCAGTTATAGAAATAAGCATACCTTGTAATGCGGTTTTTCCTAAGTTTGGCACTTATTCATTAATTTTTAATATCGACGGCAAAGAAGTTGGTGCTAGATTTCTTGAAGTGAGGCGAACTCAAGGAGGAGGTTCATAGTGAGTGAAAATTCAACGGTTTCCTTATTAAAGGCAGAATATAATAAGCAGGTTACTTGTAATTCCCAAAATCAGAAAACAATTTTTAGTATTCAAAATATAGAAAATAAGATATCCCCGATTACTGTCCCAAAACAGATTTATTCAATTAACGTCGTGATAGAATCGGTTACTAAAGTTGATGCTTTATAAAGGTAGCCATGGAGGAGCTAACCTGGTATGAAGTAAATAAAGCAGGAAATCCTTTAAAACAAGGCGATTTATTAATGGATATTCCAATAATAATTCCTCCGCAGGAATATTCATTAGGGAGTACTCCAACAGTTGAAATCTACATTTTTGATGTAATTGTATTAACTCAAACATGTGATCTTGTTCATAATAATGTATCCTATGCCCTCGTATGTCCCGTATATTTTGTAGAGAAATATTTAGAGAAAAACCCAGCGATTAAATTTGATTCCTTTATGGAAGAATTAAAAAAGCATCGTCGTTTAGGCTTTTTTTTGTTAGATGCGTGCCGAATAAAAGGACATGAAAGAGATTTTTCTTTCGCTGATTATAGGAATACTTTAAGTGTTCCTATAAATATCTTAAAACAAAATGAAAATAAGGATCGTCTTTCTTTGCAATCACCTTATAGAGAAGATTTTTCTGCAAAATTTGCATCATTTATTTCTAGAATTGCATATCCAAAAGTTGTTACTGGTACAGATCCAGATAAATAATTTAGCACCTCCATCTCCCCTTTGATTCTCTCTTCTCCTCATCCCTTACCATATCCCTATGGAACAATTACTTTTCCCTGTTTTTTCAAGATTCAATCCAAGGATAACCGCCCCGTTTCTGCAACCCCGGCCTTTGTCGGTACCGCCGGAAAATCGCACACACTGCCACGGCGCTGTAGATATTTCCGGTGTTTCCTGGGCAGGAGTTGAAGTGCCTTATCATGCCCCGGAGAACGGGCGGTTGTACTGCATGATCTCGGTACGGCCGGATAATACCAGGTCCTGGCCGCGGGATAAAAAGGTGTCGGGGAAAACCCGGGAAGGGCTTCTGACCGTGCCTTTCCGATTCCTGGAATACTGGTATGACACCTACGGAGCCGTGATGTTTCTGCACGGGAGATCGGGTCTTCTGCATGTATTCGCTCACAGCTACGGTAACCAGGTTTTTACCCGGAAGCCGGTGGATCCCCTCGGGTTGTCCTGGGAGGAAGAGCCGGAAGAGGTGCGGTGGCCTGTTTTCTGTCTTTCCAATTTCGGTGCCCCGACGGTGGTAGAGCGTGGGGATGTAATCGGTCTGGTTGGCAATGCAGGATATTCCACGGGTAAACACCTGCATTATGAGATACATAAGGGGTTTATTTGGGATCGATGGGAGGAGCGGATTGATCCGGAGACAATCGATTGGGAGAGAAAATAATGGAAGAAAAAGAGATTAAGGGAACCCTTGAGCTCCCCGTAGAGAAACACACGGTTAAAGCCCGGGAGATCTCCAAGTGGTCCATGGTAGTTGCGGCGATATGGATTGGAGGGCTCACATTGTTAAGGGCCTTCTGGGGGCTGATTTCCATAACAGCTTTCGGGCTTGATATCTGGGAGATAATAATCTCCGGGCTTGCCCTGGCAGCGGTGTTTACGCCGATTTATTTTTCCATATTCATGGACAAACTTAAGGACATAAAACTGGGTGTTCGCTGAGGGATTGTTACAGGGTTTGATAATTGGCGGTGCTGCTGTCGTATCATGGGACAGGAGGTAATATGACATGGGACAGGAGGTAATATGAAGAGATGGCTGTTTTTCTTTCTGGTCTTATCCTTGGTCTTTGCATCGGCTTTGTTTGCATCGCCCTTGGCCGAAGATCCGGGGGGCTTGTCAAACGAGCAGATCCTTTCGGAGCTGGACAGGAACGAAGCCTTCATGAAAGGGGCCCTGTCGGCGATAGCAGCGGACAAGGAGGACCGGGAAGTCCTCCGGAACGAAGTCCGGTATCTGATCGACTTAAATCTGACAGTGAATCGATCGGTAAACGCACTGCTGACCTGGCTGCAGAGCTCCGGCGCAGAACGTCTGATCCCGATAGTAATTGAATTGGAAAAGTGGCGTTGGCGGGAATTCTGTATAGGCGCGGGAGCAGGTGTCGCTGTAATGGTTTTAGGGGGGCTTCTTGCCCCCCGTATCTGGGGGACGCCTTAGATGGAATCGATCTTTGTCAACCTCTTGGGTAAGTTCGGGATAATACCGGTACTCTTCTTCATGATCGCCGTGGTCTGGTTTCTGCTGCGGGAGATCAAGAAAGAGGTGTCGGGAGTAAAGGCTTCAATAACATCCTTAAAGGATGATATTGCAAAAAAGTTGGATGCCTACCAGGAACACTCCGACGAGATGGATAAAAAACTGGAGGCTCAGATCCATCAGGTAGGCGACCGCCTGTCCTATATTGAGCGGGAGTATGTAAAGCGGGAGGATCTTTATCAGGATCTTGGGGGCTGGAGGGAAGAGATCCGGGAAACGAACCAGAGGATTGATAAAGTGGGGCAGAACCTGACCGGATCCATCCAGAATATATTGGGGATGATTGCACATGGAAGATAAAAAAATAATCCGCGGAAAGCTTCTGGCCTTCCTGCGGTATGTTCACCCGGAAACGGCGGAGGAAAGCACTATTGTCGGGACCTACTACCAATACCACGAACCAGATACGCTGCTGCGGGAGCTGGAATACCTGGTGGATAAAGGGTACGTAACCAGGACCGAAAAACCGCATCCCTATCGGGAAAGAAGAAGGGTAAGACTGTACAAGATCGCCCCTCTGGGTATCGATCTGCAGGACGGGACTACAGAGGATCCCGGAGTAACGGTGGTCGACTGATGGGACGCAGAAGCAAGGCCGATCTCTACGATCTTGCCCTCAGAATAGAGTATCTCCACGACAAGGAGAAGCTTACCTTTGCGCAGATTGCCGAGAAACTGAAGGAAGAAGGGTATTCTGTATCCCGGGAATCTGTGAGAAGAAGCTATAAAAGCTCATCAGAAATAGCGGCGCAGTACAAAAAAGCCATGGAAGAATCCAGGGTCATAATAGAGACGGTGAGGAACAATCCCAATACCGATGTGGTGGAAACCATCACCTCCATGCTGGCAGGCCAGCTTTTTGAGTACATCAAAACCGTGGATGAGCTGGACTTTGATGATTCGGTTCAGCTTGTAGGGGCAGTGAAGGATCTTGCCACGAGCCAGGTGAAAATATCCAAACTCCGCCTGGACTTCCAGAAGGGTTATGAGACTGCCCGCCAGGATTTCCTTGAGACCCTTAAAAAGGAACTTACTGAATATCCCGATCTTTTATCTCAGCTTACGGCCATCGTTGCAAGGATGGAGTCGCCGCAATGACAGAATCCCCAAGGTCTGCCCTTACCGAGATTGTAGGAACACCGCGTGAAGCAAAACAGGAGATAGAGAACAAGAAAGAACGGGACAAACGGGCACGGGAGAAACAGGAGCGGATAAGCAGGGCGGAGAAAGACTTCGCCTTTTTTTGTACCACTTATCTGCCCCATTACTTTTACGATGAACCCGCCGGTTATCAGAAGGTTCTTATAGATATCCTGAACACACGAAAGGTAACCCTTGAGGAGTGCGAATATCTGCGAGGTCTTATAAAACAACAGTATCATCAATTCTTCGGGCCCCGGGATTACCTTAAGGCCATTGTGGATGCGGAACCCAGGGAACATGGTAAAACTGTGCGAGCGGGATTCGCCTATCCTCTTTACTGTGCACTGTTTAAAAAATACCGCTTTACTTTGCTTATCGGGGCTTCCGCCACAGCGGCGGAGGAAAACCTTGAAAACATAAAAACAGAGTTGGAGGAGAATGATCTTATCCTTGCAGACTTTGGGGAGCTGAAGGGGGAGACCTGGAAAACGGAAAAGATCGAATTAACCAACGGTACGTGCATCATGGCCAGGGGAGCCGGCGCTTCCATGCGTGGTGTCCGCTACAGGGAGAACAGGCCTGATCTGGTCATAATGGATGACATTATGAAGGATGATTCCGCGGACTCAAAAGTGCAGCGGGACAAGCTCTTCCGGTGGTGTAAAAGGGTGGTACTCCCTCTGGGCAGGAAGATTTTCCTGGTCTGGATCAATACAATTTTCCATGACGACGACCTGGTGGTAAGGCTTCTCAAGGAGATAAAAGCTGGAGACCATCCCGATTGGATAGGCTTACGGTTCTCCTGCTGGGTGAAGGATCAGCCAGATAATGGCCCGCTCTGGCCGGGGGGGTGGTCCTCTGAGGCTCTTCTTTCAAAACAGTCCGACATGGGCAGTGGTGCTTTTTCCACCGAATACCGCAACGAACCGCTTACAGACGAAGAGCGGAAATTCAAGCCTTACTGGTTCCAATATTTCCCCGAAGATATGCCCACGGAGGGCTTGAAGTTTTATGCTGCCAATGACCCCGCCACGGGGGCTCATGATCTTTCAACGGATGTGGAAATAGGGGTCGATCACCGCGGAATTATATATGTCTGGGATGCCTGGGGAGAACGCTGCGATGAGACTAAATATGTGGGTCTGATAGTCATGAAGCACCTCATGTACCGGGCGGTGAAGCGGGCCTTCGAATCCGTGGCCTTTCAGAAGATCTATAAGAGATTCATTGTAAAAGAAGCGGCAGCCCTGGGGGTTTATATTCCCATAGAGGAAATCACTCCCAAGGGGACACAGAAAGAGATCCGGATCCAGAAGCTCGCGCCGCTCATTGAGACGGGGATCATCCGGTTCCATCCCACCCGGTGCAAACAGCTTGTCGAACAGCTCGTTGAATGGCCCAAGCATACCTATGATGATCTTCCGGATACCCTTGCTTATGCGGTGGAGATTGCGGAGACCGGAAAGGCAAGGCCCACCGGCGCTGCCTGCCGGATGCGGCGTCGGGCAGCAAGAATTCTTGAACGTTACAGGAGTTGATGAATATGGAAAAACCTGCAGCAAAAACCTTGAAGGCGGAGATCATTAAAATAGAGGATTTCCGTACCTTTTTATCCTATATGCCCAATCCGGATATCATCTTACAGAAAAGCCATGAAGGGATGGAGGTCTTCCGTGAGATGGATACCGACGGGAGGCTTTCCTCTCTTTTCCGCCTGCGGCGGGGGGCGACTCTGAAGCTTCCGATGCGCTTTGTTGCCACAGGGGATGACCGTATAGATGAGTTTGTAAAGGAAGTTCTGCCCTTCCGGTTCCTCGGCCGTCTGGGAGAAAAACTGATGGACGCCCTCAAGTTCGGGTTTCAACCGGTGGAAATTGTGTGGAAGCAGGAGGGGGGCCTGTGGCTTCCTGATTACTCCAAGAAGCATGAACCGGAATACTTCCGGTTCAACAGTCGGGGGGAAACCATTTTTCTTTCCGGCAGAGGGGAACAACCGATACAGGGTGATTACAAACTTCTTATTCACAGAAACGAAGGAACACGGCATGACAATTTTTACGGCAACTCAATCTACAGTCCAAATTACTGGATCTGGCAGTTCAAAAGGATGGGGCTTCAGTTCTGGGTGGCGGCCACGGAAAAATTTGCCGTGCCTTCTCTCCTTGCTCTCTTCGAGGTGGAGAATGACGATGCGGCAAAGGAGCGGGCGGAGGAGCTTGCCCAGATCATAAGTGAAATACAGGCCGGATCCGCGGGGGCTCTGGCTAATGTAAAGGAAATCAAGCAGATAGAGATGAAGGGCAATATCGCGGAGTTCCGGACTTTGATCGACACCTGCAACATGGAGATGTCCTATTCCATTACCGGCCAGACCCTGGCCACAGGTGAATCCGAATACGGTACCCGGGCCCAGGGAGAGGTTCACGAAAGGGTACTTCATTCCTTTATTGAACACGATGCCAAAGATCTCTGCATAACTCTCCAGGAGCTGGTTTCCTGGGTAATCGGTCTTAACTATCCCGGTGCACCGGTACCGGTAATAGAAATCGACACGGGGGATTATGCTCCCTGGCCGCAGGTCAAGGATGCGATTGAACAGGGGATCCCCGTATCAAAGGATGCTCTGTACTCTGTGTACGGTCTGCCTAAACCCAAGGACGAGGAGGACAGTTTTATTAAGACCATACAGACCCCGGCGCTCAATTTCAGCGATATGCTCAAGAACGAAGGTTTTTTTTTGCAGACAACCCGGAGGAACTCCTCGGGGTGATTGAAAAAGAGGAGCTTTCAAAAGCGGAAGCCCTGAACCTGGTAGCCTCCTCGGGCTTTAAGGCTGTGCAGGAGGCAGTAGCGGAAGATAT
>ENA-OSEO01003268-OSEO01003268.1-sediment-metagenome-genome-assembly--contig:-NODE-3268-length-19674-cov-3.829515_pt1 | contig 19674 bp, 14 predicted proteins | sample MGYA00237883_ERZ534232 | MGnify/ENA metagenome assembly ERZ534232
GTATGATTGGAATTCTGGAGAAAGAGAGTTAGAAATGGCAAAATTCATCGATTTATTTTCGAAGCGAAAAATCATTATAGGCATGATCCACTTGCCCCCTCTTCCCGGCACTGCGGCTGGCAAGAACGCGTCATTCAAAGACTTGAAACGTTTTGCGATTCAGGAGCTTGAAGCTCTCGAAGCCGGGGGTGTGGACGCTGTGATCGTAGAAAATTTCTGGGATTTGCCATATTTTCCCGACAAAGTCGAGACAGTTACAGTCGCGGCAATGGCTTCGGTAGCCGGCTGTATTGTGGATCGAGCGGATATCCCAGTGGGCATCAATGTGCTTTACAACGATTACCACGCGGAAATAGCAATTGCCCGGTCTGTGGGCGCCTCATTTATTCGCGCTGAAGTATTTGTAGACCCCGCGATCACAGACACAGGGTTGATCCCTGCCAGTTCAGCCTGGATGATCCGTGAAAGAGCTGCCCTGAATGCAGAAGACATTGCGATTCTGGCGGATGTGCACGGTAAGAATACTCAGGTGATGTGGAATCGGGATGTGACTGAATCCGCAATGGATGCAGAAAAACGCGGACTGGCGGACGGTGTGATCATTACCGGCGGCGGAACGGGAAAGTCTGCCTCGATTGAGGATATCCAACGAGTCAAAGACGTGGTGAATGTTCCTCTGTTGGCCGGCAGCGGTGTAAAACCCGGCACCATAAATGCTTTGTTCAATGTTTGCGATGGTGTAATTGTAGGCTCATACTTCAAACTGGGCGGTAACATCAATGCTCCCACAGATACAGATCGGGTCCGCGAGCTGGTTTCAACTTCTCGAAAAGGAATTTAAGTCAGCTAACGAACAACACCAGGAAAAGCAATCCTCTTATAGCTTCGATAGCAAAGGGGATTGTTTTTTTATGGTTCATGAACTTCTACTCGTATTTACTCAGTATACTTGTTACGGGACAAGACAACTAATAGAAGCTGCAATAACACTTTTTTGCATGCTGAAATCATTTTCTGATGCATGCGCGAAATCCGTTATAATAATTTTTGGCGGCTGAAAACCTGAACGATTCTCGTGGGAGATACATAGATGCAGGTCACCTTCATTAAGCCGACACTCGGCAGCCTGAACGACGGCGAACATTTTGTGGATGAAGCGCGCATGGAGCCTCTTTCGCTGGGTGTCCTGGCGGGGCTGACCCCACCCGGTGTGGATTGCCGTTTGTTTGATGACCGCATTGACGAGATCGACTACGATGAGCCCACCGATCTGGTTGCCATTAACATCGAAACCTTCACCGCCCGCCGCGCCTATGAGATCGCCGCGGAATACCGCGCCCGCAAGGTGCCGGTGGTGATCGGCGGGATGCATGCCAGCCTCGTCCCTGACGAGGTGGCTGAGCACGCGGACGCCGTCTTCACCGGAGACGGCGAGGCGCTCTGGCCGCAGGTTGTTGCCGACGCCCACCAGGGCCGGCTGCGGCCGCGCTACGACGCGAAAACCGGCGTTCCCCAGTTGGGCGTGCTCCCCCGCCGGGACCTGTACGCCGGGAAGAAATACCTGCCGATGAGTCTGGTCCAGTTCAGCCGCGGCTGCCGCTTCCAGTGCGAGTTCTGCGCGGTCAGCAAGTACTTCAATCATTGCAATTATGTCCGGCCCGTCGCTGAGGTGGTGGCAGAGATCGCCGCGCTGCCGCGGCGGGATGTCTTTTTTGTCGACGACAACTTTGTTTCCAACCCTGAGGCGGCCAAGGAACTCCTCCGGGCGCTGATTCCATTAAAAGTCCGTTGGGTCTCCCAGGCCAGCATCGAACACACCCGCGACCCCGAGATGATGCGCCTGTTTGCCGAGAGCGGCTGCCTGGGCAATGTGATCGGTTTTGAAAGCCTGGATATCGAAAACCTGCGGCAGATGCGCAAAACCACCAATCTCTCCGCGTTCGATGGCTATGCTGAGGCGGTCGCGGCGCTGCGCGCGCATCACCTGCAAACCTGGGCGGCTTTCGCGCTGGGATACGATCACGATACCGTTGGATCCATCCTGGAGACCTGCGAGTGGGGAATCGCCAACCGTTTCACGTTCGCGGCCTTCAACGTGCTGATGCCCTATCCAAACACCCCTTTTTATGAGCGTCTGAAAGCCGAAGGCCGGCTGCTTTACGATGGGCGCTGGTGGCTCCACCCGGATTACCGCTTCAACCGGGCGGCCTTTCGCCCGGCAGGGATGACAGCCGATGAGTTGACCGAGACTGCCTGGGCCTGCCGGAAAAGGTGGAGCAGCTGGATCTCAATCGGAAAACGCGCCCTGGACCCGCGCACCAACCTCGCCACACCGTTCCGCTTCGCCATCTACTGCGCTTACAACCCGCTCTTCCGCCGTGAGGCATTCAAGAAGCAGGGCATGCGCCTGGGGACACGATGAGTACAGAATCCAACTTCAAATTCCAATGGGCAGCGCCCAACGACGAACCCGACATTCGCTCCCTGATTGGTTCGGTGCCGATGCCGGGCGCCGTCGCCATCCGGTTCTCGCGCGAGCCGGATTATTTTCTCGGGACAACGATCATGGGCGACACCTGCGATGTCCTGACTGTCCGCAATCGACAAGATAGGCAATTGGCCGGGATTGCCTGCCGCGCGGAAAGCCGGGCTTATCTGAACGGGCAGGAGGCCCCCCTGGGATATATCGGTCAGATCCGGGTAGCCCTGCCCTACCGCGGACATTGGCTCGTCAACACAGGAGCGGAATGTTTCAGGGAGGCCAGCCCGCCTGGCTTGCTTTATTTCGGGGTGATCGCAAGCGAAAATCCTCGCGCCCGTCAATTACTCACGGGCTCGCGGCCTCCCGCCGGCCTGCACACCCGGCACATCAGCGGACTGACGACCTGCGCCATCCTCCTACGGCCCTCGCGCGCCCGCCGCGCGCCGGGCCTCGATGTAGCCCCCGGCTCACCGGAGACTCTTCCGGAGATCGTCGCGTTCCTGCGCCACCAGGGTCCCCGCCGCCAATTCTTCCCGGCTTACACGATTGAAGACTTCACCGGCGGAGCAAGGCTTCGCGGGCTGAGACCACAGGATATTATGGTTGCTCGCCGTGGAAATGAGGTGGTGGGCGTGATTGCTGCCTGGGACCAGGCGGCGTATAAGCAGGACGTCGTGGAAGCCTACGGGCCAACGCTGCGCCGCTTGCGCCCCGCCTATAATCTCGCCGCCCGATTTCTCCGGGCGCGCCCGCTCACCCCGCCGGGGCAGGCCATCCCACTCGCGTTCGCGTCGTGTATCTGCGTTGCCGTTGATGACCCCGCCGTGATGCGGGCGCTGCTCTCCGCCTGCGCAACGAATGCATACCAGCGCGGAAAAGCGTTCCTGATGCTTGGCTTATCGGATGATGACCCACTTCTCCCAGTCGCCCAACGATTTCTCCACATTAAGTACCACAGCGATCTGTTTGCCGTTTCCTGGTCGGATGAGCCCATCAACCAGCTCGACGGGCGGATCCCCTATATCGAAATCGCGACCCTTTGATCAACTACCAGTCATAGACTGAAGGATGGATAATATGCCAGAACAACGACTCACACAATGGGAAGCGACCTCCCTCATGGTCGGGGCCGGGGTTGGCGCGGGGATCATGGCTGTGCCGTTTCTCACCGCGCGGGTGGGGCTCGCCGGACTCGCGATCATTCTGCCTGTAGCCTGGGCTGCCAGCGCCCTGATCCACCTCATGCTGGCTGAAGTGCTGTTCCGCACCGGGCGAGACCTCCAGATCGTGGAATTGATGCGGTTTTACGTGCTGCGCGGGCGCGCCGGACGCTGGCTGCTGTGGTCGGTCTTCGCACTCCTGAGCATTGCCTTTCTGGCGAACCTGGCGGCGTATGTCTCCGGCGCGGGAGAGATTCTAGCCAGACTCACGGGAATCAACCGGCGCCTGGCTGAGTTCCTCATATACGCGATCTCGGCTGGTGTGGTGTTCTTCGGACTCAAAGCAATCGGTATCGCTGAGCGGTTCGCGACCCTTGCCCTGGTTGGGCTGATCGCCGCGATTGGGGCCGGCGCGTTTTCTGTGCCCTTCCAGTTGCAACTTGAGCTGTCAGGGTCTGCTACACAGTGGTTGGCGCTGTACGGCATGGTGATGTACGCCTTATGGACATTTTACAGCGTGCCCCAGGTCGTGAAAGGCCTCGGACCGGACCATCGTGGAGCCGTCCGGGCGATTCTGGTCGGGCTTGGCATCAACGGAATACTCACCGCGGTCATTGCCCTGTTCGCGCTTGGGATCTCAACCCGAGTTACCGAAGTGGCCATCATTGGCATCTCAGAGCGCCTGGGAACATGGGCAAGTATTGCCGGCTCGCTCTTTATAATGTTTGCCCTGGTAACCAGCTACTGGTCCGTGTCGCTGGCGCTCGCGGACATCCTCCGGGAAAGGACTGGCCTCTCGGAGAAAATAGCCTGGCTGCTGGCCACCCTCCCGCCGCTTTTGGTTTTGTGGGGCGGCGTGTGGCAGTTCCTGGATTGGCTTCGTCTGGCGGCCGGCGCGACAGCGATCGTGGTCGCCCTGATCACCCTTCCCATGTACTGGCAGGCCCGGAAAACCGGACCGGTGAGCAGCCCCGGCTGGGAACTCGGCCGGTGGGGCCAGCCGGCCATGCTCGCGCTCGCTTTGCTCGCACTCATCTTGATGGCAATCGGTTCCCTGGTATCCGTGTAACAACGAGAATCCATTCACAACAGACAACTCATTCTCAAAAACATTCGTTGGATTCTAAAAACTGTAATTGCATTGATCGTGCTGGAAAAGTAAAAACAAAAATGACCTGGACGCGAAAATGTTCGCGGCTTCATCCAATTCCCGGTAAATATTCTTCCAAACCGGGGATATAATTATAAGAACCAATGGGGGCAATAAAGCACCATTGATTTACAGCAAACACAAATTCAAAGTTCAGGGGTATCAATGATCCATAACTTCAAACAATCCTGCACACCAACCCATAAAAGACTTTTGCGGTTTTCAAAATTCGCCAATATTTTTGCCTGGATCATCTTCGCGATTTATCTCCTACAAACTATCGGGCTATCGATTGACTTTGCCGGTCTATTCGGGAGTCACATCTTACTGCCAATAGACGCGGGAAATGCAGTTTCTTACGCCCTGAATACTTTTGGGTATTTCGTCAGAGGGGTGATTTATTGGTTTCTTCTAAAAGGAGTTTCATTGGGACTGAAAATTCTGGTGCAAACAGATTTAAACTACCGGGTAAAATCGCAGGCGGTTAACAATGAACAATAACCTGCGTAAAACCATCTATGAGAATTTCCTACTCAAGGAGACCGATGAATTGGTCGAAATCTGGGTAACCAACGACCGCGTGGTATGGTCTGACACAGCTTTTGAGGTCATCCAGGAAATTTTAGAACAGCAATTAGATGAACTACCCCCTCAAAACGAACCTATTTTTGAATATACCGAACACAGTGCCTATCATGCACTCGACAAAGATTTCTTCATAAGTAAATTTACTGACCCTGATAATGCCCCGCTTCTTTACAACCCTTTGGAGATTCTTCGGATGAACTCCTGGTTAAATCAAGCATCCCGCATTGCTGTAGTACTCTTTATCTTAATCAGCAACCCAGAACTCAGTAAATTTCAGCGCCTTGTAATGTCTTATTTTTCAGACAACCCGCAAGTGGATAGGCTGGGTTTGTTAATTGCCATTATTTATGGCGGTTTGGCGGTAATGCTTGAAGGTTTGATCTATTATTTCTCGTTGAAAGCACTGGCTCACATCCTGAATATCCTGATGGAGATGGAATTCAACAGCCGTGATGTGAGGTGATATCACAATTCCATAAATACCCTATAAACATACCAGCTAGATCAAAGGCTATTTTCAACCTGCCTGGCTAACGGGGCTTTCATGCAGCTGCCGCTGCGTTTCCCCGTACCACACCGACTCCACTCACATTATATGTATGCTTCTTATATCCATTTTCCAAACTCAACTCGCAGAGGTATTGGACATTTGCGCCCCGAGTTCAGCCAGGCGTTCCAGCAGCCTGCGGATGTGCCCGCTTTCAATCATCGCCGCCCAATGGCCGTCACAGAAGCGTTCCCCCCGCACACAATAGGTCAACATGGTCTTGATCTGAGCCAAAGAACTGGTCTTTAAAAAGCTCTCATCCTCAAGCATCCGGCCCGCTTCTTGCGGATGATACCCGTAATCACACCAGCAGTCCTTGCTCGCAACCCTGATAAACTCGGCCACAACTTCATCATAAAACGCTTTTTCATCAGAGAGCAGCAAGCAGCATTAAAAACTGTCTCCAAAACAGTTCAACCCTGTTAAAAACCTGCCAGGCTTTGCATGGCTCATGAAGCTGCTGGTCACACTCTGATCCTTTTTGCCCACTTCGGAGGCAATACCAGCCTGATATTCGCCCCATCGCGCGCGTGTCCCAAGACCTTCCAAATATAGAACCGGATCACCTCCCAACCTGGCAAGCAATTTGCACCTATCCGTTTATAGCCAGTTTGCCGCGCTCTCTGAACGGCAGCAGGAAGACAGGTGTGCAGATGAAACCATTTCGAAAAAATGTGGCCATCGCCATTGATGGCGGTGGGATCAAGGGGGTCATGGTGACCCGCGCCCTTTCCATCCTGGAAGACGCGCTTGGAAAGCCGGTCCATGAAATATTTCAACTGGCGGTGGGTACTTCCACCGGATCGATCATCTCTGCCGGGATCGGCGCGGGCCTTTCGGCTCAACGCATGTCCGCGATGTATATCCAGTTGGGAGAAACCATTTTTTCGCGCACCCTGCGGCGCGCCCTTTGGCCGCTCACCCGCTACCGTTACGCCGATCAACCCCTCAAAGACGCACTGAACGCAGTCTTTGGCGCGATGGAAATGAGCGACTTCTGGCTGCACGACCCGCCGCTGGATGTGGTCATCACTACCTTTGATCTGATGGAAAACCGCACCCGATTCATCAAACCCTGGAAAAAGGATTATGGTTCCTGGAGCGTGTCCCGGGCGGTGCAGGCTTCCTGCACCGTTCCGACCTATTTTCCGGTGGTGGAAGGCCGCTTCATTGATGGCGGCGTTGGTTCCTATGCCAACCCATGCTACCTGGCCGCGTATGAAGCTTCGGTCTGCCTGAATTGGGACCCGGCCGAGACCACCCTGATCAGCCTGGGCACCGGGCGCGCGCCCCATGCCTTCTCTGCCCGCCAGGCCACCCGGCTCTGGCCCTGGCAGTGGCTGGAGCCCACCTTGGGGGCTTTTATGCAGTCCGCCGGCGACCAGCAGGTCCATCTGGTGGAAACCTTTTTCAGGAAACTGGATTTCCGCCGCTTTCAGGTCGATTTGCGCGAGCCAATCGAGATGGATGACCCCGGCAAAATTCCTGAACTGTGCGCCTATGGCGTTCGCATGGGTCGGATGATCCTGGCAGACCGCGTCGATCCTCTACAAAAAATGCTCCCGGAAATTCTCCAATCTTGAATGTTCTCTTGAAACCTTTTATGCCCGATTGACTCATCTGGCGTTAATCTGGCACAATCAGGGTACTTTTTACCCCCAACACATCTCCAATTTCAAAGCATTCGGGTCTTAACGATATAAGTGTTATCTGTATTGGAGGCATACTATGTCAAATTCCCACTCAGAATCGCTTTATTGCGATCTAAATCTTATTCATAAAGTAATCACGCGCGGCATTGGGGTTTCTCTGGAAAACGCAGAGAAATATCGCGCGTCCGGTTTTCCCAATGAACGCACCAAAAGAGGTTTCCGGGATTATGTTCGCAACCTGGTTATCACCCTGGAAAACCACCACCATTCAGAGGATGCCATTGCCTTTCCGGTTTACCAGAAATACGCGCCGGAAGCGCCCTTTGAACTGCTGGCGACGGAACATCACAACATGTTAGCCATTTTGGAACGGGTGGAAACAGCCCTGGACCTTCTTGAAGACCCCTCCCGGGAGTCTGAGGGGCTCAACGCGCTGCTCAACGCGTTGGGTGACCTGTCTCAATTGTGGAGCCCGCACATCAACTGCGAAGAAGGGCATTTCTGTGCCCGCAGTTTGCTGACAAGTATCCCGGATATAGAAAAGGTTGAAATTGGCAAAAAGATCAGCGCCCATGCTGCCCAAAACTCCGGCCCGCTCCCCCTTTCGCTGTCTTTCCTGCTATATAATTTGCCACCCGATGAACGTGCCGCCTTTTCTCATGGCATTCCAAAACTGGTCACCCGGTTTCTGCTGCCGGTCATCTGGCGCCGGCGGTGGACGCCCATGAAGCCTTTTCTATTGGATCAAACCCCCTGAAATAACCCCCGCCCGGGGTATTTCTGCCTTCAGAATACAACAGGCCGCCAATCAGATGTGGTTAGCGGCCTGTATTTAGTCATCAGTTGGATCACGCGCCATTTGCGATATCTTCCGCCAGGGCAATCGCGCCCAGAATACCCGATTTTGTCCCCAGCCGCGGCTCGACAATGTATTCCGCGATATGGCCGCTAATCTGCGGTGACTGGACGTACCCATTCAGGATGCGCACAACCTCTTTGTGGATCATCGGGAAGAGCTGCTTCTGCTGCATCACTCCCCCGCCCAGGATGATGCGCTGTGGAGAAAGCACAACAATATACCCTGCCAGGGCAATCGAGATGGTGCGGGCCTCAATCTGCCAGGCTTCGTGCTCTGCCGGAAGAGTCTCCGCGGGCACTCCCCAGCGCGCGTTCATCGCGGGGCCGCTGGCCATGCCTTCAAAACAATTCCCGTGGAAGGGGCAGATCCCCCTGAAGACATCCGGGCCTTCTTCCAGCGGCAGGATGATATGTCCCATTTCCGGGTGAACCAGGCCATGCAGCATCTTCCCGTTCACCAGGCCGCCACCGCCAATGCCCGTTCCGATCGTCAGATAAATAAAAGTATCCAGACCCTGCGCGGCGCCGTAACGCCATTCACCATAACCCGCCACATTCACATCCGTATCAAACCCAATCGGGAGATCAAACGCCTGCTTCAGGGGCTGCACGAAATTGGCATAAGCCCAACCAGGTTTTGGCGTGGAAGTGATATAGCCGTAAGTCGGTGAATTCAAGTTCAAATCAACAGGACCAAAACTTCCAATCCCAATTGAGTCCAGTTTTCCATGCTTTGTTTCAGCTGTCCTGAAGTATTCAATTGTCCTGCTTAATGTTTCTTCAGGGGTGGTAGTCGGGAATCTCACCTCATCCCTGAGATCGTCAGGGCCTGTTCCTACAGCGCAAACAAATTTCGTTCCCCCAGCTTCAACTCCACCAAAAAGTGGGCTCATCGGGTTTTCCTCCTGCTGAATTATTTGTATCATTATACAAAAGTTCAGAGTTAATTACCAAAATTTTTTAATGCAATCTCCAGCCAATCCTGTATAATAGAAGCATTGCAAGATCAATTTCAAAGGGCTTGACATCCTAACTGGTTGGCCGGGGGAATTTTTGAAACATCACTGTAGAATCAGCAACATTCATAAGCCCCTTTGGTATGTGATTTCTGTTGGTTTGGTTGTCGCCATATTCCTGTGCCAGACAAATCTTTCGCGAGTCGCCATCGCGCAAGAAAGCGATGAGGGCCGGGTAGTCCTTAAAACCACCACATTCACCCAATATACCTGGCATCTCTCCTCGCGGGCCAGTGGCAAACAAATCTGCGAAGTTGTCATCGCCCACGAAGGGTTTCCCTCCGATCTTGAAATGATGGCAGCCTGCGAAACTAACCTCATCCCACCACTGCCAACGGCCACTGCCTCTCCGTACCCCTCACCCACCCCTACCGGCGAATACACCCCAAAACCCACCAAAACCCCCACACTGACGCCCTCACCCACCGAAGTCAATATTCAAAATTTTTATGATGACAGCTACTGGGTCTTCATCTCTTCAAAACAAATCACCCAAACCACCAAAATCCACCTCCCGGAGATAATCCTGGAAATTGAAGCCCCACAGGAACCAGTTTCCAATGCTTATGTTACCATCCGGGCCTACGATCCCGCTCCAGGATATGACATTACCAGCATCCAGGGTATCCTGGAAGGGAAGCCTTTCAAATGCGGCGAAGCCGCTTGCGATGTGCACTTCAACCAGGATGCCCAAATTACTTTTTGGGCTACATCCAGCTTTGGAGATGAAAGCCGGCACATCACAGCAACGCTGCGCATATCCCAAAACCTCTCAGATTACAATGTCAGTGTCACCAACCGCAGCCTGTTCTACCGCTATGTGGACGCAGCCGCAAAAGCCTGGAAAGGGGTAGCCCTGGGCACGGAGCCGCAATGGGCTTACCTTCCTCAAAATCCTTCCCAACTCAACACCAATAAAACCCTGCACTACCTGGCAGCCAAACTGATCGTAAGCGGCATTGTCGACACCTCGGATTGTCCCGGGAATGGCATGTTTGATAACTGGGCGCCCAATGGCTGCGGGATCGAAAAGGCCCGCCCGGCCTTGATCTCCTGGCAAAACCGCTTTGATAATGTCATCTGGAATGCCTCCTTACAGCATGGCGTCCCTGCCAAGCTGATCAAAGCCATTATCGAACAGGAATCACAATTCTGGCCCGACAAAACCGGGACCGACTTCGTGGATGAATATGGCTTTGGGCAGCTCAACGAGTTTGGCGCAGATGCAGCCCTGCGCTGGGATAAAAGCCTGCATGACCAGGTCTGCTCCGGGACCCTGTTTGATTGCCCGGAATATTACGCCAACCTCCCAACGTATTCGCAGGCAATGCTGCGCGGCCGGCTGCTGCAGCTGGTCAATGCCAACTGCCCTACCTGCGAATATGGTATTGACCTGATCAAAGCCGAAGACAGTATCGACATCATAGCCCAAACAATCTATGCCAATGCCCGCCAGGCTGGTTATATCCTTGAAAAATACGAAGCAAAGACCCAGTACGAAGACCTGTGGCGCTTCACCATGGTCTCCTATCACGCTGGTTACCAATGCCTGGAAGACGCGATTACCCGGACCATATCGCAGGGAGAACCTCTTACCTGGAAATATGTTTCCTACCATTTGAACTGCGAAGGGGCCGGCCCTTATGTGGATAAAATCTGGGAGAAATTGAACGCGTTTGAGGAATATTACCCATCCGTGGTTTCCGTCAATGCTGTCGCTCAGTTTCCCACCGCCGTGCCGCTCCTTCCAACACCCACCTACCAATCCAATTTTCTTGATGGCACGATCCACATCTTCATGTTCCTCGACCGGGATGGTGACTATCAAATTGATGACAATGAACGCGTTTCAGAAGCCGCAATCCGGGTAGTTTTTCCAGATGGTGAAATCCGCCAGGGAAAAATCGCGGAGGGTGAAGTCCACATGAATTTCACAGGAAAGAGGATCGGGTCTGAAGTGACCATCACCGCTCCTGACCTGTATGAAAGCTTTACAGAAACCATTCCCAAAACCGGGGATGTGCTGGTAGTTTTCCGGATTGAGCAGCCCGCGCTGCCCATAAACCTGCCTTAGCGAAGGATCAATTGATATATGTCAGATCAAAAATTTAACTCTCCAAACGACCCTGAACTCGTACCGCAGCCCGCACCTGCTTCCGCGGAGCAGCCGGACGCGATCCGCTCCGCGTTCAACCAGCAGGAAGACACACCGCAACTCAAACCAAAACAACCTTCTGGAATGAGTGGCTTTTTTCAAAATCTGTTCAACACCGTCAAAGAAGTTTTGGGGGTTGGAGAAGATGAAAGCGCGGGCGGCTCAACAGTTGACATCCGGGATATCAACCTTCTGCCGGTTGACGAGGATTATCCGAATGAGCAGGGCCAGGACCTTGAGCCGGGATTTTCGTTCATTGAACAGGAGCGTTTGATATTAAACGCGATGGAAGGCCCCCGTACAGAGAACATTTCCATTCCCACTGATGAAATCACCGGCAGCGCATCAAAGCCGGAGGAAGAGCCGCAGCCGCTCATTGAAAACACTTTTCCATCTGATAAAGAAACCCAAACCTTTCACAATGAAGAACCTCTGGAGGAGGAAGTACTCGATCTCACATCTTTCCTCCCAGGGATAAATGGATTTTCAAAAGAAGAATCAACCACAGAGCCCGCAGAAGATAGGCCTTCAGATCAGCCACAAAACCCCATCCAACAGGCAGCGCCTTCCGCTCCTAAGATAGATCCAGCCGTCTTTGCGTTGGACGAACAACCCCAACAAAAACAAAACTTCACCCGCGAAGACCTGAACGACTTCCTGCCCGAATTGGACGCGCGCGAATCCCGGACACCCGGTCAAATCAAACCGGAAGAGTTCAATACTGAATCGGAACAGGATGAATTTGACAGTCTTCGCGCGATGTTCCAGGATGAGGACATGTCCGCAAGCGTGCGAGATGAGGGCCATCCCGACCTCTCTGATCCCCAGAATCAGCAAACCCTTAATGATGATGATTTCACCATCACAGAAGAAGAAATAGAGGCATTAAACCCCGAAGATTTCCTGCCCGAAAGCCTGCGGACAGGTTTGGAACCGGATATTTTTGTCTTTGAGGATGAAAGCGGGCTGGTCGAAGAGAACGACACCCCACAGGGTCAACCGGAGTTAATTCCCGACCAACCCATTGATTCAGTTAAACCTTTTTCTTTCGATGACGAGACGCGCAGTTATTTGGATGATCTTCGCACAACCTTTGAATCGGACGAACCTCAGCCGATTCAATATCAGTCTCCTTCAGAGAACAAACCAGAACTGGCCGGTAGCAGAAAGCATACAGAAAAAGATCCAAAAAAGAAGGCCCCAGACACCACCCCTTCTATGGACAATAACGATCTTTTTTCCAAATTCGCCGCCGAAAAATATGAAGATACCCCCCGACTGGAAGACGAAAAACCCGCCAAAACCGGGAATGGCCTGGCAGGCTTCCTGAGCAGATTCTCCAAATGGAGTATTAAAGAAGAGCTTCTGGTGGGAGCCGCAGTCCTGTTTGGAATGCTTGTTTTTGCTACCATAATCATCGTCGCCATAAACGCCATCTTCTTACCCTTAATCCGTTCCTTTCAGTTACCTGATTCCAATACCAGCATCCTTGAAGCGCGGGCGGGGGTGGCGGACCCCTCTGTTTATCCCACCAGTTTGAAACTGCCAGGCGGGTGGGTTTTCACCCTCCAGCAAAGCACTATAAAAGAAGATCGCTGGGAACCGGCAGCCGCCGAATATCTCCAAAACGCGACCATCCGGAGGGTGATTGCCATTCCCTGGAGCGAACAAACGGAAGCGGTAATCGCCACTTTTGAAAAAGGGGACGAGCTTTTACTCTTCATGAACAACAACGACGTGAAAGGCTACAAAGTGGAAGAGGTGAAACAGGTCCCCCAGGATGACACTTCCATCCTTCTGGACACCCGGCCTTCTCTGGTTGTGATTCTATACCAGCCCGACGCTGCCTCACGTTGGGTTGTAGTCTGCAAACCTTAACAACCCTTTGTTATCTTTACAATTTGCTGACAATACGGCTCAAATTTCGAAGCTTTCAAATTTGTATGGTTTGAATGTGGTATGTTTTCTGTTTGTTTATCGTACAATCTATTAAGAGCTACTCTTTTCTGCGATAAGGATTACCCACGATAGGGTCTTTTAGAAAAGCGTAAGCGGGGAACAATTTGAGAATAAAATGGAGCAGGCTCAATTTGGGGGATACACCTTCAAAGTCTTTTCAAAGCGCTGGAGAGAAGGTTCATTCAGATCGGTTTTCTGGCTTACCCGGTAGTTCGATTGACCTGGAGGAAACAGGAAGATTGCCGCTGATATCAGGCTGCGAAGAGATCATCTCTCATCCAGCAACCAATTCAACGCGCGGGCGGTCTGGCTGCCGGTTTGATGAAGCGGGCAGCGGTTTGCCTGACAGCAGTGTGACTCCAGAAACCTTCTCTCTCGAGCAAACCACAGGACTTGAGAAAACCCTGTTTGGGATTACCACCCATCACCAACGAAATATCGCCGTCTGGTACAAACCATACCGGGTGATCCCGTTTATCGTATTAATTCACGCAATGCATTCTGTTATTGTTAATGAGGTATCCCAGAATGGCGAATGAACCTATTTTAGTTGTAGATGATGATGAAAATCTGCGTTATCTGATGTCTGTAACCCTCAAACGAGCCGGTTACCGGGTCGATTCTGCCGGGAACGGCGCTGAAGCCCTGGATAAGATTCAATCCGCAAAAGAAGATCCTTACAACGTGCTGGTTACCGACCAGATGATGCCGATAATGGGCGGCATTGAATTGTTGAAAAAGGCTAAAGAATCAGACCCCCATCTGGAAGTAATTGTCATCACCGCGGCTGGCACACTTAAAGCCGCAATTTCCGCGCTGAAGGAAAGCGGGGCATTTGATTATTTGCTCAAGCCCATTGAGTCCATGAACCAGCTCACGAACGCGGTTGAAAATGCCAGCGCGCACCGCAAATTATTGTTGGAACATGAATGGCTGCAAAACCAGGCCCAAATTGAGGCCCAGCGTTTGAAATCGGTGGTTGCCTGCGCAGGCGATGCCATACTTTCAGGGAGCGAAGAGGATATCATAAAGATTGCCAACCCCGCGGCGGAAGCATTGTTAAAACGCCCCAATCTGGTAGGGGAAAAAGCACAGGATTGCCTGCCGCAAGTTCTTGTATCCATTCTCAACGATTGGAAAGCCGGGGGTGGCAGCGCACCGGCGGTCCTGGAGATCAATTGGGAAGGTGATACCGTGCAGAAGATCACACTCATTGCTGTGTCAGAAGAGAAAAATCGCCCTCAGGGCTGGGTCATGACACTGCGCGATATCACCCACCTGAAGGATCTAGACAGGTTCAAAACCAAAATGTTGGCCGATGTGGTGGACCAAATTCAGCCGCCGCTCTCGCAGGCCATGAACGCGATATCCGAATTAAGCGCTCTGACAGCCAAAGATGCACAACTTGCCAACCTGGTAAACCAGCTGGAAAAAACCTGCGATCACGTTCAAAATTGGGTTGAAGAACTGCGGGGAATGATCCAAACCAACCCGGCAGAACAATAAACCATTTCCGCGAGTTTAATCTCCCACTTACCCGCGTCCGGCGGCTTAAATAACAGATTGGGCAGCTCAATTCCAAACCATTTTTCTGTATCCGTTGATAAATTTTTCCGGCCACTGCCAGAAAGCGGCTGCCTTACCCTTCTTTCGGTCAAATTAATCCTGGAAATTTCACTATAATAAATACTATATCGTCATCTGAATTAACAGCAGGAACTGCAGAAAGGAATGCTATGGACCGCTACCGGGTAAAACCTGAAAAAGAAATTCGTCTGAAAGATTTTGAACCCAATGACTCCAGCACCTTTGACGGAAAGAAAAAAGACGGTAAAAAATATTTGCTGGAATTGAACGAAGAACTGGAAGCCTTGCAAGAACTTTTATACGCCGAAGGCAAGCATAAATTGCTGGTAGTGCTGCAGGGCATGGACGCGGCCGGAAAAGATGGCACCATCCGGCATGTGTTTGAGGGCGTAAACCCTCAAGGGGTGCGGGTTGCCGGTTTTAAAGTCCCCACCGATGAAGAGTTAGGGCACGACTACCTGTGGCGGATCCATAAACAGACTCCTCGCAGTGGTGAGATTGTCATCTTCAACCGCAGCCATTACGAAGATGTGCTGGTGGTGCGGGTCAAAAATATGGTGCCGGAAGAAGTCTGGAAAAAGCGTTATAACCACATCAAGCAGTTTGAAAAAATGCTGGCCGAAGAGGGAACAACCATTCTGAAATTCTTCCTGCACATTGATCAGGACGAACAGAAAGAGCGGTTCCAGGCCCGCCTGGATGACCCCACCAAGCATTGGAAATTCAACCCCAACGACCTTAAAGATCGGGCTTTGTGGGATGATTTCCAACACGCTTATGAAGACGCCATCAACAAAACCAGCACCGAATTGGCGCCCTGGTATGTCATTCCCGCCAACAGAAAATGGTACCGTAACCTGCTGATTGCCGAGATCCTGATCAAAACGCTTAAATCCCTCAACATGCAGTATCCGGAAAACCCCGCGGACCTCTCTGACATCCATATTGAGTGAGACAACCTCAATCGATTGTAACTTCCTTCTTTACGCTTGCCGCGAATCATCTTCTTAAATCACACAGCCCCGGATTGTCCGCGGGGCTGTGTATTATCAATCGCTTACATTGATTTCAAGCAAAAGCAATCATAAAAGAGCTTTCGCGCTATTTGTTGACCTGGAACCGGGTTTCGCCCTTCTCAAAGAAATCGCGGATCTGGTTGATCGCTGCCAGTCCGGCATTGGTGTTGGCTTCCGCGGTCTGCGCTCCCATCTTCTTGGGGGTGAAGAAATACCGTCCCGGGAACTTCTCAACAATTTCGTCCTTGCAGTCCGGCGCGACATCCGCGATGTAATAAAAATCACCGCGCTTCGCGAACATCTTGAGCAGGTCCGGCTCGTTCACCACTTCCTTACGGGCGGTATTGACCAGCACGGCATGTTCCGGCATGAGGGAGAGCAGGTTTTCGTTGATTGAGTTGCGGGTTTCATCGTTGGCCGGGATATGCAGAGAGACGTAATTGCAGGTCTCATAAAGTTCTTCGATGCTGTCCACCGCGTGGGTTCCATCCTGCTCAATCAGCGCTTTGGGGATATACGGGTCAAAAGCATAGGTTTCCATGCCAAAACCGCGCGCGATGCGGGCCACATTGCGGCCAACATTTCCATAAGCGTGCAGGCCCAGTTTTTTGCCCATCAGCTCAATTCCAGCCGAACCATTGAAGCTGTTGCGCGCCAGGTAAACCATCATACCCAAAGTCAGTTCAGCAACCGCGTTTGCGTTCTGGCCTGGTGTGTTCATCACAACCACACCCTTTTCAGTCGCTGCCTCTAAATCAATATTGTCGTAACCGGCGCCGGCCCGTACAATAATTTTCAGATTCTTACCCGCCTCAATGACTTCCCGGGTAGCCTTATCGCTTCGAATGATCAACGCGTCCGCATCCGCCACTGCCGCGACGAAATCGGATTGGTCCGCGTATTTCTCCAATAAGGCGAATTCATAACCCGCTTCAGCAGCGGTCTTTCGAATGCCTTCCACAGCCTTGGGGTCAAACGGTTTTACCGTTGCAACTAAAACTTTGGTCATTTCTTTATCCTCATTTTCTATTTTATTGAAAACCAACCCGGCATGATCCGGAGTGGTCGACAAACTAATTTTTCGCTTCAAACTCTTTCATGCAGCTTACCAATGCTTGCACGCTTTCAAGCGGGAGTGCGTTATACAGCGAGGCGCGGAAACCACCCGCGTCACGGTGACCTTTGATTCCCACCATTCCCCGCTCTGAAGCAAAGGCCAAAAAGGCGCTGGTAAGCTCTTGATATTCGTCTTTCATCAGGAAGGTGACATTCATCCGGGAACGGTCCGCGGGATCTGGAACCGTGCAGCGGAAGAGCTTATTTCGTTCAATTTCCTCATAGAGCATGTTCGATTTCTCGATGTTCATTTTTTCCATCGCTTCAACCCCGCCCAGGTTCTTCAACCACTTCATGGTTTGCAGCGCGGAATAAATGGACACGACAGGCGGTGTGTTGAACAGAGAACCTTTCTTGATGTGAGTGCGGTAATCCACCATGGTCGGCAGCGGCCGGTCCACTTTGCCCAGAATGTCTTCACGGACCACCACAAAGGTCACCCCCGCCGGGGCCAGATTCTTCTGAGCGCCGCCATAGATCAGACCATACTTGGAAACATCAACCGGCCGGCTGAAAATATCCGATGACATATCCGCCACCAATGGCACAGGGGAATCATAATCTTTCAGGATCTCGGTGCCGCGAATGGTGTTATTGGATGTAATATGGAAGTAATCCACGTCTTGGGGAATGGTAAAGTCTTTTGGAATGTAAGTGTAATTTTTATCCGCTGAGGAAGCTGTCACATCTACTTCGCCGAACAATTTGGCTTCTTTGATCGCTTTGAAAGACCACGCGCCGGTATCCAGATAGGCCGCTTTGGTCTGAAGCAAATTGTAAGGCACATGGAAGAACTGTGTGCTCGCGCCGCCACCCACAAAAATAACAGAATATCCGGAAGGCACGCTCAGCAAATCCTTGAATAAATTTGCCGCGTCTGCCATAGTTTGATCGAACTCTTTACTGCGGTGGGAGATCTCCAGCAGAGAAAGTCCTGTCCCTTCGTATTCCCGGATGGCTTCAATTGTCTTATCAACTGTATATTGAGGTAGAATGGATGGACCAGCATAAAAATTATGTTTCTTCATTTCTCAAGCCCTTTTCCTTAAGTAAGTGTTAGAAGTGAATAAAGTGACGCCTGTTAAATTATAGTACAAAATCAAGTTGATTTGTCAGACAAATCGCCTGTTTTTCACATGTAAACTATCCTCTCTTTTCTCCACCTTCCTTTCCCTGATAAAGATCACGCGCCAAGATACCCCAAAAAGAGAAAGGATGGAGAGCGTAACGCTCTCCATCCTTTCTTGGTCAAACCATCTTACAATTCTTCAACATCTCTTTACCAGCCGCTCTCCAGGCTCAGTTCTACCCGGTCTCCTATCAGCACAACCTGGGCAAGGAATGCGCCTGTCGCTTTCGTCTGGCTGCCAATAGCCAGCGAGCCTTGTGGCGCATACAGATTTGCTCTCAGTTCATTTTGCTTTCCAATGATAACCGCCCTGGATGTTGTCTTGCCCTGCTTTTCATCCATGCCGCCAATGACGATTCGCAGGTCGCCCGCTGTCAGCCCGGTGGCACTTTCTGCCGGCATAATTTTAACTTCCTTGCCGGTGTGCAGGCGAGTTGAAATCCGGATCTCAACCGGCGCTTCGATCAGCATCTGCGCGTCCTCCAACATCTGAATGGAGTAGAAATCATAGACCCCTCCGGTCAGAACCAGGGTTGCGCCGCGGTTGAGCCGCAAGTTTCCGTAGCTCCCCGCCTCCAGTGCCAGCGTACCATTGCGAGGCACATTGACCGCGCTGCCGCCATGGACAGGCGCCGGAACAGGCGGGAAGGCTTCAACCAGTGGCAATTGCAGCGGGGTATAGGCCGTTCCCAAAATATTGCCTTTGTTCAGCAGGTTATTGTAGAACACATCATAAGCCTGTGAAGCATTCAGCAGTCTGACTTTATCCGCCATCAGACGGGAGGCAGGATTAAGGATCTTTGCCTTGGGAGACAGGGTGGCATCACCCAACCCATTGACCCCAACATCCCCGCTGAGGATTGAGGCGCGCGGCAGCATCAACACCCGTTCTTTTGCCAGCACCACAAAATCTTCCAGCATCGGACGCAGGTCCAATCCAATCAAAACCGGATCATGATCAGAAGAGCGGTACGGATCCGGCGCGTAGAGCGCGTCCTGATTGTAATCGTTGTAGTTCATCGCCTCCGGCTCATCGGCATTGATATGCCAGATGGTAGTACCGGTGACCTGCCCGGCCAGATGATCGCTGGCCAATGCCTGGTCCAGCACGCCTGACTGCGCGTAGAACTGGTAGGAATAGGCATATGTCCCGATATACGCATCAATCAGGCTGGTGTAACCCGCGTCTTTGATCGCCATGATGGGATCTTCCATCCCATAGGAGTTCAGATCGCCAAGGATCAGGAAATCCGGATCGG
>ENA-OSEO01003269-OSEO01003269.1-sediment-metagenome-genome-assembly--contig:-NODE-3269-length-19673-cov-3.913350_pt1 | contig 19673 bp, 16 predicted proteins | sample MGYA00237883_ERZ534232 | MGnify/ENA metagenome assembly ERZ534232
GGCGCAGGAAGGGATAAAACCTGGTCTTCCCTCTACCTCTACAATACAGATCCTGCAGGCGCCGGTTGGGGAAAGCTCTTTAATATGGCAAAGGGTGGGGATCTTTATGCCAGCCTTTTTAGCTGCATCCAGGATTGTTGCACCCTGTTCCACCTCTACATTCACTCCATCAATGGTTAATGAAATCATCTATTATTCCTCCTTCAACTTACCTTAACGGCGTTGAACTTACAAACATCGTAACAACTTCCGCAGCGTACGCATCGTTCGTCAATTATATAATGGGCCTTTTTTCTTTCCCCCAGAATTGCTTCCGTAGGACACTTAGCAGAACAAAGGGTGCAACCCTTGCAGAGATTTGTATCAATCCTGTAGGTCAGTAGTCCTTTACACTGCTTGGCAGGACATTTCCTGTCATAAATATGGGCCTCATACTCCTCCCGGAAATACTTTAACGTGGAGAGTACAGGATTGGGAGCGGTTTGTCCCAGCCCGCACAAGGAGGTTTCCTTTATAACACCGGCAAGATTCTCCATATTCATGATCATATTAAAACGTAGCAGGTTCTGTTCTTCCGTCATCTTCCTGTAAGGAGTGGTAATACTCTCCAGGATCTCATAAAGCCTCTGGGTACCTTCCCGGCAGGGAATACACTTTCCGCAGGATTCCTTGGTGGTAAAGGCAAGAAAGAACTTAGCCACATCCACCATACAGGTTTCGTTGTCCATAACCACAAGACCGCCGGACCCCATCATGGCCCCAATCTGTTTCAGGGATTCATAATCAATCTGGGTATCAAGATACTGTTCCGGTATACAGCCGCCAGAGGGTCCTCCGCTTTGAACAGCTTTGAACTTTTTGCCCCCAGCAATACCGCCACCTATATCAAAAATAATCTCTCTTAGGGTGGTGCCCATGGGAACCTCCACAAGGCCGGTGTTGCTCACTTTTCCGGTTAAGGCAAAGACCTTGGTTCCCTTGGAGGTGCCGGTTCCCAGGGAAGCCAGATCCTCCCATCCCTCCCGAAGGATGTGGGGAACATTGGTAAAGGTTTCCACATTGTTTATTACCGTCGGGCATCCGAATAAACCGGATTTCGCAGGGAAGGGGGGTTTAGGTCTTGCCATCCCGCGCTTTCCTTCAACAGAGTTCATTAAAGCTGTCTCTTCGCCGCAGACAAAGGCTCCCGCCCCTTTCTTGATCCGTAATTTAAAGGTAAACCCGCCAGATATAGGTTTTTCCAGCAATCCTTCCTTTTTCAAGGTTTCTATAGCATGGGATAGGCGTTGTATAGCAATGGGATACTCTGCCCGGCAATAGATAACTCCTTCATCTGCACCTATGGCATAACCTGCGATCATCATTCCCTCGATGAGAGAGAAAGGATCCCCCTCCATCAGGGATCGGTCCATAAAGGCACCCGGATCGCCTTCGTCGGCATTGCAGATAACATACTTTTTGTCTGCCTCGTTAACATAGGCAAATTCCCATTTCTTTCCTGTAGGAAATCCTGCGCCGCCCCTGCCCCTTAGTCCAGATTTCAGAACCTCTTCAATTACTTCCTTCTGGCTCAGTTTTAATGCCCTTTCCAGGCCCTTAAACCCTCCCTGAGCCTTGTAATCCAAAAGTGATTCGGGATTGATGACTCCACAGTTCCTTAAAACATATTTGACCTGTTTTTTGAAAAAGGGATGCTCATTTATAAAGGGTAGCCCTGGAATGGCTGCTTTGTCATTTTTATACTGCCCAAGGAGATTCTCCGTTCCGTAATTCCTGTTCACAAGAACCGAATCCAGCAGAGCCTCGACATTCTTCTCTGTTACATTACCGTAGGAAAGCCGGATTCCCTCGTCAGTGACAATATCCATAATCGGTTCAACCTGACAGTACCCTACACAACCCGTCGGGATAATGGTTATTTCCCTGCCGGTTTTATCCGCCCAGGCACTGACCGCTGTCTCTACCTTTTTGGCTCCAGTGGCAAGACCACAGGTACCCATTCCTATATATACGCTACTCATTGATTTGCCTCTTTTTCTTTAATCTGATTTACCAAAGCGAGCGCCATCTTTTTATCCAGCCTTCCGTAAAACTCACCATTTATAGTAATCGCCGGAGCAATGGAACAAGCGCCTAAACAGGCTACTGTTTCCAGAGAAAAGAGACCATCCTTGGTGGTCATGCCATCCTCTATTCCCAACTCTGTCTTTAAGGCTTCCAGGAGATCTCCAGAACCCTTGACATGACAGGCTGTGCCGCGGCAGATCTGTATTATGTATTTTCCCGGGGCATTCAACTTAAACTGATTGTAAAAAGTTACAACCCCAAATATTTTTGTTTTCGGCAGATCGAGATAGCGGGAAATAGCTTCCACACCGGCCTCGGAAATATACCCCTCCCTGTCCTGAAGATCCTGTAATATAGGAATCAGGTAATCCCTGGAACGAGGATACTGAGAAATAACCTCATCAAAAACCGATACTGTTTGCTGGCCCATATCCACTCCTATGGTTAGTTATTATTCTATAGAGGTTCCCGTAAAACCTAATACTGCAGGACCCTCTTTTAAGAGGATTTTAAAATCCCATATAATTCTTTATATTGCTTATTATCACAAAAAAAAGATTTAATCAATATTTATTGTGATTAATTTGACTTTTATTGTGCCTTTGGTAGCTTTTAAAAGCTCTTTAATACATTTAAAAGATACTAATGGAGTATTAATATTGTCAATAAATCTAATAAAGTTTCTAGGGAAAACCCTTTATTTTACTGTAAAACGCCGCCCTCCGCCTGCTATCTTTGCCTTTTCTGCCAGATCCTGTATAGTATTCTCAAGGATGGGAATATGATTGACTTGGAATTGGCTTTAAGCCTTGTTTCGGAAGTGAGTTATGAGGGAAGAACAGAAACTGTAAAACTTGAACAAAGCCTAGGAAGAGCTTTAAAGGAAAGCATCCTAGCCCCTATCGACTCTCCTCCCTTTAACAAATCCGCCATGGACGGGTACGCCCTTTCCCAGGGAGACACAAGGGAAAAATACAGAATTGCAGGAACCTTAGCAGCGGGGGATCCTCCCTTTCCAGGACTGGAGATGGGAACCTGTATAAAGATAATGACCGGAGCACCGGTTCCGCCTGGTACAGGGAAGATAATCCGGGTTGAGTATACCAAGGAAGAAGAGGGATATATGATACCCCTCGAAGAAGAGCCCTACCAGAATATAATCTTCCAGGGAGAACATCTTAAAGCTGGGAATCCTCTCCTGTACCCAAGAATTATAGCGGTTCAGGATATAGGAATTCTTGCCGCCTTTGGAATAGAGGAGGTACAAGTGTCTGCCCGGCCAAGGGTTGGTATAATAGCCACAGGTTCGGAAATTGTAGACCCTGGCCAGCCTCTTGGCCCCGGGCAGATCTATAATTCCAATGGCCTGCAGATTACCGCTCAGGCCTCCCAGCTCGGGGCTGATACTACCTATTATGGGATAGTACCAGATTCAGAAATAGCACTCCGGGACAGGATATCAGAAGCCTTGGCAACCCAGGATTGCCTTATTCTATCCGGTGGTGTCTCCATGGGAGATTTCGATCTTGTTCCTAAGATCATAAAAGAGGCAGGGGCAGAGATAATCTTCCATAATGTAGCTATCAAGCCTGGGAAACCTACTCTTTTTGCAAAAAGCGGCAGGTGCGCCATCTTCGGTCTGCCAGGGAACCCTGTTTCTGTTTTCATGATCTTTCATATCCTGGTAAGACCCTACCTATACAAATGGATGGGTGTGGAATTGAAAGACACTGTTCTTTCCCTCCCCTGGGCGGAGGATTTTAAAAGAAAGGATGCGGAAAGAACCGAATTCCGGCCGGTAATCCTCCGCGCGGGAACCGTATGCTCCATTTCCTACACAGGCTCCTCCCACCTTTCCGCCCTGGCGGAGGCTCAGGGAATAGCCGAAATCCCCAGTGGAAAAAGGATTATGGAAAAGGGAGATCTTGTAAATGTTAGACTGCTATAATAGAAAAATTACTTATCTGAGAATCTCCGTAACAGATAAGTGTAATTTACGATGTTTGTACTGCATGCCCCAAGAGGGAGTATTAAAGAAGGAACACAAAGAGTTTCTAACCTTTGAACAGATGGCAAAGATTGTAGAGGCCGCAGCTGAACTGGGGATATACAAGGTCAGACTAACCGGAGGAGAGCCTCTGGTTAAAAAGGATATCGAGAAACTCGCAGGAATCATTAAAAATATAAAGGGTATAACCTACCTAGGAGTAACCACCAACGGAATCCTTCTTCCCAGATTAGCCGGCCCCCTAAAAAAAGCCGGGGTGGATAGCCTCAATATCTCCATGGATACCCTGGATCCGGAAAGATATTCCTACCTTACCCGGGGGGGAGACATCGGGCTAGTTCTTACAGGAATAGAGGCTGCCAAGAAAGAAGGCTTCCCTGTAAAGATAAATATGGTGGTAATGGAAGATACAAAGCCGGAGGAGATTACCCTTATGCGGACCTTCTGCGAGGAACAGGGATTAAACCTGCAGCTCATCAACCATTACGACCTTGGGGCAGAGAAGAGGGATGACTATGTCTTTGACCGCCCCCCCAAATGCGGGAATTGTAACAGGATAAGGCTTCTATCCCACGGGGTTCTTAAACCATGTCTTCAGTCGGATCTGGAGATACCGGTTAATTTAGAGAATCCCAGGGAGTCTTTAATCGCTGCGATACAAGGTAAACCCCTCCACGGCTCGGTCTGCACTAACAGGGAAATGACGGAAATCGGAGGTTGACCATGGAATTTTCACACATAGACAGGGAAGGAAAAGCCGTGATGGTGGATATCTCTGCAAAAACACCTGTCCACAGAACAGCGAAGGCCAGGGGATTCATACGACTTCAAGAGAACACCCTCAGGATGATCCGGGAACAACTTATAAAAAAGGGGGATGTCCTGACCGTAGCCAAGATTGCCGCCATTACCGGCGCAAAAAAGACCTCGGATCTTATCCCCCTGTGTCATAATATAGAGATAGACCATGTGGGAGTGGATTTTCAGATTCTTCCGGATTGCATAGAGATAACGGCTGTAGCAAACTGTACGGATAAAACAGGAATAGAGATGGAAGCCTTAACAGCTGTATCCATAGCTGCCCTAACAATCTACGACATGTGCAAGGCCGTAGACAAGGAGATGGAGATCTTCGGAATACGCCTTTTAGAAAAGAGGAAGGAAACACTGTGAAGGTTGCCATAATCACCGTGTCGGATAGAGCTTCTCGGGGGGAATATCAGGATCTCTCCGGCCCGGAAATTGAAAAGATAATCCTTGAAAAATACCCTGATTCGGAGATCCGGCGGGTGATTGTTCCGGATGAGAGGGAGGATATCAGGAAAACCTTAACCTCCTGCCTGGACTGTCAATGGATTATCACCACCGGTGGAACCGGCATAGGTCCCAGGGATATTACCCCCGATGTTACCATAGAATTTTGCGATCTTCTCCTTCCCGGAATTTCAGAAACCCTGCGAATACGCTCCTTGGAGGAAACCTCCCAGGCTATGCTCTCCCGGGGAGCCGCGGGTCTTAAGGGAGATACTTTGATTGTAAATTTTCCAGGCTCCAGGAAGGGAGCAGCCTTCTGCACAAGGGTGATACTTCCGATACTTTTCCATGGCCCGGCAATGCGCAGGGGGGAAGGTCATGGATAAGCTATTTTTTTGTAGTTCTCCGAACCTTGTTGCTGCTCATTTTATATATAAGTATCTCTATATAATGAGGATACTTTCCCCTTTTACCTGATAAAAACCTTATCTGGATAGATTAAATATCAATTTATTTGCTATATAGGACCCCTTACAACAAGGTTCGGAGAACTAATATCAGCTCAACCCCCTTCTGTAATTCCCCCGGGTGCAGGTGAGAGGTAAAGTTGGTAGACCCGCTGGAAAACCACCCCATCCTTGTTTAGAGGTCTTTTTTTCTGTGAGCAAACTGCTGCAATAAGATACAATCTCCTCCTGCACCTCCGGAGAGACCGTCCTGCCCGGGAGATGCCGCAGATCCAGAAGAAGATAATCAATCCTGCCTGCAAGATCCTTGGCCATTTCAGGAATCCATAAAAAGGCGTCGTTGAAGATCCTGGTATCATTCCAGGGTGTCTTTACAAGATGATAGGCTAATCCCTTTTTGCCTTTCAAAATGAGAGATCTGCTGCAGGAATGGTAACACTCCTCATCCACTCTGTTCTTTGGACAACTGGCAATCCGGGAATATAGACACTGCCTGGTTGTCATTAAAAGGAGGGGACCTAAGGCGACAGCTCCAAGGGCGAAGGTTGCGGGGGTTTTTACTGTCAGCATCTGTTTAAGAGAGAGCTCCTGGGAATAGAAGCCTCCCACGGCTCCAGTCCGACTCAGGGCGCTAAAGGCCCAGGAATTGGTGCAGTTTAAAAAGGGACCTCCCATCCAGGGTTTTCCATGAAGAAGGGCCTCCTCTGCAAAGGCTGTGTTATTAACGATCCAGAAAGGCGCCATGGAGTTTTCAAGGGCCTTTAATATGAGGCTTCTATCCTCATCCCGGGTAATGGCTGGCAACCAGGGAATCATCTCTGAATTTCTGGGGTATTTTCCCGGATCCTCCAGAGCCCAAAGCAAAGTGTAAGCGGAAAAACGTTGTGCAGTTTTTTCTTCCGACACCAGAATCGCCAAGCAGGTAGCTCTATCTGCAGTCGTTTTATCCTCCTGACAAGTGCCCCACTGATCGCCGAAATTGGGGAGAACTGGTACAGCGATCTGTTCCCTACCCCAGCCGAGTGCTGCCAAGCCTCTTCTCCTTAGATCATTCAGTTCTTTCAAAGGCAGAAATAGCCCCGGAGAAAGATCCTCAAGATCCAGGTCCTCTAAAACAAAAGGAGTATTCCCCAGTCTGCCAAGCTGATTCCACAGGGTCTCCGCCTCCAGTGGCGCCTTGGCGGCAGCACTCAGTTCCAGAGTGCTGAAAACCTCGCAGGCCCCTTCCTTGGAGAGGGATAATCCGGCAGAATCCTGGTCCTTTCTATTGATTTCCAAAACCAGCCGGAGAGGCTCACCCTCTCTGCCTGATAGAACTGCCCTTAAGGGAATCTTCTTTACCTGCAGGTTATCCAACTGCGGGACAAGCTCGGGGGTGTTTTCCCTTAGATGACCGGAAAAAAGATGCAGCCCAGGTAGGATTCTACCCTTAAGCTGATTCTCCAGGGAAACATTCATGCTGGTAGGAGAAAGTTGTTTTTGAACCTTCAGGGAACAGACGAGAAGATTATCCTTTGTGACAAGATATAAAAGGCTTTCTTCGGGAAGGGCTTCCACCCTTCTATCCAGGGTCAGCATCCTCTCGTCCGGCCTGTATCCCTTAACATCTCCCAGGTAAAGAAGGGACTGGTCAAAGGAGCTTTGGCTGAACATATCCCTGTTTACCCTATCCAGCAGGTATCCTGAGGAAAACCCGCGGTTGAAGACCCTTCCCAAACCTTCCCCGGTGGACAGGGAAGAGATATCTCCACCTTTACCCAACCTGTCAAGAGCCTGTCGCCAGGCGGAAACTACAGTATAAACATATTGGAAGTTCTTCATCCGCCCTTCGATCTTAAGGGCATCCACCCCCGTGTCTGCAAGTAGATCAATCTCATTAATTGCATTATTGTCCTTCAGATTTAAAAAGGAATCCTCTTCCCTCTCAAAACTGTAATTCCTCCGACAGGGCTGGAAACAAATCCCCCGATTCCCCGATTCTCCCCCCATAAAGGAACTCATATAACATTGACCGGAATAACTTAAACAATAGGCACCATGCACAAAAACCTCGGTTTCCATTCCCAAGGAGTGGGCATACTCTGTGAGATCCTTAATCCTTTGTGCAGGTAGTTCTCTAGATAGATTTACCCTTTTTACTGTAAAGCGCTTCAGATAGGCGATCTGCCCCGCAGTATGAGTGGTGGTCTGGGTGGAGGCATGAAGATCCGCATCCGGAAAAAGGAGGCGGAAGATCTCCATTGCCCCCAGATCTTGCACAATAAAACCGTGTACTCCCGCATTTATACAACGGGTAAGAAACTCGATATAGGGTTTTATCTCCTCCTCCAGCAGGAGGATATTTGCCGTTATATACAGTTTTGTATTGTATGATTCCGCAAGCAGGCAGAGATAGGAAAGCTCCTCCTCTAGAATATTTAAGGCCTTTCGCCGAGCATTGAAACCTCCCAGACCTAGATACACAGAATCGGCTCCCGCCAGCACCGCGGCTTTTACAGAGCGAGAATCTCCCCCGGGGGAAAGAAGTTCAGGTATTTTAATACTTTTTGTCATCTAAAAACCGCATTTAAAACTTAAAAATATAAAGGAAACCTAGATAAACTTTAAAGGATCCAAGGGCTGCCGCAAAGGCTGCTCCTAAAAAATCCAAGCCCTCTCCTTCGGCCCGAACTGCTGTTGGGGCCAAGTCGATGCTGATATCCAGACCAAGCTTTCCAAGATCTGTTTCCATGATACCAAAGGCAAAGCCCGCTGTAGCAAAGGGTATAACCGGCATATCTTCAGAAGGGGTTGGTGTTGCGGCATCGCTCCTCTCCGGGGTAAGCATAAAGAGCGGTCCAGCCCCCAGATAGAAGGATCCAATATCCAGTTTTACATGAGGAGCAACGTACAGGTCCTGAAGATCAAACCCGTAATAGGTCTTTACTCCCGCTCCACCGCCAAAGAGACCCGGCTTGTAAGAAATAGAACTTCTTCCCCCAAGATGAATACCAGCTATAGAGATTGTTCCACCTAAAGAAGTATCCAATCTAAAACTCTCCTCTGCATATAAGACCGATCCCAGGAGAAGTATGAGGATGAAAAAGGTTAAAAGCCTTTTTTTCATAAAAAACCTCCAGAATTCTTTTTGGTGGTAATAGTGATTCAGCTGCAACCTGTTAACAATATAACACAATCCCTTTTCCATGTCCTGAATCTTGTTAAGAAGGTTAGAGTAGAAAATGGCTTTTACCTTAAACTGTTTTTCTGAAACAGAATGTGGGTTATGAGGTTGGGTACTTATTTAATTCTCTATCTTTTCAATCTTCGGGACAGTTCTCCAGGGTAACAGGATCAAGTCTATAGGAGGCAAGATACTCCCGGACCATTCCTGGCAGATCTATAGTCACTCCCTTTGTAGCTCCGCTCTGCAGGGGCGGTTTTCCCAGAACTCGTGCCGGAAAGGGGTATTCGGTAAATCTGATGCCTGCCTTAAGATTAAAGCTATGACGTGCCCTGTGGATTCTCTCTCCCATATCGAAAAGATCCTTCTCCTGCCAGGGTTCCCCATCTACAGCCCGCAGGAACTCAGGGATTGCCCGGTAATCCAGGATGGAAAATCCAAAGAGGCACAAGCCCAGGGAACTTAGGGCATGGTAGAGGTTTACATTATCCTTGTGAGCCTTTGCCTGGATTTCCGGATCAGTACCTGCTTCCACAGGCATTTCATAACCTGCTGCCGGAAAGGTGGTACAACCCTGGGTATGTCTTGCCGGGGTGGCGTCGCTGTAGTAGGTTAAGGCAAGATCGGAAGACCAGCGGGGATCATGGGCGGGAAGAGCCTCATTCCGCACAGCCATGACAAAGTATTTAGCCCTGTCTCCAAAAACCGAACAGGCATGGTCAAAGCCCTGTCTTAAAACCGCACCCAAACCCTTGCCCTCTCCGATCTGTTTAACCAGCAGGATAATCGAATCCGGATCTCCCCATTCCAGTACTAGACCGCCTGTATCCGCAGTTGTAATAATCCCCTGCTTAAAGGCTTCTATGGCAAAGCCTACAAGTCCGCCGCAGCCTATGGTATCCATCCCGTAACGGTTGCAGAGATCGTTTATTAAAATCAGGGACTCCAGGTTTTTGTTGAGAAGATTGGAACCGAACATCCCCATAGTTTCGTATTCCACCTTGTGAACAGCGGTTTCGGTCCTGTAGGGGCCCTCCTCAACGGATACGTGCCCCCCGCAGGCCACAGGACAGCCGTAACAGCCGTATCTTTTTTTCTGATACTTTAGAATTATTTCTGCCTCATCCTCCAGTGCTTCGCCTAATTCCTCTACCGAGGAGGACCAGTTTTTAACCGGGGCGTCCCCGGAGGTCAGGGAACCATGGTAAAACATTGGGGTACCATATTTTCCCAGAACCTCCCCAAAGCCTTCCTTAAAAACCGATTTATACTTCTTTTTCAATTGATTTAATTCCTCTCTGTCCTTGCAAGGGATGGGAAGATTTCCTTTAACAACCACAGCTTTAAGGTTCTTTGAACCCATCACTGCCCCTAGCCCAGAACGAGCGGCAAAACGGCCTTTATCTGTGGAGATCCCTGCAATCACCGTAAGAATCTCCCCTGCAGGCCCTATGCAGGCTACCTCGCAATCAGATCCGTGACGTCTCTTAAGCTCATCCTCCGATAAATAGGTATCCTTACCCCATAGATCATTGGCAGAGAGAATTTCAGCCCGGCCGTTTTCTACAAAAAGATACACCGGCGCATCTGATTTCCCATAGAACAGCAGGGTATCGAATCCCGCTGTCCTTAATTTGGGGCCGAATTTTCCCCCACAGTTGGAGTCTCCCCATCCACCGGTAGAGGGGGATTTACCAAAAACCATAAATCTGGAGGCAATGTATGAGCCTGTACCTGTCAGGTACCCGGCCGAAAAGCCCAGGATGTTCCCATCTCCCAAAGGGTCAGTCTTAGGATCCATTCTTTCCAGCATCAGTGCAGCTCCGAGACCGTAACCTCCGCCATACTTTCTGAAGTAATCTCCGGAGATATTTTCCCTCTCCGTAGTGCCCTGACTCAGGTTTACCTTCAACACTCTTCCCTCAAAGGCGCTCATACATTAACCTCCCAAACAGATTCAAACCATTACTTTGCTAAATCGGCAAACTTAAGAATAGTACCATCCGTAGCTGTTAACGGCTTTGGAGGATCCTTCTTTGCCGTGGCAAGGGATACAACTACCATTACCAGACCGGAAAGGATTCCAGGAGCCAGTGTCCAGAGCCATTCCGGTTCTGGATAAAAGGTGCCAGAGGCGATCAGCCACACCAGGGCAATAATGAATCCTGTACTCATGCCAAAGATGGCTCCCGTGGCATTCGCCCTCTTCCAGTAAACTCCGAGAATGAGCGGGAAGAACAGCATATGAAAGAGCAGCTGGAAGCCGATTACAAGCAAGTCATACATTACTGGGTAATTTAAACCAATAAGGAGGGACAACAGGGTAAAAGCGACTACACAGAGTCTTGTGGCAGTGATCAGGCCTTTGTCTGAAAGAGCCTTTTTTGTCGATTTTTCATAAATTGGTTTCACCAGATCATTACTCATTACCGCAGCAGTGGCGAAAATGGCAGAGTCACCTGAGGACATTACCGCTGCAATCAGAGATGCTACAAAGATTCCCGCAGGAACCGGATGAAGCACTATTCTTGCAATAAGCAGTATTATTTTTTCGCTGTCCTCATTGATAAGATTTGCATCCAGGACTCCTTTACCTACCAAAGTGATCCCTATGAAACCCATGTAAACCGGTATCAATCCCAACAACCAGTATCCTACCCCGGAAGTGACCGAAGCTATGGCAGCAGTCTTTCCGGTTTTTGCGACAATGGCCCTCTGATAAAGATCCGGGCCTGCCATAGTTCCAAGGCCTACTCCCAAAAGAGCGCCCCACCACCAGAGCCAGTCACCAAGTCCCGCTCCCTTGGAGGGGAAAAAGTCGAAATGGGTAGGAGGAGTAGCTGCTACAACCTCCTTCCACCCTCCAGCCAGTTTAATAGCCAGGGGGAAGATGATCACAAGGCCGATCAGTACCAGAGAGATCTGGAAAACATCTGTCCAGGCTACAGCCAGTATTCCTCCCAGGATTGTATAAGCCAGAATAATCAGAGCACCGATGATAATGCTTAGATTATAGTCCCAGCCCAGAATGACCTCAAAGATCTTTCCGATGGCCACCACTTGAACCGCTGAAAAAAGAGCATAGGTCGGTACCATAACTATACCGGAATACCGCGCAGCCCAGTTGCCATAACGGCAGGAGAAGAACTGAGCCAAAGTGTTTACCTTGGCATCGTGGACGATCTTCATGAGCAGCAATCCCGCCAGGACCAAGGTGAGCCCGGCGCCGTAAGGATCATAGATTACCCCATGAAAACCGTCGTGGTATGCGGCTCCAGATCCACCCAGTACAGTCCCTCCGCACCACCAGGTGGCGAACAATGTGGCGGTAACCAGCCAAAGCGGCATTTTTCTTCCGCCGGCAAGATAATCATCGCTCCCCTTTATCTTCTTAGCAATGACTATCCCGACCACCATCATGGCTGCCAGGTAGACGACAATGGAAATAATTTCCACAGTGTTTACGTCCATTTTTAACCCTCCTTAAAAATAGGGAGCCTCCGGTGGAGGCTTCCCCTGTTTACCAGAATTATTGATTAAAGCAGGTTCTTTTTAATTATCTTAAACACCTCGTCCGTTCGATTCAGAGTTTCATCTATATCCTTTTCCGTATGAGCTGCGGATACAGAGTATTCTTCAAACCACCCGCTTCCCATGGGAACCACCCCCTTGCAGAGCATTCCATACCAGTATTCACTCCAGAGTTTTTTATTGCACTTGTTAGCTTGTCTGTATGTGTGGGGTTTCTCCGGAACAAACTGAATCCCTCCCAAAGGGCCTTCCCGGGTAACACAGGCAGGGATTCCATACCTTTCAATTATCTCTTCCAGACCTTTGGTATATTTCTCGCTTAACCTGTCCATCTCTGCATATACCGGTGGGGTTAATACCTTTGTAAGACAGGCTAGACCAGCCTCGGTCACCAAGGGGTTGGCATTGTAGGTTCCAAAGTGAACCGCTGGACCGAGAGGGCTTATCATCTGCATAAGATCCCTTCTTCCTCCGAAGGCACCCAAGGGTGTTCCTCCGCCGATGGCCTTTGCCAAGGTAACCAGGTCAGGGGTTATTCCGTATTTTTCTACTCCACCGCCAGGGGCAATTCTTGCTCCTATCTTTACCTCGTCCATGATTAAAAGTACATTGTGCTTCTTTGTAAGTGCCCTTACACCCTCCAGGTAACCAGGATCTGGAGGAATAACCCCTCCATTTGTCATGCAAGGCTCCAGGATAAAGCAAGCAATCTCTCCCTCATGTTTATTCAGCTGATATTCCAGACTGTTAAGATCATTGAACTGGACCACGTAGGTATGCTTGATTGCCCCCTCCGGGATACCGGCACTTTCACAGATTGTAGAGGGCATCCAGGCTGGACCTGCGGCTGTGTCGGTAGGCACACCTGTAGAGGCTAAAAGCACATCGCTCGCCCCATGGTAAGCCCCCTCTACCTTGAGAACCCCCATTTTGCGGGTGGCTGCCCGGGCAAGACGGACGGCATACATTGTCGCTTCCACTCCCGACTGGGTGAACCGAATCATATCGATAACCGGATACCGCCTCTGAATCTCCTCCGCCAAGAGTGTTGCCGATTCCGCAGGAAGACCATAGAGTGCCCCCTTCCTTGCCTGTTTTGCTATGGCCTCGGCAATTATAGGGTTTCCATGCCCAGCCACCATAGCAGCGTAGCACATGCAGTAATCTATGTATTCATTTCCATCCAAATCCCAAATCCTGGAACCCTCACTGTCCTTCACATAGATGGGATAGGGAGCCCAGAACTGGATTGCACTGCCTACCCCTCCCGGTATAATCGCCTGAGCCCTCTTAGCTGCTTGGGCACATTTTGGAGTTTTTTCTATATATTGTTCTAAAAATCCCATGGTAAACCCTCCTAAACTATAAGCCTTTTAGATAGTGATGGTATACTATAACTTTAGTTTGTTTGAGTTGTCAATCTATTTTTGTAGTTTTCCGAACCTTGTTGTTAGGGTTTGAAGGATTATGTTACCCTGCGCCGCAAGGGGAGGACGAGGGAAGAGCAGAAGGAGAAGCAGAGCAAGCTGGAAGAGAGATGGAAGCCTGAGCCTGGAGGAATAGCTAAATCCTTCAAGAAGATTGGAGAAAGAGTGGCAAAGCTTTACTGGAGGAGAGACACCGGGTTTGTCCGGTTCTATACGGATGAATACAATCAATATGAAAAAGGATTATTAAAGGATATCGATCTATCCAGGATGAAGAATCAGGAAGGATTTGGCAAATTTTGTAAGAGAGAGTACCAGATACGGAAGGAACATAGATGATCTTATGAATCGGGTGGAAATCTATTCGGTCTGGAATAATTATAGGAAGAATTACAGGGTAAATAAGAGTTGTGAGGATACCAGGTATTAAGTGCTGTGGGGATCCGCACCTGGTTCAGGATGTGGGAGAACCCCTTTAAGTCCGGCAACAAGTACGTTCCCTTATATGCTTGGGGTTGAATATAGGTGTGAATACAACAAGGTTCGGAGAACTACATTAAGGAACGATAATCCTCTGGTGTATCTACATCCTGAAGTATCCCCTTATCCATAACCGGAACAATCAGAGATGGGTATCGAGAGATAACCTGTCTTAGGGAATCCTCCGGTGTAAGACCAAGGGCAAAGGGTAGAACTTCTTTAGAGAACAACACAGGGTGGCCTTTTTTTCCAAGATACTGAGGTATAACCGAAGGGTAAGCAGGATAGGTTAAAAGCTCCCGGTAGATACCCTCCGAAACCTTGGGCATATCCCCCAGGGAAAGGTAGAATCTTTCCGTTTCAACCAGACCCATCCCCTGTCTAGCAGAGGAGAACATCCCCTTTTCCCAGTCCTGATTATATACTGTTACGACCCTACTTTCATCTTTAAAAAGTTTCCTAAGGATTTCATTATTATAACCTGTAACAAGAATAACCCGGCTGCAGCATTTCAAAGCCTCCTGCACCACAGTTCCCAGCATTGTGCTCTCCCCAAAGGGTAAGAGCAGTTTCCATTTCCCCATGCGCAGGGAATTCCCTGCTGCAAGAATAACGCAATCAAGTTTTTCCATTCTCTACATCCTAAAAATTATATCTTTAGGGAGCCAGCTTTCCAAAAGTTTCAAGTTTATCCGCCACATCTTTTAATCCCAGTTTTTCAAGACCTTTCCGGGTTTGAAGGCTTGTTGTTTTGTCCCATCCGTGCAGTTCGTACAATTCATCCAACATATTATCCCAGATCTCATGATCTAGCGTTTCTCCTTGGTATGGACCGGATTTAACAGGTTCATTGTAGTATCTATCACAGGGATAATCATCTGAACGGTCAAAACCTGCATGTAAACTATTAAAGGCCTTTTCCAGATTATGGGCTTTTAAACCTATCTCCAGAAACTGTTCCTTGGTAAGGTGTCTTCCTGTGGCACTAGAAAAAAGTTCAATCCAGTCTTCCAGGGTTTGACCATATACATAACTGCACGTACCCAGGATATCCTGAACAACCTTTTTTTTCTGACTATAAAATAGATCCCTCGGTACATCCTCATAAGAATTAACCTTCTTTCCCCGGGTAAGCCAGAACCCTCCAAGGCTTCCCCGAAGGTGTCTGCCTGAAACCGGGGATACAACAATCCCGAATCCCCAGCCCTTGTTTATCCTTACACCATCCAGGGAATCCTGCCCCTTAACATGAATAACAAAATCCTCCCCTTTGCCCAACCTTCGTGCAGCCTGTAACGCCCCATCGGCCAACAGATCTCCTATTCCTTCCCGAAGGGCAAGCTTTCGGAAAAGTTTTATCATTGACTCTCCATTGCCCCAGGAAAGATCCAAGCCCCCCGTGTCCTCCTTTGTAAGGAATCCCTTTTCGTAGCATTCATAAGCCCAGGAGATGGCCTGGGAGGCATTGTCCATATCAAGACCAAGTTGGTTGGTTAGATGGTGAGCATATATTGCGCTTTCTATATCTGTATTGTCTATCTTTGTACAGAAGGCATTGGAGGAATTATTCCACCAGCCTTCCCCTTCCACGGAATAATTTCCCTCAGGAACCTTTGTCCAGGGTCTGCAGGCGGTGGGACAGCTGAAACAGGCTACAGTGGCAGTTCTGTAATTTTGCATCACATTCTCTGCGATCTTGGCAATTTTATCTCTTCCCCAGTACTCATCCTGGCCGTTTTTTACAGGCCTGTACCCCTCTTCCCAGCCCTTGGATTCCAGTCGTCCTCCCATGGCCCCGTAGTATCCCTTTTCCCGTATCTCCTTTATGAACTCCCATTGGTTGACCTTTTTCATCTCTTCATCCACGGCCTTCATAAACCGTTCAGGATCAGCTACAGAGATACCAGCCCTTCCCCGCACTGCAATGGCCTTTAAATTCTTTGACCCCATTACCGCACCGCAGCCAGACCCGCCGGCTGCTGAGGCTCGGTCACAGATGATGCAAGCCGATTTAACCAGGTTTTCGCCCGCAGGCCCTATGGAGGTGACTCTGATCCTTTCATCCCCGAAGCTTTCCCTGATTGCCGCCTCTGTTTCCCAGGTTGTTTTTCCCTTTAGGTGCGATGCATCAAGGATCTTTACCTCTTTCTCTGAAACAAAAAGGAAAACCGGTTGCTTTGCCTTTCCCTTTACGATGATATGATCAAAACCAGCATATTTAAGTTCGGTGCCCCAAAAACCACCAACATTGCTGGATCCTATACCTCCATTAAAGACATTCTTACATTCAATGGAAACCCTGCAGGCTCCGGGTGCCAAGGTTCCAGCGAGCACACCTACACCGAAACAGAGGAGGCTTTCCGGGCTGTTCCATTCAACCTCAGGAGCCATCTCATCAAGACAGATCCAGGTGTTTATGGCCCTACCGCCAATCCAACGATCTGCATAAGCTTTCGTTTCCTGAAAGCTTATCTCTTCCCTGCTAAGGTCTACCCTTAAAATCCTGCCTCCGTAGGAATTCATCTTTATCACTCCCTTCCCCTAGCTCCGAATACACAAGCCTTTACACACAATGGAAACTCTTCCCCTGCGCAGAGATCACAGGTGCTATCAATGGAGAGAGTAATGGTTTTGTTTTCCGCATCCCGGGTTACTCTGGTGCTGGAAAGAGCAGGTGAAAAAAGCTTATGCCCGCTGTTATGAAAAGAGCATGCCAGTTCGCACCGGAGACAACCTTTACATCTTTTAGGATCCAACCAAATATGCATCTTTTACCCGCCTAGATAAGCCTTCTGAACTTCCTCACTCTTTTTCAGCTCGCTGGTGCTGCCGGATATTTTTACTACACCTTTTTGGAGAACATAACCCCTATCCGCTACTGCCAGGGCCATTCCGGCATTCTGTTCCGAAAGAAGGATCGGTGTTCCCGAGGCTTTTATCTGTTTAATGGTTTCGTAGAACTGTTCTACGAGGATCGGAGCCATTCCAAAGGAGGGCTCATCCATAATTATAAGTTTCGGTTCAGACATAAGGGCTCTGCCTATGGCAAGCATAGCCTGTTCACCTCCGGAGAGGGTCCCGGCTACCTGGTTGCGTCTTTCCCGGAGAATCGGGAAAAGCTCGTAGATCCTTTTTGCCTTTTCCTCCAAACGGGATTCATCCTTTATATTATTCGCCCCGAGTTTCAGATTAAGATAAACTGACATTCTTGGGAAAAGCCTGCGGCCCTCAGGAACAATGGAGATCCCCTTTGCTACAATCTGAAAGGTGCTCAGGATATCAATCCTTTCCTTCTCAAACCAGATCTGGCCGGAATCGGGTTTAACCAGACCCAGGATTGTCTTTATGGTTGTGCTTTTTCCCGACCCATTGGAACCGAGGAGGCAGACAATCTCTCCGTTGCTTACTTCCAGGGATACTCCCTGAAGCATCTTTACCTTGCCATAGGAGGTGGAAACTTTATCCAGTTTAAGAATAACATCCTGTTTCATATCATGCTTTTCCAAGGTAGGCCTCTCTTACTTCTGTATTGGACTTAATCTCTTCATAGGTGCCTTCCGCTATCTTTTTTCCGAAATTAAAAACCACAACCCTTTCTGCTATGGAAGAGATAACCATCATGTCATGTTCTATTACAATTATACCGATATCCTTTTTCTCCCGTTTAAGCTTTTGAATATCCTTCATAAGATCGCTCGTTTCCGACACATCCATCCCCGCCGCCGGTTCATCCAAAAGCAGGAGCCTTGGATTTGCCACAATGGCCCGGCTTATTTCCACCCTTCTGCGATCGACCAGGGAGAGATCCTTGGTCTTCCGGTAGCAGTTCTCCGCCAGTTCCGGATCAAAGATGGAAAGAACAGCCTTGGCCTCTTCCACCTTGGTATCAAAATCCCTGTGCAGAGCCTTGGGATTGAACACTGCAGTGACAAGACCAGGTTTTTCCCGCATATACATTCCCAATAGGACGTTGTCAATAATACTTAGATCAAACCATAATCGTGAAGTCTGAAAGGTTCTGATTACCCCCCTCTGGGCAATCTGTTGACAGGTTTTTCCGGCCAGGGACTCACCCTTGAACTCCACCAGTCCGGAGGTCTGTTTGTAGATCCCTGTAACTATATTGAAGAAGGTGGTTTTTCCGGAACCATTAGGTCCTATCAGACCTAAAATCTCATCCTTGTGCACCTCCAGGCTTACACCATTCAAGGCCTTTAGTCCCCCAAACTGCATTACGATATCCGAGGCTTTTAACAAAGTTGTACTGTTATTCATTTTCCTTAACCCTTTTCCATTCGTATTTTCTCACCTTAAAGGGAATAAGACCCTGGGGTCTGAACAGCAGCATGAGGATCATTATAAGACCGTAAAAGAGAAGTCTGTAATCCTGAAAAGCCCGGAATTTTTCCGGGATGATTACAAGGAGAGCTGCCCCCAGCATAACTCCGAAATTATTATCCATTCCGCCAAGGATTACCATACTCACCATTAAGAGCCCTACATGAAAGGTCATGTTCTCAGGAGAAACGAATCCTACAAAATGGGCATAGAGAACCCCGGCTACTCCTGCATAGATGGAACCGAAGATAAAGGCTAAAAGCTTGTTCACTGTAAGATTGATTCCATAACATTTGCTTGCGATCTCGTCCTCTCGGAGGGCATTCCAGGAAAGTCCCATCCAGGAATTATGAAATCTTCGTGCAATTATCAAGGCTAGAGCAACAAAAGCAAGGGCAAAAAAGTAGTAGGTAAGATTTCCGGGCAGGACTATTCCTCCTATCCTTATCGCCCTGGCAAGACTGAAACCGAAGATCTTCGGTTTTAGAATTCCCGGCACTCCATCGGGTCCTCCTGTCCAGCGCATATTATGAACCAGCAGAAAGGCGATGTAGCAGAAGGCTATGGAGACCAGGGAAAGATAGAAGCTTTTTGTTTTAAGGGATGGCCAGCCTAAGGCAAGACCGAGCACTCCGGTAATTATTATAGCCAGGGGAAGGCAGACCCAGAAAGATAGATCAAAACGGGTCGAGAGAAGAGCAGAGGTATAGGCTCCAATGCCAAAAAAGGTGCTTTGGGCAAAATTTACCATGCCGCAGCTTCCTATTTGAAAATTAAGACCCAGGGCAGCTATTATATAGATCAAGGCAAAGGTCAGTACATGGAGAATATATCCGCTTTTTAGGAAGAAGAAGGGCAGTAGAACAATCAGAATAATAAAGGAGGTAACGGATATCCTTCTGGAGGATCCGGTAAAAGAGGTATTTAGAACATCATAA
>ENA-OSEO01003270-OSEO01003270.1-sediment-metagenome-genome-assembly--contig:-NODE-3270-length-19673-cov-3.557818_pt1 | contig 19673 bp, 18 predicted proteins | sample MGYA00237883_ERZ534232 | MGnify/ENA metagenome assembly ERZ534232
GGTGCATTTCATCGTCAACCCCTTGGTCCAAATCGAAAAGAAAGAGTTTTTGATCAAAACCAAAACTGCAACCATGGGAATTCGAGGCACCGATTTTTACATCCTTCTGGGTCCGGATTTTACCGATGTCTTCGTAAAATCCGGCAGGGTCGTGGCCATCTCCCATCCCCAACCAGTGCCCCAACCTGATTCCCGCCCGCAAGACAGCCCCAAAATCAGCAAGCTGCTCAAACGCACTGCTATCCAGGCTGCCATGAATAACCGCGTTGTCATAAGATCCATGGAAGCTTCCCGCTTGGTGGCCGGCCACCCCCCTTCACCCATCGTGCGGCTCCAGGCGAGGCATTTCCAGGTCCTGGAGGGCTTGATGCACATGGGGTTGCCTCCCAAGTTTGGAGATAGCTCCAACCCCGGGGAATTACTAGAAAATATCAGTCAGTCAGACCTTTCTTCGCCAATTCCTCCTCCTCCTCCGGCTCCTCCCAGTAATCTCGGCCCCTCCTTTCCAGGAAATGGAATCGGTGGCGGCAGCGGGATTGCCAGCCCCTTTTCTTAAATAAACCGGAGCACATCCAGCCTGACTAGCCCCACCCCAATCCCCGGGCAAAGATCTCCCACCTGCACCCTTTTGTTTAATCCCCTAGCGGTTGCCATCATGTATAAAGGATATTATAATTATTAAAAAAACGTGGTGGTTGCGCTTTTGTTGCCCCCGGTATTTGACCAACTCCAGAAAGTCTGGTATGGAAAGCCATATTGACCCTATTCTTTGATCAACCTACCATCAGCGCCTGTCCCCGGGGTTGTCCGAAACCCCGTCAACCTTTAGCGTCAACACCTCCCAGGAGAAGCAATGGCCCGGACTAAAGACGAAGAAGAACTATTGCAGGAGATTGACATTCCCCCCATCCTGCCTTTATTGGCAGTGCGGGACGTGGTGGTCTTCCCCAACATGGTGCTGCCCCTGTTCGTGGGCCGGGAGACTTCGGTGCAGGCCATCGAAGCCGCGCTGGCCCAGGACCGCCTTCTCTTTCTGGCTACCCAGAAAGACCAAACCATTGAAGAACCGGACCCGGAAGACATTTATGGCATGGGCACCGTAAGCCTCATTCTGCGCATGCTGAAACTGCCGGATGGACGGCTGAAAATCCTGGTCCAGGGCAAGGCCAAGGCCCGAGTCCAGGAATTCTTAAGGCAGCGGCCTTACTTCCAGGTGGCCCTGGAGGTGGTCCCGGAAACTCCGGCGGGGGAAATCTCCCCCGAGGCCGAGGCCCTGATGCGCAATGCCCGGGAAATGTCCGAAAAGATTCTCACTTTAAAGGGCATCATGTCCCCGGATTTGCTGGCTATCCTGGATTCCATCGAAGACCCCGGCCACCTGGCCGACCTGGTGGCCGCCAACTTGCGCTTGAAAATCGACGAGGCCCAGGCGGTGTTGGAGGAGATGGACCCCATCCGCAGCCTCATTAAAGTCAACGATTTCTTAAGGAAAGAACTGGAAGTCTCCGCCATCCAGGCCAAAATCCAGAACCAGGCCCGGGAGGAGATGGACCGCACCCAGCGGGACTATTATCTGCGGGAGCAACTCCGGGCCATCAAAAAGGAATTGGGGGAACTGGACGAGGCCGGCCAGGAGCTGGAGGAATATCGTCTGAAAATCTCCCGGGCCCGCATGCCCAAGGCCGCGGAGGAAGAAGCCTTAAAGCAGCTCTCCCGCCTGGAGCAGATGCACCCGGACGCGGCCGAGGCCTCCATTGTCCGCACCTACCTGGACTGGCTGGTGGAAGTGCCCTGGAGTAAGAGCACCCGGGACAAGCTGGACGTCAAGGAAGCCAAGGAGATCCTGGACGCGGACCACTACGACCTGGAGAAGGTTAAGGAACGCATCCTGGAATACTTGAGCGTCCGCAAGCTCAACAAAAAAATGAAGGGTCCCATCCTCTGCTTCGTGGGCCCGCCGGGGGTGGGCAAGACCTCCCTGGGCCAATCCATTGCCCGGGCCATGAGCCGCAAATTCACCCGCATCTCCTTAGGCGGCATCCGGGACGAAGCCGAGATCCGGGGCCACCGCCGCACCTATATCGGCGCCCTGCCCGGCCGTATCATCCAGGGCCTGAAGACCGCGGGTTCCAACAATCCGGTCTTCATGATGGACGAAGTGGACAAAATCGGCACCGATTTCCGGGGCGACCCCTCGGCCGCGCTCCTGGAAGTCCTGGACCCGGAGCAGAACCATTCTTTTAGCGATCACTACTTGAACGTGCCCTTTGACCTCTCCAAGGTAATGTTCATCACCACCGCCAACCTGGTGGACCCCATCCCCTCCGCGCTCCGGGACCGCATGGAGATTCTCCGCCTTTCCGGCTACACGGAAGAGGAAAAACTGGAGATCGTCCTCCGCTACCTCCTGCCCCGGCAACTGACGGAAAACGGCCTGAAATCCGGAGAGCTGCAATTATCCGATGCGGTCCTGCGCCAGGTTATCCTCCATTACACCCAGGAATCGGGCCTCCGCAACCTGGAACGGGAGATCGGCGCTCTCTGCCGCAAGGCGGCCCGGCGCCTCGCCGAAGGAGAAAAAGGCCCCTTTGCCATTACCCGGGGCAACCTCCACCGTTATTTGGGGCCGCCCCGCTATCTCCCGGACGGCGAATTGGAAAAGGACGAAGTGGGGGTGGCCACCGGCCTGGCCTGGACCCAGGTGGGCGGTGAAACCCTGGCGGTGGAAGCCTCCCTGATGCGGGGCAAGGGCCAGCTTACCTTGACCGGGCAGTTGGGGGACGTGATGAAGGAATCCGCCCAGGCCGCGCTCAGCTACGCCCGTTCCCGGGCTGATCTCTTGAAATTGGCCCCGGACTTTTATGAAAAACTGGATATCCACATCCACGTGCCGGCAGGAGCGACCCCTAAGGATGGCCCGTCGGCCGGGGTGACCATGGGGACCGCCTTGATTTCCGCGCTCACCCAGATTCCGGTGCGCCGGGACGTGGCCATGACCGGGGAAATCACCTTAAGGGGCAAGGTCCTGCCCATCGGCGGCTTGAAGGAGAAGGCCATCGCGGCTCTCCGGGCCAGGATCAAAAAGGTGATCATCCCCGAAGCCAACCAGAAGGACCTGATGGAGATTCCTAAAAATGTCAAGCGCCGCCTGAAATTCGTGCCGGTGAGCAGTATGGACGAGGTGCTGGCGGAGGCCATGGTCAAGCCCCCCTTCGCCAAGGCCCCCAAAACCAGGTCCTCCCGGAAACGTCTGGCTCCCTCGGCGCCGGTGACAGTTTGACCTAAGTGGAGATCGAACATCTATCCCGATGGCTGGTTTTAGGCGGATTGCTGGCGCTCTACATCCTCTTCGCCACCGCTGAGACTTCCCTTTTCGCCCTCACTCCCCTGGACCGCCTGCGCCTCCGGGAAAAAAGAAAAGCCCGGGGCGAACTGGTGGAGTCCCTCCTGGAGCAATCCCAACGTTTATTGATCACCCTCCTGCTGGGGGTGGAAGTGGTCACCATTTTGGCTTCGGTCCTGGCCACCTCCCTGGCCCTCAACCTCTGGGGGGACCAGGGCAAATGGGTGGCCCTGCTGGCCATGTCTCCCATCCTTCTGCTCCTGGGGGAAATCATTCCCAAATCCGTAGCCCTCACCTACCCGTCGCGCTTCGCGCCCTTGGTGGCCCCTTTTGTGCGGGTGGTCATGATCGTATTTACGCCCATTCGCGTCGTGCTCTTACAGATCAGCCGGGGCATTCTGGCCACCTTGGGTTTCCGGGCCGACCTGGAAGTGCCCGCGGTCCATCAAGACGATTTCGTCCGCATGGTGGAAGAAAGCCACCGGGGGGGAATGATCGAGGCCCTGGAGCGGGATTTTATCCAGAACCTCCTGAAATTCGGGGAGGTGCGGGTAAGCCAGATCATGGTCCCCCGTCCCGAAATTTTTTGTCTGCCCCACGACATGCCCATCCCTGAGATGATCCGGGAAGTGAAGCGCTCCCGCTTCTCCCGGATTCCCATTTATGAGGAACAGCCCGGCAAAATCCTGGGCCTCCTGCATGCCAAGGTGCTGCTGGATCACTGCCCCGGTGATGCCTGCGCCTTCGACACCGTAAGAAACCTGCTGCGCCCGGTTTATTACGTACCGGAAAATAAAAAGGCCTTTGACCTCTTAACCGAACTCCAGGCCCGGCATTTGCGGCTGGCCCTGGTGGTGGACGAATACGGGGCCCTGGTGGGTCTGGTGAGTGTGGAAGATATTTTGGAGGAACTCTTCGGGGAAATCGCCCAGGAGTTCATCGTGGAAGAAGAACTGATGGAAGAGGTCGCTCCCGGCATCTGGTGGGTCAAGGCGAGCATGTCCCTGGCGGATTTTAACGCCGCCCTGGGGTTGAAACTACCTGCCGAGGAATTCGATACCGTGGGCGGGCTGGTCTTCAACCTCTTCGGGGAGTTGCCCCGGGAAGGTGAAATGATCTCCTTCCAAAATCTCAATTTCAAAGTGCTGAGAAAGAAAGGAACCCGCATCCTGGAACTGGAGGTCCGGCGGCGCAACCCATGATTACCGGCCTGCTTCTTATTTTTATTCCTTTTCTCCTGCTGGAGGCCTTTTTCTCAGCTTCGGAGATTGCCTTGATCTCCGCCAACCGGCGCCGCCTGCGGGAGCGGGCGGAGCAGGGACACCGGGGCGCAGCCCTGGCCTTGAAACTGGTGCAGGCCCCCGAGCGTCTGGTGGCCACCACCCTTCTGGGGTCCAATCTGGCGGAGATCAGCAGTTCCATCCTGGTCACTGCGTTTTTAATTGAGGTTATGGGTCAAACCGGAGAAATCGTGGCGGTGTTGCTGCTGCCGCCCCTGATCCTGATCCTGGCGGAAATCACCCCTAAATCCATCGGCCGCCAACTTGCGGATTCGCTGGCCCAACGTCTGGGTCCCATCCTCTGGGTGGTTTCCTGGATCATCTATCCCGTAACCTTCATCTTTGCCGGTTTGAGCCGGGCGGTCCTCTTTCTCACCGGTTCGCGCCATCCCAGCCAAATGCCTTTTATTACCCGGGAAGACTTGCACCTGGTGGTGAAGAAAAGCGGGCCGGAAGTGGATCTGGAAACCCCGGAACGGCAAATCATTCAACGCATTTTGCATTTCAGCCTCCACTCCGTGAAAGAAGCGATGGTGCCTTTGATCCGGGTGGCGGCCATTCCCGACACCCTGACCGTGGCCCAGACCCTGGAAGAATTCCGTACCTCCCGGTTTTCCAGGTTGCCGGTCTACCATCGCCGCATCGACAACCTCATCGGTGTGGTCCATGCCTTCGATCTTTTGGGCGAAGAAGCTTTGCACCGCTCCATCCGGGCCTTTATGCGTCCCATCACCTACGTGCCGGAGTTGAAAAAGATCGACCGGCTGCTGGCGGAAATGCAGCGCCAGGCCATCCACCTGGCCGCGGTGGTGGATGAATACGGCGGTGCGGTGGGTATCGTCACCATTGAAGACCTTCTGGAAGAGATCGTGGGGGAAATCGCCGACGAGTTCGACCAGGAGGTCACGCCCTACAGAAAACTGGGGGAGATGCATTACCTGGTCAACGCCCGCATGGAGGTGGAGATTCTCAATGAGACCCTGCACCTGAACCTGCCCTCCGGCGACTACGAGACCCTGGCCGGGTTCCTCATCGCCCAATCCGGGGATTTGCCCCGGGTGGGTGAACACATCAGATACAATAATCTCCGCTTTACCGTGCGCCAGGCCGACGCCCGGACCTTGAAGGAGGTGGAAATCTTTGTCGAACCCGAAGCAATATGATCTCACACCTGGTGAGTGGTTTATTCTAAGCTATTTAAAAGACTTGGCCGAAGAGCAAGAGAGCATGCGTGTCCTTCTGCCGCCAGGTGAAGACCCCCGTATGGAGAAGAATTATACCAGGAGGCAAGTAAGGCGTATTTTGCATGTCTTAAAAGAAAAGAAAATTATTGAACAATTAATAATGCCTCGATCCAGAAGCGGGCGCATCGAGGTTTTTTTACAGCCCGTGAAACCTAAGGCGGGCGAGACGCCCGCCCTACAAAAAATTAATGAAGAAGAGATTCCCAAGTTTCCGGTACCAAAAATCGATGACACCTCTTTAGAACACTGGGCCTTTTTCGATTGTTTCTCGGGGATCAGCGGCGATATGACCCTTGGGGCTTTCCTCGACCTGGGATTGGCAGTCTCCGAGTTGGAGAGCCTCTTTCAGCTTCTGGGTTTGGGTGAGGTGCGGTTGGAGGTGCAACGGGTCTCCCGGCAGCATTTAAGCGGCACGCACTTCAAAATTACCGCCCCCCAGCATCAACCCCACCGGACCTATGGGCATATCCGGGAGCTCGTCTCCCAGGCGGAGCTCAGCCCCCGGGTAAAGGACCTGAGCCTGAAGATGTTCCGCCTCTTGGCGGAAGTGGAGGCCCGCATCCACGGTCAGCCGGTGGAGGAGGTGCATTTTCACGAACTGGGGGCGGTGGATACCTTGGCGGACGTGGTGGGCGTGGCCTATGCGGTGGAGAAGTTTTCTATTACCCGGGTCTTTTGCAGCCCCCTGCCCCTGGGCTGGGGCATGATCGCCGCGGCCCACGGCCGTCTCCCCAACCCCGCGCCCGCGGCCCTGGAACTTTTGCAGGGCTTATCCCTGTATGGCACCGATCTCCCCGGGGAACTGGTGACCCCCACGGGTGCGGTGATCCTCAAGGCCCTGGAGGCCCAAAGCGAGCCCTGCCCCCCCTTGCGCCTGGAAAAGATAGGCTACGGCGCGGGCAGCCGGGACCTCCCCGGCCACCCCAACTTGCTGCGCCTCTATCTGGGCGAGCCGCTAGCCCCAGCCCCGGGCCTCAAAGAACGGGTTCTGGTCCTGGAGACCCATATCGACGACATGAACCCGGAACTCTACGAGCCCCTGATGGCCGCCCTTTTTGCCGCCGGGGCCCTGGACGTGGCCCTGGCCCCCATCCAGATGAAAAAGAACCGGCCCGGCGTGCGCCTGACGGTGGTGGCCCCGCCGGCAGCCCGGGAGGGCCTGCTGGAGCGGCTCTTTCTCGATTCCACCACCCTGGGGGTCCGGGTCCAGGAAATGGACCGGGTCGCGGCTCACCGTTGGCAGGAGAGCATCGACACCCCTTACGGTCCCTTACGGGTGAAAATCATGGAATACGGCGGCCGCCGCCGCATCCTGCCGGAATACGAGGCCTGCCGGGAGATGGCGGAGAAGCAAGGGGTGCCGATAATCGAAGTCTACCGCTTGATCGAGAAGGTTTGACTGTATGGGCTAACCTTGCCGAACTCGTTCTCAAGCTTGGCTTGGGAACGCCGTACCGGAAGGCTTAGTTTCCCTTCTACCTGCGTTCCCAAGTACAACTTGGGAACGAGTCAAAAGCAGGGGATTCCTCTTATTGAGGTTTATAGGCTGATTGAGAATATTTGAGGTAAAGCGATGTTTGAAGTAAGGAGATGATAACATAGTAATAAGTGATAAAAAAAACGGATCACTGCCTGGATTTAGGTGGCGGTTTCAACCTTCATAATCTCGGACGCCGTCGCATCAACCCAAAGATGAGAGAAATAATGAAGAGAATGATAAAAATTATGAACAGGATTTTGGCGATTTCCATGGAGATTAAGGCGATGCTGGTAAAACCCAGCAAAGCCGCCACCAACGCGATAATCAGGAATATTGCCGCCCATCCCAACATGTTGCTATTCCTCCTCCAGGGAATACCTTAAATTTGGACAACTAAAAAATAGTTATTTAAACCCTTAAGTCAACATCGTCATACTAAATATTTGGACGGCCAGGATTAGTTAAAAGTTGGGAGGGGGTCACCGGCTCCCGGCCATGCCCCCTCCCCCAACACTTAGACCAATGATCCTCAGACGGCTAAGGCCTTGCCCAGGATGCTGATGGACTTCATGAAAGCGCCGATAAAAGTGGCGTCATAGATATCCTGGTCCCGCCAGCCAAGCTCATGCAGTTTTTCCACATCCGCCCTGGTCACCTTTTCCGGAAATTTGACGGCTTTCAGAACGAAAAGCAACATCTCCTTTTGTGATTCCTCCAGGGGGGCTTTTTCCGGATGAGCCCGCATATCTGCCAGTTCCGCCGCGGACAGGCCACCGGCCTGCTGCAAAAGCCCGGCGTTAAAGTTGGCGCAAGCGTCATATCCGTTCTCGCAGGACAGCAGATAGCGGATCGCGGCCATCAGCCCCAGATCCAGGCGGTCGTGATTCCGGTAATAGCGGATAATGTTTTGGGTCCAGAGATGGACCAACTCAGGGCTGGCGCTCATCATCAACAGGGGCTCGGGCACCGGAATTTCCGGGGGGAACATGGCATAGACCTCCGCCACCTTGCCGGTGGCCTCCTCAGGTTTCACGTGGTTCAGGATGAACATCTTTCTGCTCCTTTCGCATTCAGGGATATTAAACCGCCTGCGGCGCCTGCAGGTTAAAGCCTTTTTGCAATGATATTAGACCGGTCTATTATTTTGTCTAGAAATAGCTTCGCTCAACATATTCCGGAATCTTTGCGCCTAGTCCACCTGCCTCAACAAGGTCTGGAAGATGAACCGCCTGTGGTTTTCCAAAGGTTCCGGCCCCTTGACGATTTTCATGCGGATCAAGGCGCCGTGCCAGGCGGAGACGATAAAATTGGCGGTTTCCTCCAGGTCCAGATCCCCGGGCACTTCTCCCGTCTCTTTCCCCTCTTGCAGCAAACCTACGATCACCTGCGCCATCCGCACAATGGATTCATTCAGCTTGCGGCGGAAAGCCGGGCTGAGGTCACCCATTTCCTGGGAGAGGTTGCCGATGGGGCAGCCGCAGGTGTAGTCCATTCCCTTTAAATAACTCATAAAAAAATCAAAGATCTTTTCCAGGCGCTTAATCGGGGAGAGGGAGGTGTCGTCTATGATGGGCTGAACCATTTCCCGGTGCTTATTGTTAAAATAATCGATGACTTGGAGCCCGAAATCTTCCTTGGAGGCAAAATAGAAATAAAAAGAGCCCTTGGGGATCCCCGCGGTCTTCAGGATCTCCTGGATACCGGTATGGTGGAATCCCTTCTGGTGGATGATCTGAGCGCCGATCTCGATGAGCTTCTGCTTGGTGATTTGCTTCACCATCTTTTGTTTCCGTGGTTTAATTTTGCTGGCGATAATAGACCGGTCGTCTATAGTTGTCAAGAAAATAATAAGCAGTCAGCGTTCAGCTATCAGCTATTAGCTTAAAGGACGGATTCTGGAGAATGGCATTTCACCGGCGACAGCCCTATCTCATGCGGGTGCCATGGACTATTATCTAGCAAAGCTGACCGCTGATTGCTGAAAGCTGGCCGCTTTCCCCTACATCAGCTTCTCTTTGAGCAGCATTTCCAGGCCCCGTTGAGCGTAGGTGGTCATGACGGTGAGGATCCAGGTGAGGTGTTCCTGCATGTCCTGGTACATACCCGAGTCGGCCATGCCTATTAAACCGGAGATCACGGTCCTTACCCGGATCATTTCCGGGTCGTCGATCTGGGCGGCGCTCAGGTTGATTTCCTGTTCCAGGCCCTTGAGGTATTCCAAAAAGACGCGGCCGCCGCCGGTCCGCTCCTCGCCTTTAAGGGGCAGCACTGCGCCCAACAGGCGGGAGGCGATAAGGAGTTCGGCTTTGAGGCGGTCCGCAAAGTGAAACAGAATGATGGCTTGCCGGGAATTGGCGGGTTTGGTCATCAGGTCCCCCTTGAAAGAAGGTTTTCGGTTTTCTGTTTTCGGTTTTCAGTAAAAAATTAAGCGTCCCATGAGAATAGGTCAAGTTTATGGGTCCGGAAAGTCAAGAATTTCAAGGACCGGACCTAATTTATCATATTAAATGGCAGACAACATGGGGGAAATAATAATTGACCGGCACCGAGGAAAATAGGCAGGGTAAAGAGGAAAATCCCAGGATAGAAAAATGGGGACGGAGGGAATCTTTCCCCCGGTCCCCAAGTTGTTTTTCTAACCGAAAACAGAAAACAGAAAACTATCTTTTTTACTTCAGCAGCTTCTGACTGAGCCTGGCGGCCTTATCCGGGGTCAGCAGGCTGAGAATAGCCCCGGCCTCTTTGCCTTTCAGACGGCGCAGGAGTTGCACGGCCACGTCATCGTCCATTTTTTCCATGAGTTTGCCGGCCCTATCCGGTGGCATGGCTTCCAGGGTGGCCACCAGATGCCGGTTCTGTTCCCCCTGCATCCTTTTTTCCTCTTCCAGGAACTCCATGGCCCGCTGCTGGATGGCATTCAGTTCCTTGAGCCGCGCCTCCACCTCCTGTTTCAGGATCTTTAGATGCTCTTCTTTGGCGGCCACCGCCTGTTCCCGGGTCTGCAGGGCCTGGCGTTCTTTCTCCAGCAGAGACATGACCCGGGGCACGGTGGGTGCGGGCTGCTTCTCCGCTTTGACCGCGGCTTTCACCGGGGTCGCGGCCTCACTCGTCCTGGGGCCTACCCAGGGAAAAACTCCCTGGGGCGCCAGACAGACGGCGGAAACCGCGATCTTGCCCAGCAGGCCGAAAAGCAGGCAGCAGGCCAAGACGTTCCAGCCGGACCAAGGATGGGTGGCAGTACGTTCCATGTCCTTCTCCTCGTTTTCTGTTTTCTGTTTTCTGTTTTCCGTTTTCCGTAAAAAAACCCGACACGGTAAACGGTAAACGGAAAACCATCTTTAAAGGTTCCAGCGTCCCAGGACGATGGCTTCCGTTTCTTTCTCCAGATCTTTCATCAGTTCCCGGCGGTAGATGGCGTAATGTTTTTGCCGCAATTGCTCCAGGAGCCTTCGTTCCTGATAGCGCTGCTTCAAGATCTCCTTTTTCTCCTGGACTATCCCTTCCTGTTCGGCAATCCTTTGTTCCAACCCTTCCATCGCCAGTTTCAGGTGCTCCAGATAAGCCTTGAAAATGGTAAAATCCTGGGGCGTCCACTCCTTTTTGCCCCCTCCTAAATCAGCCAGCAGCCGGCGGCGCAGTTCCTGGGTCTCCTTCAGGGCCTGGCGGCTTTTTTCCAGTTCCAGTTGGGCCCGGGCCACCTCGGCCTTGGCCTGTTCTTCCCTCAAACCCCGGACCTTAAGGACCGTCTCCAGGGAGAAGCGGAAGCGGCCTACCGGGCTCATGAGTTAAAAATGGTGGCCAGTTCTTCTTGGGCCTGGGCCAGGGAGACCGGCTCTGCTACTGCCTGGCGCAGATAGCGGGTGACCGCCTCGTTCTTTTCCATGGCAAAATCGATGTCCGGATTGGTGCCTTTGACGTAGGCGTTAATATTGATTAAATCCTCCGCCCGGCGGTAGGCCGCGGCCACCCGCACCAGTTTTTCCCGGTTCTGCAGGTGCTCCGGGTCCGTAACCTGGGGCATGAGCCGGCTGATGGACCCCAGGACGTCGATGGAGGGGTAATGCCCCTTATCCGCCAGATCCCGGGACAGGACAATATGCCCATCCAGAATAGCCCGCACCGCGTCGGCGATGGGCTCCAGCATGTCGTCCCCTTCCACCAAAACGGTGTAGATGCCGGTAATGCTGCCTTGGCCGCCGCAGGTGCCGGCCCGTTCCAGGAGCCGGGGCAACTGGGTAAACACCGAGGGGGTATAGCCCCGGGCCGTGGGGGGCTCGCCGATGGCCAGGCCGATCTCCCGGCCGGCCATGGAGAAGCGGGTGATGGAGTCCAGCATCAGGATGACATCGCGCCCCTGATCCCGGAAGTATTCGGCAATGGAGGTGGCCAGGTACGCGCCCCGAAGCCGCACCAAAGGCGGGCTGTCGGAAGTGGCGGCCACCACGCAGGACCGGGCCAGGCCCTCGGGGCCCAAGTCCTTTTCTATGAAGTCTTTGACCTCCCGGCCCCGCTCGCCGATGAGGGCGATGACGCTGACGTCGGATTTGGTGTGCCGGGCGATCATGCCCATCAGGGTGCTCTTGCCCACCCCGGAACCCGCGAAAATCCCGATACGCTGGCCTTTTCCCAGGGTCAGGAGGCCGTTGATGGCCCGGATGCCCACGTCCACGGGCTGGGCGATGGACTGGCGGGAGCAGGGGTTCAATTGGGCGCTGTATAAAGGATAGTTGGTCTGGTGGATTATCGGCCCCCGGCCATCCAGGGGTCTTCCCAGGCCGTCGATCACCCGCCCTAAAAAGGCCTCCCCCACGGGCACCGCGGCCTGGCGGTCGGTGAGCACCACCCGGGCCTGGGGACGGATGCCCCGCACTTCGCCGTAGGGCATGAGGAGCACTTCCTGGCGGCGGAAACCCACCACCTCCGCCAGAATGGGCTTCCGGGGCGGGGGCAGTTCCACCCGGCAGACCCCCCCCACCGCGCTTTGGGGCCCCCGGCTGGAGATGACCAGGCCCACCATCGCCTGCACACGGCCGGTCAGGGAATAGGGGTCAGTTTCCCCCAGGCTCCCCTGCAGGCGCTGCCAATCAATCTGCCTCTGTGGGCTCATCTTCCGCCTGTAACGCCTCTTGCACCAGTTTGGTCACCACGGTCCAACGATTTTCCCGGGTGCCGTCAATATCACCGCTGGCCGTTTCCATGATGAACCCGCCGGGCTCGATGGTGCCGTCGGCCACCAGTTCCACGTCCGCGGGCCAGTTGTCTTTGGTGGCCCACTCCAGGAGCTCGTGATCCTGAGGATGGAGCCGCACCTTAATATCTTCCGTATCCGACAGGATTCTAAAGCCTCCGGCGATGATATCCTGAATCGCCTCCGGCTGCAGTTTCAGCTCCCGGGCCACGATCTTGCGGCTGATGAGGAGCACCAGGTCCAGCAGATCCTGCTCCCGCTTCCGGTAGAGCTCTTCTTTTTCCTGGACCAGGGCTTGCACCAGATCCTTAAACTGCTGCACCTGCTGATCCAGGCTTCGCTCCCCCACCTCCTGGCCGTCTTTCTGGCCCTGGAGAAATCCCTGTTCGTAAGCCTCCCGCTCAATATGCTGGGCCTTTTTTCTGGCTTCTCCCACAATCCCCTGGGCTTCTTCAATCATCTCCGGGGTGGGCGCCATACCCGGCTCCTGATAAGCCAGGGGTTCAAAGCGGAATTCCGTGATGAGGGGCCGCGGTTCTCCCTGGTCAAATCCTTGGAAAGTATACTCTTCCACATCCGGCCGGGGTTCTTTAGACAAAGACATCTTCGGAGCCTTTTCCGGCCAGGACCAGTTGTCCCTCGGCCTCCAAACGTTTGGCTATTTGAATAATCTTCTGCTGGGCCCCTTCCACGTCCCTCAGCCGGGCCGGCCCCATGATATCCAGTTCTTCCCGGAGCATCTCCGCGGCCCGGGAAGACATGTTTTGGAAGAACTTCTCTTTCAGATCCTCGGACGCGACCTTGAGAGCCAGGGCCAATTCCTGGGTATTGACTTCCTTCAGCAATGCCATGACGCCCCGGTCTTCCACCCCCAGGAGGTCTTCAAAGGTGAACATGTAGCGGCGGATATCTTCGGCCAGGGCTTCGTAGTCTTCTTCCTCCAGGCGTTTCAGGATACTGTTCTCCACCGACCGTTCCATCTGGTTGAGGATCTCCGCCACCGATTGGGCGCCGCCGATGGCTCGGCCACCCACTTCTTCCACCAAAGAGATCTCATCCCGCAAGGCATTGTCGATCTCTTCGATGATGGCCGGGGAGACCTGGTCCAGATTGGCGATGCGCCGCACCACCTCCATCTGCAGGTTTTCCGGAAATTGGGAAAGGACCGCGCCGGCCTGGGGCCGTTCCAGGTGGGCCAGAACCAAAGCCACGGTCTGGGGATGTTCATTGCGCATATAACTGGCCAGGGTGCGGGCATCCAGCTTTTTGATCTTTTGGAAGAATTCCGGGCTGGTGTCCAGGTCCAGACTATCAATCAGGTCCTCCTGGCGTTTCATATCCATGGTGCGGGAAATGGTATTTTTGAAGAATTGATCGCCCCGCACCACCAGGGCTTCCGGAGCCTCCATCATTCTATTGAACTCGTCCAGGATGGTGGCCAGTTGTTTGGTGGGCACCATTTCCAACTTGGATATCCTCTGGCCTAGAACCTGTACTTCTTTATCATCCAGACGCTTCAGGATTTCCCCGGCGTTTGTTTCCCCCAGGCTGACCAGCAGCATTGCCGCTTTATCAGCCCCCGATATTCTTTCCGATTTGATAGCCATGTTTCCCCTTTCCCTTCTCTAAAATCCGCGGATATCGCCGGTGCGGCCTATTTTTCATGCAGCCACAAGCGCAAAACCTCCACGGCCCGGTCGGGGTAGGTGTTGATCAATTGCACTATTTTCTCTTTGCCGTCCACTGAGTCCGGCAAAACCGGAGGCGGAGCCAAGGCCTGCTGCTGAGGCCCCGGTAAGGCCATCTCTCCCCCCTCGGACAAAGCGGCCGCCTGTTGTTCATAGGCCAGGGCGCCCGCAGGCTTCGGGGCTTCCAGGAGGGGGCGGCTGGCCTGCCGGGGCTTTCTCCGCAACAAGAACATGAGGGCCGCCAACGCCAGCAACACCATGACTCCGATTTTCAGGGAGTCCATCACCGTATCCCGCCAGCTGCCTTCGAGGCCTGCGGCCATTACCCCTTCCGGGGTGTGGAGGGCCAGGGGCGCGGAGGAAATCTCCAACTGGTCTCCCCGCTCCGCCGAGAAGCCGATGGCCTTTTTGGCCAGATTGGCATATTGGCGCAGTTCCTCCGCCGCCCGGGGAGAAAAGGCCTTGCCCTTGCCTTTATAAAGGCCGTCCACCACCACGGCGATGGAGAGGCGTTTGATCTTGCCGGGCTGGTCCACCATCTGGGTCATCACCCGGTTGATTTCATAATTCCGGAGTTCGCTCTTACGCTCCATCCCGGATTTAGCGGCTGGAGCCGCAGGCAGCGGCGGAGACAGGGGCGGCGGCCCTTTTCCCGGCGGCGGCGCGGTGATGGTGCCTTTGCCGAGTTGATAGCTGGCATCGGGATTGCCTTGGGCTCCCGCCCCCCGGGTGCTGTGTTCCTCGGTTTTCTGTTCGCTGCGAATCAGATCCTTATTGGGGGTAAATTTTTCTTCCCGGATGTCGACCTTTTTAAAATCCAGGTCCGCGGCCACCCTGACAATGGACTTTCTGGGGCCCAGGATCTGGTCGAACAAAGACTGGACCTTCCGTTCCAGGGTTTCCTCGGTCTGGCGTTGAAAGGTCATCTGCGTGGTGGATAGGCCCCCGGGGGTCAGGGTATCCTGGGGCTTGCTGAGGATGCGGCCCTTCAAGTCCACCACCGTTACCTGGCCGGGGTGAAGATCGGGCACGGAGCTGGACACCAGGTTGACGATGCCGTCCACCTGGGCCGGGCTCAGGCTACGGCCACGCCTGAGCTTAACCGCGATGGCGGCGCTGGCCTTTTTCTGGTCCTCCAGGAAGATGGAGTCCTTGGGGGTAACGACATGCACCCGGGCTTCCGCCACCTCCGGTATGCCGGAAATAGTGCGGGCCAATTCCCCCTGTAAGGCCCGCTGGTAATTGAGACGCTGCACAAAATCGGTGGTGCCCAACCCCTGGCGGTCGAAGAGCTCGAAGCCCACCCCGCCGCCCCGGGGCATGCCTTCGCTGGCCAGCGCCAGCCGCATTTCATAAACCTCGGATTTGGGCACCAGAATGGTGCCTCCCCCACCCTCCAGCTTATAGGGAACTTTCTTGCTCTTCAGCTTGCTGGCGATGGCCGCGGCGTCATCTTGGGCCAGGCCGGAAAACAGGACCCCATAGTCGGCGCTGCTGCCTAAATATAACCACCAGGCCAGGGCCAAAGCTCCGGCCCCCAGGGCCGCAGTTACCAGCAGACGTTGGGTCGACGGCAGAGCCTGGTACCGCTGGGTCAGATCCAGGAAAAACCCTCTCAATGCAGCCATTCAATCCCCCGCAAAAAGCTAACGTGACAACTTCTGAATCAGCCTTGCACTAGGCTAGCCGAATAGGTTCGGCGCACCCGACAAAAAACCTCGTTCTATAAGGGCATGCGGCTCAACTCTTCGTAGGCCTGGATCATCTTATTACGCACTTGCAACAGGAGCTTGAGGCCGATATTGGCTTTCTCCAGGGAGAGCATGGCGTCATGGAGATCTTCCGTTCCCGTCATAGAACCGGAGATCTTCTGATCGCCTTCCTGCTGCAATTTGTTGACGCCGTTAACCATATTGTTCAGCAGGTTGCCGAAATCCTCTTTGGGGGCCTCGGCCGCCAAACTTTTGCCCCCTTGGGGGGCCATCAGGGCCGGATTGGGTGGAGTAATTTTCATCTCTGGCTATCCTTTCTCCAGGAAGAAGCTCTGGGGATTATCTTTAACGGCCGATATCCAGGGCCTTTAAGGCCATGGACTTGCCGGTGCGCAAGACCGCGACATTGGCTTCATAAGCCCGGCTGGCCAGCATCAGATGGACCATCTCCGACACCGGGTTGACGTTGGGATAAAGGACGTTGCCCTTGGCATCCGCATCCGGGTGGCCTGGCTCGTGCTCGGCTCGCATACCCTCGGAATTCTGGACTATTTGCTGCACTTCCACTTTTTGGGGACTTTCCAGGAGGCTGTCGAAATCTTCGGCGGGCTGCGCCGCTAAGATCACGGATTTGCGCTTGTATGGCCCGCCTTCGGGAGTGCGGGTGGTGTTGACGTTGGCCAGATTCTCGGCAATGACGTCCAGGCGCTGCCGCTGGGCCGTCATCCCCGAGGCGCTTACGTCCATGGATTTAAAGATGTTCATCTACCCTCTCCGTTAATTACGGACCGTAAAAAGTCCAATTTTTTGATGAGCATTTGCACGGAAGTCTGGTAAGAGACCTGGTTCTCCGCCATGCGCACCATCTCCTGGTCCAGGTCCACCGGTTCCCAGCTCTCCTGGACCAGCCCCGCCCCCGGGTCCGCTCCCGGCAGATGGCCGGGTTTAGTGAGATTCAGGCTCACTTCCTGGAGCTGCCCCTGGGAGTAACTGCTGAGAATCTGCTGGAAGTCCATATCCTTCCGGTTATAGCCGGGGGTATCCAGGTTGGCGATGTTGCCGGAAATGACTTCATGATGCCGGGTCCGCCAGGTCAGGGTGTTTTCCAACAGGCGCATGGCCCCGTCGGTGAAAGCGTTCCAAGACATTAAGCCTCCTTCTCATTATTGGTGCGTGAGACGCACCCTGCAGTTTATTACGCTACCTGGGAACTCTGGTTGGCCCCGGGAAAAGGGACGGACCGGTATTCATGCAATTTATTGCGCAAGGTCCGGACGCTGATACCCAGGATCTTGGCGGCATGCGTGCGGTTCCCCGAAGTCTCGTCCAGGGCCTGAAAGATCAGGTTCTGCTCCATTTCCCGCAAGGTCACCGGTTTTTCCAGTTTCACCCTGACCGGAGGAGCCCCGGGGGTCTCCATCTGGGGGTCGGCCAGGATATCTTTGGGGTGCACCTGGCTCCCCTGGGACAGCAGCACTCCCCGGGCCACCGCGTTTTCCAGTTCCCGGACATTTCCCGGCCAGGCCGCATTTTCCAAGGCAGCCAATGCCTGCGCCGAGAACTTGACCGCGCCCTTGGCAAAGAGCTTGGCATAGCGATGCAGAAAATACTCCGCCAACAAGGGGATATCCCCTCGCCGGACTCGCAAGGCCGGGAGATTCAGGGAAATCACATTGAGCCGGTAGAACAGGTCTTCCCGGAACTGGTTGCTTTGGATGGCCTCCTGGAGGTTGCGGTTGGTGGTGGCGATCACCCGCACGTTAATGGGCACCGGATGGCGCCCGCCCACCCGGTCGATCTCGTTTTCCTGGAGCACCCGGAGCAGCTTGGCCTGGAGGTGGGGGTGCATCTCGCTGATCTCATCTAAGAGCATGGTGCCGTTTTGGGCCAGCTCGAATTTTCCCAGCTTGCGCATGATGGCCCCGGTGAAGGCCCCTTTTTCGTGGCCGAAAAGTTCGCTCTCCAATAACCCTTCCGGCAGGGAGGCGCAATTGACGGCAATGAAGGGGCCCTGAACCCGGTCGCTCTTGGCGTGGATATAGCGGGCCATAATCTCCTTGCCGGTGCCGGATTCCCCTTGAATGAGCACCGTGGCCGTGGTGGGAGCCACGGCCTCCGCCATCCGCAGCAGTTGCAGCATGACCGGGTCCCGGGTAATCACGGACCGGGACTCTTCTCTCCCTTTGTTCCCGGAAAGCCGCCAGGGTTCGTGGCCGTTCCGCAGGTAGGGAGCCAGGATTTCCTTGAGCCGCTCCCAGGTCAAGGGCGCGGGCAGATAATCCTGGGCCCCCCGGCGCATGGCCGACACCGCGCCTGCCACGGTGGGCCTCCGGGAAACAATGAAAACCGGTAACAAAGGGGCTTCCTGCTTGATTTCGGCAATCAGGCCGGTGAGCACTGGATCCGATAGAGACTCGCTCAGAGCTATCATCAGGAAATAATGTTGCTGCTGGAGCATCAGTTCCCGGCCCCGGGTTTCGCTGGCGACCTGGATCAGTTCCACTGCCAGCGACTTTTGCAATCGCAACCGGAACTCTTCCCAATGGGGGTCGGCGTCGATCACTAAAATGGCCTTTTTTTCCATGCGCACGTCCTTTGAGTTTTGCCTAAATGCCTTGCCAGTTTTCTTGAACTTATTGGCTAACCCATTGAATATCCATAATCTTTAGGCAGTAACTGATAAAACCGTCTTCATTATTGGAGAGGCTCGCTTTGCAAGCGTCCCAGTTCCATATCCGCCAGCCGGGTGCGGGAAACCAGTTGCCAAAAATTATCCCCCCCCTGGCTCAGACCCCGGTAGATTTGCTGAGCCATTTCCGGCCGTTGGCCTTTCAGTTGGCTCAGGGCCAGGCGATCCTGATAGAAAGCCGCGTCCTCCCGGGAGGCGTCGGCGGCCAGTAATTGTTGATAAATCTTGGCTGCCTGGGGGTAATGGCCCTGGGACCACTGCAGTTGGGCCAGTTGCAGTAGAAATCTCTCCTTCAAGGCCGGGGGCAGCGGCCGGTTGAGGAAATGGACCAGACTCCGGAACAGGTCCGCCTGCCGGTCGGCGTCCAGAGACTTGCCGCGCCAGTAGTCCGCCAGGGCGGCCAGAGAATCTTCTTCCGGATTCCCTGTTTCCTCCGGACTCTCTTTTTCCTCCGGCCCGGAGGCAGCCGCGAAAAACGCCTCCGGTAAAGGCAACTTATCCAGGCGGGGTTTAAGCTCCGGGGTGATCTTCCCGGGTTGCCGCCGCCAGAGCGTGGCCGCGGCCATAAAATCCGGCAGGTCTCTGGAAGCCCAGGCCCCTTCCATGAGAGCCACCAGGGCCCGGCTCCTCACATCCGGAGTCCCCTGTCCCCGGGCCCGCTGCAAAAAACTCCGGGCCTCGCCGTAGAGGCCCTTTCCCAGGAGCAGCTCCCCCACAATCAGGGCGGCCTCGGGGGGCTGAGTCCCTTCAGGGTGCAGGTCCCACAGGGCCAGGGTCTCTTCCACCAGGCGCACCGGGCAGGGAGAGGACCTCTGAAGGACCTTTGCCACTGCCCCCCAGCCCCGGCACAGGGGTTCCTTAAATTTTTCGGCGGCTACTCTGGTGGGCAAGGATTGCATTTTTTGCAGATAATCCTTGAAGGTGGCTAAGGCGTCCCTCTCCTGGAGGTTCCGGTAAAATTCCAGGGTTTGCACCTGCCACCTGGCTTCGGCCCCGGCCCGGCTGCCCGGATATAAGGAACCCGCCAGGGCAAAGATTTCCTGGGCTTT
>ENA-OSEO01003271-OSEO01003271.1-sediment-metagenome-genome-assembly--contig:-NODE-3271-length-19660-cov-5.248021_pt1 | contig 19660 bp, 14 predicted proteins | sample MGYA00237883_ERZ534232 | MGnify/ENA metagenome assembly ERZ534232
CCTCGTCCGACAAGGCTTACGGCGACCAGACTAAACTGCCTTATGATGAAGAGACTCCCCTGCAAGGGCAGCACCCCTACGACGTGAGCAAATCCTGCGCGGATCTGATCGCCCACAGCTACGCGGTCAGTTTCGATTCACCGGTGGTTGTCACGCGCTGCGGCAATTTCTACGGCGGCGGCGACCTGAACTGGAACCGCATCGTCCCGGGTACCATCCGTTCCGTGCTGCGCGGACAAAGTCCCATCATCCGCTCGGACGGTTCTTTCGTACGCGACTATTTCTACGTGGAAGACGGCGCGGCAGCCTATACCCTGCTGGCCGAGAAACTGGCGGAAAACCCTGAGTTAAAGGGAGAGGCATTCAACTTTTCCAATGAGCTTCAGGTCAGCGTGATCGACCTGGTCAACAAGATCCTGCAGCTGATGGGGTCCGATCTGAAAGCACAGGTCCTCAACGAGGCCAGCAATGAGATCAGGCACCAATACCTGAGCGCTGAAAAAGCCCGCAAGATGTTGGGCTGGACGCCGCAGTTTACTCTTGAAGAGGGGCTGAAACGCACCCTCGCCTGGTATCAATCCTATTTATCGGAAAACAAATATGAGCACCCGCAAACAAATCCTTGATCTGGTTCGACAATACTATCAGGAGAAGTTTGCGTCCAAAACGTTTGATTCGTCAAGCGACCTGGTGCATTATGCCGGCAGGGTGTTCGATGAGACCGAACTGGTCAACCTGATCGATTCCAGCCTGGATTTTTTCCTCACCGCCAACCGCTACGCCGAACAGTTCGAGAACGAATTCGCCGAAGTGCTGGACCTTTCCAACGCCATTCTGGTCAATTCCGGCTCCTCGGCCAACCTGGTGGCCCTGTCTGCGCTAACTTCGGAAAAGCTGGGCGAACGCCGCCTCAAACCCGGGGATGAAGTCATCACAGTCGCGGCGGGCTTCCCCACCACGGTGGCGCCCATCGTGCAGAACCAACTCGTCCCCGTCTTCGTGGACGTTAACCTTGGCGATTACACCGCCATTTCGACTCAAATGGAAGAAGCCGTTTCCACCAAAACGCGCGCCATCTTCATGGCGCACACCCTGGGCAACCCCTTCGACCTCGATACCGCGCAGCGCCTTGCCAAAGAACACAACCTCTGGCTGATCGAAGATAACTGCGACGCGCTGGGTTCAAAATACCGCGGCAAGCTCACCGGCACCTTCGGACATTTGGCAACCAGCTCATTCTATCCGGCCCACCATATCACCATGGGTGAAGGCGGATGCGTGGTCACCGATGACGACCTGCTGGCACGCATCGCGCGCTCCTTCAGGGATTGGGGACGCGACTGCTACTGTTCGGGCGGAGAGAGCAATACCTGCGGCAAGCGCTTCTCGCAGCAGTTCGGCAGTCTGCCCGCCGGATACGATCATAAATACGTGTACAGCCACATCGGCTACAACCTCAAAGTCACCGATATGCAGGCCGCTGTTGGCTGCGCGCAACTGCAAAAACTGGATGAATTCACCAAAAAACGCAAAGAGAACCACCGGTGTCTGATGGACATCCTGGCTCCGTATGAAGACCGCCTGATCCTGCCCAAAGCCACCGAACATTCCGATCCATCCTGGTTCGCCTTTGTGCTCAGCGTCCGCGAAGACGCCGGTTTCAGCCGCAATCAGATCACCCAGTTCCTTGAGGCCAACCGCATTGAGACCCGCAACCTTTTCAGTGGGAACCTGCTGCGGCATCCCGCTTTTGAGAAGATCAACTGCCGTGTGGCGGCAGATCTGACCAACACCGACTTCATCATGAACAATACCTTTTTCGTCGGCGTCTATCCGGGCATCGCGGATGCCCACCTCGAGAAGATAGCCGATACCTTTAGACGTTTCATGAACGGTGAGAGAATCTAATGGCTACTCCTCAAAAGATACGCTGTATTGTTGACAGTATCCTCGATCATGGAGGACACGTCTACACGGTCGGCCTGATACCCGACCAGACCCTGCCGCGCTTTAAAGCCGGACAGTTCCTGCACCTCGCCCTGGACCCTTACGACCCCTCTGAATACTGGCCTGAGTCCAGGGTGTTTTCAATCGCCTCCTCCCCCAACGAGCGGGAGAACCTGTTGATCACCTACTCGGTCAAAGGCAACTATACCTCGCGCATGGAAAGCGAACTATCAATCGGCCGTGAAGTGTGGATCAAACTGCCCTACGGCGAATTCATCATTGATTCCACCCTGCCCGTGGTGCTGATCGCCGGCGGAACAGGCTTAACCGCCTTCACCGCTTTTTTGGACAACCTCACGCAGGAACAAACTTCTCCAATTACGGTCTTTTACGGGGCAAGACACCCGAAACTGTGGATCTTCAGGACCTTTTTGGAGGAAAAACTGAGGAGTTTTTCTAACCTGAAAGTCTGGTATTACGCCGAAGAGCTTGAACAACCCGCGGAAAATGAGAGGCAGGGCCAACTTTCGGTGGATACCATGCTGCCCCTCATCAACGAACCCCAACAGGCAGATTATTACGTCTCGGGGCCGCCGCTCATGTTGAAAAACATCACCCTCGGATTGCGTGAATTCGGCATCCCCTCCGAGAACATCCACGTGGATGCCTGGGAATAAACAGGAACGGATTTATGGAAATCACACCCCTCAAAACAGCAGGATGCCTCCGTATCAGTCTCGATAAAAGGACCGATCAGCGCGGGTACTTCATCAAGACTTTTCAGGGCTCGTTCTTCAGGGAAGCCGGTTTTGAAATAACTGGCGGTGAGGATTTTTATACAACGTCTTCAAAAGGCGTTGTAAGGGGAATGCACTTTCAACTGCCGCCCAAAGCCTTGAAAAAGGTGGTTTACTGCCTCGCCGGCAGCATTCTGGACGTGCTGGTGGACCTGCGAGTGGACTCCCCGACCTATTTGCAAAGTGAAAGCCTTACGCTCAGCGCGCAGAAACCTTGTGTGCTCTGTCTGCCGGTCGGAATCGCGCACGGCTTTCTGTCGCTCTCCGATGACACCACTGTCTGCTACAAGGTGGACCAGGAATACGATCCCACCCTCGACAGCGGCATCCGCTGGGACTCTTTCGGGTTTAACTGGCCTGTCCAAAACCCGGTCGTCTCGGCGCGTGACAGCAGCCTGCCCCGTTTGCAGGAATTCATAAACCCCTTCCTCTATAACGGGAGGCAGCATGCCTGAGCAGCGATCCGCGCTGGTCACCGGCGCAAGCGGATTCGTCGGCAGTAACCTCGCCAGGGCATTGGTCGCCGCCGGGCATGAAGTACACGTACTCACGCGCCTCGATTCCGATCTGTCCGTGCTGCAGCCCCAACTGGACCGGATCAAGGTGCATGTCCACGACGGCAGCACCGCTCAAATGGTCTCGATCCTTGAATCCGTGCGGCCGGACTGCGTCTATCACCTCGCCACGCATTTTCTTTCGGCGCACAACGCCGGCGATATCGACGACCTCATCAACGCCAACGTCCTCTTTGGAGCGCAGCTCCTCGAGGCCATGGATGCCGCCGGGGTACGCCGTCTGGTCAACGCTGCCACCACCTGGCAGCACTATCATGATCGTGATTACGAACCGGTCAACCTCTATGCCGCCACCAAACAGGCCTTTGAAGATCTGCTCAAATACTATACCTCGGCAAGAGGGCTGCACGCCCTGACCCTCGAACTGAGCGACACTTACGGCCCGCATGATCGCAGGAAGAAACTCTTTGCGGCGCTGCACAAGGCGGCTGAAGGCAAAGAGAAATTATTCATGAGCCCCGGTGAACAGCTTCTGGACTTGCTCTACATCGATGACGTGACACGCGCGTTCATGCATGCCGGAGAACTGCTCTTCCTCGATAATAAAGCCGGCTTTGAGAAATATCAGCTTTCTGCCGCAAAACGCGTCAGCCTGAAGGAGTTGGTCAGTAGTTACGAGACTGTTTCAGGTAAAAAATTACAGGTGGATTGGGGCGGACGCTCTTATCGTGAGCGCGAAGTGATGAATCCATGGAATCAGGGTAAAATATTGCCAGGCTGGAAACCTGAAATCAACCTTGAAGAAGGAATCAAACGAATGCTGGCTCAGAAGCAGGTTGCCAATTAATGAGTAAAAACAATCCCACAGTATCGGTATGCATCCCCGTTTATAACTGCGAAGCTTATATCGCCAAGACCATCCAATCCGTATTGGCACAGACCCTGACGGATTTTGAACTTGTCATTATCGACAATGCCTCCACCGACAGGACGGCGGATATCATTAGGGAATTCAGCGATCCGCGTATCAAGTCATTGCGCAACGAGCGCAACCTGGGCATGATGGGCAACTGGAACCGCTGTCTTGAAGAAGCCACGGGCGATTACATCAAACTGCTGCCGGCAGATGATCTGATCTATCCCACCTGCCTTGAAGAGCAGGTATCCGCTTTCACCCAACACGAGAACGTTGCGCTGGTCTGCTGCAGCCGGGATATCATCGACGTCAGCGGCAAGAAATTGATCAAACGTTCCTTTACCGGATTGAACGGTCTGGTGAAAGGCAACAGGGCCGTCCGGCGCATCGTACGTTCCGGCACCAACCGCCTGGGCGAACCCGGCGCGATCCTTTTCAGACGCGACCTCATCGCGCATAAGCACCGTTTCTCAGACAAATATCCCTATGTCATCGACCTGGGACTGTGGATCAAGCTGCTCGGCATGGGGGACCTGTTCATCATCCAGGACAGCCTGTGCGCCTTCAGGGTATCCCCCCAGTCCGAAAGCGTCAATTCCCGCCATTTCCACCGCGATGATTTCTCCAGGTTCATCCGCTCCATGGACAAGGAACACTATGAGCTTTCCCCCTTTGATATTTTCAGCGGTGTTGCCAACAGCAGCCTGCTGGAACTGATGAGACGCGTATTTTACAAACTGACCAGAGTTATTGACGCAATCAGAAAGTAACAGGAAAAAATGGGAAAAGGCGTCCTTCAGCAGTATTGGCATAAACTGGTGCGCCGCCTCACGGATGACCGTACCTTTTTTACCCTTCTCCTGGCTGCGGGCTGCGCCTGGGTCTTGAAGGAACCGCTTACGCCACTCCTCTTCAACCTCCAGACTGACGCTCGAGGCAACCTCTTCCCCAAATTGGCTGTATTTCTATTGGCCTTCATCGTCTGCTCGCTAGTGATCGCCGCCTTGAAATGGAGCAACAACAAGTTGAGCGGCCTGCTTTCGCGCAGCAAGCCTTTGAACACCACCATTGACATTTCCCCTGACAGGCGTCTGTCTGTTTTTCTTGTCATTTTGGGCGCAGGGCTGGCCGTGATCCTGCTGGTCAATCAGGTCCTTCCCCACATCGACACCGTCAACTGGACCTTTATTAACCCCAAGATCATCCCCACCATGGACCCGGTGGGCAACGACTTTCGCACCGGATTGTACCGTCCGCCTCATTTGCTGCTACAGGGTGAGCAAATCTATTATCTGAATGAGGACGGATCAAACCTGACCCAGTATCCCCCCTTGCTCAACCTGTTGTTCATGCCATATCAGCTTTTCACGGAAGACACGGCCTGCCTGATCCACATGATCGTGCTATTTCTTGCCAACCTGGCCTGTCTCGCGCTGGCTGCCCGGTGGGCAAAGGATTTCATTCTCTCGCAAACCGATCTTACACCGCAAACCGGGTTGCTGATCTCCTGGCTGCTTTTTATCTTCATGGCCGCGTACACGCTCACCGGATACCCGTTCCTTTTCAGTATCGAACGCGGCAATTATGACATCCTGGCGCTGTTGTTTGCCATGCTGGCGATCAACAGCCTGCTTTACAAACCCAACCGCATCTGGCTGCAGGTGATCCTGCTTTCCATTGCCGTACATCTGAAAATCTACCCGATCGCCTTGTTTGTTCCCCTGCTCTTCAAACACGGTAAAAAGTTGATCCTGTCGGCCCTGGTCGTCAACCTTGCCTTCCTGTTGGCGTTGGGACCTGCCAACGCGCTCACCTTTCTGCAGATCATCAGGCAAAACGTAGCCACAGGCTTTACCTGGGTAGGAAATCACTCCGGTTTCTCGTTTGCCACCTATGTTTCCTGGGGATATCAATCCGCCTCTGGGAATGTGGATTGGTTGAGGACTTCCTTTACCGTTCTGCCGGCAGTCTTGTGGGCTGCCGCGGCTTTTTGGGCGTTCAAAAAAATACCGTCGGAACCTGCCAATACCCTGTTTCTCTTTATGGCAACCGCCCCGTTGATGGACGTAATTCCGCCCATCAGTCACGATTACAAATCGGTCATTTTGGGGCCTGCGATTCTGCTGCTTTTATGTTTCCTTGCGATCAAGATCCTGCGGGATTCCAATTTTTGGGATTATTTTCAGCTTTTGCTTATTACCATCTTCCTGCTGGTATTAGGGCGCTCATTTGCGCTGAATCCGGATGAAAATTTTCTCTTCAATCACAAATACCTGGTCATCATGGCGTTGTTCACCATAACGCTGATCACTCAAAAGAAATTCGAAAAGAAACTGACAACTCAATAGAAAAATACTTCAGCCTGAGACAAAGGTCGTCATCTGAGAGGGACCCCTGTTGGCCCACAGCATGTACGGGATAAAGGTCAGCGATTCACCCTTGATGGACGTGCCCTTGATCTGCCACGTTCCTCCAAACAGGGCTTCGTTATAAACGACTTGCAGCCTGCCCGGATTGACCGCAACCTTGAAGATATCCAGTTTGTTGTCAATGCTCTCCAGACAATACACCACCGGACCGCGCGCGACGGCGTATTTTCCGCCGCACCCGTGGATGCGTTTATCCTGATGCAACAAACGAACCGGCATCTCGAACGCCAGCCTGATCTCGTCGCCGGGATTGAAACGCCGCGAAAGGCGCATCCAACTGGCCGCGTTGAAATCCAGCCCGTTGGCGGCCGGTTTACCCGGCATGGATTTGGAAATATTCACCGCGGTTTCTTGTCCGTTCAGGCTGACCTTGCAGCCGTCCGCCCAGGCCGGAAGGCGCATGACCAGATCAAATGAATCCGGCTCTTCCATATCAAGCAGGATTTTTACATGGTTCTGCCAGGGCAGACCTGATTCCATTTTCAGCTTGACGGTTTGTCGTCCTTCTATCAATACTTCACTTGAAATGTATTGGTTAATACGCAGTTCAGAATTGTCATAGCAGCAGATATACCTTCCCAGTGAAGCCCAGACCCGCGAGAGGTTGGATGGGCAGCAGGGGATGTCGTACCAGCCGGCGCGCTTGATCTCACCCTTGCTCACCAGGGGATTGTTATAAAAATACGAACAGCCGTCCCTCCCGATGCCGACCGATGCGGCGTTATAAAGCTGCCATTCAAAAAGGTCCTCGAAAGGCGCTTCACCGGTCAGTCGTCCCATCTCGTGACACCAGAACATGCTGCCCAACGCCGCGCAGGTCTCGGCATACGCCACTTCGGGGTCAAGTTCATAGTCGCGCCCGAAACCTTCCGAAAGCGGTAAAGAGCCGATCCCGCCGGTGACGTACATGCGCTTTGCGGTCATCTGGTCCCAGATCGCCCGCAGTTCCTTGATCCGGCTTTCCTGGCCGGGTATCTGCGCCAGCATGGCCTCTGCCGTCTTTAAGTAGGCAAACCGCACCGCATGACCTTCGGCTTTGCACTGGTCTTCAACCGGGAGGTGCTGCTGGTTATATTTTCCGCTCAACGCCTGGATGAAGAAGCGCATGGGCGCCCAGAAAGGAACCTTGTGCTTGTTGCGTTCCGGCAGGCTGAATCTGTCTGCATCAGGGTGATCTTGCTGCCATTCTTTTCTCAACTGGTTGACCTTTTTCATGCGCCTGCCTGAATCGATCACCTGAAAGAGCATTTTTGCCGGAAAGAAACTGATCGTACCGCGTCGTTCCAGAAAGGCCTTGGCAAGTGCCAAATATTCAATATTGTCGGTTGCCCGCCATAATTTGATTAACGCGATCTCGATCTCTTCATGTCCGTCAGTGAAATCAGGGGGCGCTTTTACAAAGCTTCTCACCAACAGATCGGCCGCTTTTTGTACAATGACAAGCAGGCGTTTCTCGCCGGTGGCTTCATAATGAGAGATGCCGGCTTCGATCAGATGTCCAAGACAGTAGAACTCATGCTCGATCTGCAGGTCAACCCAGCGTTGTCCCGGAAAATGGATCTGATTATAGGTATACAGATATCCGTCTGGCAGCTGTGCTTTTTCAAGCAGTTCGATAAAATCATCCACCAATTGCTTCAATTTGTCAGATGATGATTGTGAAAGGATGCGCGAAGCTGCATCAAGCCATTTATAGGCATCGGAATCCGAAAAGAAGAATCCTTCTCGAAAACCTTCCTTCATTCCGGCAGCGATGCGGAAGTTATCGATACAGCGTGTGTTTTCCAACTGCTCCCATTGATAAAAGATGGCCGTTTCAGCGTTCAATTGAATTTTTTCGGCCCAAAATCCGCTGCTGATTTTTGCTTCATGTAAGGTGGGTTCTCTCATGCTCATGTCCTTTTCAATTTACCGCGCCTCCAATGATTTTATTCATTTTTCAAATATAATCAAATCAAATAAATTACGATTAGGAGATCAAGATGGAACAATTCGATGTAGTGGTGATCGGTGCCGGACCAGGTGGATATGTAGCAGCCATCAAGAGCGCCCAGTTGGGGATGAAAGTGGCGATCGTGGATAAGCAGTGGCTGGGAGGCGTCTGCCTTAACGTGGGCTGCATTCCCTCCAAAGCATTATTGAAAAATGCCGATGTGGCGCATACCTTGCGCGAACGAAGCAGGGAATTCGGGTTTTCATTTGAAAATCTTCAACTGGACTTCAGTGCGGCCGTCAAACGCAGCCGCCAGGTCTCAGACCGCCTGACGCGTGGGGTCGGATTCCTGATGAAAAAGAACGGCATCACCGTGATTATGGGCACTGCCAAGATCGCCACAAAAAACAAGGTGGTCGTTCAGGAAACCAGCGGGAATATCACCGAACTGGATACAAAGAACATCATCATCGCCACCGGCTCTCACCCTTCGGCCATCCCCGGTGTGAACGTTGACGGTGAAAAGATCCTCACGTTCCAGCAGGCCATCTTGCAGGAAAAACTGCCTGCCTCGGTTGTGATCATCGGCGCGGGTGCCATTGGGTTGGAGTTTGCCACGCTGTGGAACGCCTACGGCAGCCAGGTGACCCTGGTGGAGATGCTGCCCGCCATCGCGCCCCTCGAAGACAGTGAGGTAAGCGCGGAACTTGCCAAAGCCTTCAGCAAGCGCGGTGTTCAAATTCACGTTAACACGCGCGTTAAAACGGTTGAGACAACCGATAGCGGCGTGAAGATCACCATTGAGAATTCCGAGGGGGAACAGTTGCTTGAAGCCGAACAGGCTCTAATGGCCATCGGTTTCAGACCCAATACGCAAGACCTTGGCCTTGAAGAGATCGGCGTGGAACTGACCGAACGGAAGTTCATCGCCGTGGATGACGATATGTCCACCAACCTGGAGGGCGTTTGGGCCATCGGCGACGTAACCGGTCAACTGCTGCTGGCACACGTGGCATCCAAACAGGGCATCCTGTGTGCCGAAGCCATAGCAAAAAATGAGATCGAGCCCATCGACTACGTCATGGTGCCGCGCGCGACCTACTGCCATCCGCAGGTAGCCTCTTTCGGTTTCACCGAAGCACAGGCTAAGGAACGCTTCGGCAATATCAAAACCGGCAAGTTCCCCTTCCAGGCCGCGGGCAAAGCGCTTGGGCTGGGCGATTACGCCGGGTTTGTGAAGGTCATTACCGATGAAGAGGGCAAGCTGTTGGGCGCACACATGGTCGGGCCTGAAGTGTCGGAACTGCTGCCCGAATTGACCCTGGCGCAGAAGAACGGATTGAGCATTGAGCAAATAGCCGATAATATCCACGCTCACCCCACCCTCGGTGAAACGCTGATGGAGGCTTCAGAAGCCGCGTTGGGCAAAGCCATTCACATCTAAATTAGTACTTGAATTTCAATCCTCCCGATTGGATAATGGATGTTGAATTTATTCATTCAATCGGGAGGAATTATGTATACTGATCAGGATATCGCCAATCTCGTTTCACGTCTTCAGCAATTGGAAATGCAGGCTGCCGCCAACAGACAGTCGGCCGTTCCGCAAAACCTCAAAATGCTTTCCCCCAACTTCCTCACGCGTGCCTTTGCCATATGGGGACACAATTTTGTCGCCAGTTTGTTGATCGGCATTGCCGTCTCGTGTCTGTTCACGATCATCGGCCTGATTTTGGGCGTCTCAGCCTTTAGCTGGATCACCCAAATGATCCAAAATATGGCGGGATCATAAGCAGCGGCTCAAGAACGCTATGCTATAATCACCTCTTGAATAAGACGAGGTGACTATGGTATTAAAGAAAATTGCAGGCGTTTTCGGGGGAGATCCGCATAAACGCGAAATAGAAAAACTATCCGAGGTTGTTGATCAGATCAACGCCTTTGAAGAACCCTTCGAATCATTGAGCAACGAAGAACTTGGGGCCAAAACGGATGAGTTCAAGCAGCGTCTGAGCGACGGTGAAACACTGGATGACCTGCTGCCCGAGGCTTTTGCCGTGGTACGCGAAGCCGGCAAACGCACCCTTGGACTGCGTCATTACGACATTCAGATGATCGGCGGCATGACTCTGCACAACAGCAAGATCGCCGAGATGCGCACCGGTGAGGGCAAGACCCTCATGGCCACGCTTCCCGTCTACCTGAATGCGCTGACCGGTCGCGGTGTGCACGTGATCACCGTGAACGATTATCTGGCCCGCCGTGACGCGCGCTGGATGACCCCCGTTTACCAGATGCTCGGATTGAGCGTGGGTGTGCTGCAGATGGCTTCACGCACTGAGAATGGCCGCAAAGCTTTTCTTATCGATCTCGAACGCACCAATGCGCGAGAAGACCTGCACCAGTTGAACCTGGTCAATCGGGCGGAAGCCTATAAAGCCGATATCGTTTACGGTACCAACAGTGAATTCGGTTTTGATTACCTGCGCGACAACCTCACCCAGACCCTGGCCGAGCGCGTTCAGCGCGGACATTATTACGCCATCGTCGATGAGGTGGATAACATCCTGATCGACGAAGCCCGTACTCCGCTCATCATTTCCGGGCCGGCTTCGGATGATTCCGAAGGCTACCAAAGAATGGCCCAGGTCGTGCGCGCCCTCAACCCAGAAGATTACGAGGTCAGCGAAAAGGACCGCCAGGTTTCACTCACCGAGATCGGTGAAGCTCACGCCGAAGAAATGCTCGGAGAAACCCTGCGCGACCCGGACAGGCCCGAAGACATTACTCCCGAACAGGCTCGCTGGCTTGGTTTTCTTGAACAGGCGCTGCGCGCCCAGCATCTCTTCCGTAAGAATAAAGATTACATTGTTCAGGGCGGCAAAGTGGTCATCGTGGACGAGTTCACCGGCCGCCTCATGCCCGGACGTCGATGGTCTGAAGGGCTGCACCAGGCTGTTGAAGCCAAGGAAGGCGTCAAGGTCGAGCCCGAGAACGTTACCTACGCGACCATTACCATACAGAACTATTTCCGTATGTACGACAAGCTGGCCGGTATGACCGGTACGGCGCTCACGGAAGCCGAAGAGTTTGACAAGATCTACAAGCTGGACGTGCTTCCCATCCCCATGAACCTGGAATACGTGGCCTCCAAGCAGGATTCCCCCCTGACAATGGTCGAGACCAAAGATAACCGCAATTACAGCGTTCAGTACTACGCCAAACGCGATGACCCTGAAAAGAAACCGGTCTTCTGGCGCAGGCAAGACTTCCCGGATATGGTTTACCGTACCGAAGAAGGAAAGCTGCGCGCCATCGCCCGTGAGCTCATGCGATATCACGCCCTTGGCAGACCCCAGCTGGTCGGCACTACCTCGGTGGAACACTCGGAGCGGCTTTCTCTGCGTCTGGGCGCGGATAGTCTGCGCCGACTCGCGCAGACGCTTATCATCCGCGACGCCTGGATCGAGAAGAATGACAGTTCTCCCGAATTGGAAGTTGCCGAACTTCAGTTCCTGAATAAACCGCTCGATCAATTGAACATCGCCGAAATGCGCCCCATAGCCAGGCAAGCCGGGCTCACCTCCACCAATCCCGAGGACCCCGAAAACCTCAAGCGGCTGCTTGACATCCTTGATCTTGAAGAGGAGCAATCGGCCCGGGTCATCTCCGTGCTGCAGGGCGGTATTTCACACAAGGTATTGAACGCCCGCAAGCACGATGAAGAATCCATCATCATTGCCAGGGCAGGCGCTTTCGGAGCGGTCACCATCGCCACCAACATGGCCGGTCGTGGTGTGGATATCAAGCTGGGCGGCGAACTGTCTGAAGAAGTGCTGGCGGACGTCATCCGCGTGCTTGAGAAAAACGACACACCCGAACCGTGGAACCTCTCCAACGAAGTCAGACTGGATCTGCTGCGCAAATTGAATGCGGACCAGGTCGGCATTTACGAAGAATCCGTCAAAGCCTTTATCGATTACTTTGACGATATGAAAAAAGTACGCCAGTTGGGCGGTCTGCACGTGATCGGTTCTGAACGTCACGAAGCGCGCCGTATCGACAACCAGCTGCGCGGCCGTGCCGCCCGCCAGGGCGATCCCGGTTCCTCGCGATTCTATCTCTCCCTTGAAGATGAATTGATGCGCCTCTTTGGCGGCGTGCAGATGGAAGCCCTCATGGGAAGGCTGCGCGTGGACCCGAGCATGCCCATTGAAAGCGGTCTGCTTGGCAGAATGGTGGAACAGGCCCAGGAACGCGTGGAAGGCAACAATTTTGACGTGCGTAAACATCTGCTGGAATATGATGACGTGCTCAATTCACAGCGTAACCGCATTTACAGCGAACGCAATCGCGCCTTCGAAAAAGCAGACCTGCACGACGACGTGATCGGCTTGCTGCGCACCGAACTTCAGGAGCGCATCCCCAAAGCGCTTAAAGATGACGAAGGTCCCTGGAAGCTGCTGGCTTACCTTGAGGAAGTGCAGCCTTCCATGTCATTCGAGCAGGAAGGCGTCAAATCGCCATCTTTTGCCCTGCACCTGATCATTGACGAGATCCTCCAAAGGCTGGATGGTTCTTCCGACCAGCAGAAAACCAAAGATGTCTTGCTCAAGATTGCTGAAGAAACCCTTGAGACCGAGAAAGAGCACATTCTCAGAAGCGCCCAGTCGCTGCTTGACAAGACCGACATGACCATAGACCAGTTCCGCGCCGAACGCCTCGAAACGCTGGATACCTATTTTGACGGCCTTGATTCCGGTGATATCGAAGAAGGCGCTCCACAGCAGCGCCGTCCGCAGGAAATCCTTGACGAACTATCAAGTCTGGTACACACTCCTCTGCGACTGTCCCCGGATATGCTCAAACAGCTCCCTGACAGTGACGAAGAGGTCAAGGAAAACCTGGCATCGCAGATCAGCAATGCCTTGAAATTGCTGGCCGTCACCCGCGCCATTACCACCCTGGAACGACGTCTCGAAGAAAGCCTTGAGATGAAACCCGGCCAGTTGATGGACCTTGAATGGTTTGAGATTTCCAGCGGGGTGATGCAGGCCGTTGAAAATATTTTGCTGAAACGCAGTGAAAGCCTGCTTTCACCGCAGGGACAGATCGGTCAAAACGTTGAGACCCTGTTCTCCAAAGTCGCGCAAAACGAGGATGACGAATACCGAGTAACCGATCAACTCGTCTGGATCAGCAGCGGCACCAGAATGGTCATCGATCCCCGCACCCACCAGAGGGTCACCCGCAAGGTAACCCTGCTGAACTACATCTACATGGCAGCCCGCCTGATCCAGGACACACCCGTGCCTGAGATCACCGAGATGATCATCGACCACCTGCAAAGTACCCGCGAACGACTTGAGATCGTTTGGGGCAAGATGGAATATGAGCGCTTCAGACTGGCAGGGGTAACCCTTCAACAGCTCGACAACAAGATCAAATCTTCATTGATCGAAAAACTTGGTGAAGATGATTTTGCCGCTATTGAATCCAAGCAACCCGACGAACTTAACGAGGACCAGCGCGCGGTGCTGACCGAGACGTTGGGTACCCGTATTCAGAACGACATCTACCGTCACATTTTGGTCAGCGTGATCTCTGAGTTGTGGGTTGAATACCTGACCCGCGTGGACGCCCTACGTGTTTCGATCGGACTGGAAGCCTATGCCCAGCGTGATCCGCTCGTGCAGTATAAGAGCCAGGCCGCCGAAATGTTCAAGAACCTGCTCAGCGACATCCGCGCAGGAGTGATCAGCCGCATGTTCCGCTTCCAACCCAGGCGGGCCACTGCCGAGAAGACCAGCGCCCCTGAAATAGGAAAAACTCCCGCTCCTGAAACTTCACAAGACACAAACAGGAAAAAGAAGCGGAAACGACATTAAGCCAAAATACGGAATCTCTTCAAGGTAAATATGAAAATAAGCCGTAAATATGGTTTAAATGATGTATAATAAACAATCTATAAGCCCATGGCAATAGAAACATAGATTGCCAACAATTTTATTGTTTAATGGGCTAATCTCATCCATCGGAGTACACAGAACGTATGGACACAAATGATGCCCAACTCGAGAATGGGGTAAATCCCGAGAACAATTCAGCAGAAAACAATATGGCTTCTCTTCTGGAGGCGGAAGGATTAGCCATTGATTTCCCCACTCAAGGCGAAATCCGCCAAGGAGTGATCGCCAGCATGACCCCCGGACAAATATTGGTCAGCGTCGGCACCAAATCCGAGGGCATTATCAGTGGCAAGGAATATGAATTAATCCCGACCGATGAATTAGCCGAATTGAAACTGGGTCAGGAAATCCCTGTTTACGTTATCAACCCGGAAGATTCAAATGGTAATCTGGTTCTTTCTTACATGCGAGCCCGCGAAGAAGAAGGCTGGCAGATCGTTGAAGGAATGGTTTCAAAGAAAGAACCTTATCATAGCTCAGTTATCGGTTACAACAAAGGCGGATTAATTGTTCCTGTCAGCGGACTGCGGGGATTTGTTCCCGCATCCCAGATCAGCTACACCCGCAGAGCCAGCATGACCGGCGACACTCCCGAACAACGCTGGAGCCGCATGATCGGTCAGGAAATCGACGTTTGCGTGATCGAAGTCGACCGCGAACGAAGACGTCTGATCCTTTCAGAGCGCCAGGCCAGCAGCGAGACCCGCGATTCCCTCAAGGAACGTGTCATTGATGAACTCAAGGAAGGTCAGGTATTGACCGGACGAGTCACCAGTCTGGCCGACTTCGGCGTTTTTGTCAACGTCAACGGCGCAGACGGTCTGGTTCACCTTTCCGAGATCTCATGGGACCGCATTCAGCACCCCAACGAAGTGCTCAAGGTCGGCGAAGAAGTCAAGGTAAAGGTCATCAGCATCGATCGCGAAAAGAAACGCATTGGTCTTTCCATTCGACAGCTCAAGGCTGATCCCTGGGACGATAAAGCTGCAGAATTCCAGGTCGGTCAACTTATTGAAGGTACCATCACCCGCCTGACCAAGTTCGGCGCCTTTGCCCGCCTGACCGACGATATCGAAGGACTGATCCATATTTCCGAGATCAGCGAAAAACGAATCGATCATCCCAAGGAAGTCCTCAAAGAAGGCGATACCTGCACCTTGCGCATTATCAAGATCGATAATGACAATCACCGCATCGGTTTAAGCCTCCGCCGTGTGGAATCAATGGCATACGCAGATATGGACTGGGAAAGCCTTGAAAGTATTTTGACCGGCGATGAAGAAGAAGGCGAAGAAGCTCCTAAAGAAGAAGCTCCTAAAGAAGAATCTGCCGAGTAATTCGTTACAAATAGTATAAAAGCGCGCTGGCATTAAGCGCGCTTTTTTTCTTACTGCCCTTCATTTCGGATAAAATTCAACTGGAAGCTGTTACAATTAAGGCATAACCATTGGCGAAGGTATGTAAGAGAATCGGATGCAGCGACCGTTTTCATGGAGTCCAAGACCACGGCATGACTAAGCCAGAAGAAAAAACAACAAAAGACCAGAAAAAAACGAAAGTTGAAATCCCGCTTCCTCCGCTGCGGCGTGTCAGGATCCGTTTTTCCCTGTTGGTGGCATTTGTTGGATTTGTGATCTTCCTGGTGGGAGCGCAGCCCGGCTGGTTCTTTCTGGACCGCAGCCCGGTGGTCGGTTTCGTTCAGATCGCCGTCATGATAATCGGCCTGGCTACCTTATGCATCGGCGGATATGTTGCCATCCACTCGCTTTGGCGCAACCAGACCCCCAGCATTCTTTCAGACATCGGTTTGCGTCTTGTCAGCACCGGCTACGTGGTGGTCATCTTTTCAGGCATGGCCGACATTTTTGGCATCGGCTCCCATCCGCTGCCCGGTGTGCCGATCTTTGGGGTTTGGCAGGCGCGCGGCATGGAAATCGGCCTGACCATTATCGCCATCGGCTTTGTAATGATGTTCCCCTTCAATCACTTCGCAAAAAAATAGATCCAACCCTTTCAGCAGGCTGTCAATCCCATTGCTTTTAACATTTCTTCATTCGAAGAGAACTTGAATTCTTCAAGTCCTTTTGCTTCAGCTTCACGTTTCTCAGCCTCTTCGAGGACTTTCAAGTTGTCCTTGTCAACGTAACAGAGTTTCAATTCATCCAACCGTTTTTCAATTTCACCAGCACCAACGCCTTTCAGGTTCCCACAAGACTGTAAATATTGATCAACTGCCGCGGCAGCAAAAACGCCGTCTTTGCGCGCAATGCCTGCCAGCCCCGTGCTCGGATTGCGTGACCACCCCGCGAAGAAAACCCCCGGCAGCGATTGACCGGTTTCGGCATCCCCAACTTCAAAATTGATGCCCTCAATGGGGAATTTGGGAGATGCTGACTTCTGAATCCCGTTGGATTGCATTGGTAATTCCAGATCGTCGCTGACCAGGTCGCCAATGGCAAAGATCACGTTATCGACGTCATATTCCACGACTTCACCCGTGCCTCTTGAAACTGTCCGGTCTCCATTCAGTTCAAGGCTGTTCTTCTCCAGTTTTACGGCCGTAACTGTGCCGTTCTGACCGGAAAGGATCTCTATCGGGGAATGCAGAAAACGGAAGATGATCCTGCCAGGATGTTCAACCGGACAAGCCTTTTCAAGGGTGACCGTCACCTTGTGTTTGGCGGCATCAGGGTCCTGCCGAATGGCGCGCATGGCCGGAGACACACGGTCAATTTCGGCGTTGAAATCGTCCATGTCGAGATGGGCAATGATCGGAAGTACCTCTTTCTGATCGAACTTGACTTCCGCTGGTCCACGCCGGATCACCACCACGATCTCTTCAACATTGCAGTAATTGATCAGATAATGGGCAACATCGGTCATCACATTGCCGGCGCCAATAATGGCAATTCTCTTTCCGATTGTGAAGGGCTTGGTGCTGAACGGAGGCAGTTTATTGTAGTGGTAGACCAGGTCCTTGGCATGATAAACGCCTTTGAGTTGTTCACCAGGAAGATTGGTCAGTTTGGTCGCCTGGGCGCCGGCTGCCACCAATACGGCGTCGAATCCCCAGGCAAGCAGATCCTTGATGCCGAACTCGCCGTTCCTGCCAATGATCACGTTGCCGAAATAATTTACCTTTTCGGAGTCAATGATCTGTTGAAATTGGTTGCGAAAACCATTCTTGATCTTATGTTTTTCAAGAAAGATCCCATATTCAACCAAACCGCCCGGCTTGATATCGCGGTTGAACAGAGCCACCCCGTATCCCAGTGAATTCAATTTTTGTGCAGCAAATAATCCGGCAGGACCTGCCCCGATGATTGCCACGTGTAGTTGTCGTTCGTTGTTCATCTTCAGCCCCGATTCGTGGATTGGGTATCAGCGTAACAAATCTTGATGTTCACCTACCCTTTGTTTCTAGCTTATGCTATATTTAAAAATTAATTATACAATTGATTAGAGGTTGCATGAACGATAAAATTACACAAATAAACCTGAACAATGGCCTAAAAGTTCTTTTAAAAGAAATCCACACATCACCTATTGTCAGCCATTGGGTCTGGTATCGGGTTGGATCAAGGTTTGAGACCGTCGGAAAAACCGGTATGTCTCACTGGGTAGAACACATGCAGTTTAAAGGAACGCCCACCTTTCCGCCAGGCATTTTAGACCGTGCCATTTCACGCGACGGCGGTTTGTGGAACGCCTTCACCCATCTGGATTGGACGACATTTTTCGAGACCATGCCGGCTGACAAGATCGATCTTTCGATAGGCCTTGAAGCAGACCGCATGGTCAACAGCACCTACGATGCTGAAGAGGTTGATTCTGAAAGAACTGTCATCATTTCAGAACGTGAAGGCAACGAGAACGATCCCCTCTTTAAACTTGAAGAGGCCATGCAGTTGGCTGCCTTTAAGACGCATCCCTACCGCAATGAGGTGTTGGGGTCGATCGAAGACCTGCGCGCCATTACGCGCGACGATTTATATCAGCATTACCGCACTTACTATAACCCGGCCAATACCGTTGTGGCTGTCACCGGAGACTTCCATACCGATGAAATGCTCAATAAGATCCGCGATCATTATGAAGCCATTCCGGCCGCACCCGTTCCGGCTCTCGCCGATCTCAAAGAGCCGCCCCTCGATAAGGAAGAACGTATTGAAGTCAGCGGTCCCGGAGAGACAACTTATCTTGAGATGACCTGGCGTGCTCCGGCAGCCCCCGAGGAAGACTTCTTCACCATTACTGTTTTGGATAGTCTGCTGACCGGGCCCACAAGCCTGAATATGTTTGGCGGCGGCGGAATTTCAAATAAAACCAGCCGTTTATACCGCGCCCTGGTGGAAAAGGAATTGGCAGTCAGCGTCAACGGATCTCTGCAGGCAACCATTGATCCCTACCTTTACGGCATCATCGTTACCGTGAGGCCAGACAGCACACCTGAGAAAGCGCTGCAAACCATTGACGATGAGATCGCCCGCCTGCTGGACGGACCTGTCTCTCAGGAAGAGATCGACCGGGCTGCCAAACAGGCCCGTGCCATGTTTGTCTACGGCAGTGAAAACATTACCAACCAGGGCTTCTGGCTGGGTTATTCAGAAATGTTTGCCGATTATTCATGGTTCCTTAATTACGTTGAAAATCTTGAGAAAGTCACTCCTGAAAAGCTTCTTGCTTCGGCCAGAAAATACCTTTCGCCGCAAAGAAGGGTGATCGGAATCTATCGCCCCGAGGAGGCTTTATCATGACAGTGAGTACCATAACCAACTCCATCCCAGGGCCACACGATATTCACCGCAAGGTGCTTGAAAACGGCATCACCCTGCTGGTACGCAGTAATTTCAATAGTTCCTCCGTCTTCCTGTCGGGGATTCTGGGCGCGGGCAGTATATTCGATCCGCCTGGCAAATTGGGATTGGCCCATTTCACCTCGCTGGCCTTGATGCGTGGCACACAAGACAAAGATTTTCAAGCCATTTTTGACAGGCTGGAATCTGCAGGCGCCAGCCTGGGCTTCGGTGCCAGTGTTCACAATACCAGCGTGGGCGGACGTGCCTTGGCCGAAGATCTGCCCCTGCTTGTGGACACCCTGACGGACTGCATCCTGCATCCGGTTTTCCCCCAACAATACTTTGACCGCCTGAA
>ENA-OSEO01003272-OSEO01003272.1-sediment-metagenome-genome-assembly--contig:-NODE-3272-length-19655-cov-3.476147_pt1 | contig 19655 bp, 24 predicted proteins | sample MGYA00237883_ERZ534232 | MGnify/ENA metagenome assembly ERZ534232
GAGCTGCCGTATTGGGGTGAATATCAAGCAAATTAGCTGCTGATCTGGCGGTAACTTCCAGCACGTAATATTCAAGCAGCCTAAGTTGAGTATTTTGCTTTAATTTACAATTGGTTAGCTTCATTTTCATAGATTAGCACATTGGCTAATCTAGTACAGTCCCTAAATTTATCATAAATTCTTTGAGCATTAGCTTTTTAGCCTTGAACCTTGAACTATCAGTTCAATCTTCTCCGAAGAGCGGCACCACCTGGAATTTATTCACATCCACCAACCCTAAGTCCGTCAGTTTCAGGGCCGGGATCACCGGCAACGCCAGGAAGGAGAGGGCCATGAAGGGGTCGTCCAGAACTCCTCCCAATTGGCGGTAGGCTGCCATCAGGTGGGCATAGGCCCCGGCCACTGCTTTTAAGGGCTTAGGGCTGATGAGCCCGGCGATGGGCAAAGGCAGGTCCGCCAGGACCCGGCCCCCGGCCACCACGGCCAGGCCGCCCTGGAGTTTTACCAGGTGCTCCACGGCCAGGAGCATATCTGCTTCATCCGCGCCCACCACCACGATATTGTGGGAATCATGGGCCACGGTGGAGGCCAGCGCCCCCAGTTTCAGGCCGAAGCCCCGCACCAGGCCCAACCCGAAGTTGCCGGTGGCGTGATGGCGCTCCACCACCGCCAGTTTCAGCAGGTCTTGGGCAGGGTCCGCGGCCAGGCGGCCGTCTTTGACCGGCGGGGGCAAGACCAGTTTCTCTGTGAGCAATTGACCGGGGATGAGGCCGATAACCTTGACCGCGTCCCCCGCTACCGGGGGAGAAAAGGAGTCAATATCCGGCATCTTTACCTGCATGGCTGGTGGGGGTGGGGGAGGGGAGGGGAGTTCCAGGCCGGATGCCATCCTGCCGCGGTCCACCACCAGCCGGCCGTTTTTCAGGACTTTGTCCACCTTAAAAGAAGCGAGGTCCTCCACCACCACCAGGTCCGCGGCCAGGCCGGGGGAGAGGGCGCCCCGGTCCCGGAAGCCGAAATAAGAGGCGGGATTGAGGGTGGCCATGGTCACCGCAGCCAGAGGGTCGAGACCCCGGGCCACGGCCAGGCGCAACAGATGGTCCAGGTGGCCGTTTTGCACCAGGTCACCGGGATGGCTATCATCGGTGACCAGCATGGTGCGCCTGAGGGAGGCCGGGGTCACCACCGGCAGGAGGTCCGCCAGATTTTTGGCCAGGCTGCCTTCCCGGAGCATAATATAAAACCCCATCTCCAGTTTTTCTTTGGCCTCGGCCAATTGGGTGCATTCGTGGTCGGAGCCGATGCCCGCCAGGCGGTAAGCGTTCAAGGCTTTATCGGAGAGCAACGGCGCGTGGCCGTCCACCGGGCGGCGGGGAAAGAGGGCGATTTTTTCGAGCAGGCCGGGGTCTCCGGCTACTACTCCCGGAAAATTCATCACCTCGGCCAGGCCCAAAACCCGGGGATGGTCCAGATAGGGCTTCAGGTCCGGAGCCTCCAGCCGCGCGCCCGAGGTCTCCAGAGAGGTGGCGGGCACACAGGAGGGGAGCATAAAAAAGAAGTCCAGGGGCAAGCCGTCACTCGCGGCCAGGAGATAGTCCAGCCCGGCCGGGCCGTAAACGTTGGCGATTTCATGGGGATCGGACACCACGGTGGTGGTGCCCAGGGGCAGGAGGGCCTGGGCCAGTTCCCGGAGGGTGAGCATGCTGCTCTCCACGTGGAGGTGGCCGTCGATGAGGCCCGGCAGGAGATAGCGGCCGGAAAGATCGATCCTGGGGCCGGAGTAATCCCCCAGGCCGACGATGACGCCGTCAAAGACGGCCACGTCCTTTTTCAGCCATTCCCCGGAATAAACCCCGGCCACCCGGGCGCCGGTGAGGACCAGGTCCGCGGGGATTTCCCCCCGGGCGGCTTGCAGACGTTTCTGCCATTTACTGAGATTTTCCATGATTAGGACTGACCCTTAAGCGCGGCGGTTATTTAGGAGAAGGGGAGGGCAGGGAAAGCCAGATCCCCGGGTTCCCGCCCCTTTGCCCACAACAACATATTATTAAAGAAGGCTGGGACGCAAGGATAACTTGCGAGGGGAAAGGCCGGAAAGGGTGGCGGATGGATACCGGGCCAGGGAAATCCCATTAGTGCTTCAGATAACCGCCCTACGAGTTACGACCTCAAGATATAAGTATTCGAGTCTCTCACCAGATAATAATGACACTCTTCTGCGCCGGCGTTGAGAAATTGGTGCCTGACATTGGCCTCAAAGTAAAGGGAATCGCCAGTTTCCAGGAGGTATTCATCATGATCCAGAATAATGCGCAATTTACCCTGGGTAACCGTGAGATATTCATTAATTCCGGGCTTATGAGGACGGAAAATTGGTGATTTCTGGTGCGGAGGAATCTTATATAAAATGAATTCGATACCATAATTATCAAAAGTGGGGGAAAGTTGCTCCCGTTGGAATCCTGATAGATCATCCCGATAAATTATACGGTCATCTTTTTTGATCAATATTACCGAGTTATATTGCTTTTCATCTATCATGTAGGAGAGAGTGACACCCAAGGCATTGGCAATATCTGCTGCTACTTGCAAGGTGGGATTTTTTTCATAACGTTCAATCTTGGATAACATGGATTTACTGACCCCGCTAAGATTAGCCAGTTCTTGCAAGGACATTTTCTTTTTCTGTCTGATTCGCTTTAAACTTCCGGCAAAGTCCATTAATTCTCTCCACTATCGAACCTGAGGCTAGCTATATATACCATAGTATACAAAGGAATTGGGGTAAAAAGTTGGCGTCAATGGGGCTAAAAATGAAGATTCCCCAGGGAAACAATAAATTTCGAGAAACCCCTCCGGAGCAGGTTAGGGCAGGTAAGCCCTAAATGGGCATTTTTGTATCCTATAGTAGATATTTTTTCTTGCCTTTGTGTAAGGTATACTATAGTATACGATCTGTCTACTGCTTTTCGGGCGAAGCGGCGAGCAGGAGAAAACCGGTGGCTCAAGAATGGGGAACAGCCATGATTATTAATCTGCCCAGGGGTGGAATTCTGATAATTGATCTTCACGAACAGGAACTGACCGTAGAGAACAGGGATGGAAGACTCTGGATCACCTGGACTGGCGGCAGTCCGGATTATATCCTGAATCAGGGGGAAAACTGCCTGCTTTCAGGCCCGGGCGAGGTTTTTATTGAGGCCCTCTGTCCCGCTTGTCTCGAGGTTTTCGGCAAGACCGGCGTGGCCATGAAGGTGAACGCCAGGAGTGTTTCCCAAGAACGCGGGTCTCTGTTTTAAGGCATTGCCGTTGATTGGCGGAAAGGGCTCCCTTGGCCGCGGCAAAGTATTGCGAGGTACAACCGCAAGCGGCAATCCCCCAGCCGAATCACCGGGGCCGGGCCCGGGACAAATCCAGGGCCATCTTCACCTCCGCCAGGTTGAGTTGCAGGCGGCGGGCGATCTCTTCGGTGGAACACCCCTGGCGGTGGAGGGTCTCCACCTGGGAGCGCAGCGACATGCCGGTTTCCCAGGGGGGGGCGGATTCTACCGGGGCCATGGATTTGGACCCGGCCCGGGCCAGTTGTTTCTGGAGGGTGGCGCTTTTCTGGTCCATCAGGGTGAGAAGCTCTTCCAGGGTGCGGCGCCGTTCCTCCAGGACCGCGGCCAGTTCCGTCATCCGGGCTATTTCTTCCCGGGAAGGCTGTCCGGCCTGCAAGGTGAGGATATGGCGGTACCAGGACCTGATCTTCAGCAGGAAAAAAGCCACCAGGACAATGAGGCCCACTTCCAGGACCATCTGCACCAGAACCCAGTATTCCAGGCTTTTTAGAGACACGACGCTTCTCCGCAATCAGACTTTAATATCGATAAGATGTTTAGGTTGCCCGTTTTCCGCCGGGGGCTCCTCCTCTTCCGGGGGCGGCTCCTGGTGGGGCTGTTGCTGCCGGTAATATTGGGGCCTGGTCCCCTGGCCGCCCTTATCCCTGAGTTTTTCGCTGATCAGGGTCTGATCTATCGGGATCAGCGGAATCCTGTTTTGGTTGTCGATGCCATCCACGGTTTTTCCTCCTGTTAACGGAGCAAGAGGAAGCTTTGATCCACCTTAACGGCGCTGACCGCCTCCTGCCCCAGGTAGCGGTTGACCAATTGGGCCAGGATCTTTTCTTGTTCTTTTTTCTCCCGGCCTGAAACTGCCTGCTCTTCGGCCAACAAAAAGTCATAGACCTTTTCCCGCAGGGCCGGGGATTGGGGGTCGAACTTGGGCAGCATGTCCGGCTGCAAAAATTCCAAGGCCACCTGGACCCGGCGCACCCGCACCCGGGCCCCTTCTTCCCTGATAACGAAAAAGGGGTCAAGGGCAACGGTGGGAACCGGGGTTTTGGGTTCCGCAAAATTATCCTGGATTTTCACTTCCAGGATGGGACTTGATATGGGAGTGACCTTCTCACCGGCGTGCCCCGGAGTGGGGTTAACCCCGGAGCCCCCCAGCACTGCCAACGCCAGGAAGAGGGGCACACCGCGGAAAAGAAACCTGGAAGGCCGCCGGGTCATCTTACTTTTCCCCGGAATGAAAATGTTCCCGCAGCTTGTTGCGCAGGCGCAGCATGGCCTGGGTGTGCAACTGGGAAATACGGGATTCGGTGTAGCCCATAATCTGGCCGATTTCCTTCATGGTCAGTTCTTCGTAATAATATAGGGAAATCAAGAGTTTTTCTTTGTCCGGCAGGCCTTCGATGCCCCGCACCATGACTTCCTGGAGTTGGGAGTAGTGCACGGCCATGAAGGGGTCCCGGATGTTTTCATCCTGGAGGATCTCGGGCACGTCATTTTCGGCCAGGTCGGGGCCGCCGCTGATGGCCTTCCACACTCCCTCCAGCTCCACCAGGGACACGGACTTGGTTTCATCCAGCAGCCGGTAGAATTCTTCCATATCCAAGCCGAGGGCTTCGGCCACTTCCTCGGGCTCCGCGGGGCGGCCCAGGGTCTTTTGCAGTTCCCCGTAGGCGTTCTCGATGAGGTGGGTTTTCTTGCGCACCGATCTGGGGATCCAGTCCAGGCTGCGCAGTTCGTCGAGGATGGCCCCCTTGACCCGGAACTCGGCGTAAGTCTTGAAACTGATATTCTTCCCGGGATCGAACTTATGGATGGCGTCGATCAAACCGATGATCCCGGAACTGATCAGATCGTCCAGGGAAATATGGGAAGGCAGTCTCAGAGCCAGGCGGGAGGCGATATATTTGATCAGAGGCGCGTACTGCAGCACCATCTGCTCTTGCCAGGCGTCGTCCACCTGGGCGGGCCAATAGTCCGCGGAAGCACTGAAATTGTCATGTGCCAAGGATTGCTTTTTCATGTCTGTTTCCGTCTCTTTTACTGGCACTGGAATTCTCAAATTCGGAACTGGAGTAAGCGCCGCCAAAAGAATTTGATGTTGCCGTCCACTTCTTCGGGTCCGGGCGTTTCCCACAATCGTTGGGCAATCTGGGTAATGGACCTGGAGACCCGAGCTTTGGGGAACAGGGTTAAAAACGGTTGTTGCTTCAATACTGCTTTGGGCACGGCATCGTCGTGGGGGATATAACCCAGATACTCCAGGGAGATATCCCGGCCCAGGAAGCGCTCCGATACTTTTAGCAGAGTGCGGTAGACCGCCTCCGCATCCCGGGGATTGGACAGGCCGTTCACCAGGAGCTTGAAACGGCGTTCATTATGCTGGGTGGCCAAGACTTTGATGAGGGCATAGGCGTCGGTGATGGAAGTGGGTTCGTTGTTGGCCACCACCAGCCGCTCCTGGGCGGCGATGTTGAAGAACAGGACATTACGGGAGATGCCGGCCCCGGTGTCGATCAAGACCACGTCGACGGTCTCGGAGTAGTTGTCCAGCTCGTTTAAGAGAAACAACTTCTGGTATTCGTCCAACTCCGAGAGCTCCGGGATGCCGGAGGACGCCGGCAGAATCTTCAGTCCGCCGGGCCCTTCCACCAGGACTTCCGCCAGGGTTCTGCGCAGTTGCAGGACGTCGTGGATGGTGTACTGGGGGTTCAGGCCCAAAATGATGTCCAGATTGGCCAGACCCAGGTCGGCGTCGATGAGGAGGACCTTAAGGCCAGCCTGAGCCAGAGCCAGTCCCAGGTTTGCCACCACGTTGGATTTGCCGACCCCGCCCTTGCCGGAGGTTACGGCAATAACCCGTAATTGCGGCATGGGGTGGCTGGTCATTTTCGGGGACGTATCTTCCATTTCTTGCAGCAGTCCAGTCGGTTTCATGGGCGCTCCCATAGGTCTTTGAAGTAGCAGTTAATTGCGACGCCGCAGCAATAGTTCCGTCACGCGCCGCCGGGAAGCGAGTTCGATGTCCTCCGGTACCTGTTGGCCCGCAGTGAGATAGGACACGGGCACCCGGTGGCGGCAGAGCTGGTTGAAGATGGCGGAAAAGTCATTGGTCTCGTCCACCTTGGAAATGATGTAGGACGAGATGGGCAGAACGCTGAAACGCTTGATGGCGTTAATCAGGTTAGATTCCTTGGTGGTGGCGCTTAGGACCAGGTGATGCTCCAGTTCCGGCAACCCTCCCAAAAGCAGGTTCAACTCCTTCTGGAGTCCGGAGGCGTAAGGGCTGCGGCCGGCGGTGTCGATCAACACCAGGTCCAGGTCCGCCATCTTTTCCAGGGCTGCCAGCAAATCCTGGCGTTGGTGCACCACCACCAGGGGCTGACCGGTGATGCGGCCGTAGGCGGCCAGCTGGTTGTGGGCCCCCAGCCTCTGATTGTCCATGGAAATCAAACCGACGTTTAACTTTTCATAGAGGCCGAACTTGGCCGCCAGCTTGGCGATGGTGGTGGTTTTGCCCACCCCGGTGGGACCGATGAAGGTCCAGTAACGGGGTTTGCCCTCTTTAGATTTCCAGGGGTCCACCACTTCAAAGGCGTGCATCAAGTAGCGGACGGCCACCTCTTTGAGGGTCAGGGGCTGTTCCCCGCGTTGCTCCAGCATGGACTGGACGTTATCCAGCCAGCACTGTAAAAAGCGCTCATCCAGACCGGTACGGGTGAGAAACCGGTAGAACATGGCTAATTCTTTATGCTGCAACAGCCAGGAAGGCGGGCCGTTTTGCCGCATCCATTGGCGCAGCAGGTCCTTGACTTCGTCTAAATCCTCCTGGATCTGGCTGACCGGGGTCCGGAAAGGGGGAAATAAGTCCCGCATAATTTCCGCTTCGCCTTTCCCGTTGCCGCCGTTGCCGTTGCCGCCTTCCCCATTACCGGGGAAGGCCGCCAGATCCACGGCTGCAGTTACTTCCACCCCGGGGCGCCGCCCCCTGCCGGCCCGTTGTTCCTTTAACCACCGGGACTGGGTGGAGAGAATAACCGCTTCCGGCCCCATCTCCTTCTTTACCTGGGACAGGGCTTCCTTCAGGTCTCGTGCCGAAAAGGTCTTAAGCTTCATGGCTCAAACTCACTACTCCCAAGGATTGAATCTTGGCTTCCGTAACTAGTTCATGATGGGAAAGGACCCGTAAGGTGGGCAGATGCCTTTCCACCAAACGGCGGAGATGCCGCCGCACACCGGGGGAACACACTACTATGGGTTGCACGTTCTGGGCCGTGGCCTTATCCACCGCTTCCTGCAGAGAGGTGATGATTTCCTGGGCCGTTTCCGGAGCCATGGCCAGATAGACGCCGTAATCGGTCTTTTGCAGGCTGTCTTTGACCATATCTTCAATGAAGGGGTCCAGGGAATAGACCATGATCTTGTTATCCGGAGTCTCCAAGGGTTTGGTCAGGGCCCGGCCCAGGCGCTGGCGCACGTACTCCGTGAGGATGTCCGGGTCCTTGGTGAAAGGCGCATAATCCGCCAGGGTCTCCATGATGGTAAGGAGATCCCGGATGGAGACCCTCTCCTGCACCAGGTTTTGCAAGACTTTCTGGATGCCCCCCAGAGAGAGTTGTCCGGGCACCAATTCCTCCACCACCTTGGGATTGCTTTGGGACAGGCGGTCCACCAACTTTTGCACGTCCTGGCGGCCCAGGAGTTCATGGCAGTGGTTGCGGATCACCTCGGAGAGGTGGGTGGCCACCACGCTGGCCAGGTTGACCACGGTATAACCCAGATGTTGGGCTTCTTCCTTTTTATTGTTGGAAATCCAGAGAGCCGGGAGATTGAAGGTGGGTTCCCGGGTGGGGATACCTTCGATCTGCCGTATGGCGTCTCCGGGGTGCAAGGCCAGTTGGTAGCCCACCATCATTTCGCCCCGGGCCACCTCTACTCCCTTAATGAGAATGACGTAGCCCCCGGGCTTAAGCTGCAGGTTATCCCGGATGTGGATGGGGGGCACGATCACCCCCATTTCCACGGCAAACTGCCTTCTGATGGCCCGGATGCGCTCCAGCAGCTCCCCATCCTGCTCTTCGTCCACCAACGGGATAAGGCCATAGCCCGCCTCCAGCTCCAGCAGGTCCAGGGTGAGGAGGTTTTCCATGGGTTCCGGCCCCTTGGGTTTGGGCGCTTTTTTGGCTTCTGCCTCCGCAATTTCGGCTTTTTGCTTGGTGTTATGGGCCACGTAAGCCAGGCCGCCGGTGAGCAGGGCCAGGGCGATGAAAGGGATATGAGGCAGACCCGGAACCAGGCCGATGAGGAAAATGATGCCCGAGGCCACGCTCATGGCCTGGGGTTTCAAGGTGAACTGGGCCGCGTATTCCTCGCCCAGGGAGGCCTCGGACGCGGCTTTACTGACAATCAGACCGGCGGCGGTGGAGACCAAAAGGGACGGGATCTGGGCCACCAGACCTTCACCGATGGTCAGCAGGCTGTAGGTCTGGGCGGCGTCGGCGGCGCTCATGTTGTGTTGGGCCACCCCGATGATCAGGCCGCCGATGAGGTTGATGGCCATGATCAGGATCGCGGCCATGGCCTCCCCCCGGACGAACTTGGAAGCGCCGTCCATGGCCCCGTAGAACTCACCCTCTTTAGCGAGGGCGGCCCGGCGCTTCCGGGCCTCAATGTCATCGATGTAACCGGCGTTCAGGTCCGCGTCGATGCTCATCTGTTTGCCGGGCATGGCATCCAAGGTGAACCGGGCCGCCACTTCCGCAATCCGGGTGGAACCCTTGATGATAACGATAAAGTTGATGACCACCAGGATCAGGAAGACGATGCCGCCCACCACGTAATTGCCGCCCACCACGAAGCTCCCGAAGGAGTGGATGACCCGGCCTGCGGCTGACATGCCTTCATAGCCGTGCAGCAGGATCAGCCGGGTGGAAGCCACTTCCAGGGAGAGGCGGAAAAGGGTGGTTACCAACAGCAGGGAAGGGAAGATGAAAAATTCGATGGGCCGGATGGTGTACAGGGAGATCAGCAGGACCATCAAGGAAAAAGTGATATTGAAGCTGAGGAGCAGGTCCAGGACGATGGGCGGCATGGGAAAGATCATGACCAGGAGGGTGAGGATCACCCCCAGGGCCACGAAGAGCTCGCCCAGGTTGATGCCGAATCCTTGCAGGAAGGAAGTTTTTTGGGTCAGGGGCATGGTGGTCATTTAGCAGCCCCTCCCGTGGCCGCGCCCCGCAGCCGGTAGATATAGGCCAGGACTTCGGCCACCGCCCGGTACAAAGACAGGGGTATGCTGTTACCCACATCCACCAGACGGTAAAGAGCCCGGGCCAATTCCCGGTTTTGCACCAGGGGTACGCCCACTTCCTGGGCCAGGGCGATGATCTTCAGGGCGATGAAACCCCGGCCTTTGGCTACCACCTGGGGGGCCACCATGTTGGCGCTGTCGTATTTCAGGGCCACCGCGAAGTGGGTGGGGTTGGTGATCACCACGTCCGCGGCCGGCACTTCGGCAATCATGCGCTTGGTGGCCATCTGTTTCATGAGGCTGCGGAGACGGGCCTTGACCTTGGGATCGCCTTCCACCTGGCGCATTTCATCCTTGACCTCTTGCTTGGTCATCTTCAGGTTTTTTTCAAATTGGTAGCGCTGATAGAGATAATCCAGGCCCCCGAGAACCATCAAGGCGATGATGATGCGGGTGGCCACCCGAAAAGTAGTCCCCGACAGTTGCAAAACCACCTGGCCCGTCTGCTGATCCGCCAGCAGCATCAAGTCGGGGAGTTCCCGCTTCACGGAGTAATAAGCCACCACGCCGATGATCAAGAACTTGGCCAGGGATTTCAGCAACTCCACTATGGTGTTCAGAGAAAAGAGCTGCCCAAAACCTTTGAAGAGACGGCTCAGGTCCGGGGCGATGGCTTCGGTGGAAAGGATTTTGCCCACCTGGACGTAGGTTCCCATGATGGCCATGACCGAGAGACTGATAAAAAGAGGCGCCAGCATGCCCCCCAGGGTGAGGCCGAAATTCATGAAGAGCGCGGACATCTGGTTGGGGTTGAGTATCCCCGGCCGCATGTGCCCCAGGTTGAATCTCAGCATCGCCATGGTTTTCTCACCCATTCCGGGTCCCCAGATCATCAGGCTTAACAGAGCGGTGAGGAGCACCAGGGCCCCGGACAGGTCCTTGCTCTTGGCCGCCTTTCCCTTTTTCCGGGCCTCGGCCCGGCGCTTAGGGGTTGGTTTCTCTGTTTTGTCCTGATAATCGTCGCTCATTTCTTATTCCGTTTTCCGTTTTCCGTTTTCTGCTTTCTGCTTTCCGTTCTTTATTTCAACGGAAAACGGGAAACGGAAAACGGCTTTTACCCGTGCCAGAGCTTCAAAACCTGGAATAAAGGGCTCTGGAACCAGGCAAACCGGCCGCTCAGTTGGTAGCCGATGAGAGTCATGGTTAACGACAAAAAGATCAGTCCCAGGGCGATGGTTACCGGAAAAGCCATAATCATCACCTGGACCTTGGGAACGGTGCGGGCCACCAGGCCCATGGCCACCTGGGTTAAAAACAGAACCAGGAGAATGGGGGCCACCAGCTTGACCATCAGTTCGAACATCACGCTCCCCATGGGGATCAGGAAAGAGAACAGGCTCGCCGGCATCAGGGCCGGGCCACCCACCGGCACCTCTCCGAAGCTCTGGGCCAGAACCCGGAGAAGCAAATGGTGGCCGTCCAAGGCCAAAAACAACACCGTAGCCGTCAGGGAGAACACGTCCCCGATGAGGGAACTGGAATCCGCGGTCTGGGGATCGATGAGAGTCACCATGCCAAAACCCATCTGCACGCCCAAAAGGGTTCCGGCCATCTGGGCTCCGTCGAAGACGAAGCGCACCACCAGGCCCAAAGACAGGCCCAGGAGCAATTCCCGGAGCACCAGAAAAAGCAGCGCCACCCAGGTCTGGGGAAAAGGAGGCAGAGTGCCGGCTACCACCGGGGTTAAGGCCAGGGCGATCACCAGTACGGAAAAAACCTTGATCTGCTTGGGGACCGTGCGGCTGTTCCAGATAGGCAAGAAAAGGAGAACGGACCCCACCCGTAGCACCACCAGGAAGAAGTGTTGCAGTTGCAGGATCAGGTCGGGCATTTAGCATTCCTTCAGTGCACATAGTTGGGAATATTCTGGAACAGCTCCGTGGTATAAGTCACCAGGTGGTTCATGATCCAGGGCAACAGGATCAGCAGGCCCACAAAGATGGAGATAATCTTGGGCACAAAGGTCAGGGTCATTTCCTGGATCTGCGTGGCGGCCTGCACCAGGCTGACCAAGACGCCCACCACCAGTCCGATGCCCAGGATGGGCAGGGCTACCAGCAGCGTCACCTGGATAGCCTGCCGGGCTATGCCGATCACCATATCCGGATTCATTTATCTCTTCCTTATCCAGGGTCAGTAAAAACTCTTGACCAGAGACCCCACCACCAGGTTCCAGCCATCCACCAAAACAAAGAGCAAAACCTTAAAAACCAGGGAAATCATGACCGGGGGCAGCATCATCATGCCCATGGATAACAGTACCGAGGCCACCACCATGTCGATGATCAGAAAGGGCAGGTAGAGGAGAAAGCCGATCTCAAAAGCGGTCCTGAGCTCGCTGATCATAAAGGCCGGAATCATGGTGGAAATGGGGACATCATCGGCGTTTTTGGGCCGCTGGCCTTTGGTGATGGAAATAAATAAGCCCAGGTCCTTTTCCCGGGTCTGCTTGAGCATGAAGGCCCGCAAGGGCTCCAGGCCCTTTTTCACCGCCACGTCTCCCGGCATTTTTTGATTGATATAAGGGGTGACCGCCTTTTCCTGGATCTCCTGCCAGACCGGGGCCATGATAAAGACCGTGAGAAATAAGGACAAAGCGATGAGAATCTGATTGGGGGGCATCTGTTGGGTGCCCAGGGCGTGGCGCAAAAACGAAAAAACCACGGCCAACCGGGTGAAAGAAGTAACCATGACCACCAGGGCCGGGGCCAGGGAGAGGATGGTAAGAAGCAGCAGGAGTTGGAGGGAGAGGCTCAAACGATCCGGAGCCAGGAATTGATCCAGGCTCAGGCCCATGGGCGCCGCAGCCCAGCTCGGCCTGGCCAGCAGGCAGAAGATGGCGAGCAGAGTGATTTTAAGAATGCGGGCCTTCATCCGTGCCCCTCTTTTTCATTATTTGGGGGTAGCCCCAAAGACGGCGTTGCGGCCGGGGCCGCGGCGGCCTCCGGCGCCAGGGAAGTTACCAGGTGCAAGTGCTCCCCGGCACTGGCCAACAGCAAACGCTCCTTACCCACTGCCACCAGGATCAGGGCCTTCTTGGGGGCCAGGTAATGGGTGGCCAGCACCTGAATCAAAGGGGACACGCCCTTAGACCGCAGAGCCCCCGATCTCTTCCACAGGTAGAGTCCTAAGATCAGCACTCCCAACATGCCGCTGAGCACGGCCACCACCCGGATGAGGTGCTGCCAGAAAGGAAAATCCGGGGCGGTGGCGGCGCTGCCGGCCGCGGCGCCGGCGGCTTCCTGGGCGGCGACGCCCAGCCAGCCCCAACCCCCATGGATCCATCCCCCTAAATCCACCATCTTCCCGCCTCAGGAGAGTTGTTTGATGCGTTCCAAGGGACTGATGACGTCCGTCAGGCGGATGCCGAACTTTTCGTTGACCACCACCACTTCTCCCCGGGCGATGAGCTTTTGGTTGACCATAATCTCCAGGGGTTCCCCGGCCAACTTGTTCAGCTCAATCACCGAGCCCTGGCCCAATTGCAACAGATCGTTAATGATCATCTTGGCCCGGCCCAGTTCGGCGGTGATTTCCAGGGGGATGTCCAGGAGCAGGTCCAGGTTTTGATGGCCGCCTTGCGGTTTAGGGGCGGCCGCTCCCCCTCCTTCAGCCGCGGCGCCGCCGGCCTCACCCTCATCCAGACTGGTTTCGCTTAGGGCCTTTTCCCAGTCGTAGTCCACTACTCTTTGGCTATTTTGATCGCTTGCCATAATCCTTCTCCCCTCCGGTATTCCTTCTTAACTAGTGGCTTGGCGTATACAGCAGGCTGCGTAACTGAAAGGCCTTGGCATTCCGGACCTGTCCGGCATTGCCCAGGAATTTGGGGATGCCTTCCACCTTGGCTAATAAGGGGTCCGTCACTTTTTTGTCAAAAGTTATAATGTCCCCCACCGCCAGGTTCATCACGTCTCTGGCGTTCATCACCGTGGAGGCCAATTCCACCACCAGGTTGACGCTCATGTCATGGAGCTGCTCATGGATCCGGGCGGTCCAGCGGCTGTCCATCTCCAGTTGTTCGCTCTGGAACCCGGAATAAAGTTTGCCCTTGATGGGCTCAATGGTGGAGTAGGGGATACAGACGGTGATAAAACCGTCGGTCTGCTCCATTTCCACCTGGAACTTGCTGATGACCACGATGTCGTTGGGAGTGGCGATACCCACGAACATGGGATTGATCTCCACCCTTACCAGGTGCATCTTCACCGGGTGCACCGGCGCCCAGGCCTTCTCCAGATCCTGGAAGGCCATGAGGACCACCTTGTTGATCAAACGGCGCTCAATGGTGGTGAAATCCCGGCCTTCGATCTTAAAGCGGGTTTTGGCGCTCCCCCCTAAGAAGCACTCCACCAGGGAGAAGACCAGCTTGCTGTCCACCACCATGAGGCATTGGCCCCTTAAAGGGTCCATCTTATGGATGTGGAAGCTGCTGGGCAGGGGCAAGGAGCGGAGGAACTCACCGAATTTCACCATCTGCACGAAATTGGTTTGGATGTCCACGGTGCGCCTGAGGGTCATGGACAAAGAGACCCGGAAGGCCCGGGCGAAATGCTCGTTGATCACCTCCAAGGTGGGCATGCGCCCACGGATGATCCGCTCCTGGGAAGTAAAATCGTAGTTGATTACCCCTTCTTCCGGGGCGCTGTGGTCGGTCTCAACGTCGATTTCCCCCTCAATCATTCCCTTGAGCAGGGCATCTACTTCTTCCTGAGATAAGACCTTGGTCACCTTGCTCTCCTATTGGGCCACAAATTCGGTAAAAAAGGCGCCGGTGATTTTTTTGCCCGTGGGCAGGGCCGCCAGACGGGCCATAATATCTTTCTTCAACTGGTACTTGCCTTCCGGAGTGGAGATATCCTGGTAGCTTTTGCTGCTGAGGAGAAAAATGAGCTGGTCCCGGATGCGGGGCATGGATTTTTCCAGGACTTTAACCGCCTTTTCGTTTTCCACTTCCAGGTCGATTTTTACCTTGAGATAGCGCCGGGAGTCTTTATCCGCCAGGTTGACCAGGAAAGGCTCCAGGGGCATGATGGCTCTTTCTGCATGCGATACTGCTTTTTTGGTGTTGGGAGGAGCAGGCTCGTCAAACAGAAGGATATAGGCAAACGCGCCGCCGCCCAGCAGCACAATGAAGACAACTAATAGCAGAATGATCTTTTTCAATTTTCCTTTGGGCTTCTTAGGAGCTTCTTCCAGGACTTCCTGGGTCTGCTCTTTTTCTCGGGCCATCACCGCGCTCCTTCGCGCAATTTTTCCTTTGAAGGAGCAATGATTGTGCCAGCCGGGAAAGATGGCCACGTTTGGCCCAAACCCTGATGAATGAAAGAAAATATTTTCCTTAAGGATGATGCCGGGTGAAAAATCCGTCAAAGTTACTCGGCTTTGTCAAAAAATTGACAAGGAGTTTAACCAGGATACCAAGGAGGTGCAGGAAAATTAGATTTAACCGTCGGCCTGAAGGCGGTAAAGGCAAGAGCAGGCTCCTCTGTGCCTTTCCGTCTTCTTTGTGCCCCGGTGATGAGTCCTGGCCGGGGTTTTTGATTGCTATAGCGGGGCTCTTATGATAAAAATAATCCAGTTAATTTACTCAGATAGGCTATTTAGCATGCCCCGCCCCGGGGTGCCCGACCCTTACCGCGTAAAAGCCCAGGCCGAAGGATTCGTGGCCCGGGCCGTATATAAACTTAAGGCCATGGACGCCAAATACCGTCTGTTGCAGCCTAACCGGCGGGTGCTGGATCTGGGCTGCGCGCCTGGTTCCTGGCTGCAATACCTGGCTTCCCGGGTAGGCCCCGGCGGCCTGGTGGTGGGGGTGGATGTGAACCCGCCCGCCATCGAATTGACACCGCCCATTCACTTTGTTTTAGGAGAGGTGGGGGGGGCGGACCTGGAGGCCGTAACTGCGCTTAGCGCCAGTTATGACGCGGTGCTCAGCGATATGGCCCCCAAGACCACCGGCATCCGGGAGGTGGACCAGGAGCGTTCCCTTAACCTGGCCCGGGCCGCCTGGGAGTGGGCCCAAAAGCTGCTTAAGCCCGGCGGCCATTTTCTGGTGAAAGTCTTTGCAGGGCCGGGAGTCGAGGACTTGTTCAAGGAATTGGCGGGGGCCTTCGGGTCCTGCCGCCGGGTGAAGCCCCCGGGCTCCCGGGCCGCCAGCAAGGAGATTTACCTTTTAGCCATGCACCGGAGGCCGCGGCAAGACGGGGATAAGGTGCAAGGCGTTAAAAATAAGGGTGAAAAGATTAAAAGGGAAACAGGTTAAAGGGGTTATGAGCAGATTTGCTCTTTACCTTTTTCACTTTTGCCCTTTTTACCCCATCCGATCCCTGGCCTCCCTTTCTCAGAAATACTTTTTAAGGAGGAATAGCCCGTGTCCGGCCATTCCAAGTGGAGTACCATTAAGCGCAAAAAAGGGGCGTTGGACGCCAAGCGGGGGAAGGTCTTCGGCAAGCTCACCAAGGAGTTGACCGTGGCCGCCCGACTGGGAGGGGGCGATCCCGCGGGCAATCCCCGCTTGAGGGCCGCCATAGCCGCGGCCAAGGCGGAGAACCTGCCCAAAGACAATATGATGAAAGCCATCCGCAAGGGCACCGGCGAAGGCGGCGGCGCGGCCCTGGAAGAGGTGATCCTGGAAGGGTACGGCCCCGCGGGCGTGGCCCTGATGGTGGAAAGCCTGACGGACAACAAAAACCGCACGGTCTCCGACGTCCGCCATCTCCTCACCAAATACGGGGGCAACCTGGGGGAACCGGGCTGCGTGGCCTGGATGTTCGACAAGAAAGGGGTCATCGTCTTCGAGAAGGGCAACGTCAAGGAGGACGAACTCCTGGAAGCCGCCCTGGACTGCGGCGCCGAAGACCTGCAGAGTGATGAAACCCAATTCGAGGTCCTCACCGAGCCCACCTCCTTTGTGGAAGTGAAGGAGGCCCTGGAAGCCAAAGGCTTTCAGCCCGCGTTGGCGGAATTGCAACTGCGGCCCCAGACCACGGTGCAGATCGAAGAGGAAAAACCGGCGCAACAGGTGCTGAAGCTGGTGGAATTGCTGGAAGAGCACGACGACGTGAACAACGTCTTCGCCAATTTCGATATCCCGGACAACCTCATGGAGGCTCTGATGTGAGCCAGGTGATCCTGGGGGTGGACCCCGGTTCCCGGAATACCGGGTTCGGCATTATCCACGGGGCCGGGGACAACCTCCGGCATCTGGCCTCCGGGCGCATCAATGCCGGGAGCCGCGCTGCTTTAGAAATCCGCCTGCGTCAAATATATGACGGCCTGACCGGACTGATCCAGCAACACCAGCCCCAAGCCCTGGCCCTGGAGGAAATCTTCCTGGCCGCCAACGTGCGCAGCGCCTTCATCCTCGGCCAGGTGCAAGGCGTGGTCCTCCTGGCCGCGGCCAACTCGTCCCTCCCCGTTTTCCAGTACGCCGCCACCACCGTCAAAAAAGCCGTGGTGGGCTACGGCCAGGCTTCCAAGTCCCAGGTGCAAATGATGATCGAACAGCTCCTGGGCCTGAAGATCACCAACGAACACGCGGCCGACGCCCTGGCGGTGAGCGTCTGCCACCACTTCCACAGCCGCTGGCCGCGATGAAGACGGTTTCCGGTTTTCAGTTTCCGGTTTTCGGAAAGGGTGATATGGTCCGGCTTAAAGTCATTCTCGCGGTTACGGTGGTAGTTCTTTTCCTGTTCACCCTGCTGGCCTCGGCCCCAGCCCGGGACCCCCGGCCGTGGGATCAGCCGGTTTCCTGCCCCAAGTGCCAATCAGACCGGGTGGTCTATATCCTCTATGGCGAGCCGAAACTGGATGCAGAACTGCAACGCGCCCTGGATAGCGGCAAGATGGAACTCGGCGGCTGTATCCTGACCCCGGACAGTAAGCGCTGGGAATGCCGGAAATGCAAATATAGCTGGGGGAAGGTAATTCCTGACCAATGACAGCATCTTAACCGAAAACGGAAAACAGAAAACAGAAAACGGTATTTATAATGATCGGCTTTCTCGAAGGCGAACTCCTGGATAAGACCCCGGGCCAGGTTCTGGTCAAGGTGGGCGGCGTGGGCTACCTGGTGCTCATCCCCCTATCCACCTTCTACGCCCTGCCTGAGGCCCCGGCGCATGTCAGCCTGCAGATTCATACCCGGATTCAGGATGACGCCCTCAATCTTTACGGCTTCATCACCCATGAAGAGAAAGACCTTTTCCTCAAATTGCTGAACATTCCCCGCATCGGCCCGGGCCTGGCCCTAAAAATCCTGAGCGGCATTTCCCCGGCGGAATTCGAAGAAGCTATGTCCATCAGCGATTCCCGGCGGTTGGCGAACATTCCCGGCATCGGCAAGAAGTCCGCGGACCGCATCCTCCTGGAGTTGAAAGGCAAGGTGATCATTGCCGTTAGGCCCCGGCCCGGAGTGGCCGGGGACCGCCCCTACCAGGACGCCCTCTCCGCGCTGTTAAATTTGGGTTACTCCAAAAACGTGGCGGAAAAGGCCCTGGATATGGCTCGCGGCCAGGGCGCGGCCAGCGTGGAGGACCTCCTGCGCCAGAGCCTGAAATGGCTGGCTAGATGAAAAGACTTACCACCAAGACACAAAGACACAAAGTATCACCAAGATAAAAAATAATTCCTTTGGCGCTAAGACGTCAAAGGAATTAATATTTCTTGGTGTGTCTTGGTGTCTTTGTGCCTTAGTGGTGAATTTTTATTATGGCTAATTCCGCCCAAATCATCATCGGCGACAGCCGGGTCATGCCGGAGGTGGCCGACGCGTCCGTGGACCTGGTGGTCACCTCTCCCCCTTACTGGCATATCAAAGATTACGGTGTTCCCGGCCAGATCGGTTTCGGCCAGAGCCTGCACCAATATTTGATCGACCTCCATCATACCTGGGTGGAATGTTACCGGGTCCTGGGGGAAGGGAGCAGGTTGTGTATTAATATCGGTGACCAGTTCGCCCGGTCCAGCATTTATGGCCGCTATAAAGTAATTCCCCTGCACGCGGAGTTTATTAGCCAGTGCGAGCAGATCGGCTTCGACTTCCTGGGGGCCATCATCTGGCAGAAGAAGACCACCATGAACACCAGCGGCGGGGCCAATATCATGGGCTCCTATCCCTATCCCCCCAACGGCCTGGTGGAAATCGACTACGAATTCATTCTGATCTTCAAAAAACCCGGGAAGGGGAGGGCGGTAGCCAAGGAAATTAAAGAAGCCTCAAAGTTGACTAAAGAGGAATGGAAGGAGTACTACTCCGGCCACTGGCGATTCGGGGGGGCGAGAAAACTGGGGCACGAAGCCATGTTCCCCGAGGAGCTACCCAAACGCCTCATTCGCATGTTCTCCTTTAAAGGGGATACGGTCCTGGACCCCTTCCTGGGGAGCGGCACCACCATGAAGGTGGCCCTGGAGCAGGGGCGTAACGCGGTGGGCTATGAAATTAATGAGAGCTTTCTGGAACTGATCCAAGAAAAAATGGGCCTGAAAGGGAAGTTACCTCTTTATGGAGATAATCAAATAATCAAAAGGGACAAAGAAATTGCCAATCCCCGGGAGATTGGCTATATTCCCAGCATCCAGGACGCCAGCCCGCCGCTGATTGATGCGGAGATGGAAGATCGATCCAGTAACCTCCGCAAGGTCAGCGGCATCGTGGATGAGAAAACCATAAAATTGGATACCGGTCAGGAGGTGGGTTTCCTAGGGGTGAAGATAGCCCGGCGGGACGCGGCCCTAAAGTATTTGCACCAAAAAATCTTAGGCAAGAAGATAATTCTGGGCTATGATGCCGGGGTTGAGGCCGATATTGCCGAAAAACAAGAGAAAATCGAGGCCTATGTCTATCTGGCCAATCGATTGTTTATCAATGGCTATTTAATCAAATCGGGGCTGGGGGTTCCCGATCAGGATATAGTGCATAGATTGCAGGATAAATTCAGAAAATGGGAAGGGAAGGGGGACTGAGAAGGAGAGGTGGAATAATGGCTGCTTTAAATGAAATATTAAAGGAAGCG
>ENA-OSEO01003274-OSEO01003274.1-sediment-metagenome-genome-assembly--contig:-NODE-3274-length-19648-cov-4.237341_pt1 | contig 19648 bp, 15 predicted proteins | sample MGYA00237883_ERZ534232 | MGnify/ENA metagenome assembly ERZ534232
GCAGCTGCGCGTCATCGGCCGTATTTATCAAAAATACGGGTACACCAAAGAAAAACTTGATGCCTTGTCCGGCCGGAAGCTGGGTCTGGCGGTTGCCCAAGCCATGATCGACTTCAGCAAGTTTTTAGGATTTCCGACCTGTCTGCAGGAGGTAGCGGGAATCGATCCCAGGCATATTGATCGCTGTCTCACCGCTGCCAAGGACCCCCAGCTTGACATGAAACTGAGAAATATGCCGGTGCCGCTCAATGCTGATCTGGTGGATGAATACATGCGACCGATCCTGCAGGCGGCTTGGGACGGCAATTTGGAAAAAATTAAAAATTTATGACCACGACCGTTGATCCATGCTTTGAATATAGAATTTACATAAGTTTTTGGCAAAATTCGTCTCGGTTCAAGGCGTCAGCCGCAAATACGAATGACGAAATTCGAAACAAATCCTCACTGGGTCCCGAGGACCAAATTTTCTGTCTTAAAAAATCTTAATGGAGATCACTTATGGAAAAGCAGGAACTCATTAATTGCTTGAAAGAGATCGTTGACCCGGATTATATTCTCACCTCGGAGATGGATCTAGCGCTTTACAGCTACGATGCATCCCTGGAAAAAGGAAAACCGGATGTTGTCGTACTTCCCGATTCAACCGAAGAGGTTTCCAAAATCATGGAATTGGCGTACAAGGAAAAGATTCCGATTCTGGGACGGGGTTCAGGAACCAATCTGACCGGTGGGACCATACCGACCCAAGGCGGCATTGTCATTCATTTCTCACGGATGAACCGGATCCTCAAACTTGACTATCAAAACCTGACCGCAACCGTAGAACCCGGCGTTATCACGCTTGATCTTCAGACCCGGGTCCTCAAGGATGGGTACATCTACCAGCCCGATCCGGCCAGTCAGAAAGTTTCCACCCTGGGCGGCAACGTCGGCGAAAACTCCGGCGGTCCCCATTGTCTGAAATACGGCGTTACCTCCAACCACATCCAGGGTCTTGAGGTGGTTCTGACCGACGGCACCGTGATTCAGACCGGCGGGGAATCCCGTGACAATCCCGGTTTTGATCTGACCGGCCTGTTTGTGGGGAGCGAAGGAACCATCGGGCTGGCAACCAAAATAATTCTGAAACTTGAAAAAGTCCCCGAGGCCGTCAAAACCCTGCTGGCCATATTTGAAACCATCGAGGACGGCGCCAACACGGTTTCGGCGATCATTGCCGAAGGAATTATACCCGCTACTCTGGAAATGATGGACAACACGGTCATGCGGGCCGTGGAGGAAACCATCAAGGTCGGGTACCCCCTGGATGCCGCCGCAGTCCTGATCATCGAGCTGGACGGTTTGCCCGAAGGCATGGATGAAAAAGCGCTTAAAATCATGGAAATCTGTAAACAGAATAACGTCCGCGAGGTCAAGCTGGCAAAAGATGAAAATGAACGCACGATTTTGTGGGCCGGCCGCAAGGGCGCGTTTGGTTCCGTGGGCCAGGTTCGTCCCAGCTACCTGTGTTGCGACGGCACGGTGCCCCGCACCAAGCTTCCGGAAGTCTTAGGCAAGGTTATCGACATCGGTAAAAAATACAACCTTCCCATCGGCAATGTGTTCCATGCCGGCGACGGCAATCTGCATCCCCTGATCATGTTCGACGAACGCGATGAAGATGAGAAGCAACGGGTCCTTAAGGCGTCAACCGAAATTTTGAAGCTCTGCGCCGATGCGGGTGGAACCATCAGCGGCGAGCACGGGGTCGGACTTGAAAAACTTAAAGAAACCTATTTCATTTTCAATGAAGGCGACCTTCAGTTGGAACGCGATATCAAATCCGCCTTTGATGCCGATAATATTTTAAACCCCGGCAAAATGATTCCGGCAGCCGAAAGCGCCCCGCACGCGGCCTAATATTAACCTGTTGATTGAACAAGGAGCCTTCACGTGGCAGACTTAACGGAAAATTTAAAAAATTTAACGGAAAAACTCGGCGAACGCTTCGTTCAAACCGATGCGGAAACCGTCTCTCAATTCACGATCGACGGATTCACGCCGGCCGCAGTTATTTTTCCCAAAAATACATCGGAAGTATCCGAGATCGTAAAATTTGCAAATCAGCAGCACCTGGCCATTGTCCCCTGGGGCAGCGGTTCCCAGATCCGGATGGGAAATCCTCCCCGAAAACTGGACCTGGTGGTCTCTACCCGGCGTTTGAATCACATGCTGGATGTCGACACCCAGAATCTGACCATCACGGTGGAAGCGGGCGTCAAGCTCAGAGACATCCAGGCCCGCCTGGCCACGGAAGAAGATCGTTGTTATCTGCCGCTGGAAGACCTGGATATCGCTGCCGACGAAATCATCTGCTCGGACCGCTCCCACAGCGGCTGTTTTATTCCGCTGGATCCGCCCAGCAGTGAGAAAGCGACCATCGGCGGCGTGGTTGCCGCCAATGCCAGCGGTCCCCGGCGCCTGTTGTACAACCTCCCGCGGGACATCATCCTGGGCGTTCGTTTTGTAACCCCCCAAGGCGCCATCCCGGGCTCCGGCGGCAAGACCGTCAAAAATGTTTCCGGTTACGATATTTCCAAGCTCATGGTCGGTTCCATGGGAAGCCTGGGTATTATTACCGAAATGACGTTTCGCCTGATGCCGCTGCCCGAAAAGATGAAAACGATCCTTTTGGGTTTTGCGTCCTTTTCCGACGCCCGCAGTTTTGTCCAGCGTCTCCTGAAAACCAGGCTCCTGCCGGCCGCCGTTGAGACCATGAATACTGCAGCTTACAATTATCTCGGCTTCAACGACGCCCCGGATTTTTCGTCCGGCCGGTTTGTCGTAGCGATTTCACTGGAGGCATTTGCCCCGGCCGTCGATCGCATGGAGCGGGAAATGCTGGAAATGGCCAAAGACAGCGGAACTCTCTCCAGTGCCGTTTTCAGTGAACACGAACATCTCCAGTTCTGGCTGTCGGTCAGCGATCAGGCCTCCCGTCTCGATGCCCGATACGGCAACCTGATCCGGGCAAAAGTCAACTGCCGCATTTCACAATGGGGGGATATCATCGAATTTGCAGACAACGCCCTGACGGCCCTCAAGATCGATCATACTCTCCGGGCCCATTCGGGCAGCGGCATCTGTCTGATCAATCTCCTGATGGATAAAGACACCGCCGCTCTGACGCCAAAAGCGCTCGCCTTTCTGGAAGAATTATTACAACTGAGCCGCAAAGCCGGCGGCAACACGGTTATCCAGAATGCGCCGACGGATTTGAAACCGAAGCTGAAGATCTGGGGGGAAACCGGCTCTGATTTCGTGGCCATGAAACGGCTTAAAAAACAGTTGGATCCCAACAGCGTCATGTCGCCCGGACGCTTTATCGGGAGGCTGTAAAGAAGAGGGTTCAGCTTGCTATATTGCAGTAAACCTTGAACCCTGAACCTTGAACCCTTATATATAACTTCTTGAGAAAAGGAATTTACGATTTTAAATAAACCCTAGTGAGGTAAACCCTTATGAACATCGTCCAGTTACGAAAATTATCCTATGACGAAGTCGCCAAATGCAACCGGTGCGGTTTTTGCCTGCCCAGTTGCCCGACCTATCTGGTTAAAAAGAAAGAAGCCTTTTCCTCCCGGGGTCGCAACGCCATCACCCGGTTTGCCATCGAAAACAAACTGCAACTCAACGAAGATACTGAAAACGCGATTTTTACCTGCCTGGGCTGCGGCGCCTGCGAGGCGGCTTGCCTGTCCAGCGTCAAAACCAAGGAACTGATTTTCCGCGATCGCGAATGCCAGGTCGGGGAAGGTTTTTATCCCAAAATTACCGCACGGCTGATCAAAACTCTGGAGGGGGCTAAAAACATTTCTGATGACGACCAGGACGAACGCGCCGAATGGCAGGAACTGATCAAAAATCTGCCGGAAGAAAACTTTGAAAAAGATAAGGCCGAAGTTCTTTTCTTTGTGGGCTGTGTGGCCTCATTCTTTCCCATGGTGCAAAAAATTCCCGCCAACATGGCTACCATCATGAAAAAAGCGGGCGTGGATTTCACGATCCTGGGCGGTGATGAATGGTGCTGCGGATTTCCGCTCATCGGCGCCGGCATGCCTGAAAAACTGGAGCAGATGAAGGAACACAATCTGAAAAAAGTCGCTGACGTCGGCGCCAAGAAGGTTGTCTTCACCTGCCCTTCCTGTTATCATACCTGGAAACATCAATACGATACCAAGGTCGAGCTGGTCCATGCCAGCCAGTTCATCCATCAACTGATTCAAGCCGGCCGTATCAGGCTCAAAAAGGAAATCAAGATCCGTACGACCTATCACGATCCCTGTGATCTGGGCCGCAACACCGGCGTTTACGAGGAACCACGCGAAATTATCAAGGCAATCCCCGGAATCGACTTCGTCGAACTGCCGACCAACCGCAAGTTTTCGGTTTGCTGCGGCGGCGGCGGAAATGTGGAAATGACCGATGCCGATCTCTCCGCCCAGGTAGCCCAGATGAAGCTGGATGCGATCCGGAGCGTGGGCGCCGAAATGGTGGTTACCGCCTGCCAGCAATGCGTGCGCACCATGACCACACGCGCCAAGCGCACCAAAACCGAACTGGCGGTCAAAGACCTGACGGAACTGGTAGTCGAAGCCATGGAATAGACGGAGTCAGAAGACAGAAGATAGAATAAAAGACATAAAAATGGTTTTCTTCCTTATTCTTCTGGATTCTGACGCCTGACTTCTTTAACGTTCAGTGGCATAACAAATTGCCATCCGCTGCAAGCTGCGGGGGAACAAACCCAAGAATTAAATATCTGAAAGGTAGCTATGGAAACAAAAATTGCCGATCAAATCCGCAAAGCGGATTTGAAAAACTGGAAAAAAATCAAGGTCGAATTCGGCAAGGACTTTCTGGATATTGCCGTGCCGCCCGACTGCATTACCCTTAATATGAAGCGGATGCCTTGTTTAACCAGCTCTAAAGATGAAATCGCAAATTCCCTGAACCACCCCATTGGATCTCCGACCCTGCCGGAAATCATCCAATCCAAGGGGAAGCCGGCTGACAAATTAACGGTATGCATCACGGTCTCGGACATCACCCGGCCGGTCCCCTATAAAGGCGAAAGCGGCGTCCTCCTGCCGCTGGTAGAGATTATCGAAAAGGCGGGCGTCAAAAAAAGCAACATTGTATTTGTCATCGGCAACGGCATGCACCGCCCCAGCACCCCGGAAGAACGGATTTTCATGTACGGCCAGGAAATCGTAGACAATTATCGGATTGTGGATCATGATTGCGAAGATTTATCGACACAGGTTCTGGCGGCCCATACCAGCCGGGGGACCGATGTGTATCTGAACAAAATTTTCTTCGAATCCGATATCAAGATCGTCACCGGTCTGGTCGAGAGCCATTTCATGACCGGCGTCTCCGGCGGCCGCAAAGCGGTCTGCCCTGCCCTGACGAACACCAAAACCATTCAAAAGTTCCATGGCGTCGATTTTCTGGAACACCCCAATGCCACCAACCTGGTGCTGGAGGGAAATCCGTGTCATGAAGAGGCCATTGAAGTCGCCCTGACCGTCGGGGTCGATTTTATGATCAGCACCACCCTGGACAATACCCTCTGCATTACCGGCGTTTTCGGGGGCGACCTGATCAAGGCCCATCTGGCTGCTTTCGAAGCCATGAAGGAATATGTTCAAATTCCCATCAAGGAGCCGTACGATATTATTTTGACCCATGCCGGATATGTCGGTCGGGACCACTACCAGAGTGTTAAAAGTGCGGTGGGCGCCATGCCGGCTGTCAAGGATAACGGCTTCATCATCATGGCAGCCAACAATGTGGACAAGGAGCCCATCGGCTCGAAGGAGTACCAGACGCTGCTGCATCTTTTCAAAATTCTGGGACCGGACCGCTTTATTTCCATCCTGCAGCATCCGGACTGGGTATTTACCAAGGACCAATGGGAGCCTGAGATGTGGGGGAAACCGATCCGCAAAGTGGGCGCCGACGGTCTGATCTACTGCGCCCCCCAGATTCCCGAGTCGGACTTCAAGATTATACCGGGAATAAGCGGTTATCAATTCATCGACACAACCGCTCGATTTTCATCCGATAAAGAAAAAGCCGCCCTCATGTTTCAGAATGCCGTTATCTATGCCGCCACCCATCCGAAATTCAACAGCCGCACCCCGACGATGGCATTTATCGAGGAAGGGCCGTATGCGATACCCATGGCGATATAGTATTTGAAATTTGAAATTTCTACAGACGACAGGATCATGAAAAAAATACTATTCACAGCACTGTTCATATTCGCGCTGATGGCCCCGCCTGCAACCGTTGAGGCTTCCTGGCTGATTGATTTTGAAAAATTTTCCGCCTCGGTCCATGGGGAGACCTCCTGCCAGAATTGTCACCCGGATACCGCCGTAGACGCCCTGCACCCTGACCCACGGCAGGTAAACAAGGGACTTTCTGATTTTTTCACGGCCGATCAGTGCCTGACCTGCCATGACGATGTTCAGGACAATCTCAACAATGGGGCCCACGGGTCTTTGAAAATTGATGCCCCCCAGGCATATGAAGCCTGCCTTCAGTGCCATGATCCCCACTACCAGCTCCCCATCGGCCAGGAATCGGCCGAGCAAACTTCGGCCGGCAGGACTTCCTTGTCGGAAACGGACCGAACGTGTATGGGGTGCCACGGTCTGAGCGAAACCGACGATCCGCAGAAAATTATCGCTTTCTGTTTTCACTGTCACGCCCGGACCGGAACCCAGGCCCAGGCAATTACCGCTCAAATCGTTCCCTTGATAACCCCCTCATCCTATCAATCTCTAGCGCATGCCGAGGTCGCCTGCTTGACCTGCCACCCCCAGGCTGCAGCCTTCAATCATGCGGATCAAGTGCCGGGCGACTGCCGGCAATGCCACTTGCCCCATCATGAAAAGGTGGCCCATGACGCTCACCTCCCGGTGAGCTGCGAGGCCTGCCATTTGAAAAACGTTGAAGCGTCCCGTGATCCTCACTCCGGAAAGGTGCTGTGGCAGAAACAGCGCATACTGGGAGCGCCGCTAAACATTCACGCCATGCTGCGAAATGACAACCAGGCGATGTGCCGGCGCTGTCATGTCCGTGGCAACGAAGTCGGTGCGGCCGCAATGATCCTGCCAGCCAAAAGCCTTTTGTGCATGCCCTGTCATGCATCCACTTTCTCTGCCGGTGATGCCGTCAGCGTCGTTGCCCTGCTGATATTTGCCGGCGGACTGGCTCTGATGTGTTCAGTGCTGCTGACCGGAACCATCGCGAACCGACCCCGGGCCGGTGTGATCCCAAAAATATTTTACCTGAGCACTGATGTTTTCAGAGCCCTCTTTTCGCCTAAATTCATGCTGATATTAAAGGCCCTCCTCCTGGATGTGCTGCTGCAAAGACGCCTTTATTACAAATCCGCCTGGCGCTGGCTAATCCACAGTTTTATTTTTCTGCCCTTTGTATTTCGGTTTTGCTGGGGTTTGACGGCGCTGCTGGCATCATTATGGAAACCGGAGTGGCCTGCCGTCTGGTCTATGCTGGACAAGAACACTCCCTATACCGCTTTTCTGTTTGATTTCAGCGGTATTCTGATACTGCTGGGAGTGACCCTGGCATTTATCCGGGGGACACAGCGAAAAATCGATACGCCCCCGAATCTGCCGAACCAGGATCGCACGGCCTTGAGTCTGATCGGTGCAATCGTCGTTATCGGTTTTATTTTAGAAGCCATGCGAATCAGCATGACAGGCCGGCCGGAAGGCTCCGGCTATGCATTTGCAGGCTATGGCATCAGCCTGCTGTTCTCCGGCGCCGCCGGAATAACAGAAGTTTACGGTTACATCTGGTATCTGCACGCGATACTTACCGGCGCGTTTGTCGCGTATCTGCCTTTTAGCCGTCTCATTCATATAATCCTCGCGCCGTTTACCCTGATAATGAACGCCCTGTCGGAGTCCGAACATGCGAAAAAAATCTGACAGGGATTTTACGGGCAGAAATAGGATGGAAACGTATTGATGCCTGATCATACGGCACAGATCCGGCTGGTTGACGGACAGGCGGAGGTCGCGATCAACGGCCGATCGATACGTGTTTCCCGACGGGACATTCCCGGCGAGCCGTATCATTGCCCGGTTGAGCTGGTGGCGGCGGCGTTGGGAAGCTGAATCGTGCTGACCCTGGCTGCAGTTGCAGACAATAAAAAAATCAAACTGGATCGGATCGATGTCCGAATCGGTTATGAAATTCAGACCGGCAAGACCTGGTCGACCCGCTTCGATATTCAGATGGATCTGGGCGATGCCCGGACAGCGCGTGAAAAAGCTATTTTGTTTAATTCGGCCCGATGGTGCGAAGTTTCCAAACTGCTGAGCGGCGAAAATAAATTTACTTATGAACTGGTTGGTACTGAATCGGAAGAACAGATAGACTAAAACAGATGGTTTTAAATCCCAAACCCAATCAGGCTCGATAATTTGAGAAACAGCTAAATTGATACGATATTTGTAATTTGTGATTTTAAATTAAAATTTCCCGGCTAAATCGCTTAAATCGAAGCTCACCTGAGAAGGCCGGCTTTTTGAACTGAACAATGGGGATTTTCAGATGGATGCAAAAATCAAACAGGCGCTGATCGATATTGTCGGCGAACAAAACTTTACCGACAATCTTATTGATCTGGTATCCTATTCCTATGACGCGTCCGAATACAAACACCGGCCGATTTGCGGCGTCTGGCCGCATACCGCAGAGCAGATTTCGGAAATTTTGAAACTGGCGAACCGGGAAAAGACTTCCGTCGTCCCCAGAGGCGCCGGCACCGGATTGACCGGAATGGCCGTACCCACCAAGGGAGGAATTATTCTGGATTTAAACCGGATGAACAAAATCCAAAAAATCAGCATTGAAGATCGCCTGGTGGTGGTCGAACCCGGCGTGGTGTATGCGGATCTGGAAAAAGCGCTGGCGGTATATGGATTTCTGTTCCCGCCCGACCCGGCCAGCGGCAAGGTATCCACTTTGGGCGGCAATGTCGCCACCAATGCCGGCGGCGTGAAAGGCGCCAAATACGGAACGACCCGGGATTATGTCCTGGGTCTGCAGGTGGTCCTTCCGGATGGTCGCATCATGCGCACCGGTTCCAAAACCATGAAAAGTGTTTCCGGATACGATTTGACCAAACTGTTTGTCGGATCCGAAGGCACTCTGGGAGTCGTTTCGGAAATCACGCTCAAAATCAATCCGAAAACCACGGCATCTTCTACTTCCCTGGCCACTTTCAACCATGTGGAAGACGCCGGCCACGCGGTCAGCCAGATTATGTACAGCGGCATCCTTCCCAGCGTCCTGGAGATATTGGGCCGTGAAGTCATCCGGGCCATCAATCAGAATACCGATTTGGCGCTGCCGGAAGTCGAGGTGATCCTGCTGGCGGAAACCGACGGCTATACCAAAACCGAAACCGATTTTCAGATGCAGAAAGTGATAGACGTTTTTCATAAAAATAACGCCATCGAAGTCAAGCAGGCCCAAACGGCCGAAGAAGCTGCCGACCTCTGGAAAGCCCGAAAGTCGGCCTATGCGGTTCTGGCCCGGTTGAAACCGACGCTGGTGCTCGAAGATGTCACCGTCCCCATGAGCAAAATCGCCGATCTTCTGAACGGAATCAAAGAAATTTCAAAAAAACATAACATCATGATCGCTACATACGGTCATGCCGGCGATGGCAATCTTCATCCCCAGCTCATGTATGACGGCTATGACCCCATCCAGGCCAAAAGTCAGGAAGCTGCCAGCGCCGACCTGTTTCAACTGGCTATTCGCCTGGGGGGAACGCTGACCGGTGAACACGGCATCGGCCTGCAGAAAGCCGCCTTTATGACGCTGGAGCATGACCCGGTGGCGATGGACGTCATGCGTTCGATAAAAAAATTGCTGGATCCACATAACATACTCAACCCGGGCAAGATGGCGCTGGAGGAATAAGATGGAAGCCAAGTACGACTTTATCAAAAAATATCGCGAACAGGTGCTGCAATGCTCCCGCTGCGGTTTTTGCCAGGCGGTTTGCCCGGTATTCGGCGCCACCTTGCGACCGGCCTATAACGCACGCGGCAAGATGCTGGTTTTAAAAGAGGTCATGGACGGAAAAATCGATCTCAACGATGAACTGATCGACACCCTTTTCCAGTGCACCACCTGCGCAAACTGTTTTAAAAACTGTCCCTCCGGCGTCAACGTTCCGGAAATCATCAAACAGGTTCGAAAGGATATGGTCCACATCGGCTCCTGCCATCCGGCATTTACCGGTATGAACGATGTTCTTAAGAAATACACCAACATCTATGCCGAAGATGAAGCCGAAGATTTCGGCAGAAAAAAAAATCAAACCGCCGAATATGTTTTCTTCATCGGCTGCGTGGGCGCCTACCGGGAAGAAGAATCGACCCAGGCGACGCTGGAACTATTGGACTTTACCAAAATCGATTACACGCTGATCGACGAAGTCTGCTGCAGCGGCGTCCTGGAAGACATCGGTTTTACCATCAATGCCGCGCACGTTCAAACCAATATCGACCGCATCCTGTCAACCGGCGCGGGCACAGTCATCACCGGCTGTCCCTATTGCTACCGGACGTTCATCAACCGGCCGCAGTATAAACCCCTTCTGGACAAGGGGATCAAAATTCTGCATATCTCGCAGTTTCTGAAAGATTTTGATTTCGGCGTAACCACCGACAAACGGGTCACATACCATGATCCCTGTGACCTCGGGAGACACTGTGAAATTTATGACGAACCGCGGCAGACCATCACCAAAATTGCGCCCAATTTTGTTGAAATGCCACACAGCCGGGTGGACGCCCTCTGCTGCGGCGCCGGCGGCGGCGTCCGCGGGGCTTTTGCCAAGAACTCCATTGCCATGGCACGGCGTCGCCTGGTGGAAGCAGAAGAAATCGGCGCTGAAATCGTTTTAACGGAATGTAATTCGTGTGTTCACAACCTTGCCAATGCCAAGCTGCGGAAGCAGCCGTTCCAGATTTATACGACAACTCAACTTATTCGCAAACTCATGAAGGAAAAAGGATCGCTCAAAAACTGAAAGGGAGGATGCCAATGGAAATTCAAGGATACAACATGCCGGATGAACTGTATTACGAACAGAATCATTTTTGGGTCAGGCAGGAAGGGGATGAGGTCGTTATGGGCATGGATGATTTCGCCCAGAAAATGGCCGGGGAGATCGTCTATGTCCAGCTTCCCGGTGAAGGCAAGGCCGTCAAACAGGGCGCTAAATTCGCCAAGATGGAATCCGGCAAATGGCTGGGCAAGGTGTATGCGCCGGTCAGTGGTGAACTTACGGCCGTAAATGAAGCACTTGAAACCAATCCCGAACTGATCAACGAAGACTGCTATGGCAAAGGCTGGCTTTTTAAAATCAAACCGGAAGATCTGTCGGAACTCAATAACCTGATCCATGGAAAAGAAGCCGTTGAAAAATGGGTCTTGGCGGATATTGAAAAGTACGCCCAGGAGAAATAGAATGGCCAATCAGGATTACAGCGTGCGACAGCTCTTTGAAATGCAGGCCTGCACCAACTGCCAGGCATGCGCTGACATCTGCCCGGCGGTAACCGCCTCCAAAGAGGGCAAGCTGTCCGCCATATACCGCCTGAAAGGCATGCGCCAGATCTTAAAGAGCAGGACCGGCCTGTTTCGCAAACTCTTTCATTCGGCCGAACCCGGTGAAGCGGAATGGAAAGATTTCAGCGATACGGTTTTTCGCTGCACCCTTTGCGGCAACTGCCAGGAAGTCTGCCCGGTGGGGATTCGTTTGAAAGATCTCTGGCTTTCACTGCGACAGGACATGGTGCACTCCGATTACTACCCCAAAAAAATTGAGATGATCCGCAAAAACCTGGCCGAAAGTCACAACGTCTTTGCTGAAGACAATGAAGAACGCGCCGACTGGGTCGAGGACATGGATGACGCTCCGGAAGACCATTATATCCGCACCAAAGCCGACGTGGTTTATTTTACGGGGTGTGTGGCCGCCTACTTTCCGCTGGCCCAAAAAATACCGGTGGCCCTGGCGGAAATCCTGGAAGCCGGCGGCGTCAATTTCACCCTCCTGGGCGAAGACGAATGGTGCTGCGGATTTCCTCTGCTGGGGGCCGGACTCAGAGAACTTCACCGTGAATTTGTCGATCACAATCTGGCGGTGGTACGAAAGAGAGGGGCGAAAACCGTGATTTTCGCCTGCCCGTCCTGCTATCAGATGTGGCGCGAATACTACCCGCATGAATTTGAAATCGCGCACGCCACCCAGTACCTGCTGAAACTGATGAAAAGCGGCGATCTGCCCTTAAAGGAACTTTCCTTGACGGTCACCTATCATGACCCCTGCGACCTGGGACGCGGCGCCCGCGTTTTTGACGAACCTCGTGAAATCATACGGAGTCTTCCCGGTGTTCAGCTTGTGGAACTGGCGCGCAGCCGTGAAAATTGCCAGTGCTGCGGCGGCGGCGGCAACCTGGAGATGATGGACGCCGCACTTTCCGCGGATATCGCCAAAAACAAAATTGAAGAAGCACTGAAAACCGGCGCCCAGGCGATTGTCACATCCTGCCAGCAATGCGTCCGCACCATGATGACCTATGTCAGAAGAAATAAAGTGCCGCTGGAGGTCATGGACATCACGCAATTGATTCGCAGGGCGTTGAAACGATAAAAGCTAACTTCTCTTAGATGGTATCGATCTTGAACGGGCTTGCAAGGACGGAATGCCGGAAACTGACATAGAAAAAATCGAAACCCGAATATCAAAATCCGAAACAATTTCGAATAATCAATGGCCCAAACGGAAGAATTATCATTCACCTTGGCGGGGCAAACTAACTGGCCGGTTTTGATCATTTGGATTTCGGTGCTTGTTTCGAATTTCGAGTTTCGTTTTTCGGATGTCACACGGCTGAATGAAAAGGAATTATTAACGTGTTGAAGTTAATGTTATCCAACACCCAACATTACCTCGAGGAAATATTGTGACCCCCTGGCGACTGCTCGACACCCCTCCCCTGACGGCCGCCGAAAACATGGCCTTGGATGACACCCTGGTGGAACTGAAAGGCCGGGGCCGGACCCCCAATACCCTCCATTTTCTACAGTTCTCGCCCCGGGCCGTCCTGACCGGATTTCATCAGTCCGTGGCGGAAGAAATCCGGACGGATTATTGCCGGCGTGAGGGTATCCACATCAACCGTCGCATCACCGGCGGCGGCGCCATTTTCTTTGACGAAAACCAGCTCGGATGGGAAGTCATTTGCGACAAGTCTTTTTTTAATGCGGCCATTCCCAACGGCAGGCTTTTTCGGACCCTGTGCAATCCGGTCGTTGCCGCTCTGAAGCGACTGGGGCTTGAATCCGGCTTTCGGCCCCGCAACGACATTGAAATCAAGGGGCGTAAGATCTCCGGCACCGGCGGCACTGAGTCGGACGGCGCCTTCCTGTTCCAGGGAACCATGCTGGTCGATTTTGATGTGGACACCATGCTGAAAAGCCTCAAAATCCCTGTCGAAAAACTGAAAGCCAAAGAAATCGATTCGGTCAAGGAACGGGTCACCTGCCTGAACTGGGAACTGGGGTATACTCCCGGCCTGGAAGAAATTAAAACTGCGATTCAGGCCGGTTTCGCAGAAGAGCTGGGAGTTGAATTTGTGCCAGGCGGACTGACGCCGGAAGAAGACGAACTTTTCAGGAAAAAACTGGATTACTACCGATCACCTGAATGGATTGATTTTGTCAAGCCGAAATTTAAACGCAGTGAAGTCATTCAGGCGGCCTACAAAGCTGATGCCGGCATGGTTCGCTTTACCCTGGTGGTCGATTTGCCCCGAAACCGGATCAAAAATATTTTTATTACCGGGGATTTTCTCTCCTTTCCCACCCGCGCTCTCTTCGACCTGGAATCCTGTTTGCGGGGTCTTGCGCTGGAGCGAAAACTCCTCTTCGATACCATCACACAATTCTTTAGTGACGGGCGCATTTTGATTCCCGGAATGGCGTGTTCGGATTTTATCAAGCCACTTAATCTGGCCATCCAGAAGGTTGAAATCACCCGGTTCGATATTCCTTTGGAATTCTGCAACCAGATATCGGTCACCAACGGCTCTTTTGAAGAGATTATTGCAAAAAAGCCATCGGTTCTCCTGTTGCCCTATTGTTCCAAGGATAAAGCTTGTGATCTGCGCTATAAAAAAGGATGCCGGGCCTGTGGGGACTGCTCCATCGGCAGCGGTTCCCGCATGGGCCGGGAAAAGAAAATGAAGGTTGTCTGCATTACCAGCTTTGAAGACCTGATGGTGGAACTGCGCAAAATGAAGCGAACAGGGATTTCCGCTTTTATCGGATGCTGCTGCCGTCCGTTCTTCGACAAACACGTGGATGATTTTGAACAGGCCGCAATGCCGGGCATTCTGCTGGAAATCGACAGCACGACCTGCTATGAACTGGACCAGGCCAAAGAGGCTTACGCCGGAACGTTTGAAAGCCAGACGCATTTGAATCTGGAGTTGCTGAATACCGTTCTGAATGTTGCCGGGAGTTAATCGCCCCCCTTTCTCAGATTTCAGATTTGAAATTTCAAATTTCAAATCTGAATAATTTGGGGCCGAAAATTGTTTAATGGTATTATTGAAGGTTAAGACAAACAGGAAAATTGAGTCTCCATTCATCATACGACCTACTTGTAGTGGGCGCCGGTCCGGCGGGTGCATCCGCTGCGGCGGCAGCAGCCCGCCGAAACCTGCGGGTTCTGATGGTTGACCGTCGCAAGATCGTGGGCCGGCCGGTACAATGCGCCGAATATATTCCGGCACCGCTCTTGGGCGAACTGAACCTGGACCGAAGCTATGTGGTTCAACCGGTGCGGGGCATGAAAACATTCCTGGCCGGCTGTGAAGTAAAAGAAACGCGGTCTCCGGGTTTCATCATCCACCGCGACCGGTTCGATCAGGCCCTTGTACAGGCGGCAGGCGATCGCGGCATCCAAATCATGCTGCATACAAAAGCCGTATCCCGCGATGGAAATCATGTCGTTATTAAAACCAATGGCGGCCCCCCTGTAAAAATTACAGCAAAAATCATTATCGGCGCCGACGGGCCATTATCAACCGTCGCCGGATGGATCGGCGCTGCCCGTCCGGATCTGATAGGCGCCGTTCAAGTTCGCGTCCCGCTGAAACAGCCCTTGGAATTTGCCGAAGTTTATTTCGACAAATCTTTTTACGGCGGCTACGCCTGGCTTTTTCCCAAAGGCGATCGGGCCAATCTGGGGCTTGGGGTAAAAAAAAATGGGGACCATCCCCTGCCCATGGGCCGGCTTCTTGCTTCCGTCTTATCCCGGTGCACGCATGCGGGAAAAATCGAGTCAAACCCTTCAGGACTCATTACCGGATGGATCCCGGCCGGTCCGGTTGCGAAAACCGTTCACGATAATATCCTGCTGGCCGGAGACGCTGCCGGACATACCCATCCGGTTACCGGCGCCGGCATATTCCCGGCGGTAATTGCCGGCCGAATGGCCGGTACATGGGCGCTCCGGGCGCTTGAAGCAAACGATCTGAATCTATTGCACCACTATGAAGTCGAATACCTGGATCTCTTTGGAGATTCGATGCAGCGGGCCGTCAATCGGCGGAAGCTGATGGAATCCCGGTGGAATGATCTCGACAACATCCTGAAAAGCTGCTGGGTCGCATTCAAGGAATACTATGCGGGAATTTGACAGCGTACTCAATAAGTCCCGGGAGTTGTCCTGGAAACATCTGGGGCGCGAAATCACTTTCTATCTGCCCGGAATGTTTATTTATCATGACCGTACCGGCCGATACCCGGCCATCTCCCTTACCGGAAGCGAGTGCGCATTAAATTGCGATCATTGCAAGTCAAAAATCCTGGCGCCCATGATTCCGGCCGTTACGCCGGATCAACTGCTCAAGCGCTGTCTTCAACTTGATACAAACGGAACCTTAGGCGTCTTAATCAGCGGCGGCTGCGATGGCGGTGGCCGCCTGCCGTGGAAGACGTTTATTCCTGCAATCCGGCAGATTAAATCCCGGACGAAACTCTTTATCTCGATCCACAGCGGTCTCATTGATTTTAGAACCGCCCGGGCGTTGAAAGACGCCGGCGTGGACCAGGCCCTGATCGATGTCATCGGAGATGATCAAACCTTTCAAGAGATTTACCATGTGGACTTCGGTGTTGTTCGCATTTGCAATTCCATGGAGGCGCTGCAGCGTGCCGATCTGGCGATTATACCTCACATTGTCTGCGGCCTGCATTACGGGAAGATCCATGGAGAGAAAAAGGCCGTTGAAATGATTTCCCGGTTTCCTGCGGTGGAGCAGGTCGTTATCGTTGCACTCATGCGGCTTCGCGGTACGCCGCTGTGGCACACCCCACCGGTGGAGGCCGAAGCGGTAGCCGAAATCATCGCCGAAACCCGCTGCCGGATGCCGCTGGTCCGGATCAGTCTGGGATGCGCCCGTCAAAGGGGAAATACGGCCATGGAAATTCTGGCAATCGAAGCGGGCGTCAACCGTATGGCGATCCCTTCGGATGAAGCGGTGGCGCGTGCAAAGGAGCTGGGTCTCAAAATCAATTTTCAGCGGACCTGCTGTTCGGTATCCAGACAGATGTACGATGAAGGGTTCACGGTTCAGGGTTCAGAGGTTCACGGTTAATAGTTCAGGGGTTCAGGGTTCACGGTTTGAGGGTTTAAGAATAATGAAAATTGAACGGTTTGAAGATATTGAAGCCTGGCAGCTGGCGCGCGAACTGACGCGAAAAATTTATTGCCTGACAAAGAAACCGGAAGGAGTGCAAGAATAAAAATAAAAGTTAAAAGAATAAAAAAACTGGTTCAATGTTCAAGGTCCACGGTTGAGATTGGAAGCCCGCACGAAATGCAAACCCTAACCTCTAACCCCTGAACCTTGAACCCTTGAACCTTAAACCTTGAACCTCTATTTTGGAGAAATAACAATGCCCCCCACAGAAGTCAAAGAAAGCCCCGAATATCTGCGCATGAGCCTGGCTGCGGCCCTGACGCTGGGATTTAAACAAGGGCTTTTTTATCGCAATGCAAAGCTTTACTGCATTAATTTATTATTAACTTATTCCCAAGGCTGCGCCGCCCGCTGCGCCTATTGCGGTCTTTCCCAAAAACGGCCCGGCTCCTACAGCGGCAAGAGCTTTATCCGCGTCACCTGGCCGACTTACGAACTGGAAGAAATTATGGAACGCATATCTACCCGGCTGGACCGGGTAAAACGTATCTGCATCTCCATGGTCACGCGCAAACGTTCGGTTCAGGATACCCAAACCCTATGCAGTCGTTTACGTTCCCGCCTGGATGTCCCGATTTCCCTGCTGATCGCGCCCACAGTTCTTAAAAAAGAAGACCTGCTGAATTTCAAGGCCGCCGGCGCCGACAAAATCGGCGTGGCCATCGATCTGGCGACCCCGGGGCTGTTTGATCTATACCGGGGAAGCGGCGTCAGAGGACCCCACAAATGGGACACCTACTGGCAATGTCTGGAGGATTCCCTGCAGGTCTTCGGCAAAGGCAACGCCGGTCCCCATTTTATGGTGGGGATGGGCGAAACCGAAAAGGAAATGTGCGCCGTAATCCAGCGTGCAAAGGATATGGGCGGAGATACGCATCTCTTTTCATTTTTCCCGGAGGAGGCTTCGGCCATCAGCGACCGGCAGCCGCCGCCCATGGATCAATACCGCCGCATTCAGATCGCACGGTTTATCATCGACACGGGTTTGCAGCGAGCTGAAAATTTCACCTATAGCAAAGTAGAAAAAATAGATTCTTTCGGGCTGCCGACCGCTGAAATGGATCCCGTCATTGACTCCGGCCGGCCGTTTGAAACCAGCGGATGCATCGGAAATGACGGCCGGGTGGCCTGCAACCGTCCTTTCGGCAACTCGCGTCCGGGTCCGGACATGCGCAATTTTCCGTTTCCCCCTGACTCGGAAGATATCCGGCGCATCCGCAGGCAGTTGGGATTTCAACTGAAGCAGCCAAATGAGGATGGGCTGTCTCACGCCCCAAAAAAAAGCGGCTCGATAGAACCGACTCAAGTATTGAATATGGACTGACCATATTACCTTTTTTGGTCAGTATAAACCAATATTTTAAATAAATAAATAATTCAAGTAGGTTATGAATATTATATTTTTAAAATACTGCTTGACATTTTTTTATTTGCATTGGTATAAATATTATAAAATATGGTCTTACCAAATCCAGGACAGACTTTTTCTCTTGCAGGATTGATTGTTATCTGTTATTTTTATTGCGTTTTATTTCAAGGTTTTAAAATGATGGCACGTGTCTTAGGTGATGATAAGCATTGGGCTTATGGTGTGGCAAACTGGGGAATCATTTGAGCTGTTTCATGCAAACTCGAACCCGGTCAATCCTGATTAACCATTTACGCTAAGAAGGAGGTATCGTATGAGTAAAAAAGTCAGTGAAGAGAAAAAAACGTCACGTCGTGGTTTTCTTAAGACTGCCGCCGCAGCGGGTGTTGCTGCGGGCGCTCTCGGATTTCCCAGTGTGAAGAGAGTATCGGCGGCAGCCCCGATCAAATGGAAAATGCAGACCGCCTGGGACGCCGGCACCGTGGGGTACGTTAAGTTTCTTGATTTCTGTAAGAAGGTCGGCGAAATGACCGAGGGGCAGCTGCTCATTGAAGGTCTGCCCGCCGGCGCCATCGTCGGGACCTTCGAAATGTTCGACGCGGTCAAGGCGGGTGTTTTCGAAGCCTATCACAGCTTCGACGTTTACTGGCCCGGCAAGATCCCCGTAGCCACCTTCCTTTCCTCCTACCCGTTCGGGATGGACCGTCCCGACCAGTGGGACACCTGGTATAACGCCCTCGGCGGCAAGGAAATCGCGCGCGAGGCATACGGCCGGCACAACATGATGTATTTAGGCCCGATCCAGCATGACGATAACCTGATCCACTCCAAGGTTCCGATCCGCTCCTTTGAAGACTTCAAGGGGAAAAAGATCCGGTATCCCGGCGGGATCATCGCCGATATTTATCGCGCCGCCGGCGTCTCCACGGTCCTGCTCCCCGGCGGGGAAGTGTATCCGGCCCTGGAAAAAGGCGTCATCGATGGCTCCGACTACGTCGGCTGGGCCGTCAACTACAACCTCGGCTTTGCCGAGATCGCCAAGTACATCATCATCGGCCCCCCCTCCACGCCGTGCCTGCACCAGCCCGTTGACTTAATGAGCATCGAGGTGAACATGCGAAAATGGAATGCGCTTCCCAAGCACCTCCAGGTTCTGCTGGAAGCGGCGGTGGCCTGGCATTCCGACGACCATTACACGGCAATCCAGAAGGCCGACCTCGAGGCGATTCCCAAGTACCTGGCCGCGGGGTGCGAGATCATCCGCCTGAAGGATTCCGACATCGAGAAGTTCAAGAGATTCGCACCCGAACTCTGGGTGGCCTGGGCCAAGAAGGATCCGCTCGCCATGAAGGCCTTCAAGTCCCAGCTGGAGTTAATCAAGTCCATCAAAATC
>ENA-OSEO01003275-OSEO01003275.1-sediment-metagenome-genome-assembly--contig:-NODE-3275-length-19647-cov-5.332499_pt1 | contig 19647 bp, 11 predicted proteins | sample MGYA00237883_ERZ534232 | MGnify/ENA metagenome assembly ERZ534232
CATCGCGCTATTGATCTTACGCAATAGACGAGTCTTGTCCCCAAAATCACTGGCGACGGCGGATTGAGGGCACGACACATTCGCCCATCACATCGCTTTCGGTGCCCTCAATCCCGCCCTACACAAAAACTGATCCGCGTAACATGGCGATCTGCCTTTGGATTGGAATAAATGGAGACCTGTCGGACAGATGCCTTGATCGGCCAAAAGACAGGCACGATCATTGGTTTAAGTGCGGATTGCCAGGACCATCCTGGCTCGGCAAGTTAGCCCGCTTAACAGAATCGGGACTTGCAATGACGGTACCCAAGGAACGGCGCAAGGCCGTTCCCTACTATGGTGCGGTTATTGGTGGGCAGGACGGTAAGATCAATTACTCTGTCATCGCGAGGGGGCTTGTGACTGTTGCGATCTAATCTTCTGACAGGTTACAAAAATTAATACTTCTTCGACCCCTCGTTCTTTTTTGAATACATACGTTTTAGATTGCCGCGACCTTTGCCAAATCATTGTTAGCACCTCATTATTACGTTCCCGGCAAAGGTCTCGCAATGACAGGAGGTTTAGGAGACCTGCTTTTCACGATTAAGAACAACATAGACTGCTGACTCTCGCGACCCTCCTGGCTCCGGAAGGGGCTCGCAGTGTTGGAACATAAGGAACGGCTCGAGGCCGTTCCCTACTATGGTGCGGTTATTGGTGGGTTGGCTATAGCTGGAAGTGTTTTGGCCAATGCCAGATGACGCCAACCCACCCTACCTGTCTGTTAGCCTGCAAGAATTATTAGCTGCACTGAAAGAGGGTCCGGATGCGGCTTATTTGCGGGACGTCAAATGGCATTACAGCTCTGCGACGGCGGATTGAGGGCACGACACATTCGCCCATCACATCGCTTTCGGTGCCCTCAATCCCGCCCTACGGGCACTTTGTCACGCCCTACACAAAAACTGATCCGCGCAACATGGCGATCTGCCTTAACTCTGTTATAGCGAGCCTAACGCAGGGATATGTTTTTTGTAAGTTAGGAGTCTGTAGATTATTTTTTGCTTCTCTTTGCGATAAGAAGAGCCCTTCTTTGGGTTGTCACTGTCAGATCTGAGTAAACATTAGCGGTCAAAAAATACCTATATCCCATATGTTGATTTATAATCCCCTCATTCTTTGAGCCAATCAACACGTTTTAATAGTCTTAAATCGAGGCTTCATTCAAAATATGACAAACCACACCGTTAAGAAATATTGGGATGACCCTTTTGTTTTTTCTTTTACAACTTCCGTTGTTAGAGTTGTGGATGAACCAAACCGAACCGGTTTAGTTTTTGAGGAAACTTACTTCTATCCAGAAGGGGGCGGACAGCCCTGCGATCGTGGAAAGATTGACTCGCATCCTGTCGTCGATATTCAGAAAGTTGATGGGGAGATTATCCATTATATTCAGAAAGTTTCGGATAAGGAACTCAATCAGGGGAGCACTGTAAGTTGCGAGATAGACAAGGACTACCGCATTCACAATATGCGATTGCATACAGCTGGTCACTTGCTTTTTGGAGCCGCGCGCAGGTTGTATCCCAAGGTTGAGTACGCCGGCTTCAATATTGGCAAAGTTGGCAATCTATACCAGAATACTGACCAACAAATCAGAAGTGACGATTTACACAAGATGTCGCTGATGGCGAATCTATACGTGGTCGAGAATCACCCTATTAAAGCTTACCTGGTCAAACAAGACGAAGTCAATAATATCGCTGGATTGGCTGTGAACCTGGAATTGCCGGAAGGTGATGTGAGAATTATTGACATCGAAGGTTGGGACGTGGCAGCCTGCAGCGGAACGCACGTGCAGCGGTCGGTCGACATTGGACCGATCAAGGTGCTCGCAAGGGAAGTGCACAAGAAGAACATCACGCGCATCGATTATGCGGTTGGCGAGCTTGCCATTTCGGAGATGGCAGCAGACGAGAAAATAATAAGCGAGACTTCTGAGTTCCTAAGCACCTCAAAGGACCAGCTCAACAAAGTGGTACAAAAAATGTCGAATGAGCTGAGAAATGCAAATAAAGAACTGAAAAAGATGCAGGAAAGACTGGTGGAATATAAATTCCATGAATTAAATGAGGGCGGAGAGGTAATTAATGGAATTCGGGTGGTGATTGAGAAGCTTGATTACCTTGATTCCAATTCAGTAAAGATACTGGTGACCAAACTGTTAAACCAAAGCCACGCGACCATTGTGGCAATTGTTGGGGGAGGTGAACAAGCAAGCATTGTGGCGGGATGCAGCCAGGACGTTCAATTGCCTGTATCGGAAACGATCATAAATATTGCCAAAAGGTACGGTGGAGGCGGCGGTGGCAAGCTGACTTTTGTCTCCACGGGTGGCATCAAGGCGGATACTGAAAAACTTATATCCGTGGTGGAAGCAGAACTTCGCCAGTTGATTGGTTAATACTTAGAGCGCTTGCGAGCCTGTCCATGAACTGAAAGTGGGATGTCAGGTTGAAATACGCATACTCTGCGAGCACGATGACCTGACGTTTATTTGTTTGTGAGATGAAAGGTTAAATTAATTCATTCCCGCCAGGGCTTTTTGCTTCTTCCAGGGCGGCAGGTCTGAATCCTCAATCATGATTGCCCGCAGCTCAAAGATCTGATCTCTCAGCATGGCAGCACGTTCGAACTCGAGTTCCGCCGCGGCAGCTTTCATCTGTTTTTCCATCTCAGTCAGCATCTTTTCCAGCTCGCGCTGCTGCATTTTGGCAGCCAGTTCGCGGGCATTCCTGGGCTTGTCTTTCTCTTCAGGCGCCACGTTCGCCAGTCGGGAGGTAATATCGTAAACCGCCTTGGTGATGCCCACGGGCGAGATGTTGTGCTCCGTGTTGTAAGCTTCCTGCTTGGCACGCCGGCGGGTGGTTTCGTCAATCGCGCGTTTCATCGAGTCGGTCATGCGGTCGGCGTAGAGGATAACCTCCCCGTTGATATGGCGCGCAGCCCGCCCAAAGGTCTGGATCAGAGCGGTGGTGGAGCGCAGAAAGCCTTCCTTATCCGCGTCCAGGATCGCCACCAAAGAGACTTCTGGCAGGTCGAGACCTTCGCGCAGCAGGTTGATGCCTACCACGACATCAAAAACGCCCAAGCGCAGGTCGCGCAGAATGCCAACCCGCTCAAAGGTTTCTACCTCAGAGTGGAGATATTGGACTTTGAAGCCGGACTCGAGCAGGTAGTCCGCCATATCCTCAGACATACGCTTGGTGAGGGTGGTGACTAAAGCGCGCTCGCCGCGATCTACGCGCTTGCGCAGTTCCGCGATCAGGTCGTCGATCTGCCCCGCGGTGGGACGCACTTCAATTTTCGGGTCCAAGAGACCGGTCGGACGGATGACCTGGTCCACGACTTGTTGAGCCTTTTCCATCTCATAAGGGCCTGGCGTGGCGCTGGTGTAGAGGGTGATACCCATCGTCTTCTCAAATTCCGGAAATTTTAACGGGCGGTTATCGAGGGCGGAAGGCAAACGAAAACCATAATCCACCAGAATTTCCTTGCGCGACCGGTCGCCGTTGTACATGCCGCGGATCTGCGGGATCATCATGTGGGACTCGTCCAGCACCATCAGGTAATTGGAGGGCAGGAAGTCCAGCAAAGTCCAAGGCGGGCTGCCCGGAGCGCGCTGATCGATGTGGCGGGAGTAGTTTTCGATGCCGGCACACGAACCGACCTCTCGCAGCATTTCAAGGTCATAGCGGGTGCGCTGCTCGAGGCGCTGCGCCTCTAGCAAGCGACCGCTTTGATTGAAGAACTTCAGACGTTCCTCAAGCTCAGTTTCGATGTCCAGCAAGGTTTTTTCCATGCGGTTTTCTTCGGTGACGTAGTGCTTGGCGGGGTAAATATCCACCTGGTCGGGTCGGTCGATAACCTCGCCTGTGACTGGGTTGAGCCGGATGATGTCCTCGATTTCATCGCCAAAGAAACTGATGCGGATGGTTTCTTTTTCGCTGTACGCCGGCAGAACTTCGAGGGTATCGCCGCGAACGCGGAAGATGCCCGGCTTGACCTCCAGGTCATTGCGCTGATACTGCACATCCACCAGCTGGCGCAGGAGGGCATTGCGGCGGTAGATGGAGCCTTTTTCGACGTGGAGGACGTTCGCACGGTAAGCATTGGGGTCGCCCAGACCGTAGATGGCTGAGACGGAGGCAACGATGATCACGTCCTGGCGCGACATAAGGGCGGTGGTGGCTGCCAGCCGCAGGCGGTCGATCTCCTCGTTGATGTCGGTCTCTTTTTCGATGTAAAGGTCACGGCGCGGGATGTAGGCTTCAGGCTGGTAATAGTCGTAGTAGGATACGAAGTACTCTACGGAATTTTCAGGGAAAAAGTCCTTGTACTCCGCATAAAGCTGAGCGGCAAGGGTTTTGTTGTGGGTCATCACCAGCGTTGGCAGCTGCAGTTGTTGGATGATGTTGGCAACCGTGAAAGTTTTGCCGGTGCCGGTGGCGCCGAGCAGCACCTGGTGGCGGTAGCCCTTCTGGATGCCTGCGATCAGTTTTTCAATCGCCTCGGGTTGATCTCCGGTGGGTTTGTAGGGGGCGTGAAGTTTGAATTCCATTTTTTAATTGTACTAGTTTTGGACCCTTTTGGCTCACCAGAGTGGGCTTGGTAACAGGCAATCATTCCAAATTTTTATGACGAAATAGAAAATCTATTAGAGAAAAATACTTCCACCTCAAAAAAGACCCACCCCCCTTACCACCACTTCCCTTTCGCTGCGCTACACGGATCTTCGACCTCCGCTTCGCTGGAGGGGGTCAAATTGTTTTTTGCCACATATGTCGCAAAATTCACATAATTTTCACAATTGGGTAATGAAATACCAACAAGATACAATTGCCCTGAATTGGATTTTGTGCCTGTTTGCGTGACAGGCCGGGATGAGCCGGGATAACCCGGATTGAACCCCGTAATCCGGCCTACGACGTTGTCATTGCGAACTTCTGTTGTGAAGCAATCTAAACTGCTGGCGTACCAAATCATTTGAGGTCAGAAGATTATGGCCAAAATTCAGAAAGTGTAATTTTTGGATCGCTAACAGTCCACAATAGCAAACATTTTAGATTGCTTCGTGCCTCGCAATGACAGAAGAAAAGAAAGCCGGATTTAAGCGCACTCGTTACACTCAGGGGCAGGTGCTGCGCAATCCGGCCTACGATGTTGTCATCGCGAACCTCTTTTGTGAAGCAATCTAAGATCTGGGCGTACCAAAGCGTTTATAGAAGCAAGATCACCGTCAAAATCACGAAGTGTTTGTAAGCTTCTCATTTAAATCGAGTACGAACACTTTAGATTACTTCGTTCTCCGCAATGACGGATGGGCAGGATGTGAAAGATAGGCAGAAAATTCTGCCTACGAGAAACTTAAGTCCAACGGCTGATATAACCGTAAGCAAAAAATATGGTCAATGCGGAGGGAGCAAGCCCCCTCCGTACGATGAAGAATCGTCAACCGCAGACTTTACGGTAAGCAAGGATTTAATTGTGCTAGTTTTGGACCCTTTTGGCTCACCACAGTAGGCTGGATTTTGTGCCTGATTCGCGTGATTGGCCGGGATGAGCCGGGATGAGCCGGATTGAACCCCGCAATCCGGAGGAACAGGCAGGCCAGTTCCCTACAGACTGAGCACTCTTGCCTATCGACCCACACTCACAGATAGAGCAGGATCACACCGACCACTGTCACCAGTGCGCCGAGAACCTCAAACCACTTAATTTTTTCTCTGAAAGCCAGCCAATTGACCGGGATGATCAAGACAGGCATGATCGACATGATCGCTGCTGCAATTGCAGCCGGTGCATTTTGGATAGCCAAGAGCGAAAACCCAACCCCCAGCACCGGTCCGAACAAAGCCCCAACAGCGGTCATCCGCACAGATTGCCCATCATTGAGAAGCACACGCAGCTTTTGCCAGTGGTTGCCGACCAGAAAGAACAGGATAAAGCCAGCGATGGAGGCGATGATGCGCACCTGGGTGGCTGCAAAGGGGTCATAATCCCCCATGCCCTGTTTGCTCAGGATCAGGCCAACGGATTGACCGACCGCTCCCATCAGACCGCAAAAGACCCCATAGGAATTTACGCGCAATTTCAGATTTCTCTTTTCCCCGCGAGTCGTGATGACCACAACGATGCCTGCCAGGGTGAGGGCAATGCCCACAACAGCCCGGGGTTCCAGAACCTCACCGAAGATGAGGTAGCTCAGCACACCGGTCAGAACTGGTGAGAGGCTCATTAGCAGCAGCGTGATGCGTGTGCCGATGCGCACATAGGCTTCGAAAAGGAAAACATCGCCGATTACGAAGCCAACCACACCGGAAAGCGACAGCCATAACCAGGCAGAAGGCGAGGCATCGGTTGCAAAGGGATTTCCACGGGATATCCACAGCAAGACACTTATCAAGGCCAGGCCGAAGATCATGCGCAAAAAGCTGACCGCCAGCGAGGTAGTACGCTTGCTGGCACGTTCAAAAAAGATGCCGGAGATGACCCAGAAAAAGGCAGTCAGCAGCGCAGAAAATTCACCGATATAGGTTGGATTCATGGCAGATTCCTTAAAGGAGCAATCTTATCACTAATGCGGACTTGGTGGGTGAGAGAAGGTGATAGTCGAATAGTCGAATAGTTGGTCAAAACTTCTCGCTCCAGGCGTCCGTTATCATTCGGAGACCAGCACGATCAAGCAACGATTATCTCGTAGGCAGGACATCATGCCGCAAACAAAAGACGGGCTTGCGCCCGTCGTTTACGTTGTCATTGCGAACCTCTTTTGTGAAGCAATCTAGAATGGTGGAATTCCAGGTACGCGGGAGGGTGAAATCACGGTTGTTTCTCGCGAAGCAGAAGAGGCTTGCGGTTTCAGGTCATTTATGAGGGTTGGTATGCAGACAGTTTAGATTGCTTCGTTCCTCGCAATGACAGATTAATAAAGACAACCAAGTTGTCATTGCGAACCTCTTTTGTGAAGCAATCTAGAATGGTGGAATACCAGGTACGCGGGAGGGTGAAATCACGGTTGTTCCTCGCGAAGCGGAAGAGGCTTGCGGTTTTCGGACCTCTCAGAGTGTTGGTATGCAAACAGTTTAGATTGCTCCGTTCCTCGCAATGACGGATAAGAACCAATGTGTGATTGCAGATCTCTACCGCTTTTGGTGTGCAGACAGTTTAGATTGCTTTGTGCCTGGCAATGACAAACGGTCATTATATCCAGATCAGGACACAAAAGACGGGCTTGCGCCCGTCTTTTGCATGTAAATGAGTAGATTAAAGGTACTTCTTGATATTCTGGAGCATGTAGTCCCAGTTGATGATCGTATCCACGACTTTGTCGAGGTAAGCTTTGCGGGCATTCTGATAATCCAGGTAATAGGCGTGCTCCCAGACATCGAGCACAAGCACCGCCTTTTTGTCGTCAGTCCAGGGGTTATCGGCGTTGGGGGTCTTGCCAATGGCAAGCTTGCCGTCTTCAAGCACTACCCAAGCCCAACCGCTGCCAAACTGGGTCATGCCAGCATCTACCAATTGCTTCTTGAATTCCTCCACAGAGCCAAAGTCGCGAACAAGCAGAGCTGCAAGCTCTTCGGGCATCTTCGAATTCTCAGCAGGGGTGAGGCAATCCCAGTAGAAATTGTGATTCCAAACCTGGCTCGCGTTGTTGAACAAGCCCTGCTTCTCGGGTCTGGCAGCCGCAGCGGCAATGATGATTTCTTCAAGGGTTTGGCCTTCCAGTTCAGTGCCGGCGATCAGTTCTTTGGTTTTGTCCACATAGGCTTTGTGGTGCTTGCCATAGTGGAAGTTGATGGTCTCTTCGGAAATGACGGGTGCAAGAGCATCCTTTGCCCAGGGAAGTTCAGGCAATTCAACTGGGGTTTTCATCCAGGATTCTTTTGTTGAAGTGTGATGGGTCATATTTTCTCTCTTTCTGGTCTTTTAATGTGTCTAAACATATTATAGCCAAAGGGAGGTTGTTTTTCAAAACTAAAGACCCGAAAAGTTATACACCCACTCACTCGCCGATGATTTTGATCAGAACACGTTTTGGGCGTCCGCCGTCAAACTCCCCGTAAAAAATCTGCTCCCAGGTGCCAAAGTCGAGCCTGCCTTCCGTAATCGCGACAACCACTTCGCGCCCCATGATCTGCCGCTTGATATGCGCGTCGGCATTGTCCTCACCGGTGTCGTTATGGCGGTACTGCCCAACCGGGGCATGCGGCGCGATCTGCTCCAGCCAATGGTCATAGTCGTGGTGTAATCCATGCTCATCGTCGTTGATGAAAATGGAAGCGGTGATGTGCATCGGATTGACCAACACCAAACCTTCCCTTATGCCACTTTCAGCAAGGGCTCTTTCAACTTCCGGAGTGATGTTCACGAATGCCCGTCTACCGGGAATGCGCATCATTAATTCTTTTCGATAGCTTTTCATGTTAACCTTCCTTTTCAAGCAGTTTTGCATGTTTGAAAACATGCAGCATAAGCATTTGTTTTATTGTAACCGCGAGGATGCTGAAAAAATTGCAAGTATAAATATAGCTGATTGGTGTAAAATCGCAAAAGAGTTGAGCCCTTTGGTATGAGAATTGCAGTTCAAGTTCTTTATGGATGTAACACTACCGCGACTGCGGAAAACTGATCGGAAAAACGTGAACGATTTTGAGATAGAGAAACCTCAAAACAAAAGAAAGACGTGGCGAGTGATCGTCATTATGGTGCTGCTTGGGCTGGCAGTAAACCTGGTGCTGCCGAAGGTGATGGACATCCGCCATGCGTTTGAAGTGGTGCGCGAGATGACCTGGTGGGCAGTTGCCCTGGCTGTTCTGGCTGAAGGGCTGGCATATTTGGGCTATGGTTACTGCCTGCAAGCCTTATTGGATATTCACAACCACCGCCTGAATATTGTCACCGGAGCGATGATCGCAATGTCATCCTTCAGCATCGGACTGGTGGCAGGAGGCTGGATAGGTGCCGCTGCGGCGACTTACCGGTTTGTTAATAAAAGCGGTGCCAGCAAATCCAGCGCCACAATCGCTGGAATTCTGCCCTCAATGTTGGTTAATGGAGCAATTATCCTGGTATCCGTTATTGGGATCGCTTTCCTCGCGTTAACCGATCGGATTACGCAAGCACAGCTAATACAATATGGCATTTTCTTACTGTTCCTGATCATTTTCACTTATATTTATTTATTGGCTCTTGTTTTCCCGGCTACCACTTACAAGGTAGCCAACTGGGCGCTCTGGCATTGGGCGCGATTACGCAAGAAACCCTACGATCCCGCAAAGACCAAGCAAAATGTCAACGGAATGCTCCAGGCGTGGAAGTCCTTGCGCAAAGGCAGTTGGTTCCGCCCTCTGCTGGGCGCTTTTGCGTATATTCTTTTCGATATGACCTGCCTCTACCTGGTATTCTTTGCCGCTGGCTATCGACTTAATTTTGGGGTTCTCTTTGCTGGATATGGAATTCCCTTCCTGATTGCCAAGATCGCATTCATACTGCCGGGCGGTGTAGGGGTGATTGAAGCGACTATGGCTGCCATTTTTAGCAGTCTGGGCGTTCCCAAGGAAATCAGCATTGTGGCAGTGATTGGCTTTCGCCTGATTTCTTTCTGGCTGACAACTTTCGTCGGGCTCTCCTTGAGTCCTTTTCTGACGCGAGGCAAAGCTTCTCAGTCCGACGGGATCTCTGCTGACTAAGCGAGTTTTACACTCCCCTTAACCCTTATCCATGCCTGGCATTAAAAATCGCGGCATCAAAAATCGTGGCATCAAAAATCGCGTTAATTCATAGAACAAATGATATAATAAAAGGTTGGAGATTAACCAGATTATGCCTACAGACAACCTGCGCGTGGTTGGCGCGCGTGAACACAACCTCAAAAATATTACCGTAGAAATCCCGCGCGATAAGTTGGTGGTGATGACCGGGCTATCAGGCTCGGGTAAAAGCTCGCTGGCTTTCGACACAATCTTTGCCGAGGGGCAGCGCCGCTACGTGGAGTCGCTTTCCTCCTACGCCCGTCAATACCTGGGGCAGATGGATAAGCCGGATGTGGACTCGATCGACGGGCTCTCCCCCGCGGTTTCGATTGACCAGAAATCGACCTCCAACAATCCCCGTTCCACTGTTGGCACGGTTACTGAGGTTTACGACTACTTCCGTTTGCTTTATGCCCGCGCGGGAGTGCCGCACTGCCCGATCTGTGGGCGAACGGTTCAAAAACAATCAGCGCAGGAAATCGTTGAAACGATCATGAATTTGCCGGCGGGTTCGCGTTTGCTGGTGTTGGCACCGATGGTGCGGGAACGCAAAGGCACGTATCAGGCGCTTTTTGACGAGATCAGCAAGAGCGGTTTCACACGCGTGCGGGTGGACGGGCTCGTCTTCAATCTTGACGAACAGATTGATCTGGATCGCTATAAAAAACATACGATTGAGGCCATTGTTGATCGTCTTGTGATCAACGCGCCTGAAACTGAAGATGAACGCCTCGGCATGATTTCCCGCCTGACCGACTCGGTTGAAACTGCTTTGAGATATGGTGAGGGCTATCTAACCATCCACAACCTCAGCGCCGACCCTCCGGAAGACATCCCGTTTTCCGAGAATCTTGCCTGCCCTGAGCACGGTTCCCTGCTCATAGAAATTGAGCCGCGAACCTTTTCGTTCAACACCCCCCATGGTGCCTGCCCGGTCTGCCAGGGACTGGGCGCTTTGGAAGAAGTCAATCCTGAGCTTCTGATCCCTGATAAGAGCAAAAGCCTGCGTGATGGCGCAATTGCCATGCCCGACTGGACCCCGCGCGAGGTTGGAGGCTATTCCTGGCAAATGCTTGAAGCCCTGGCAAAACATGCTGGTTTCAGCGTGGATGAACCCATCAGCACACTAAACGAAAAACAACTTGATCTTTTGCTTTATGGAACCAAGGGGAAGGAGATCCGAGTCGAGTACATCGGACGGACTGGAAGACGCAGCACCTTCAACACTCCGTTTGAGGGCGTGATCGGCAATATGCAGCGACGCTACAAAGACACCGATTCGGAATGGATTCGTTCCAAGATCGGGGCTTTCATCTCGCTCAACCCCTGCCCGGAGTGCCATGGCAAACGTTTGCGCAAGGAAGCCTTGGGCGTGACCGTGGACGGCAAGAATATCATCCAGGTGACTGAATGGCCTATTAATAAAACGCTCGAATGGGTCCATCGCCTGATGGAAGAACAAAATTCTCCCCTGACTAAACGCCAGATGTTGATTGCTGAGCGACTGTTGCGCGAGATTGACGCGCGGCTGGGGTTTATGGTGGACGTGGGCTTGGATTATCTGACGCTTGAACGTTCAGCCATCTCCCTCTCCGGCGGTGAAGCGCAGCGCATCAGGCTGGCGACCCAGGTAGGTTCCAAGCTGATGGGTGTGCTTTATGTTCTGGATGAGCCCTCGATTGGGCTGCACCCGCGCGATAACAGCCGACTGCTCGAGACACTCAAAGGGCTGCGCGACCTTGGCAACACGCTGCTGGTGGTGGAACATGACGATGAAACCATTCGCTCGGCGGATTGGGTGATAGATTTGGGGCCTGGCGCGGGTGAAGAAGGCGGTTACCTGGTGGCAGAAGGCACACCGGAACAGATCGAAGCCTCTCCCAAATCAATTACGGGCGCATATCTGAGCGGGGAAAAGTTTGTTCCCATCCCCGCCAATCGCCGCAACGGCAGCGGGCAAAGCCTTAAGATCGTTGGTGCCCAGGAAAACAACCTCAAAAATCTGAATATTAATATTCCGCTTGGCAAATTTGTGTGCGTGACCGGCGTTTCGGGTTCAGGCAAGTCGACCCTTACGGTAGAGATCCTCTACAACGCTCTGGCGCGTAAGTTGATGGGCGCGCACACCAACGCCGGGAAGCACAAAAGTATCGAAGGAATTGAAAATCTCGACAAGGTCATCAACATTGACCAATCTCCCATCGGCCGCACTCCGCGCTCAAATCCCGCCACGTATACAGGCATGTTTGATATGATCCGCGACCTGTTTGCCAGCTTGCCAGACTCAAAAATTCGCGGTTACAAAAAAGGACGTTTTTCATTCAACGTCAAGGGCGGTCGCTGTGAAGCCTGCCGCGGAGAAGGGCAACTGAAGATCGAGATGCAGTTCCTGCCGGATGTCTACGTGCCTTGTGAGGTCTGCCGCGGCAGCCGATATAACCACGAAACGCTGCAGGTACGCTTTAAAGATAAGAGCATCGCGGACGTGTTAAACATGACGGTTGACAGCGCTTTGGAGTATTTTGAAGCCTTTCCGCGCATCCGCCGCAAGCTCCAGACCCTGAAGGATGTTGGCTGCGGTTATATCCGCCTTGGGCAGCCTGCTCCAACACTTTCGGGAGGCGAGGCGCAGCGCGTGAAACTCTCCAAAGAACTTTCACGGGTTGCCACAGGCAAGACCCTATATGTGCTGGACGAGCCTTCTGTTGGGCTGCATGCTGCGGATGTGCACATGTTGATCGAAGTGCTGCAAACCCTGGTGAATGCTGGCAATACGGTTGTGATCATTGAGCACAATTTGGACATCCTTAAAGTGGCGGATTGGATCATTGACCTTGGTCCTGAAGGCGGCGACCGCGGAGGAGAGCTGCTGGCGGAGGGTACGCCAGAAGATTTATGCCATATAGAAAGAAGCTACACCGGGCAGTATTTGCGCAAGTACGTCCTTGACCACCACCGGCTGACGTGCCAACCAACTGATAGCTGATAGCTGATAGCTGATAGCTGATAGCTGTGAGCGTTAATTTTAGGTCAGGTCATCGTGCTCGCAGAGCATCCGCTGTTGAACCTGACATTAAGAGCATTGGCGGACGAGGTGTCGGTCAGTTTCCGCTGTTGAACCTGACATTAAGAGCCTGGGCGGATGGAGCAAGCCCCCTCCGTACGGGAGGGCTTTAGTCCTCCCGCGGGATATGTAAGTACGCCAGCATTTGAGATTGCTTCGTACCTCGCAATCACGATTCCTGGATTGACGATTTGCGGACGAGGCGTAGGTCAGGTTCCGCTGTTGAACCTGACGCTACGAGCATTGGCGGATGGAGCAAGCCCCCTCCGTACGGGAGGGCTTTAGTCCTCCTGCGGGATTTGCTCTGATTATGGTAGGATTCAGGCCAGAAACTATCAAACCAGGAAGTAATTATGTTCAGAACTCGCTTTGCTCCCAGCCCCACCGGCTACATGCACATCGGCAACCTCCGCACCGCCCTCTATGCCTACTTGATCGCCAAAAAGGCGGAAGGCAAGTTCATCCTGCGCATCGAAGATACCGATCAGAACCGCAACGTGCCTGAGGCAGTCGCGGCGATCTATCGCGGGCTTGCCCTGGCGGGCATCAGCTATGATGAAGGGCCTGATAAGGACGGCGGTTTTGGCCCTTATGTGCAAAGTGAGCGCCTGCCAATTTATAAAGACTACGCGCAGAAGTTGATTGCGAGTGGACATGCCTACTACTGCTTCTGCGGCAAGGAGGACAAACCCGCCCTCGAAGCCAGCAATGAACGCGTGGAAGGCTACCGCGACCCATGCCGCAACCTGACTTCGCAGGAGGTGGCAGCCCGCTTCGCGGAAGGACTGGTGCCGGTCGTGCGCCAGCGCATTCCGCTGGAAGGCGTCAGCAGTTTTGATGATCATGTCTATGGGCACATCTCCATTGAGAACAAACAGCTCGATGACCAGGTGCTGCTCAAATCCGATGGCTTCCCCACCTACAATTTTGCCAACGTGGTGGACGACCACCTGATGGAAGTTTCGCATGTAATCCGCGGGCAGGAATATCTCTCGTCCACCCCAAAATACAACCTGCTCTATGAAGCTTTTGGCTGGGAGTATCCGGAATACATCCACCTGCCCCATATCATCCGTGAGGATGGCGCCAAGATGAGCAAGCGCAAAGGAGACCCCTCTTTTGAGGACCTGGTGCGGATGGGTTTTCTGCCCCAGGCGATCGTTAATTACGTCGCGCTGCTTGGATGGAATCCCGGGGACGAGCGCGAGTTTTTCCTGATGGAGGATCTGATCGCGGCTTTTGACATGGACCGCATCAACAAAGCCAATGCCGCCTTTTCAATCGACAAGTTGCGCTGGCTGAACGGCGAGCATATCCGCTCTCTCAACCCTGAAGCCTTCCACCAAATTGCCCTGCCATTCTATCCCGAAGGTTTAAAAGGTTTTGACCTTGAAAAAATCAGCCAACTGATCCAGATTCGCACCGAAACTCTGACGGACATCCCGCAATTGGTTGGATTTCTGGCTGAGCTGCCGCAATATTCCGTGGAAATGTTTGAGAATAAGAAGTCGAAATCGACCCTGGAGAGCTCCCGTGCGGTTTTGGAAGCGGTTGTGCCCCTGCTGGAAAGCCTCGAGATCTGGAGCAACGAGAGTCTGTTTGAGGTGCTGAAATCTTTCGCGCAGGAACAGAGTTTGAAGGTGGGGACGGTCATGTGGCCTATCCGCACCGCCCTTTCCGGGCAGGAAACCTCCCCCGGCGGTGCCACGGAATTGGCAGCCCTGTTGGGAAAAGAGGAATCTCTGCGGCGGATTAGGTATGGGTTGAGCAAGTTGGGGTAGGTTTTCATCAGGTTCAAGAGCTCTTCACGGTTAGGTTAGGGTGTGTCGGAGTGAGACCGCGCCATGCCCCTAAATACAAACATAAACCGGCGGTCTCATTCCGACCTACATTTCACTTTTTCGTAGTTGGGAACGGATTTGCGTTGTTCCGGGTTTGAGGTGGAACGGGACACCCTATCCGCTTCGCTGCCAGGGCAGGGCCGCGTTCTCTACGAAAAAAATCGAGTGCCATGCCCTGTTTCGCGGGCACAAGCATAAGAGAAGCTCGCTATGACATAATGCCGGATTGAAAAGCGCAATCCAATCCACAACTGCCTATCAGCGGTACAATTCTTGCAGCAAAGAAGCAAAAAAGGCAACGAGCTATGATTCCCATCCTCGACATTCTGCCGGTTCTTTCGGTGTATCCCTATGCACTGCTTTATTACGCTATCCTGCTTGCTTCCGCGGGGCTGGCGCTTTTTGCTTTCCGGCGCGCCAATCCCGCCAATAATCTGGCTCTGCGCGGCAGCTTGCTGGTCATATTTTTCAGCCAGTTTATGCTGCTGACTCTCAGCCTGATGATCTACCAGGGCTTTACACAACTCAACCAGATCTTCCCGATCGCTTTCCGCGCTTTGACGCTGGTCTGCATCATCTGGCTGTTGCGGGCGCTCTTCTGGCAGGGGCAGGAACGCCATGGATGGCTCATGTGGGCGCTCACGGTTTTCATCCTGACGGCTGGCAGCATTCTCACACTGGCGTGGCTGCCTCTGGCTGGTGAACAGAGTTTCAATGGTTCCTGGCTTGACCTGATATGGGTTGGATTGACCCTGCTCACCATCGCGCTTGGGGCAATCGTTTACCTGAGGCTGGACCACTCAGACCGGGTTGAAGGGATCATTATCCTCGTCCTGGCAGCCATGGGTTATCTGGTCTACCTGGCATTACCCAACGCCGGCAGCCTGCCAGCATCAGTCATGGTCAGCCAACTGCTTTACTATCCGCTGCTGATCAGCCTTGCCTGGCAGCGCAAAAAGCCCGAAGCAACCCCACAGCCTCTGTCGGCTTCCGCTGAGCGGCGCGAACTTTCGGGGGAGGTCGCTGCGCGACTGCTGGATGTCAGCCTGCAGCAAACCAACACCCAGATCCAACGCAGCCTGACCCACAGCCTCGGGCTGTATCTGTTGGCGGACCTGAGTGGATTCCTGGTCACTGAATCGGAGAGTCAGAGTCTGACGCTGATGAACAGCTATGACCTGATCCGCGAGGATTTTGTCGGCAGCATACAACTCTCCAAAGCGACTTTTCCTGGTCTGAGCGCGCATTTGGAAGATCGTGAAGCTTTAATCTCCAACACAGCCGCGGAACTCGCCAAAGAAAAAGCTGCCCTGATGGAGCTGATCGGCTACAACCGAATAGGCAACCTGCTTTTTTACCCACTCAATCCTATCGACGCGCCGACTGCCCGGGGGCTGCTCTGCCTGAGCCCCTACACCGAGCGAAGCTGGAACCCCAAAGATCTTGACCAGCTGGGCGTTATCGCTCCGAAAGTCAACGAAATCCTGGATGAGGCGGCGGATATCGAGCAAAAAGCCACCGCTGCCCAACGCCTGCAGATACTGCTGAACCAGGTCCAGCGCGACAGGGCGCAAACCGTTGAACAATTCATCCAGTCGCAAAGTCTTTTGCAGCAACTGGAGCAGGAACTTCACATTAATAGCCAGACGCATGAATCAGAAGTGGAATTATGGCTCGCGCGTCAGGAAGCGCTCGAGGAGCAGCTCGAGGAGCTGCAAACCACCCTGCGGCAGAACGAGGCAACCATTGCCCAGGCAGAAGCACTGCGGCTCGAAAAGGAACAACTGGAGCTTTCCATGGCGCAAAACTCCCTGCAGGTCGAGGGGCTTCGCACTGCCCTGGAGCAGGCTCGCAATATGCTCGAGCAGATGGATCCTAAAAGCTCCTCCCCCGCAGCAAGTAGAAGCAATACCAGTCTGAGCGAGGAACTGCAGGTACTGGTAAGCAGCCTCAGACCTGAATTTGGTCAGAAACAAATCCATGTTATTGTAGAAAACAGCCTGACCGCAGAGCCTGATACTGAAAACAAGGTTCAATTGCTCAAGCTGAGCAAAGCCTTATTGCAAAACGCTTTGACCGTCAGCAAAGCCGGCTCTGAAGTCCTGCTGGAATTGCTGCCCTCCCAGGATCATCCGGGCTATGTTGAACTGCGCGTCAGCGATGCTGGCTCCGGGCTGAAACCTGAAGACCAAACAAGTTTCCTTGAGAACCTCAGGGCAGACAGCGATCCTGCCGCTCAGAACTGGGGCGTGCCTGGTGCCCTTCGGGAAGCCGTTGATCTGGCTCAGAGCCTGGGCGGTCACTGGTGGATCCACTCTGTGCCCGACACGCTGACCACCCACCGCCTTGCAATCCCCGTAAATAGTGGGAGCGAAGACGCTGGCAATAATCTTGCTACATCTTCCCCGGAGAAACACTGAGCCCAATGCGCCTGAAAAAACACCAATCCATCACTCTGGCAGTCTTATTTGTCATGACTTTGTCTTTTGTGGGAGTCATTTTTGCGGGCGTGATCGTGGCAGCTATGGCGAGCTCGGACACCTCCCCCTACCAGGTCAGCTTCAGGGATTATCAGATCACTGCTACGCCTTATCAGCCCAATTCATTCGCGAATATCCTCGAAGACGGCACGATCGAGTTTATCCCCCAACCCGTTCTCACGCCGACGCCTGTGCCGGTTATTCCGGTTGGCGAACTGCCCGAAAACCAATTAAACATCCTGCTGCTTGGGGTGGATGACTTTGGCGCCAATAATTTCCGCACGGATGTGATCATCCTGGCATCCATCAATCCGAAGTATAAAACGGTCAGCCTGATTTCCTTCCCGCGAGACCTTTATGTCACTATCCCTGGTTATTGGTCCAACCGCATCAACACCGCCTGGTCTTTGGGCGGCTTTGAGCTGCTGGCACAAACCTTCGAGGTCAACTTTGGCATCCGCCCGGATAATTACATGATGGTGAACTACAATGGCTTCAAAGACGTTGTCAACAGCCTTGGTGGGATCGATGTCAATGTTACCGAAGAGCTGCAGGATGCCTGTGAGACCAATCCATCCGGATGGTGCATCATTGAGCCTGGTGAAACACATATGGACGGCGGACAAGCCCTCTGGTACGTGCGTTCACGCAAGACCACCAGCGATTTTGACCGCAACCGGCGCGCGCAGGACGTGGTGATGGCGATTTTCCGCAAGGCGGTCAACCTCAACATGCTCATCAAACTGCCTGAGCTTTACGGGCTTTACCGCGAGTATGTGGACACGGATGTGCAATTGCTGGACGCTTTGCCGTTGCTGCCAATGGCCTCATCCCTGATGAACTCAGAAAATGTCCACAAGTATGCGGTCACGCCCGCGATGGTTTACAACTGGATTACGGCTGAAGGGGCAATGGTGTTGATGCCCGACAATTATGCGATATCGAACATGCTTAACGAAGCACTCTATCGCAACCAATGATAATTTTCAATGGATACAAAAAGCCCGGATATCCGGGCTTTTTTATTAGGAAAGGTTTTCCGCCATGATGACGTTCTGGACTGCCTCGCTGATTTTGTAGGCAGTCTCAACGTTATTCATCGTGTAGAGATGAATGCCGCGGATGTCGTTGTCGACCAGGTCCATTATTTGTTCGATGGCATAAAAAATGCCGGCGTCGCGCAACGCGTCAGGCTTGTTGGCGTACCTGCTGAACAAGCGCGAAAGTTTTGCCGGCACGCTCGCCCCGGAAAGCGCCACGGTGCGTTCGATCTGCCGGGAGCTGGTGATGGGCATGATGCCAGCCACGATCGGCACGTCAATTCCCTGGGCTGTTGCCAGATCCCTGAAGCGATAGAAGGCTTCATTGTCGAAGAACAGCTGGGTTACCAGGTGCGTCACGCCATTAGCGATTTTGTGATGCAGATTTTGCACATCTTCTTCCAGAGAAGCTGCCTGGTAGTGCCCTTCAGGATAGCAGGCTCCCATCAGATTGAATTCAGGCTCACGCTTTTTGATGAAATCAGCCAGGTCACTGGCGTGGTGAAAGTCATCCTTGGGAGGCGCGTCCGGGCTGATATCGCCGCGCAAGACCATCAGGTTCATCACCTGGTTTTCCTTCAGTTTCTCCAACGTCTCGATCACATCCTGCTCGGTTGAATTGACGCAAGTGATATGCGCCACAGGTTCGATGTGGTAATTGGTGCGGATCAGGGAAGCGATCTCGACTGTTTTTTCCCTCTGAGCCAGGCTGCCGCCTGCGCCGTAGGTTACGCTAATATAATCCGCCGGCAAACCCCGCAATCGGAGCAAGGTGTTGTAGATCACATTATAGGAACTATCCTTTTTCGGAGGGAATATCTCCAGCGAATAGGAGACTTTTTTGTGTTTGAAAATATCAGAAATGTTCATGTTTCGCCTGTTTAGCCATTATTGTTTTCGAAGTATTGCCGTTGATTATACATGCAATAATTTTTGAGGATTGAGAAAGCCAGTGTGATGTCAGGTCCAGGAGCGGGACATGACCTACTTTACGGGTAAGATTCTTCGCAACAGAAGCTCAGAATGACAGGGTAGTAGGGCTTGTCACCGGAGTTTCTCATCTTAGTGCCCTGAAAACAGCTTCCCAACGAGAGAATATTCAAAAAATATCGAAAAATGAGAAACTCAGGTCTTAAGATTCTTCGCAAAAGAGGCTCAGAATGACAGGGGCTGTGGGTTTGTCATCCTGAACGCAGTGAAGGATCTTGCTTTGTTTACCCTTAAGATTCTTCGCAACAGAAGCTCAGAATGACAGAAAAAATGGATGTCAGGTTCAAAAGCGGAACCTGACCTACACATAGTTGACCTGCGCATAATATACCAGTTGTCCCGGTTGACAAACCCCCGCTTGCAGATTAAACTTAAAGTTCAATTATTTGACTATACGAAACGTTGGAGTCATTATGAATGCACAATCTGAAG
>ENA-OSEO01003276-OSEO01003276.1-sediment-metagenome-genome-assembly--contig:-NODE-3276-length-19643-cov-5.432638_pt1 | contig 19643 bp, 16 predicted proteins | sample MGYA00237883_ERZ534232 | MGnify/ENA metagenome assembly ERZ534232
ATATGCCACTGCGAGAGTTGCCAGCGGATGCTGCAAAAGGCGACCGTCGGCGCTCCGGAAGAGGTGTAGGACCCGCCCGCGTCGGATCGCTCGCGTCGGTCCTCTATGTCCGATCAACCGGATGGGACCTATAGGACACATCGGACCTGTAGGACGAATCCGCAGCGCGTCTCCTCCCTTCGCGCAGACTCCCTCTCTGTCCTTCCGCCATCACATTGACAGGGCTGCGCCACCGAAATATAGTGGCCTCGACACGGCCTCCGATGTGCCGTGGATGGATCGCTCGGTCATTCGATGGAAGGAAGAGAGAATGAAGCATCCCGGTCCCCCTCTCACGCCGCAGAGAGATTCCCGCGTCTGGCCTGCATGGACCCTGCTCCTTGTCGCTCTCGTGCTGGGCACGTGCGCGAGCCTGAGCGCAGCGGGCGAGCCCGACTTCGTGATCGACGCCGACTACCCCGGCGGCAACGTCGTCATCGAGCGAGTCGAAGGCGACACAGTCCACCTTCGTCCCGACCTGCGCGATACGGAGGGGTGGTGGTTCTATTGGAGCTTCCGTGTACGGGGTGCACCAGGACGCTCGTTGAGGTTTGCGTTCAGCGGCCCAAACCCCCTTGGTGTACGCGGGCCCGCCGTGAGCACGGACAGCGGGCGAACCTGGTCCTGGCTGGGCGCCGAGGCGGTGGAAGGGGGGACGTTCCGATACACCGTTCCGGAAGACGTCCCAGAGGTGCAGTTCTGCTTTGCCATGCCTTACCTGGAGGAGAATCTGAAGGGTTTTCTTGCGGCGTACAAAGACAACCCGCACGTCTCGGTTCAGCAACTCTGCAAGACGAATCACGGACGCCTCGTGGAACGCCTGCACGTCGGCAGGCTCGACGGCGCTCCTCGTTACCGAGTCCTCCTGACGGCCCGCCACCACGCGTGCGAGATGATGGCGAACTACGTGCTGGAAGGTGCCCTGGAGGCCGTGCTGGCCGACAACGAGGATGGCCGCTGGTTCCGACGGAACGTCGAGATCCTGGCGATTCCCTTCGTGGATAAGGACGGCGTCGAGGAGGGCGATCAGGGCAAGAACCGCAAACCGCGCGACCACAACCGGGACTACATCGGCAAGAGCGTTCATCCCTCGGTTGCGGCGCTGCGGACTTTCGTGCCGAACTGGTCCGACGGCCGTTTGGTCGCCGCGTTCGATCTGCACTGCCCCTGGGTTCGGGGGGCGCACAATGAGGTGATCTACATCGTGGGCAGCGCGGACGAAGATATGTGGCAGCGACAGCAGGAGTTCGGCCGGCTGCTCGAATCCGTCCAGAGCGGCCCCCTGGTCTACCGGGCCTCCGACAACCTGCCGTTCGGGCAGGCGTGGAACACCGGCAGCAACGTGGGCTCCAACCGGAGTTGCGCCCAGTGGGCGAGCGATCTGGAGGGCATGCGGGTGACGGCTTCCTTCGAAATCCCGTATGCGAACGCAGGGGGGCGGCCGGTGACGCCTGACAGCGCCCGCGCGTTCGGACAGAGTCTCGCGCGAGCCCTGCGAAGCTACCTGGAGCGCATCGATCATGACGAGGGCCAGTCGCAGAAGTCGCCGCGCGTTCAGGTCGGCGGGGTCTTTCCTCACATGACCGTCATGGCCAAGGGGCTCGGCAGCAACTCCGAAGCCGGCATCGGCGCCCTGATCCCCTGGGCCCAGAAGCTCTGGGCCGTGGGCTACGTCGCCCACATCAACGGGCAGGGCCTGGGTCTGTACGAGATTGACGAGGACATGACCATGCGCCGCCATCCGGCTTCGGTCACCGGCACGTTTGCCAACCGCCTGCCGCACTGGCCGAGCGGCCAGGCGTTCATCGGTCCGTATGCCATCGACGCCGACGGCAACGTTCGCATCGTCGAGGCTCTCAAGAACGTCCGTCTGGCGGCCACCTGCGAGCATCTGACCGACCCGGCGAACAAGGTGTACTTCCTCGGCATGGAAGGCGGGTTCTGGGAAACGGATGTGCACACCCTGGAGACGAAACACCTCTTCAACTTGGTCAAAGAGCTGGAGATCAACGCCAAGGAGCACTTCAAGAGCGGCTATACCGCCCAAGGCCGTGTCGTCGTTGCCAACAACACCTACGATGAGCAGGAATTCCTGGGCCAGCGCGACGCTGGACGCTTGGCCGAGTGGGATGGCCGGAAGTGGACGATCATCGAGCGCAATCCCTTCGTGGAAGTCCACGGCGCCGCAGCCGACCGCTCCTACGGCGGCAATACAATCTACGCCATCGGCTGGAGCCAATCGAGCGTGATTCTGCGCGCCCTGGTCAAAGGGCAGTGGCAGCGTTACCTGTTGCCGATGGCCAGCCATGCTTACAACCACGCTTGGAACACCGAATGGACGCGGATTCGCCACGCGGTCACAGAACGGCTGCTCATGGACGCCCACGGCATGTTCTACGAACTGCCGGCGTTCTCCTACGGCGGACATCTCTGGGGCATTCGCCCGATCTGCACGCACCTGCGAGTCGTACCCGATTTCTGCTCCTGGCGGGGCCTGTTTGTAATGGCCTCCGACCAGATCGACCACGACCAGGGCCAGCCGCAATCGGGCTTGTGGTTCGGCAACCTCGACGATTTGTGGCGGATGGGCAAGCCCGCCGGCTGGGGCGGGCCCTGGTGGAATACCGCGGTCCGCGCGGGCGAGCTCTCCGACCCATTCCTCATGACAGGTTTCGACAAGAAAGTCGTGCATATGACGCATGACGCCAGCGAGCCGGTGTGTTTTGACATCGAGATCGACTTCTTAGGCGACGGCAGTTGGTGCCGCTATCACCAGATCGAGGTCCGTCCGGAGCAACGCTACATTCATCATGAGTTTCCTGACGGCTTCTCCGCCCATTGGGTCCGTGTGAAGGTCGATACTGAGTGTACGGCGACGGCGTACTTCATGTACAACTGAGATGAATGACGGGATCGACGAGCCGCTCTCGACGTTGGGGGAAGTCAGAACGATTGACGTTACCATCCTATGATCGCGATTCGATGCATGAGAGCCGATGACATCCCGCTGGGACTGCACCTCTGTCGGCAGGCGGGATGGAACCAGTTGGAGCCCGATTGGCGGCGCTTCCTGGCCATGCAGTCGCAGGGATGCTTCGTGGCCGAACGGGATGGTCAGCCCATCGCTACGACGGTGACCTGCGTTCTGGGTCCGGTGGCGTGGATTGCCATGGTCCTGGTGGAGATGAGCGCCCGGCGCAAGGGCATCGCGACGGCGTTGCTCAAGCACGCCCTCGATTCCCTGGATGACCAGGGTGTTGAAACGGTTCGTCTGGATGCCACGGCGGCGGGCCGGCCTGTTTATGAGAAACTTGGGTTCCTGCCGGAATACGAACTCGCGCGCTATCAGGGCATCGCCCCGCGGCTTGCCGCTCGGGGTGAGGTGACGCCGGCATCCGCCGACCGGTTTCGGGAGATCGTTGCGTTCGATCAGGGTCTCACAGGGACGCCGCGCGAGAAGATGCTGACCCGCTTGTTCGCGGATTCTCCGCACGGCGTGCGCGTCGTGTGCCGGGAGGGACGGCTCGAAGGGTATGCGTCGTTCCGCTGCGGCGCCAGTGCGACTCAGATCGGTCCCTGCGTCGCGATGACCCAGGCGGGCGAAGCACTGCTCCGCGATGCACTGAGTTGCTGCGCCGGCCACCCCGTGTTCATCGACGTTCCACGCGACAATGCACCGGCTATCGCTCTGGCTGGGACGAGTGGTCTGCAGCCGCAGCGCGATTTCACGAGGATGTATCGCGGCCGACGGGTCCACGATCAGCCGCAGGCCATCTGGGCCAGCTCCGGGCCCGAGAAGGGATAGCGCGCTGCTCGTAGTGACGCCGTAAGGCGTTATCTTCCATATCCTTGCAGACACACCACGGACTCAGGATATATCCTCACGGGTACACTACGAGCGGATGCATCTTGAAATCCGCCTGTGAAGTCCCTATGATGCCGACAGGGTTGGAGTCACACGCGGCGGTGACCGCCTGGCAACCGGCACACAAGGAGGCTCGACGTGCTCCACGCGTTCTCACACGGGATGCAGGTCATGAATGGGATCGTGTGGGGCCCGCCCATGATCCTGCTGCTCATTGGCACGGGCCTGTTCCTCACGATCCGACTGCGCGGCGTCCAGTTGCGGTACTTCAAGCACGCCGTCGAGTGCATCTCTGGCAAGTACGACGATCCGCTCGAACAGGGGGATGTCTCCCACTTTCAGGCTCTGTCCGCGGCGCTGGCCGCGACCATTGGCACGGGCAACATCGCGGGGGTCGCGACGGCCATCGCGTTGGGCGGACCCGGCGCGGTCTTCTGGATGTGGGTGACGGCGCTGGTGGGCATGGCCACCAAGTTCACCTGCTGTTCGCTGGCCCTGCGCTACCGCGTGATCCACAAGGACGGCAGCGCCTCCGGCGGGCCCATGTACTACCTGGAGCGCGGGCTCAAGCAGCGCTGGCTGGCCATCCTGTTCGCGTTGTTCGCGGGCGTGGCCTCCTTGGGCATCGGTTGCGCCGTGCAGTCCAACAGCGTAGTGGACGGGCTGCTGACCCTGGTGCCCGCGGACTGGCAGGGGGCGGCGTTCCCGGCTCTCGTGCCGGCGCTCGGCGGCAAACCGGTCATCAAGTTCGTTCTGGGCGTCACGCTGGCGTTTCTCGTCGGCGTCGTCATCATCGGCGGCATCCGACGGATCGCCGTCGTCGCCGAGCGCGTCGTGCCCGTCATGTGTATCGCGTATTCGTTGGCCGCCATGGTGATCCTCGCGATGAACGCACGAGCCGTCCCGGCAGCCTTTGCCGAGATCTTCCGCTATGCGTTCTCGCCGGTCGCCGCCGGCGGCGGCTTCATGGGCGTCGTCATCGCGCGCACGATGCAGATGGGTGTGGCCCGCGGCATTTTCAGCAACGAGGCCGGTCTGGGCTCTGCCCCGATTGCCCACGCGGCCGCCAAGACGCGGGAGATGATCCGCGAGGGCTTCGTGGCCATGTTGGGCCCGTTCATCGACACGATCGTCATTTGTACGATGACGGCCCTGGTCATCATCACGTCGGGCGTCTGGCAGGTGAGAGACCTCTCCGGCGGGGTCCTCTACGGTCCCGGCGGGAAAGGCCTGCCCATGACCGCGACCGTCGACGGCAGGGCACTCCAGGTGATCGGGAGCATCGGGGATCAGCGTGAAGCCTTCCTGGACGAGAACGGCCGGCCCTATGAACTGCCCACCGGATCGCCCCTGACCATTGCGGCGTTCGAACACAATCTGCGCGGCGTGGGGCGGATCGTCGTCGCCCTGGGGCTCGTCTTCTTCGCCTATACGACGATGATCGCCTGGTCGTACTATGGAGACCGCTGCTTCGAATACCTGTTCGGATCGCGGGCCATCACGCCGTACCGATACATCTTTTGCGTCTTCGCGGTTCTCGGTGCGATCGGCGGCCTGAACCTGGTCTGGACTGTCGCGGACAATCTCAACGCTCTGATGGCGGTCCCGAACCTGATCGGGCTGCTGGGGCTCAATGGGGTCGTGGTCCGGGAATCGAAGGACTACATAGCGCGGGTGATTGCGAACGGCGCCCGCTGACCGGCGGCGGGGGAAGCCCCATGAGTCTTGTCCGTCCTACGGGTCCGATGGGACTCATGAGACGAATGAGACGTATGGGACACCGCTACGCGCAGCCTGCGAGGCCAGGCTGCGCTACGTGGGGTCCACGAACCAGGACAGAGCGGGCAGATCCGCCATCGTCTTAAGGCCGGGGCCAACCCGGAGGATGGACCGCACGACATTGAGCGTTACCGCACAGGTGGCGATGTCGCCATTGATGCCGCCGGCAATCCGGGAGCTGAAGGCGGGGTCGCCTTCGATCCTCACCTCCTCATAGGATTCCGGCTCGCCGACCGCCGCTCGGAACGTCAGCGTGATCACTTCCTCATTGCCGACGAAGCCTCGTCCTATCTGCTGGACCCCGCGGGCCATCCCTCTGGCGATGGGCTTGTAGCCGGTGGTGACATCCTGTTCCGCGATAACCGGCTCGAGGCTCTCGGTCGAACGGTCGAGTTTCCAGCCCAGGCGGGCCGCGATGAAGTCCACCGATTCCGGCAGGCCCACGTGTCGGAGCGTGCCGGCCTTGTGCTTGGCCTCGAACTCCTTCAGGGTCAGTCCCGCTCCGATCTTCTGCTGGAACGGGACCCGGCGGACGGCGGCGTCCTGAACCCGCCAGACGCGTACGCCCGTGACCTTCTGGCACAGGCCGGTGAGGACGGTCGGGAAGAAGTCCATCAGGTAGCCGGGATTGACGCCGGTGCCGACGCAGGCGATGCCGCCGTCGCGGCAGAGTTGGTCGATCCGCGCGGCAAGCTCCGGCTGTGTCCGCCAGGGGTAGGAGAGCTCTTCGCAGGTGGAGACGACAGGGAGCTTGGCCTTGGCGAACTGCGCCGCCTGGGGCTCGAAGGCTGCCAGGTTGCTAACGGTCGTCACCACCGCCGCCTGGGGCGACCTGCCCCGAACTGCCTTGTCGAGGCTGTCCGCGATGGCTACGTCAAGGCGCTCGATCCCACAGAACTCTCCGAGGTCCTTGCCGACCTTGGCGGGGTCGGTATCCACCGCACCCACGATGCGGAAACACCCGCGCGCGATCGCGGACCGGACCATCATCTGCCCCAGGGGGCCCAAGCCTACGTGTACGATATCGATCACCGGTCTGTTCCTTTCCTCTGTCTGGCTGCTCTCGGGCCGTCAGCTTTGCGGCCACTCCGAGAAGAGCAAGGTATGCTACCGGGGCGTCGTTCTCCAGGCAAGGGGTTCCTCCCAGGAAGAGAAATCTGAATGCTCCCGGGGTCTGCATCCCGGCCCGGGGGCCGCGGTTGTGCCCCCTATTTTCGCTACAGACGGAAAATCCGGACCTGAATTTTGCCCAAATTGATGCAAAACGCATGTCGGCGGCGTCTTTTTTTCGACAACTGCGAATGCCGCCGGGGTAATCTGGCTGACGCGCGCAACAACCTGTGCCGGCGGCCGGTTCGCCGATCTTCAAACACCGACAGCGCGAGGAACTACGTGAACGCGTCATCGATCATGTGCTTCGAGGACCTGCTGGAACTGTGGCAGGCTCAGCATCCGCAACGATCCATTCGGGAGTTTCTCGGGATCTACTCTCGCGGCGACGTTCGGGGCGGCGAGGAGAGCGACGCGGCTTTCATGCAGACCTTGCGGGAGAGACTCCACGGTACATGGTGGGAGGTCACGTGGTCGCGCCGGCCCGTCCCTCGCCGTGTCGGCAGCGGTGTCCGATGCCGGTATCTGGCGGACTCGCTCAAGGATGCGATGCGTCGTTGCCCCTGCGCGCAGTTCCCTCTGCAAGTCTCCCTGGACGACTCCGACGATGTGACGGTGGACGACGAGTTGGACGTCCTCCCGAAGCGGCGCCGACAAGCCCGTTCGGCCGCGATCCGAGCCGGCCGATGATCGATGACTCCTGCGACACGCCCCTCCGGACGGAACGAACCCGCACGGGGTAGAAGCGACTTCGATCTCGATTGACAGAATCCCCGCTTGATGCTACCGTCTAAACCTGAACCGGACCCTTGGTAAGGAGCTATGGACATGCCGGAGATTCGCGTTGCAGTCGTGGGAGCCGGGTTCATTGGACCGGTGCATGTGGAGGCGTTGAAACGGGTCGGTGCCGTCGTCACCGGGATTCTCGGAGTGTCGCGCGAGGAGTCGCAACGCGCGGCAGAGGATTTGAGGCTGCCGAAGGCGTATCGGGACTTCGACGAGATCCTTCGCGACAAGCAGGTGCAGGCGGTGCATATTGCCACGCCGAACCGGCTGCACTACCCGATGGCCAAGGCCGCCTTGAATGCCGGCAAGCACGTGATGTGCGAGAAACCCCTGGCGATGAACTCCAGTGAGTCCGCGGAGTTGGTCGAGCTGGCGAAACGAGCGGGCCTGGCTGCGGGCGTGAACTACAATATCCGCTACTACCCGCTGTGCATCGAAGCGGCCGATACCATGAATCGTGGTGACCTCGGGAAGGTGTATTCCGTCTGCGGCAGCTACGTCCAGGACTGGCTGTTCAAGACGACGGATTACAATTGGCGGGTGCTGGCCGAGGAGGGGGGCGAACTGCGGGCGGTCGCGGACATCGGAACGCACTGGCTGGACCTGGTCCACGCGATTACTGGGCTTGAGGTCGAGGCGGTCTGCGCCGACCTGGCGACGGTCCATCCGGTGCGGAAGCGCCCGCTGGGCGAGGTGGAGACGTTCAAAGGCAAGCAGGACAAGACCCCGGCCAAGACCGAGTCGATCGAGATCAAGACCGAGGATTATGGCTGTATTCTGCTGCGCTTCGAAGGCAACGCCCATGGCTGCCTGTGGGTGTCCCAGGTGACGGCCGGGCGGAAGAACTGCTTGCGGTTCGAGATCGCCGGCTCCAAGCGGGCGCTGGCCTGGTGCAGCGAGCAGCCGAACGAACTGTGGATCGGCCACCGCGGCAAGCCCAATGAGAGCCTGATCCGCGACCCGTCGCTGCTTTCCGACTGGGCTCGTTCCTGCGCGAGCTATCCCGGCGGCCACAACGAGGGCTTCCCCGACACGTTCAAGCAGTGCTTCCGTGCATTCTACCGCTATATTCAGGCCGGGGACTTCTCGGCGCCCGCGACGTTCCCGACCTTTGCGGACGGCCATCGCGAGATCCTGCTGTGCGAGGCCATCCTGCACAGCCATCGGCAGGGACGATGGGTGCAGGTGAAAGGAGACCGATCATGAAACTGGGGTTTGTCAGCGCGATCCTGCCGGATCTGTCACTGGGCCGGGTCGTCGAGTTTGCCTGCGAGGCGGGTTACTCCTGCGTAGAGTTGATGTGTTGGCCGAGAGGGAAGGCCGAGCGGCGCTATGCCGGCGTGACTCATATCGACGTGACGGACCTCGGACGCAAGCAGGCCGCGGAGATCCGCCGGATGCTGGAAGGTGCCGGTGTGAGCATCAGCTCGCTCGGCTACTACCCGAATTATCTGAGCCCCGATCGGCAGGAGGCCGCCCGGGTCCTGGCCCACTTCAAGAAGGTGATCCAGGCGGCGGCCCTGCTGGAGGTCGGGCGCGTTACGACGTTCATCGGGCGGGACTGGACGAAATCCGTGGACGAGAACTGGCCGCGGTTCCTGAAGGTGTGGAAGCCCTTGGTCAAGTACGCTCAGGGTCGCGACGTGCGAATCGGCATCGAGAATTGCCCCATGCTGTTCACCAATGACGAATGGCCGGGCGGGAAGAACCTGGCGACCAGTCCGAAGATCTGGCGGCGCATGTTCGAGGATATCCCTTCCTACCATCTGGGCCTGAACTACGATCCCTCCCACCTGGTCTGGCAGCAGATGGACTACCTCAAGCCGCTGTGGGAGTTCAAGGATCGCATCTACCACGTCCATGCCAAGGATGTCCGTCTGGACCGCGAGCGGCTCGACGACGTCGGCATCCTCGCGACGCCGCTACAATACCACAGCCCCAAGCTCCCCGGGTTGGGGCAGGTGGACTGGGGACGCTTCCTGTCCGTGCTGGGCGACATCGGCTATGCCGGGCCGGTCTGCGTGGAAGTGGAAGACCGCGCCTACGAAGGCTCGCTGGGGACCCGCAAATCCGCCCTGCGCCAGAGCGCCCGATTCCTGCGGCAGTACCTGTAGCGCTTGTAGTGTGCCCGTCAGGGCATATCTTCTGTATGTGGATATCGGCAGGGGCAAGGAAGATAACGCCTCACGGCGTCACTACACACGACGCCTGCGGCTTGACGTGAACCCGGTCGGGACATAGAATGCTCCCCCTGATTCGATCCGAAACCACACTGCCGTGCGGCTGCATTTCCTGCGCGCGGTCACGAGAAGGACTGCTGAATCATGATTGGAATCAACGAGAACTTCCTGAAACTACGGGCCGGATACCTGTTCCCCGAGATCGGACGGCGGGTCCGGGCCTTCAAACAGGCGCACCCCGACGCCAAAGTCATCAGCATGGGAATTGGGGACGTGACGCAGCCGCTGGCGCCGGCGGTGATCGAGGCCATGCACCGCGCCGTTGAGGAGATGGGCCGGCGCGAGACGTTTCGGGGCTACGACGATACGGGCGTCGGCTACGAGTTCCTCCGCCAGGCCATCGTCGAGAATGACTTCGGCCGGCGGGGCGTGGGCCTCGAGCTCGACGAGGTCTTCGTCAGCGACGGGACCAAGCCCGACACGGGTAACATGCAGGAGATTTTCGCGGTGGACAACGTCGTGGCCGTGGCCGACCCGGTCTACCCGGTCTACGTCGATACGAACGTGATGGCGGGGCGGACGGGTCCGGCCGGCGCCGAGGGCCAGTACGCCGGGATCGTGTACATGCCTGCGACCGCGGAAAACGGCTTTGTTCCCGAGCCGCCGGACCGGCAGGTCGATATGATCTACCTGTGTTTCCCGAACAATCCGACCGGCTCGGTGGCGACGAAGGCGGCCCTGGCGAAGTGGGTGGAGTACGCCCGCACGCACAAGTCCGTGATCTTTTTCGATGCGGCGTACGAAGCGTACATCAGCGACCCGGCAATCCCCCATTCGATCTACGAGATCGAAGGGGCCAAGGAGGTCGCCATCGAGTTTCGGAGCTGCTCGAAAACCGCCGGGTTCACCGGCGTCCGCTGCGCCTACAGCATTGTGCCCAAGCAACTCAAGGCCTACATGAAGGACGGCAAGGCCGTGGACGTCAATCCGATCTGGCGGCGTCGGCACGGCACGAAGTTCAACGGTGTTTCCTATATCACGCAAGTGGGTGCCGCGGCGGTCTACTCGCCCGCGGGCAGAAAGCAGATCCAGGAGACGATCGATCTCTACATGGCGAACGCGTCCCTGATCCGCGAGAAGCTTGCGAAGCTTGGCTACCAGGTCTACGGGGGCGTCAATGCCCCGTACCTGTGGGTGCGGACGCCGGCGGGCGTGGGCTCCTGGCAGTTCTTCGACCGGCTGCTCAACGAGGTGCACGTCGTGTGCACGCCGGGGGCCGGGTTCGGGCCGGCGGGCGAGGGCTACGTGCGTCTGACCGCTTTCGGCGCGTCCGAGAACGTCCGAGAGGCACTGGACCGGTTCGCTCGGCTGTAGGGGTGTTGCGTGGGTGAAGGGAGTCCCGTAGTCAGGAGGAGCACGGATGACTGAGCGGGTGACGGCTTACATCGGATTGGGCAGCAACCTGGGGGATCGCGAACGCTCGATCCGGGACGCGCTGCAGTTGCTCGGCGGCAACGGGAACATCGAGGTCACCCGCGTCAGCGCGATCAAAGAGACGGCGCCGCTGGGGCAGGTGGCCCAGCCGAAGTACCTCAACGGCGTCGCGGAGATCCGCACGGCGTTGAGGCCGGAAGAACTGCTGCGAGAACTCAAGGCGACGGAAGCGGCTCTGGGCCGGCGGCCCAACACGTCGTGGGAGCCCCGGCGGATTGACCTGGACCTGTTGCTGTTCGGCGAGAAGGTCATCCGCGCCTCGGGATTAACGGTGCCGCACCCGGAAATGCATTTGCGCTCGTTCGTCCTCGACGGGCTCTGCCAGCTTGCGCCGGCGCTTGTCCATCCGGTGTTCAGAGAGCCGGTGAGTGAGTTGTCGCGTCGCCTGGCCGGGGGCGATTTCTTCCTCGATCCCCGGACGCCGCAACTGATCAGTGTCGCCGGCATTATCGGCGTGGGCAAGACCACTCTGGCCCGAAAACTCGCGGAGATGCTGCCGGCCGAGATCCTGCTTGAGCCGTACGATACCAATCCCTTCCTGCCGCACGTGTACGCCGGCAAAACGGAACTGGCCCTCGATTCGCAACTCTACTTCCTGGTGAATCGGGCGGAGCAACTGAGTCCAGACAACCTGCCGCGTGATCGGGTCTTCGTGACGGATTATGTCTTTCAGAAGGAGTTGATCTATGCCCGGCGGCTTCTCGATGCGAACCAGTTGCCGCTCTATGAGAGCATTTACCCGCTGTTTGCCCGGACGGCGGCGACACCGGTACTCGTGATCCATCTGCAGGATGCGCCGGCCAACTGCCTGCAGCGGATCCACGACCGCAATCGGCCCTACGAGCAGCAGATGACGCTCGCCTTCCTCGAAGCCTTGGATGAGGACTACCGGCGACTGTTTGCGGATTGGAAAACCTGTCCCATAATCAGGATTCCCGCTTCCACACTGACCGGGTACGCCCAGGAGGTTGTGGATCACGTGCTGCGCCAAGTCCGGGCGTATATCGCGACGGAGATCAGACCTGGGGCGTGAAATGAAGATTGCCGCGACGATAGCTCAGATTCGGGAATGCGTGGCCAGTGCCCGTGCGGCGGGCCAGACGGTGGGATTCGTGCCCACAATGGGCGCGCTACATGTCGGCCATGCCTCGTTAATCGACGCGGCCGTCGAGCGCTGCGGCTACGTCGTCGTCAGCATCTTTGTGAATCCGACCCAGTTCGGCCCCGGCGAGGACTTCGAGAAATATCCCCGCCCCTTCGAGAAGGATGTTCACCTCTGCGAGAAGCACGGCGCCCATGCCATCTTTGCACCGAGCGCAGACGAGATGTATCCCCGCGAGAATCTGTCCTGGGTAACAGTGGAGAGATTGACGGAGCCCCTGTGCGGTCGATCCCGGCCGGGGCACTTCCGCGGCGTGACTACCGTCTGCACCAAGCTCTTCAACATTGTGGGCGCCGATGTGGCTTTCTTCGGCCAGAAAGACGCTCAGCAGGCAACGGTGATCCGGCGCATGGTGGCGGACCTGAATATGCCCCTGGAGATCGTCGTCTGCTCAACGGTACGCGAACCCGACGGACTGGCAGTCAGTAGTAGGAATCAGTACCTCAGCCCGCAAGAGAGGAAAGACGCGGCGGTGATCTTTCGGGCTCTGAGTCGCTGTGCCGACCAGATCGGTGCTGGCGAGCGGGATGTGGCCTCAGTCGTCGAGGAAATGCACGAAGTGCTCCGGCAGGCGCCGGCTCTGCGGGTGGAGTATGTGAGTATCATGGACGCGGAGAGCCTCCAAGAACTCGACCGGGTCCAGGGCAAGGTCCTGGTGGCGATTGCCGGCCGGCTCGGCTCGACCCGGCTGATCGACAATATCATGGTGGACACGACCGCCCGGTAGGGTATAATGGCGCGAAAACCGAACGCGAGGGCCAGTACACGCAACGTAAACTATGCTGATAAAAGTACTTAAGAGCAAGCTGCATCGGGCGCGGGTTACGGAGGCCAAACTCCATTATCCCGGCAGTATCGAAATCGATGAGAACCTCATGTCGGCCGCGGGCATGGTGCCGTATGAAGCAGTGACCGTGGCCGATCTGGACAACGGCAATCGGCTGGAGACCTACGCAGTGCCCGGAGAACCGGGTTCCGGCAGGGTCGTGATCCTGGGTGCGGCGGCGCAACTTGTCAAGCCGAAGGATATCATTATCATCTTCAGTTTTGCCTTGTGCACACCCGAAGAGGTGGGCGAGCTGGTGCCCAAGGTCGTGGTCTTGGACGAGAACAACAGGATTGTGAAGCCGCAGTGAGTGGATGCACCCGGAGCTTTTCGAAATCCCCATCGTTCATCTGACGGTCAAGAGCTACGGCTTCATGATGGTCGTCGGGTTCCTGGCGGCGGTGGCGGTGATCCGCTACCTGAGCCGCCCCTTCACGCGGGATCCGCAGCACATTACCAATGCGGCCCTGTACGCGCTGATCGCCGGCGTGGTGGGGGCCCGCGCCTTCTTCGTCATTCACTACTTCACCGAGGAGTTCCGAGGCGAGCCCTGGTACAATGTATTCGCCATCTGGAACGGCGGGCTCGAGCTCATCGGTGGCGTTGTGCTGGCGATTGCGGTCATCCTGTTCTACCTCTGGTACCACCAGCTCCCCATGTGCCACTATCTGGACGTACTGGCGATCGGTCTGACGGCGGCGCTGATGTTTGGTCGGATCGGGTGTTTCCTGAACGGCTGCTGCTATGGCAAACCGGCGGAACTGCCCTGGGCCGTACGGTTCCCCTATGGTTCGTTCGCCTATGAGAGCCAGGTCCGGTCGGATCCCGACCGGGGTCGCCTTGACCCGCACCTGCATCTGCCCGACGAGTACTTTGGCTATACCGATGACCAGGGGGATTACATACCCCGACTCAAGCCCTTCAAGTATTTGACTCCGGCGCAGAGAGAACAGGTGACCGAAGGACCTTACCGTTGTCTGCCGGTCCATCCGACGCAGTTGTACGCCTCCGGCGGGGCCCTGATTCTCGGCTTGATTCTCTACGGCCTCTGGCGACGGTCGCACAAGGCGGAGAGAACGGGGCGCTATCGATTTCTGACGAAGCCCGGTAGCACGTTCAGCCTGATGTTCATTCTTTATGGCATCATGCGTTTTTGTCTGGAGGCGATCCGCGACGACAACCCGTTCGAGACCGCCGGCCTGACCATTGCCCAGATCCTCAGCATTGGCCTGGGCCTTCTGGGAATCGCTCTCGCGATCTTCTTCTCGCTCGCCAAGCCGGAGAGGCTGCCAGCGCCGTCGGGGAAATGAGAGCCATGCCTTCGCTACCGCTTCATCGCCTGGGCGACGGCGCGGATGTGATCGGGGGTGGAGCCGCAGCAGCCGCCGACGATGCGGATACCGACGTCGAAGATCCGGCGGCAGGCTGTGGCGAATTCCTCCGGCGTGACCTTGTACACCGCCTGCCCGTCCACCAGTTCCGGCTTGCCGGCGTTCGGCTCGGCGAAGATCTGGACCCTGCCACCGGCGGCCTTCACGGCCGCGACATAAATCTCGGATAGCTCCACGTATTCGTCCAGTGTCGCGGTGCCGCAGTTGAAGCCGACGGCGTCCACGCCGAGGGAGATCATTTTTGCGACGGCGGACGGCGCGTCCACGCCCATCATCGTGCGAAAACCCGCACCGCCCTTGTCGAAGGACATCGAGGCCAGTATGGGCAAACCTCCGCCGGCGGATCGGGCCGCGTTGATTGCGAGTTCAAGCTCATCCAGGGCCGTCATCGTCTCGATGATGAACCCGTCGACGTCACCCTCTCGCAGGCCTTTGACCTGCTCCATGAAGGCCGCGTGAACCTGCTCGGGCTTGAGCGTGCCGAGCGGCTCGAGAAAATCGCCCGTCGGTCCGATATCGCCGAGTACATAATGGTCTTCTCCCGCGGCCTTTCGGGCGACTTGTGCGCCCGCCCTGTTGATCTCCAACGCCTTATCGGCACAGCCGTGACGGCCCAGAGCATAGCGGTTGGCGCCGAAAGTGTTCGTCAGGATCGCATCGCTGCCTGCCTCGAGATACGCCTGGTGCACGTCCCGCACCAGGTTCGGCAACTCCACATTCAGCCAGTCGTTGCACTGGCCGGCCTCCACGCCGCGCGCGATGAGCTGCGTCCCCATCGCACCGTCCAGCACGAAAACGTCCTTGCGAATTCTCGTGGCGAGATCCCGTCCTGTCATTTTTCTTCCCCTTGCTGCGGCACCCACTGGCCGGCTTCGTATCGATAGATGTTCTCGTAGCGGTCCTTCTTCGGCGGCGAGAAAAACGCCTCCCGCTGGCGGTCGCTGAGCGTGGTGGTCTTGAGGTTGTAGAGGGTGATGTCCATGGAGTCCTTGCGGCCGTCCGGCGCGGTGGAGACGACGCGGATCTTCGTGGGGACGGGCAACCCCTCCACCGGCAATTCGTAGCCGCCGAGTTGGGCGACCGCAACGACCTCGCCGCGGAAATCGAAATGCTCGATCTTGTGGATGCGATAGTCGCATGCGTAGACATACACCCGCTTGATCGTGCGGCCGGTCTCGTCCCGCTGAGTCAGAATGTCATAGGGGCCCTTGTTCGTCAGGGTCCACTGGGCGGCGTTGGGCTCGTTGTTCGGCCCGGCGAGATAGCCGAAGGCCTCGAACACGACCTGGGGGCTCATCAGCAGCCCTTCGAAATCCTGCACTTGGTCCCACTCGCCGAGGTAATAGCTGCTGACCTCTTTGGGAGACAGGGCCAGCCAGAACTGCCGCTCATTCGAGCCCATGACGACGACTCGCGAGTCCACACTGACGCCGCCGAGGATGTAGATATCCGCGGGTGGGCTGAACCGCAGTTGCAGGAGCAGGTTCTGCCGATCGGGGATCTTCTTGTCCGGCACGTGGTATTCGAGAAAAGCCTCACCTCGGGCCTGCAACGGCACGGCGGCCTCCGCCCGGGCGGTCAGTGTTCCCAGGGCCTCCTCCACGCTCGGCTGGCCGGGACAGACCGCCAGTCGCTGGGGGCCCGTCGCGCAGCCGGCGAGCAGCAGGAGCAGGGACGCCGCCAGAAACGCCCCGCTGGGAAGAGACGCACGGAATTCGGATTTCGGATTTGTCTTCATAGATCCGCCTGAAGAATTTGTCCGACCTGCGACGTGAGCTGCTCGATCTGATCCTCGCTGAGATGGGGATTGACGACTTCGACGGGGTCTTTGTCGCCCGTCATTCTCAGCCGCCAGATCTCGTGGGCGCCGTCCATCTTCGTCGAGTCGTACTTGAGCCGGCGCTTGCGCATGAGGATCAGAGCCAGGACAAACCGGAAGCTCACCTTCTCCGGCTCGGTCTCATTCGCCAGCCGCTCGAAGAACGCCATCAGCATGTCGTCGCTGACGAAGAGCCGCTTCTTCTCGTTGGGGGCCGCGAGCCTGGTCTTCCAGAAGCAGTACACCGGCGGCTTCTCGCGTTCCCAGTACTCGCGGCAGAAGTCCCGTCGTTGGAGGCCTTGTTCGGCCTCCACCAGAGCGCCGTAATACTCCTCGCCGGATTCGATCTTCCGTCCGCTGCCGCTGCATTGGCCCAGCGGCCTGTTGATTTCCCAATCAGCCATAGATTCCTGTCTGGAAGGTGCGACCTACGCACCCTGCGATCCTGCGCGCTATCCATACATCCGTGCAAATCCGCGTTCGCATCGAACCGGTAAGGATACCAGAGAACGCTGCGATCTGGCAAGACGCTACCTTGAGCACGTGCGTCACCGGGCAAGCGCGGCCGGCGCAGTGCTGCTGCCTGATGCGGCGGCTACCCGGCCACGGTCGGCTGGGCCGTCGGGACGGGAAGTGGCCGACGCAGGGCCTTCATGCCGAACAGTCAGCAGAATGCCCAGCCGTTTGCAGCACGAGCCGAGAAACCGCCGGTATGCCCAGGACCTGCAGCCAGTCCACATCGTAGCGCCGTGCCGGCTCAACAGAACCGTCGGTCTGCATATCCTGCTCCACGACCCTCTTCATCCTGCGATTGAGATTGCTTCGTCGCTGCGCTTCTCGCAATGACATGCCGAGGTTCAGCGTTTCAGGGACGCTCAGTCGGTCGGCGGGCTCTGCGTTTCCTGGAGCACCGAGCGGAGAGCTTCCATCGTCCGGGCGGTCGCACCCTGGTTCTTCTTGATGATCTCCTGCCCGGATCTCGCTACGGCGGCAGCGTAGGCCGGGTCGGACAGGCACTTTCGCATCGTCGCCAGCAGATCGCGGTCGTCCTTCACTTCGATGGCGCCGTGTCCTTCGAGCAGGACCTCGACCGCCTGGCGGAAGTTGAACGTGTGCGGCCCGAAGAGCGTGCACTTGCCCAGGGCGGCCGCTTCCATCATGTCCGAGCCGCCCATGGGTACCAGCGACCGGCCCACCAGGATGATCTCCGCCAGCGAGTAGAACTTCCGCAGGTCGCCCATCGTGTCGCCGAGGATGACGGCCTTGCCGTTGGCGGGCGCCTGGGCCGCGGTGCCTTTGAGCCGGCTGTAGCGGACCACCGCATAGCCCGTCTGCTCGATCAGTTGCGAGACCTCCTCGAACCGCTCGGGCTTGCGCGGCACGACGGCCAGACGCAAGTTCGGAAACGCGTCGTCTGCCACCAGCGACTTGTATACGTCGAGGACGATCCTCTCTTCGTCATTGCCCGTCCCGCCGGCGACCCAGAGCCGCGCGTTGGCGAGGTTCAATTGCTGGGCCAGAGCCTCCGCGCCGTCGACGCGGTCGGCGACCTGCGCCGTATCGTACTTGAGCGAACTGGTGACGATCACCCGCTCGGCCGGGCAGCCCAGCTCGCAGAACCGTTCGGCATACTGCGGCGTCTGGGCCAGAACGCGCTCCAGCTTGCCGAAGAAGGTCCGGGTGACCCAACGGATCCTGCGGTATCGCGAGAAGCTCCGATCGCTGATCCGCCCGTTGAGGACGACGACGGGAATCTGCCGCTCGTGGGCGGTGAAGACGAAATTGGGCCAGACTTCCAACTCCATCAGCAGGCACAGAGTGGGCCGGAGCCGGTCGAAGACCCGCCGCATGATCCAGGACAGGTCGAAGGGAAAGTAACAGACCATCCACTTGCGGCCGAAGAGCTTCTGCGCCTGGGCGTGGCCCGTGTCGGTCGTCGTGCTGACCACGATCTCGAAATCAGCGAACTGCTTCTCGATCTCGGCCACGAGCGTCTTGGCAGCATTCACCTCGCCGACGCTGACGGCGTGCAACCAAATGCACCTCTTCTGCGGGCTCCGGCGCTCGATCTTGCCGAACCGCTGTGCCCAGCCGGTGCGATAGCGGTCGTGCCGGATCGCACGATAGAGTATGATCGGGCTGACGGCAATCGCCGCCAGCAGATACACCACATCCAAGAGGAATCTCATGAAAGCCCTTCGGTACTCCACGATATGAACGGTTTTGCCGCCATGATACGCGCGGGCTATCGCAGTGTCAAACGCACGGAGCAAGGCGGTCGCACGGCCGCTGTGCTGCAGGGTCATGTAAAGGGACTCGGCCGCGCCGCAGCCGTGCCGCGCCTTTGCTCGTCGGACGACTTCCTGGGGCACCCGACGGTTCGACCGTAGATCAGAGCAGACCGGCCTTGGCGAACATCTGCCGGACGAGTTCGACCGACTTCTGGAGGCACTCCCGGCCGTGCGCGGCGGTGGCGTCCCGCGGGTCGTCGCCGGCCACGCCTTGCGGCCACGTGGAACGTGATTGCGGCAGTTGAGAGAGATCCACCAGTCCCAGCCTGTAATGCATCATCAGCGAGGTCTCGTTGCGGGCGGCGTGATCCATCTGACTTCTCCACTGGCGGCCGATGTCCCGCGTGACCCCGAAGAGCCTGAGGCCAAAGCGGGCCTCCCGCTCCGCGATGTTGTCCACCCACGATGAGCGGGAGGGCCCATGGCCATCGGCAAACACGGCGCGAAAGCCCGCCCGTTTGAGCTGGGCGAGGATCATGTCCACCATGAGCAGGTGAAATCCCACCGGAACCCAGTAGCAACTCCCGTCAAGCGGTCGCGGCGGCGTCGTGGATTCCGCATAGTCCATGCCCACGAGCGTCCTGCTGTCGTCGGTCGGTTTGCACCGGTCCGGCCCAAGGTGGATGGGCGGCATCACGATCCCGCCCAGTTGCCGGGCGCATTCCAGCATGAGTCCCTCGCTCTGAATGGCATCGGAGCCCAAGGGCAGGTGCTCGCCGTGCCATTCGAGAGTGCCCAGCGGCAGATATGCGATCGGCCTCTCGGCCAGCCTCTTGCGAAACTCATGGGGCAGAAGCTCATCGAACCGGACCTTGGCCGTTGCGTTCGCTTTGTCATCGGCTGCCAGCGCGACGGAGGGGACATTGGATGCGAGTCCAGCCGAAGCCCCGATCAGACCCGC
>ENA-OSEO01003277-OSEO01003277.1-sediment-metagenome-genome-assembly--contig:-NODE-3277-length-19638-cov-3.898420_pt1 | contig 19638 bp, 31 predicted proteins | sample MGYA00237883_ERZ534232 | MGnify/ENA metagenome assembly ERZ534232
TGGAGGCCACTCCCACCGAGACGCCGACCCCAATCATCGTGACGGTCATCATGACCGCAGAACCAGGCTCGGATCAAGAGCCGATCATCATTACCGTCGTTGCGACCAGACCGCCCGACAACAGCAGACCTCTCACAGCCACGCTGGAACCGACACCGACCCAGTGGTGGCCGCCGGCGACCCCAACAGCGGAATCCGCTCCGCCTGTGTCCGGCGTCGACGGAACAAACACACCGTCCGCCGATGCGACAGAGAGCTTTCCTTCTCTGACGAGCGTGGCTGATCCCGCGGACAGCTCACCGGATCAGAACGGGACATCGACCACTTCTGCGTTGCCCAGCGTTCAGCCACTCTTCACGCCACCAGCGGAGGGGCTGGCAACTCCACCTTTCTGAGGGCCCACGACAGAGAACAGCATGCTCCCTTGCCAGACGGCTCTTGACAAAGTACAAGCGTTATGTTATGGTTCTCAGAGCAATCGGGACCCAGGAGGATCGATCGAGAATGAGCATGGTAATCCCTTTGTTCAAAACGCTCAGACCCAAGCAGTGGTTCAAGAATGTATTCGTCTTCGCCGCTTTGGCCTTCGATGTCAAGCTGTTTGACGTCGAACCGTTGTTCCGTACCATCGCCGGCGCGCTGCTGTTCTGTCTGCTGTCCAGCACCGTCTATATCGTCAACGATTTGGTCGATATCGAAAAGGACCGGCAGCACCCAACCAAAAAGAACCGCCCGCTCGCATCCGGCCAATTGTCTCCTCGCACCGCAGGGATCGCAGCGCTGCTGATCGCGGTGCTTGGTTTGCCCCTTTCATTCTGGCTCGAACCTTCCTTCGGCGCAATTGCGTTGGGTTACGTACTGATGATGATCGCATATTCCTTCTGGCTGAAGAACATCGTCATCATCGATGTCATGACTATCGCCGCCGGGTTCGTGTTGCGCGTAATCGCCGGCGTCGTCCTCGTCCACGTGGAACGGTTCTCTCCGTGGCTCTACGTCTGCACTACGCTACTCGCATTGTTCCTTGCGGTGGGAAAGCGTCGTAACGAGCTTTTCCTGCTGAAAGACAATGCCAACAACCACCGCGCCATCCTGGACGAGTACACAATGAGTTTCATCGATGAGATGATCGCGATACTCTCTGCAGCCACGTTAATCGCTTACTCGCTTTACACTTTCTCTGCAGAAAATCTGCCGAAAGACCACACCATGATGTTGACGCTGCCCTTCGTGTTGTATGGACTTTTCCGCTACCTCTATCTCATTCATGTCAAAAACGCAGGTGGCGCTCCGGAGGAAATTGTCCTGTGTGACAAGCCGCTGCTGGCCGCTTTGGGATTGTGGGGACTCGCCGTCGTCCTGGTTCTATACGTAGCGCAATAGGCGGCGTGAGGCTCACGCCCAAGACCGTCTTACGCACTCGAAGTGAAAAGAGGTGCAGCGGTATTCGCTGCACCTCTTTCTGTCTCATTGTGTCAGTGTCCAGTGCTCGGACGTGAGACACAAACACAGGTATCCAAGCCCAACAAGAGCTTGGATACCTTCAATGCCTGTTACAAAGACAGAGATACGCTGAACAAAGGATGTCGTTCCCGATTTGATGCGCTACCGCTTGGTGTACTGTGGCGCCTTCCGGGCTCTCTTGAGACCGGGTTTCTTACGTTCTTTGGCTCGCGGGTCACGAGTCAAGAAACCAGCCTTACGCAGGGCTGCGCGCAGTTCCGGATCGGCTTCGACCAACGCACGCGCGATACCATGACGCACCGCCCCTGACTGACCACTGACACCACCGCCGGTCACCTGGATAGTGACATCGAACTTGCTTTCCATCGCTGTCGCCTGCATCGGCTCTATGGCTGACACGGCATCTCGCGCTCGGCAGAAATACTCTTCCAGACCATGTCCGTTGACCGTAATGTTCCCACTGCCTCCAGGATAAAGCCGAACTCGAGCAGTAGCAGCCTTACGCCTTCCCGTACCTTGATAATAAGTTGCCATCTAAGCGGCTCCTCCCTAATTACAGTTCAAGTGGTTTTGGGCACTGCGCCTGGTGCGGATGCTCAGGGGCAGCGTAAATTTTCAGTTTTTTGATCATCGCCCGGCCCAATTTGTTCTTTGGCAACATGCCTTTGACCGCCGCCTCCAGAACACGAGTTGGGTGCTGCTGAAGCTGATCCTCCAACGGGATCGACTTCAGGCCACCGGGATACAGCGAGTGCCGATAGTAGATCTTCTGCGTCAGCTTGTTGCCCGTGACGTGAATCTTATCGGCATTGATGACGATCACATGATCACCCGTGTCACAATTTGGGGTATAGATGGGTTTGTGTTTCCCCTTCAAAACCTGGGCGATCTTGGATGCCAGGCGACCCAGGGTCTGCCCTTCGGCATCTACTACATACCATTCACGAACGATTTCTTTTGGTTTCACCACGTATGTCTTCACTTTATTCCCGACTCCTTAACTTCAAGTACGCCATCTCTGACTAACCGAGCGTCACTTCTCAGACGATTCCTTGCCAGGGTGCCCGATAACAGATCTTCTCTAAGTACAACCCGTGCGGCGGCGCAGTCGGCCCCGCCAGACTTCTATCCTGTCCGCGAAGAATCTGCGCCATTTCTGTGGGAGACATCTTACCCAGCCCCACCTGAATGAGCGTACCCACCAGACTCCTCACCATGTGGCGAAGAAAGCCATTTGCCTCGATGTCGAAGAACACCCAATCTCCTTGACAACACCAGTACGCACCGTAAACCTCTCTGATCGTGTGACCCCCGGAAGGTGACTGACCAAAAGAGGAGAAATCGTGGACACCCACCAGACACGCACTGCCCAGATTCATCGCCTGCACAGCCAATCGCCGCTCGACCTGATAGGCGAGATGTGTTATAAATGGAGAGCGCACCTTCCTGTTGTAGATCACGTACCGGTAAACACGACTGATTGCGCTGTAGCGAGCATCGAAATCGGCCGACACCGGGAATATCCTCAGCGCAGAAACATCGTTCGGCAGCAGTGCATTCATCGCCCGCAAGAGCTCCGCCCAGGAGTGCTTCCACTTCGTTTGGAAATGAACAACCTGCCCACGTGCATGGACGCCACTGTCGGTACGTCCTGCCCCGTGGACGACACAGACTTCTTGAGTAATTCTGTAAAGAACCGACTCTAACTCAGCCTGAATGGTTGGTTCTGAGAGCTGGCGCTGAAATCCGCAATAGCCAGCCCCGTTGTATTCGATAACAACCGCAACCTTACGGATACCACCATCCCGCTCGCAGGGTCCACCGACCACTTCTTCGGGAATTTGGTACCCTCTCATGTCCGACTAGTCCACTAACTCCAACACGACCATTTCAGCACCATCACCCAGCCGGCGGCCCAGACGAAGGATGCGGGTGTAACCACCGACGCGATCCTCATAGCGGGTTGCCAACTCAGTGAACAACTTGTTTACGACTTCCGACTCGTTGACCCTTGACGCGGCCAAACGTCGGGCATGAACATCGCCCCGCTTAGCCAGAGTAACCAACTTTTCGGCGTCATCGCGGACTGCTTTGGCCTTGGCCTCAGTCGTTTTGATTCGATCATACTTGAAAAGTTGTGTAACCAGATTCCTGCGCAGTGCCCGGCGCTGATCCTTGGAGCGGCTCAGCTTCCGCCCAGCAACATGATGTCTCATGGGTCCCCCTCACGTTAAGACTCTCACTCGTCGACCGCTTCTTCTTCCAAATCCAGGTCTTCGAGTTCTTCGCTCATTTCCATATCGTCATCCACAAGTTCCTCTTCATCGTCAACGTCCTCATCGGAGGCTGAAGCGTGAGGAATTACTCCCATAGACGACATAAATCCTTTTTCAACCAGACTCTCACGGAGTTCATCCAGCGACTTTCGGCCGAAATTGCGTACCGCCAGGATCTCTTCCTCGCCTTTCTCAAGGCGTTCGAGCACTTCGCCGACCTTGGTGACCCCCGCTCTTTTCAGACAATTGTAAGCGCGAACGGACAGACCCAGATCCTCAATAGGCACATCGTACATACGACTCGATACGCCCCTGACTTCCACTTCAGTCGCTGCGGGCTCTAGCGCCACCTCGCCAACACCCGAGACGAGGCTGAAGAGCCGCAGCAATATCTGTGCACTCTGGCGCAAACACTCCTGCGGGGTAACGGTTCCATCTGTCCAGACCTCGACCACCAATCGATCGAAGTCAGTCATCTGCCCCACACGGGTTCGCTCTACCACGTAGTTCGCTTTTCGGACCGGGCTGAATATCGCATCGATAGGAATATCGCCGATCGGCAATTTGCTGCGTTCCTCCGCCGGCGAATACCCGGTTCCGCGTTCCACTACACATTCGATCTCCAGGTCTGCATCAGGAGAATCAGCGGAAAGCAGATGCAGTTCCGGATTGATGATCTCGACATCGGCTGGGCACTCCAGATCGCCGGCCGTGACATCGCCCTCGCCACTGATATGAAGCCGCATGCGCAGTGGCTCATCCGAGTGCACAATCAAGCGAAGCTTTTTGAGATTGAGGATGAACATCATCATGTCTTCACGCACATTCGGAATGTCCGAGAATTCATGATGAACCCCACTCACACGTACCGATGTTACAGCTGCACCGGGCAGAGACGAGAGCAAAGTTCGACGCAAAGCATTGCCCAGTGTAATTCCAAAACCGCCTTCCAAAGGGCCAATGACAAACTTCCCATACTCCTGAGAAGCAGCATCTATATCTATCTTTGGTAGTATTCTGTTCATAACCTTAACCCCTCTCGTGTTGGGCAGAGCGATATCCCAACAATGACACTCATTTTCAAATCGCTCCACCCTCGACAGACCCTTCTAGCGGCTGTAGTACTCCACTATCAATTGCTCTTCGAGAGATACGTCGATTTCCGCACGTGAGGGAACACTCAGGACAGTTCCCATCATCTTGTCCGGGTCGATCGATAGCCAACCCGGCACCATTCGATCACTCAGGTTCTCTGCAAGACCCTGGAACAATTGAGATTGTTTGCTCTGATCCGCAATCGTAATGATGTCTCCAGGATGGACCAGGAGAGATGGAATATCGGCCCTCTTACCATTGACTTCGATATGTCCATGGCGCACAATCTGTCTTGCCTGAGGGCGAGATTCTGCCAGCCCCAACCGATAAACCACATTGTCCAGACGAGACTCCAGGGTTACCAGCAGATTGGTCCCTGTCAACCCGCGACGGCGTTCCGCGTCCTGAAAATAACGGCGGAACTGCTTCTCGAACACACCGTAAATACGGCGTGCCTTCTGCTTTTCGCGCAATTGCATCGCGTAATCGGAGGCTTTGCGACGAAACTGACGCTGCGGCCCATGCATGCCCGGCGGATACGAGTGCTTCTCGACCGCACACTTGGAAGAGAAACACCGCTCACCCTTCAAAAACAGCTTCTCACCCTCTCTCCGACACAACTTACAAACAGATTCGATATATCTTGCCATTTTGCCTCCACAAATAGCGAGCCAAACCGCTACTCATTTATCAGATGTTAAATACCCGCTCTAGACCCGACGTTTCTTGGGAGGGCGACACCCGTTGTGAGGTATAGGCGTCTCATCAGTGATCGACTTCACCTTTAGGCCAGCCGCCTGAATAGAGCGAATCGCCGCCTCGCGTCCAGGGCCAGGCCCTTTGATAAAAACATCGACCTCACGCATGCCATTTTCCATAGCTTCCTTCACGGCGTTCTGTGCGGCCAACTGCGCCGCATAGGGTGTGCTCTTCCGCGACCCCTTGTAGCCAGCCGTGCCGGCGCTTGCCCACACCACCACATTCCCATTTGGATCGGTGAGTGTGATGATTGTGTTATTAAAAGTGGACTGAATGTGAGCCTGCCCAAATGGTATATTCTTTCGTTCTCGACGCCCAGCGCGTTTGCTTGTCGAACGTTTTGCCATTTTTCCTCCTCAAACCTACTAAACTGCCAGCGCCTGCGCAACCGACCGTCAGTGTACAACTGCGGTACTACGCCGCTTCTGCACAGTTTATCCTGCTTATTTCTACTTCTTGGCCTTTGACCGACGCTTACCGGCGACAGTTCTACGCTGTCCACGTTTCTGGCGGGCATTTGTCCGCGTTCTCTGCCCATGAACCGGCAGGTTTCGCCGGTGCCGGATACCACGATAACAACCGATCTCCTGGAGGCGCCCGATGTTCATCGCCACTTCTCGACGAAGGTCACCTTCGACACGGTAGTTCTTGTCGATGATCTCACGCAGACGCCCCACTTCGGCTTCCGCCAAGTCCTTCACCTTGGTGTTTGCCTCGATGTTGGCTTGCGACAAGATCCTTTGGCTGGTTCTTCTTCCGATGCCGTAGATATACGTCAGAGCTATCTCGACATTCTTATCCCGGGGCAAGTCGACCCCAGCAATTCTAGCCATTCACACTTCCTCCCACAATCGCTCTCAGGGCAGAGAGCAAAAAGACAATTTTATCCACGCTACCGATCTTATCCCTGTCGTTGCTTGTGTTTGGGGTTCTTACAGATAACCCGCACAACACCCTTGCGCTTCACAATTTTGCACTTCTCGCAACGCACCTTCACTGACGGTTTGACCTTCATCTTCAGACCTCTTTCCCTATCAAACAATTTCTTTACCAGGAGCTCGTCCGGACACTCATAATTGAGTCAGGATTTGCGCTTCACCATCGAGCACAGCGATGGTATGCTCGAAATGAGCGGAAAGCTTCCCATCCATCGTCACAACTGTCCATCCATCTTCCAGGACCTTGGTTCGCCAATCTCCCAAATTGACCATCGGCTCCAATGCGATGGTCATGCCGCTCCGCAGCAGGAGCCCCTCTCCCGGCTCTCCGAAGTTAAACACCTGCGGGTCTTCATGCATCTTGCGCCCGATACCATGTCCGGTATACTCACGCACGACACTCATGCCGCTGTTTTCGACATAGTTCTGAATCGCCCAGGAAATATCTCCCAGATGATTCCCCGCCTGAGCCCGCTCAATCCCAATTTCCAAAGCCTGCTGTGTTACCTGCAACAGACGCTGTGCCTCGGGCGTGATTTCACCGACACCCAACGTGATCGCTGCATCTCCCTGGAATCCACGATAGATCGTCCCGACATCGATACTGATGATGTCCCCTTCGTTCAGCACACGATCTCCCGGGATCCCGTGGACGATCTCCTCGTTCACAGAAGCACATATCGATGCAGGATACCCGCGATAGCCTTTGAACGAGGGTATCGCTTTGGCCTTGACGATCACATCGTACGCCAGTGCATCCAGCTCCGCAGTCGTGACGCCAGGCTCGACACTCACGCGCATCAGCTCCAGCACTTCCGCCACGATCCGCCCGGCCTCGCGCATCTTCTTGATTTCCTGAGGAGACTTGAGAATGACCACGGAACCTTACCCTGCTACCTGAATCGTCTCCAGAAGAGCCGCACGCACCTGTTCGATATCCTGCTGCCCATCTATTTCGCGCAGCAACCCTTTATCTTTGTAAAACTTCACCAAAGGCATTGTCTGCTCAAAGTATACTGCCAATCTATTCCGCACCGTATCGGGCTGGTCGTCCGCACGCTGGTAGAGCTCGCCACCACAAACGTCGCAGACCTGTGCCTGACGCGGCGGATTGAACTGCGTGTGATACACGGCCTGACAATTGCGACAAATCCACCGCCCCGTCAAACGCTCGACCAGGACATCTTCTGGCACCTGGATGAACACCACGACGTCGATTTTCTTGCCATCTTTCTGCAACACATCGTCAAGCGATTTGGCCTGTTCGGCCGTTCGCGGGAATCCATCCAGAATGGCCCCTTTACGGTCACAATCGGGCTGCATCAACCGGTCGCGTACCATCGCGATCGTCACATCATCCGGCACCAACTCGCCCTTCTCCATGTAGCTCTTCGCCTGTAGCCCCAGAGAGGTCTCGCGCTTGAGATTATCACGGAAAAGATCGCCAGATGAAACATGCGGCACATCCAACTGCTCGGAAAGCACGGTGGCCTGCGTCCCCTTGCCTGCCCCGGGAGCGCCTATCAAGATAATGTGTTTCGCTGTTTCATTTCTAGCCAATGGAACAACCGCCTCCCTTATCGTTTACAACTATGACCGACGTTGACCCGGATGAACCCGATCCTGTTCCCTACTTAATGAACCCTTCATAGTGGCGCATCAGGAGCTGCGCTTCCAATTGCTTCATCGTATCGAGCACCACACCGACGACGATCAACAAACCGGTGCTGGTAATCAACAGCGTCTGCGTCTCAGTGAGGTCCCTCAGAACCCACGGCAAGATTGCCACCGCACCCAAGAACACCGCTCCGACCAGGGTAATCCGCTGCAAGACGCCGTTCAGGTAATCGGACGTACGTTTACCTGGGCGAATGCCGGGTATGAATCCGCCCTGTTTCTGCAAGTTCTCGGCCAGGTTCTGCTGGCGGAATATCACGTCGGTATAGAAATAGGTGAACCCAACCACCATAAAGAAGTACAGGATCCAGTAGATATTACTGCCTGGGCTGAAGATCTGGTTGATCGTTGTCGCCAACTGACCGATAAACGCCGACTTCGAATACACGAAGTAACTGGCGATTACCCCAGGGAAGATCAGGATCGACTGCGCAAAAATCAACGGGATCATCCCGGCGGAATTGACACGCAACGGGACGTATGTGCTCTGCCCACCAGCGATCCGCAGACGGTTGCCGCGCATTGCCAGTACACGTTTGCCATACTGCACGGGAATGCGCCGCTGCCCTTCCTGGATGAACACAATCACCAGGACGGTGATCGCCGTGACGACGAGGAAGACCAACAACGACCAGATGCCGCTCTCACCCACGATCAGCTGTCCGACGCGTTGTGGAACTTGGGCCACGATCCCGCCGAAGATAATGATCGAGACACCATTTCCAATCCCTTGTTCCGTAATCAATTCACCCAGCCAGACAGCAACTACCGTACCTGCAGTCAGGGTGATGAGCGTACTCAAGGTCGGCAAGACGCTCGCTGACGAGCCAAACCCGAAATCCCTCAGCACCGGCAGTTCCCCACGCGAGAGCAAGGTGGCCTGTCCATAGGCCTGCAGAAGGGCAAGTGGCACCGTCAACCAATGCGTGTACTGGTTGATTTTGTTCCGCCCAGCCTCTCCCTCTTTGGCGATCTCCTCCAACTGCGGAATGATCGGTACAAGCAATTGCATGATGATGGATGCCGTAATATAAGGGTAGACACCCATGGCCATCACGGAGAAGCTGGACATCGCTCCCCCGGAGAACATGTCGAGCATGCCCAGCAGCTGGTTGGTCTCGAAGACTTGCCGCAACGCCTCAATATCCACATTGGGTACGGGAATGTGTGACGCCAACCGGTAAATCACCAAAATCCCAAGGGTGAACAAGATTCTGCGTCTCAGGTCTGGTAGCTTAAAGGCGTTCCGAACGGCTTGTAGCATCTTATACTCTCCTCCACAGAAATAGAGTATGGCAGTCCAACACTTACAGCGCCAACTCTTCGACACTCCCGCCGGCTTTCGTGATCTTCTCACGCGCCGCAGCGGAAAAACGGTGGGCCTTTACTAGCAGAGGCTTGTCCACATCGCCGTTACCCAAAATCACCACCAAAGCTTCAGGAGAACGAATAATACCTGCTTCCGCCAACAGCTCCGGAGTAATGGGTGTGTTTGCTTCAAATTCCAACAACCGTTCCACGTTAACAGGGGCATAGTACACCTTGAAGGGATTCTTGAACCCGCGTTTGTGCGGCAAGCGCCTTACGAGAGGCAACTGCCCACCTTCAAAGTATGGACGAACGCCCCCACCTGCTCTGGCGTTCTGGCCTTTGGTACCACGGCCAGCGGTCTTGCCCTGTCCGGCCGCAGGGCCACGGCCAACTCTTTTTCGAGACTTTTTTGCCCCCTTCGCAGGGCGAAGTTCATGCAGTTTCATTCGATCTTATCTCCAAAGAAAGTCCGGTAGTTGTGCAGTCAATCCTCAAACGAGATCAACCGCCAGTTTCCAGACGAATCAGGTGGCTCACTTTGGCAACCATTCCTCTGATAGCCGGTGTACTGTCATGTTCAACGACATCGCCCAGTTTATGAAAGCCAAGCGCTTTCATCGTTGCCTTCTGCCGTTTGGAATACCCGATGCTGCTCTTTACCCAAGTGAGCCGTAACCGTTCCGTTTTTTCCAATTCACTCTTCGACATTTCCGCGCCTCCAATGGGGGATCAACTTGGACACAGGCACTCCCCGTCTTTGCGCTTCACCTTCTGCCGCCTTCAGGCTTTTCAACCCCTCGAACGTGGCCTGGGCAACGTTCAAGATGTTGGCACTGCCCAATGACTTGGTCAGAATGTCACGGACACCAGCGGCTTCCACCACTGCACGCACGCCACCACCAGCGATTACACCAGTACCAGGAGATGCTGGTTTGAGCAAAACCTTTGCGCCACCAAAACTGACCAAAATCGGATGTGGAATCGTAGTGCCATCCAAAATGACTCGCTGCATATTGCGTCGGGCGCGTTCGCCACCCTTGCGGATCGCTTCGGGGACATCCCCGGCCTTCCCGACACCAACACCCACATTACCCTGCTTATCGCCGACGACGACGACAGCTCTAAAACCAAAGCGACGACCACCCTTGACCACTTTCGCGGTCCTGGCGATGCTCACCACTTTTTCCTCGAACTCTTCAACTTCTTCAAAATCCCTTCTCGGCATCGATCCTCCCTTAATAGACCAATTGCACTGATACGACACTCAGGTCTGCTAATTCAGACTAGAACTCCAGTCCATCCTTGCGCGCAGCATCAGCCAGGGCCTTAACGCGTCCGTGATAAAGATAGCCACCGCGGTCAAAGACGACTTTCCTGACTCCCTTTTCCAGGGCCCGCTTCGCGACCAGACTCCCAACCAGTTTCGCCTGATCGGTCTTATTCAAACCCTCAAGCTGATCGCGGAGCTCGGCATCCAGTGTGGAGGCAGCGACAATCGTGCAACCCCGACTATCATCGATTACCTGAGCATAGATCTGCTTCAAGCTCCTGAACACATTGAGGCGAGGACGGTCACTGGTGCCTATCACATGTTCCCGAACACGCTCATGCCGCCGTCGACGCGCTACATTTCGATTAATCTCACTCACCTCTTAACTCCCTTTGATCAACGGACCTGGATACTCGCTCCAACAACTGGTGGAGCGAATCAAGCCCACCGAAAATCACTAGACCTTGCCAGCTTTTCCAGCCTTGCGACGAACACGTTCGCCCTGATACCTGATCCCTTTGCCCTTGTAGGGTTCAGGTTTGCGAATGGCCCGGATCTTGGCTGCGATTTCTCCGACCAGCTCTTTGTTGATCCCTTCGACGGTAAAAACACGATCGCCCTTTTCGACGGAAAATTTGATCCCGGGTGGGGGAACGACTTCGACAGGATGGGAATAGCCCACCTGCAACACCAACGCCTCACCCTGCAGGCTGGCGCGATACCCTACGCCTTCCACTTCCATCACTTTCTTGAACCCTTCGCTTACACCGTGGACCATATTTGCCAACAAAGCACGCGTCAGGCCATGATAGGCACGATGCTGGCGTTCATCGCTGGAACGGGCAACTACCAATTGCCCATCATCAAGCGTGACCGCAATTTCGGGGCGCACTTCATAGGACAATTCGCCCTTTGGGCCCTGCACAGACACATGCTGTCCGTCGATCTTGACATTTACACCTTGCGGCAGGGTAATTGGCATTCGACCAACACGCGACACGACACACCTCCATCCCAACAGATTACTGAACCCCTGGTCGGATTACCAGACGTAACACAATACCTCGCCGCCGACACCCAGCCTGCGCGCCTGAGAATCTGTGACAACTCCCTTTGAAGTCGACAGAATCGCAACACCCAGGCCGCTGAAAACCCAGGGGACATCCTCACGTCTGCTGTAGATCCGGCAACCGGGCTTACTCACACGCTTGAGTCCGGTGAGCACAGGTCGTCTATCATCATCGTACTTCAGCCAGATCCGAATCAGCGGGCGTGGTGATTCTTTCGCCACCTCGTATTTTTCGATGAAACCTTCTTCTTTCAGTATATTCACAATAGCCAATTTCAGCTTCGAATGAGGAACCACCACCTGATTGTGGTGTGCCATAGTGGCATTCCTGATTCGAGTTAACAGATCAGCTATAGGGTCAGACATACTCATAGCCTGCTTCTCCTATTCCCTGGGATACAACCTGGCCACCTTACAGCCAAGCCCCGCAACTTTCGCAGTACAATATCGGGATAGATTCTCACACATCCTGCGTTCTGAGACTGCTACCAACTCGACTTTGTCACGCCTGGAATGAGGCCCTGCAAAGCGCGCTCGCGGAAGCAAATACGACACAACTGAAACCGCCTCATGTAACCGCGCGGTCGACCACACACTGAACACCGATTTCGTATTCGGGTTTTGTATTTGCGGCGTGTTTCGCGTGTTACAATACTCTTTTTCGCCACGTTTCCTCCCTAACATTAAGCCAAGATGCTAAACAATCTTACCCACACTCGTGAAGTCGCCATTTCGAACCATGCCTATCGCTTGCGGAAAGGCATCCCGAACAACGTCAACAATCGTCTGGATTCCTCATCGGTCTTCGCAGTGGTCACGATCGTCAAGCTCATTCCGCGAACCCGATCGATTTTATCGTATTCGATCTCGGGCCAAATGAGCTGCTCGCGCAAACCCAACCCGTAGTTGCCACGGCCATCGAAACTATCTGGCGAAATGCCACGGAAATCGCGCTGCCTGGGCAACGACACGTTGCACAGCCGATCCAAGAAGTTGTACATCCGGTCGCCACGCAAGGTCACTTTGACGCCGATAGCATTGCCTTCTCTGACTTTGAACCCGGCGATTGACTTGCGCGCCCGGGTGATAACCGGATGCTGTCCTGTGATCGCTTCGAGATCACCGACCGCGTAGTCGAGTGCCTTCGCGTTCTCCAGTGCTTCGCCCATGCCGATGTTGACCACGATTTTCTCCAGACGTGGCACTTGCATGACGTTGCTATAGTTGAATTCTTGCATCATGGCGGGCACGATCTCTTTGGTATATAGCTCTTTGTATCTCGACATCCCTCAGACTCCTTCAACACCCACAAATCCCGGCGTTTGCGGGGAATTGGTGTGAGCATTGTTCAAACTTAGTCAATGACCTCGCCGCAACTCTTGCAGATTCGCGCATGGCTTCCGTCCTCGAACGCTTTCGACCCTACGCGTACCGGCTTGTGGCATTTGCTACAAACCAATGCGACGTTGGATATGTTGATCGGCGCTTCACGCTCGATGATACCCACCTGCGTCCTGGTCTGTCCTGTCGGTCGCTGATGCTTCTTGACCATATTTACACCCGACACCACCACTTGCTTCTTCTTTGGGTACACGCGGTGAACTGTACCTTTGGCGTCTTTGTCATCGCCGCTTATCACTTGTACAGTGTCGCCTTTTCTGATCTTCACCGCAACCTCCTCACTCACCCCTGCAGGGGGATAATCTCAACGCCAGATCGAACTCCTAGAGCACTTCCGGTGCCAAGGATACGATCCTCATAAAACCTTTATCGCGCAGCTCGCGCGCCACAGGGCCAAAGATGCGCGTGCCGCGAGGACTCCTGTTGTCATCCACAATGACTGCCGCGTTCTCATCGAAGCGGATGTAGGAGCCATCCGGACGACCATACTCCTTCTTTGTCCGGACAATCACCGCGCGTACGACATCGCCCTTTTTGACCGAGCCGGTCGGTGCAGCCTGCTTCACCGTGGCAATGATGAGATCTCCTACTGCAGCATACCGCCGACCGGTACCCCCCACGACGCGAATACACAGGATTTCTTTCGCACCTGTGTTATCGGCAACTTTGAGCCTACTCTCTTGCTGGATCATTTTCCTGTCACCCCTACCAAGCAATAGTCAACAAGCAGAACCACGCCTACGCCTCGGCTTGCGCCGCGATTACTGTCGGCTCACTTTCAGCTTGCAGCAGAATCTCTTCGACAACCCAACGTTTCTCTTTGCTAAGCGGGCGGGACTCGACAATCAAGACCTGATCACCCACGCGGCAGTCATTGTTAGCGTCGTGCGCCTTGTACTTCTTGACGTAGCGGACGACTTTGTGATAGAGACGATGACGTTTCGATGTCTCGACGCGGACGACGACCGTCTTATCCATTTTATCGCTAACCACGAACCCGCTGAGTTTCTTTCTTTGTTCTCTCATGAGGATGAGCCCTCCTCCACTATCTGTCGCTCACGAAGAATGGTCTTCATACGCGCAATATCCCGTTCCACCTCGGTCAGACGATTGCTGTTCTTCAACTGACCGGTCACCACTTGAAACCGCAGATTGAAGAGCTCCTGGTAAGCATCGTCTAACCGGCGTTTGATCTCCTCGGAAACCATTCCGCGAATCTCTCGTGCTTCCATCAGACCTAATCCTCCCCTATTACCATATCCCGTTTGGCAACGAACTGGGTTCGGACAGGCAGCTTGTGCGAAGCTAACCGCATCGCCTCACGGGCCACATCCTCCGGCACGCCCCCAATTTCGAACAAGACACGCCCCGGTTTAATGACGGCCACCCAGTGATCGACATTACCTTTTCCACTTCCCATACGGGTCTCGGCTGGTTTGGCCGTAACAGGCTTATCAGGAAAGACACGAATCCAGAGCTTCCCACCACGCCTCACAAAACGCACAATCGCGCGACGCGCCGCCTCAATCTGGCGACTGGTCATCCAACAAGGTTCCAGCGCCTGTAGGCCATACTCACCGAAAGAGATTTCGATACCGCGGGAAGCCTGACCCTTCATGCGCCCCCGGTGTGTTTTTCTGTATTTTACTCTCTTTGGCATCAACATAAGTCATTGTCTCCTCAGACAGACACCCCAGGAGTTCACAACCCCCACGGACCTGCCGTATTCCACCTGTGCTTCCCCGCAGGGAAAAGTTCGATCAGGCTAGGCTGTCACCACATCTGGCAGTTCTTCCTCGAGAGGAGATACCTCTTCAAGAAAGACATCGCCTTTATAAATCCAGACTTTGACGCCGATACGCCCAAAAGTCGTCAAGGCCTCAGCGTGGGCATAATCGATATCAGCCCGTAGCGTGTGGCGGGGAATCCGTCCTTCACGGAGCGTCTCACGACGAGCCATTTCTGACCCTGACAGACGACCACCGCACGCGATCATCATCCCTTTGGCCCCCAAACGCATCGCACGCGTAATCGCCTGCTTCATGGCCCGCTTGTGGGAAATGCGGCGCTCCAACTGCTGTGCGATGCTCTCTGCGACCAAGTAGGCATCCAGCTCCGGCTTTTCGATTTCGATCACATCGACACGAATTTTCTTGTTGGTCAGCTCTTCAAGCTCACGGCGCAACTGATTGACACTGGCACCTTTACGCCCAATAATGATACCCGGTTTTGCTGTGTGAATGGTGATCGATACCTGTTTTGGGAAACGCTCGATTTCCACTTTCGAAATCCCGGCCCCCGGCACGCCCTTGATGATTCGTTCACGAATCTGCCGATCTTCCTCGAGCAATTCAGCGTAGGACGACCCTTCTTCGTACCAGCGGGACTTCCACGTGTTGACAGTACCTATTCTGAATCCATAAGGATGTACTTTACGCCCCAAGTAACTCCTCCTTTACACCTGCTTCATCGGCTCAAACAGCCGGAAACTATCCTTGCTCACGTTCACTTAAGATCACGGTCAGATGAGTCGCCCTCTTCAGAATCGGCTTGAACCGGCCACGCGCACCAAACCGCCGCCACCGGCGGGTCGGGGCCTCATCAGCCATGATCCGAGTGATATACAGATCCTCCCGAGACAGGCCAAAGTTTTCTTCCGCATTAGCCACCGCCGAACGAATCACTTTCGCCACCGCCTTCGCCGCAGCTTTGGGAGTGAACTGCAACAGATTCAGAGCGTCCTCAACCGGCTTACCTCGAACCTGGCCTACGACCAGGCGCACCTTCTGAGGTGACATCTGAATGTATTTACCAACAGCTCTCACTTCAAAATCCATTATGTCCTACCCTCTTCCGGACCAACCGGGTAATCATGGGTTTCACTACACACCAACAGCGACGCCTACCGGCCTCCGGTTGCTTTCTCTTTTGCAACGTGCCCCCGGAAATATCGTGTTGGGGCGAATTCTCCCAGCCTGTGTCCTACCATATTCTCTGTGACGTAAATCGGCACGTGGCGACGTCCGTCGTGCACAGCGATCGTATGACCTACCATCTGAGGGAAAATCGTGGAGGCACGCGACCAAGTCCTGATGACGCGCTTTTCACCCTGCCGATTCATTGCCTCAATTCTTCTCAAAAGCTTCGGACTGACAAACGGTCCTTTTTTCAAAGATCTAGACACTCACACAACCTCCTTCGGGCACTGGCAAACTCACTCTTGCCGGCGTTCCGCACATTATTTCCGTTGCTGCCCTACCGTCGCTTCTTGCTGCGACGCCGCACGATCCACTTATCCGTAGCTTTGTTGCGCCGTGTTTTCTGACCCAGCGTAGGCTTGCCCCACGGAGTCTTGGGTGACGCCATCCCAATCGGGGAACGTCCCTCGCCTCCACCATGTGGGTGATCGCGTGGCGTCATTGCTGAACCACGAACCGTTGGCCGCCAACCCATCCAACGCTTGCGACCTGCCTTGCCTATCTTGACGTTGCCATGATCCGGATTGCCGACCTGGCCGATTGTCGCCATACAATGCTGGCTCACCATGCGCACTTCACCAGACGGCATCCTGACCTGCGCGTAGGCTCCTTCTTTGGCCAGAAGTTGCGCCGCGATACCTGCGGCACGCGCAACCTGCCCGCCTCTGCCCACCTGCAGCTCAATGTTGTGGATCATTGTCCCGGTGGGGATATTCGCCAGTGGGAGTGCATTCCCCACGCGGATCTCCGCATCAGGTCCCGACATGACCTTGTCGTCGACTTTGAGGCCCAACGGCGCAATGATGTACCGCTTCTCGCCATCGCCATACACCAGCAATGCAATGCGTGCTGAACGATTCGGATCATACTCCACTGCTGCAACTCGCGCCGGCACACCAACCTTGTCGCGCTTGAAATCGATGATACGGATCCGCCGCTTGTTTCCTCCGCCTCGATGCCGGACGGTAATCTTGCCTCTAAAGTTTCGCCCTGCTCTTTGCTTCTTCGGAATCACCAACGAACGCTCAGGTCGGCTGCGGGTGATCTCCTCGAAGGTCAGAGTAGTCATATCTCTACGCCCGGGCGAAGTGGGCTTATACACCTTAATGGCCATAATTACTCCCTCAATTTCAGTGAATCAGCGAGTCTAATGAACGCAGCTCCAATCTGTCTACTCTGCTACACACCTTCGAAGAACTGAATGCGATCCCCGGTAGCCAGGGTCACCACGGCTTTCTTCCACATGGGTTTGCTCACAACTGCGCGCCGCCCATAGCGTCTCTTCTTGGCAGGAACGGTGATCATGCGCACATCCACGACTTTCACATCGAAGGATGTCTCAACCGCCTCTTTCACCAAATGCTTGTTCGACCGCCTATCCACTTCGAATGTATATTGATTCAAGAGCTCCGACTGGGTCACACTTTTTTCTGTCGTGATAGGCCGTCTAAGAACCTCGTAAATGTGCATTGTGTTTCTCCTTCTCCCGCTGAGTTCCGGTTCACGCTGCTCTCCAACGGAGAGCCACCCCTAACCTGACTCTAGCCCAGGTAACTCTCAATGACTTCCAGGGCACCTTGCGGCATAACCACATAATCAAAGCCCAAGAGATCTTTAATGTTCAGATAATGCGCCCGCAAAGTCTTGACACCGCTCAAATTGTTAGCGGAACGTTCCACAGCGTCGTTTTTCTCCGGAAGAAGCACCAACGCCGTCGATGTGACCTCAAGGTTGGTGAGGATCTCTATCATGCGCTTTGTCTTCGGCACATCCAGTTCGAGCGCATCCAACACGACAATACGCGCTTCCGCTGCCTTGGAAGAGAGTGCGGACCGGAGCGCGAGCCGGCGCATCTTGCGCGGCATCGCCTGCGTGTACTTCCGCGGCTGGGGGCCAAACACCGTGCCACCACCACGCCAGTGCGGTGCACGAGTCGTTCCCTGTCGCGCACGACCGGTACCCTTCTGCCGCCACGGCTTCTTGCCTCCACCGCGGATCTGCCCACGGGTCTTTGTCGCCGCCGTTCCCAATCGGGCATTCGCCTCCTGGCGGAGCAAGGCCTGATGCATCACCGGCACATTGATGGGCACTTCAAATATTTCCGGCCTGAGCTCAATTTCTCCGACCATCTCACCATTTATGTTACGCAAAGAAACTTGCATATTGCTACATCTCCTTACGAGAATGAAGGATGCTTCCTTAGAAGCCAGTCACCGGCCTTCCGGATACTAGTCCTGCTTTCTGGCTTCGCGAATTACGAGCAATCCGTTTTTACTCCCAGGGACCCCGCCACGTACCGCAAGGAGATTCCTTTCAGGGTCCACCATTACAACTTCCAACCCCTGCGCTGTCACCTGCGCGTTACCCATGTGCCCAGCCATACGCAGGCCCTTGTAGACGCGACCAGGGGTCGTACCCGAACCAATAGACCCGGGTGAGCGCTGTCGGTCAGATTGACCGTGTGTCATGGGCCCGCCACTGAAGCCATGCCGCTTGATACCACCAGCAAATCCCCGGCCTTTGGAAACGCCGATCACATCCACCCGCTCACCGATCGCGAAAATGTCTACGGTGATTTTGTCACCTTCCGAGTACTCCTCTCCCTCTTTCAGACGAAACTCGTGCAGGTGCCGCAGCGCAGGCAAACCTTTTTTGTGAAGATGCCCCATCTCCGGCTTAGTCAACTTCCTGGGTGGAACTTCTTCAAAGCCCACTTGCATCGCTTTGTAGCCATCACGGGCTTCAGTCTTGCGCTGCGTGACGTAGCAAGGCCCGGCTTCGATCACGGTCACCGGAATGACTTCTCCTTGTTCGTCGAAAATTCGGGTCATGCCCACTTTCTTTCCCAGAATACCTCTCATAATACCCCCTGCCGGTTCCAACAGAGCCGCGTATCAATCACCGCCGACCGTGGCCCGGTTTCTCCTTTCGCAGCCCAGCTCATATTCTCCACCTGTATCGCGGAGATCGCTTGTGAACTCTGAACTAAAGCTTGATCTCTATGTCCACACCCGCCGGGAGGTTAAGCCGCATCAACGTGTCGATGGTCTTGGAGCCCGGGTCAATGACGTCAATCAAGCGCTTGTGCGTCCGGATCTCAAACTGCTCGCGAGAATCCTTGTCGATGAAACTCGACCGGTTGACCGTGAACTTCTCGATTTTTGTCGGTAACGGAACCGGGCCGACGACGCCAGCACCTGTCCGTTCTGCCGTTCCCACGATCTGGCGGACTGATTGGTCAAGCACTCGATGATCATAAGCCTTCAAGCGAATTCGGATACGCTGCTTTGCCATGTTCTCATTAAGGAAGGCGATAAGAACCTTATCGTCGTCCCGTCCTCCTCTCTTACTCGATGATCTCGGTGATGACACCCGCGCCAACTGTCCGGCCACCCTCGCG
>ENA-OSEO01003278-OSEO01003278.1-sediment-metagenome-genome-assembly--contig:-NODE-3278-length-19637-cov-6.555317_pt1 | contig 19637 bp, 19 predicted proteins | sample MGYA00237883_ERZ534232 | MGnify/ENA metagenome assembly ERZ534232
TTATTAATCCGGCAAATAAACATGTCATTTCGGTCGAAGCGATTTGGAGAACCGAAATCCAGGAACCTTTTGAAAAAACTGGATTCCCGCCTTCGCGGGAATGACGAGAAGGCCAATCGAGGTTGGTGTGTTAAGTTGCCAATCTAATAAAAAGCATTTAAATGGAATTTTCAAGTAACTATTTCGAAGACGAGAGTGAGAAATATTGGAGGGTCTTTTTATGCCAGACCATGCTCACATACTGCTATCAGTTCCTCTCAAATATGAAGTTCCCAAGGTAGTTGGTATCATCAAATGCAAGAACTTCATCCATATAATCCGGGAGTATTTTGGCCGGAAAAAGAATTTTACAGGACAACATTTTCTTAAGAATTTGTCGGGTTATTTGCGAAGGATTTACAGAATCCTGTAAGACTAAGACCGACGATGGGAGGTGACTTTTTCTTACATGAAAATCGGATAAAAACTGATTTTCAAGGCGAGGCTTATTAACTATTATATGTCCAGAAAAGTGAGGGTTATTCCTCTTGCTTGAAAACATTCATACATAAAGGAGAAGTAAAATGAAAAAATTTATGTTTATCGCACCAGTTACACTTTTGGCAGCATTTTTGATTCTGGGTACCGCTTACGCCCATTCCCCGGGAAGCGGTTTCGGTCAAACCCGGCAAGGCGGATGGTACTGTCCCTATTGTGGTTCCTACCAAGGTGCTTATGGTATGGGTCCCGGGATGATGGGATACGGTATGGGTCCCGGGATGATGGGATACGGTATGGGTCCCGGAATGATGGGATACGGCATGGGTCCCGGTATGATGGGACCTGGCTGGGGTTACAATCAGCAATACCGACAGCCGCAGGGGCCGATCACTGAAAAGGACGCAAAAGAGATCGTGGGAAACTATTTGAATTCCACGAGAAATCCGAACCTGAAGCTGGGTAAAATCAAAGATGAAGGATCTGATTTTGAAGCTGAAATCCTTACAAAAAGCAATGGTGCTTTGGTAGACAGAGTTCTTGTCGATAAGGATACGGGCTGGTTGCGTTCGGTTTATTAAACAACGATGATGTGCGACATATACGTGATCTATAAAGATCCGGCATGTCGCACATACTAAAAAACAACGCGAAAAGGATAAAAAAAATGGAAAATAGTAAAAATTTCGGATTTACTCAGGTTCTAAACATACCTTATGAAGACGCGCTGATAACCGTTCAAGAAGCTTTGAAAGAAGAAGGGTTCGGAGTTTTGACGACTATCGATGTTCAGTCGACCTTGAAAAAAAAGTTGGATGTGGATTTTAGAAAATATGTCATCCTGGGAGCATGCAACCCCCCCTATGCTTTCCAAGCACATCAAGCTGACCTTGATGTAGGGCTTCTTTTACCTTGCAATGTTATTATTTATGAAACAGACGATAATAAAGTTTTTGTTTCAGCAATGAATCCGGTTTCTGTTCTGGGAGTTATTCAAAATGAAAAACTCAGAATTATTGCTGAGGAGGTTTCCACAAAACTTCAGAAGGTCATGGAAAAAGTTGCCCAAAAGATATCTTAAATCCCCGAATTTTAAAGCCGACGCCGCCTTCTGAACATCCTTCAAAGGAGCAATAAATTTTCAAATCAAAAGGAGGAACGGATCATGGAAAAGAAAACGTTTACGATTGCGAACATTTCATGCGGGCATTGCGTGATGACCATAAAAAATGAACTCGGCGAAATGGATGGCATCCGAGCAGTCGATGGAAATATTAACACCAAAACGATTACCGTGGAGTGGGAAACGCCGGCTTCCTTGGATACTATCAAGGCCAAACTCAAAGAAATTAACTATCCGGCAGAATAAAAAGATCAGCATTGGTCGGGATGAGAATATTGATCATGGCCGTGCTGAAGGAGATGCCTAAGAAATGAAAAATAAAAAAGCAACGCAAACCAAATATCTGGTCATTGTCTATATGTTGATATTGGGCTTGCTCTTCACGGTTGTAGTTACCACGCCATTATTTATAACAGGCCACGTATCTTTGACGAAAAAATTCGTTCTTGAAGAAGATGCTCTTGAGGCGTTGTTGATCGCGACTTTGTTGGGCCTTGCTTATACTGTTCATCGAGTTTACCGGCGAGAGGTTGAAAACTTAAAGAAGAGTAATGACGGTTTGACAAAGAGCCACACGGAAGCCTTCAAATATATCGGAACAGTCAATGTTAAGCTCCAGAAGTTCTGGGCAATATTTTTCGGATTTCAGCGGTACCCTGAAACCAAAGCCGAATTTCGACGGATTCTATCATTGTCGGCGCGAAATGTGCGAGGAATCGTCAATGCCGACTGGATCCTTATCCGATTCATCAATCAAAACAACTTCAGAACGATAACTGAGCATTGGGAATTTTTTGCGGGAGAAACATGCCCAAACGCCCAAATCAGCAACCGCTCCCTTGTTGAAGGCAAAACCATCGCGGATTTCAGCATTGTCTGTTCTCGCAGAAACAACCTGGATATTGACGTCGTGTGCATCATCCCGGTTAAAGCACTCGAGAGGGAAGAAAAAATCCTAATCGAGGCGATTGCCGGTGAACTCGAAATGCTCTTTATCATCTTTACCTCACAATATCTTCAGGAATTTTATTCCAATTCGAACCTGCAAAGAAATAAAATCGAACGGGAGAAGTTGAAAAATGCATGAATCGGAGCGAAACCATCGGAAAATTTCCGTGATAATCTACAGGTAAATCCTTCGAATCACTAAATTGAATAGCTCTGGTTTGCTCTATTCTGCCTGTTCCTTCTGGTTGTTAAAGATTTGGTAAACCTGCATGAGTACCTCAGCTTGGTTTTCCAGATGATCCATAACAGCACGGATTTCTTCCTCTGCTTTTTTGTTGATAATATAATCGTTGTGCGCCTCTAATCGATCTCTCGCCGCTTGCCGATTTTGACTCATCATGATGATTGGAGCCGTATAAGCTGCTTGCATCGAGAGAACGAGGTTCATCAAGATAAACGGATACGGGTCCCAGTGACGAATCACGGCTGCGACATTCAAAATAACCCACACGGTCAAGAGGATGGACTGAACAATAATGAATGGCCACGAGCCAACAATATTGGCTACCCTATCCGAGGCGCGCTGTCCGAGGGTGAGCTGTTTCTCAAAGTCCTCATTAACATTTTTGATCGGCGGATGGCGATGTTCGAAAGGTTTAGGAAAATGTAGTTTTGTCATTCAATTCACCTCCTTCTCATAAAAAGATTAAATGTTTAAATCCCACCGAGCGAATGCTGCAGGACATGCCTATATCTGTAATTGGAGGCCAACTTCGATTACCCTCTCGGATGGAATGTCATAAAAAACGGCTGCGCTTATTTTTACGCGTTTCTTCTTGGTGTAGCAACGCTGTCAAAGCGATTACCCCACCTTCTCCATTATTGTCGGCGTTGAGGATGAACATTAGATACTTTATGGTGACAATAATGATCAAAGACCAGAGAATCAGTGACAGGACTCCCAAAATATTGTTCGGCGTTGAGGCAATACCGTATTTTCCGTGAAAGGCTTCACGAATTGCATACAATGGGCTGGTCCCAATATCCCCGAATACAACTCCCAGGGCAGCCAGCGAAAGTTTAACCAGATGCGGTCTGCGGATCGTTCCCCGGCTTTTTTGTATAGAGGCATGCGCCGATGAATCCGGTGCATTATCTGTTTGACGAAGCACAGACGCTGTTTCATCGGGTGGACTTTCTTTGATTGGTGCAATCCTTTTCATTTAAACCTTTCTCCTAAGTTGAGCCTGGATAATGGAACGGCACGATTTGTCTTCCCGTAATCGCTCTATAAGTCGCTTCAATAAAAAAGGCTGCCGCCAGCATGACACCCAGCAGCCAGAGCTTTGAAGGCATGCTTTCAGAGATCCGCCATACCAAGGCGACGAACGCTGTCATGCAAGCAATGGTACCGATGGCGGAGATCCAGATCTGGCTGTTGGTTTCGTGATGCAGGCGCACGTTGGCCACATTTACAGCCGCAAAGATAAGAAGGAAGCCGGCACTTCCCATCATGGAAATACTGGATAGTTCTAAAAAGTTAGCCGCCAGAAGCGTCAGGACTGAAGTAATTAGCAGGCCTTCCACCGGTCGATTCCAGATCTTATGCTCCAGTATTGTTGGCAGTTCTCCGTCTTTGGCAATGATGTAACTGATCCGGGCAGCACCATAGAGTGTAGCGTTGATCGCGGAGGCCGTCGACAGCAAAGCGGCGATGGCAATCAAAGTGTACCCGGTATTACCTAAAAATGGTTTCGCGGCCTCGGCCAGAGCGTAGTCTTTTGCGGCGACGATCTGACTGATGGACAAATTTCCTGAAGTGACTATAGAAACCATCACATAAAGAACAATTACAAATCCCACCGAAGAATAATATGCCTTCGGCAATGTTCGTTGAGGATTTTTGACATCTTTTGCAGTATTGGCGATCAGCTCGAATCCCTCATAGGCTAGGAAGATAATCATGCCTCCCGCGAAAAGGGACATGGGCTTCGCCCAGGTACTCGGGGCCAGATGGTTGAAATTAACGTGGGAAATGCCAAAGGCGATAAACACGAACAATATGGTCACTTTCATTCCTACGATCCACACCTCGGATTTCCCCACTGCCCTTGCGCCCAGGACATTGAGGAGGGTTAAGAAGATTACCACCGTACTTATTAGCACATGTTTCCATATTGCTTGGGTGGCGGCTGGGAAAAATACTTTTCCGTAACTTCCGAACGCATATGCATATAAAGACAGCATGATAATGTAACTCAACCAAAGCAGCACATTGAGTCCGCCGGTCACGATTCCGGAACCGAATGCCTGATTTAAAAATTCAACCGTTCCCCCCTGACTGGGGTAGGTGACGGACAATCGGACATAGGCATATGCGGTAACCATTGCAATCAATCCGGAAATAAAAAATGCAAGCGGTACACCCCCTTCGGCCATCTGAACCGCCAGGCCGAGAACTGCAAAAATTCCGCCGCCCACCATCCCGCCGATCCCGATGGAGACAACAGACCAATAACCGATCCCTTTCATTTCGTTTCCTTCTCCTGGACTCGCGGACCCAGGATGTCCAGGATATCCTTTCCGTTGATTTTTTCTTTTTCCAAAAGGATGTGCGCCATATTCTCGAGCTTATCCTGCTCTTTTAAAAAATCTTTACGGCATCATCGTAACATGCTCTGATGATCTCCTGTGTTTCTATATCAATTCGCTCATGGGAATGGATCAATTTATTTCGATTTTCCATGTTGTCCTCTCTTCAATCTGTGTTTCAGTTAACCATCACCCGGATATAACCGGTTTGTCCGGTTCGGTGATCCAGCACCAAAAATTGAACCCAATGGCGTGGCGTCAGCGATTCAATGAGATTAACGAAAGCTTGCACGTCGCTCACGGGTTGACCGTTGATAGCGAGGATAATATCGTCCACTTCAAATCCGGCCTTTCCCAGGATTCCGTCGGGCTGCAGGGATTTTATGGCAACCCCCTTCGATTCTTGCAATCCATATCCCTGAGCTTCTTTTTCAGTCACCGACCTCACAACCACACCCAGTCGTTTGTTCAAAGAGGCCGCCAGTTTTTTGACCGCATCCTGAAGATCACCGATCCTTACTTTAACGTCCCGGGATTTTCCCTTTTGCAGAACAGTCAAGGTGATTTCCTGCCCGATGGATGTATTGGCCACTTGATTTTGCAGGCTCGATGCATCCGGGATCTCTTTTCCCTGATACGCTGTCACTACGTCGTTTTTTTGAAGGCCGGCTTCATCTGCCGGGCCGCCTTTAACCACTTCAGCGATAAGGGCGCCTTTGGAAACATTCAGTTTCATGGACTTTTGCAGATCCGGTGTTAAATCCCGGATACTCACTCCCAGCCAGCCGCGTTCCACCTTACCGTTCTTGATTAGCGCATCAGCAATGTGAACGGCCATGTTGCTGGGAATAGCGAATCCGATACCTTCGAATCCGCCGGATTCGGATACAATGGCGGCGTTGATCCCGATGACCTTTCCTTCCAGATTCAGCAAGGGACCGCCACTGTTACCCGGATTGATGGCTGCATCGGTCTGCAAATAATCCTGGTAACTGCTCGGGTTCAGTATGCCGCGGCGATGTTTGGCGCTGATGATTCCCTGGGTGACGGTCTGGTCCAGACCCTGAGGGGCGCCAATGGCCACAACCCAGTTGCCGACTTTCATTTCGTCCGAATCGCCGAAAGTCACATAAGGCAGCTTTTCGTCAGCCTTGATCTGGATGACGGCAAGATCTGTCTTTGGATCGGTGCCCACGAGTTTGGCCGGATAGTGTTGCCCGTCAGCCAGAAACACCTGGATCTCATTTGCGCCAGCGACGACATGATTATTGGTCAGTATATGTCCCTGATCATCCATGATCATGCCGCTTCCCAGTCCTTTAAGTTCGCGTTTGAATTTGCGAGGCATATGATGGGGAACGTCGAAGAAATAATGAAAGAACGGGTCGTTCTCAAACGGAAGAAACGGATTGTTTACTTCCTGACGCTGTGTGACCTCAATGTGTGCCACAGCCGGAATCGTTTCCTCGGCAACCTTGGCGATGGCGGTACTCAGATCGACAGCGGACGGATTGACACCAAGCGGTATGACGGACTTCACAATCGGATTTTCCACGGCCGGCGGTTTGACATTCTCCGGCGCAGTGGCGGTGGCAGGCGGATTCTGTGTTGCCGCTGAATTGTCAGACCGCGACTGGCATTGGGTCGCTCCCAAAGACAGCACCACGATGATAAAGAAAAACAAATAATGCATTGTTCGAGTATGTTTGTTAACCATTTTATCCTCCTAAAATTTTAGATGTGTTAAATATAACCCGGATCAATCAAAATTCCGGAGCGATTAAAATATCCGGAAGTTCGGATCTTTTCGTTGCCGCAGATTGTGGGTAATACTACAGGATGCGATTTAAAAAGAAGCCATTAAACTTGTTGGACATCTTTCAGCTATTATTATTCTAAGGATATTAAAAAAATTCGGTATAAGTCTCCTTCTGATTTTCCTGTAAGAGATTGTGGGATCTTGCTGTCGGTGTGTCTCCTACAACCATCGCCAATGTTTTCTCGGACAAAACAAATCCATCGATGTTTTCAGGGCGAACACTACCTAATTGTCGGCTAACGGGGAATCGGACCCTCTGTGACCTGGACCAAGCCTTTGATCCGCAACCATCTGGCAAATGCCGATCTGACCTGTTCTGCCGTCAGTGCCATATAATGTTGTGCGGCTCGGGTCGGTTCGTCGAGGGGTAGGTCCAGAACGGATCGGTGGATAAATCCACGGGCAATGATTCCCAAGCTTGATTCGGTCAAAGGAATATCACGCAACAGCATTGCTTTTGCCCGCTGAAACTCGCTGGGGCCAACCGGTTGAGTTTGCATCAATTTCAAGTTATGCTCCACGATGGCACGTGCCCGAGCGACGTTAGATGCGTCACAGGCGTAAGTTACCGTGTAGCTGGATCGGGTTTTTCCCGCTTTCAGATCCACATCAACATGATAAACCAGTCCGGTTTGCTCGCGCAAATCCCGGTAAAGACGTGTGGCATAAAATCCGCCGCCCAGAATGTGATTGCCCAGATTGAGGGCATAATAGTCCGGATCAGACCGGGTCAAACCCAAGGTTTCAGCCAGTATGATCTCATCTTGAATCCGGCTGTTATCCGGTACGTGGGTGGTACTTGGGATATTTGGCGGTACCGGGGGAAGAAGAAGGTTCGGTTGAGCACCGGTAGCTTTCCAGATACCGAAGTATTTGTTTATGACCGATTCGGCCTTTTCGGGAGTCACATTTCCGATTACGACAATGATGGTCTCATCAGGCCGCATAACTGTGGAATGGTAATTTCGGGCATCCTCCGGCGTCAATGACGCAACAGTATCCGGCGTGGCCCAATGCAAGGCCGGATCGTTTCGGGGCAACAATGCGGTTTTCAGCGCCCGGTGGGTCAGTTCATCGGGGCTTTGTTCTCGGCCTGCGGCGATTGCTTTGACCTGGCCTTGGACGATTTTGAATGCGGGATCCGGCAGGGCAGGGTGCAGCAGGTTGTCCGCCAGCAACTGCACACCCCGATCGAAATAATCCGTCAGAACCTGCAAAGAAAAATCTGTTCCCGCGGAAACGTCTGCAGCGATCTCATCCAGGGCTTTTTGATAGGCCTTCCGATCCAGTGTCATGGTGCCGTAGTCATAGAGTCCGTCCAGAACTTCGTCGATCCCTTCTTTATTGGGAGGAATTTGCAAGTATGGATTGTTCTTAACATGCCCGTATACGCTCACCGTATGGCTGATGGATTCAGGTTGAACAATCAGCCTGATCCCGTTGGGCAGTTCTTTTACCACGGGATTGAGTTTGGAAGATGGAACTGACAGACGATTTAAGGCCTTATTCGCCCATTTTGGCAGCACAACATCGCTGCTCTGCGGTAATGTAATCGTTTCTTTGCTGCTGTAACTTTGAGCGGATGAAGGTTTTTCTGAAACTTCCGGTGTGAGGACCGCCGCCACAGCATGTTCCAAATCCAGATAGCGGCGGGCCACCCGATTCACATCGGCTGCGGATACACGAGAGATGGCCTCCAAGTCATCTTCAGGGGACTGACGTCCTTCTACCGCCAGTGCTTGGGACCAGGCCATGGAAAACCCGAACACCGAGTTTTTCTGAAATTCCGCGCTTGCCAGTTCCCTTCGTCTTGCCGCTTCAACCAGATCCGCCGAAAACCCGTTTTTAATGTAGTCGCGCAAAACGGTACGAAGATTTTTTTGCACGTCATCGACCCGGCCGTCTTTGGGAAATGATGCGACGGCATACCCCAAACCGGCCTTGGAAAATGTATCTAGATGAAAACCGGTATCCAGCGCTTTACCTTCGGCAGCCAATTGATACAGGTCTCCTCGGGGACTGTTCATGACATCGGCAAGGACTTGGGAAGCTGCATAATCCGGACTGTCATAACCGGGGAGTCGAAATGCGATGATGAATAATCCATAGGGGAGATCGCTTTTTAGCCGGATGGTTTCAGGGGTTATGGGTTCTAAACGGACTTCTGATCGTTCGGGTATCTTCCTGGCGGGGATATGGCCGAAACGATTTTTGATCAGCTTGAGCGCATGTTCGGGTCGAACGTCTCCGGCAATTATCAGAGTTGCATTGTTGGGAGTGTACCACGTGTCATAAAATTTTTTGAGCATAGCGCCGGTGGTCTGCTCGAATGAGGCGTGAGTACCCAAAGCATCGTGGGCATATGGTGAACCTTTAAACATCGTCGCTAAAAGACGGGTGTATAAGATATATTCGGGGCTGGAAAGATCCTGGGCCACTTCTTGTTCGATGGCTCCCCGTTCCGGGTCCTAAAGTTTCTCGCTGTCAAGCACGTCTCCCATGCGAATGTCTTCGATGTGCAGGGCGACGTCCAAGTATTCCGCTGGTACGGTGAAAAAATATTGAGTGACCGATTGCTGGGTGTCGGCGTTAAACATCCCACCCATGGCTGCGGTGATGTTGGCGAGTTGACCTGCCGATAGGCCCGGATTCCCGCGAAACATCATGTGTTCCTGGGCATGTGCCATGCCGGGAAACCCAACCGGTGCTTCGTTGGAACCCGCGTTATAATTGACAACAGTGGCCACCACCGGCGCAATGGGGTTGCGCACTATGATCACCCGCAGCCCATTGGTCAAAGTAGCGCGCGTCACGGTCTCCTCGGGATGTTTATGGCCGACGGCTTCTGAAATTCCGGGTGTCAACCCCAGGAGGACAACAATAATCCCAGACCATACAAAATTCCACACCCCTATCTTCCAGATGTTTGTATATTTCCGGATGATTAATGTCATATTTTGCCCTCCTTTTTAATAGGCCGATTAAGCGGCCTCAATTGTCCATCCCTAATGATTTCAAATTTGAAACGTTCCGTTTAGGTTAAACATAGACATAGCACTAACCGATTGTAAGGGGGGTTTATCCGATTTTGTTGTAGGATTATCCAGCCGTTTTCTGTCGGTTTTTGTCCTGCAAATCTTGTCTGAAATAAACAAAATTTTCAAAATCTTTCGAGATTTGGCTTAGGACCAAGGGATTATACCTGTGGGTGAAAACGTTCCTTTAAAACAAATGCAAAAAATCGTTGGATGTGATATGTAAATGACGTGGCAGTACAATTAAGTGTGAGAGGATTGGAGTAAGGACACACCATGGCCGAAAGCATAACGTTTTTATCAGAAAAATATGAAATAGAAGGGCTCCTTAACAAAAGGGATGAGAAGAAAGGGGTTGTGGTGACCCATCCCCATCCGCTGTATGGCGGAGACATGTATAACATGGTAGTGGAATCCATTGTATATGTTTACCATATGAAAGGCTATTCAACATTGAAGTTCAATTTCAGAGGCGTCGGAAGAAGCCAGGGTGCCTATGACAACGGCCTTGGCGAACAAAAAGACGTACAGGCCGCCATTTCATTTCTTGCGGATATGGGGATGGAGCGAATCGACCTGGCCGGATACTCGTTTGGCGCCTGGGTGAACGCACATGCCATGCAGGGAGACGGTCCGGTAGAACAGATGATCATGGTGTCGCCGCCGGTAAGATTTATGGATTTTAACGACATCGGCACAATGAGTTCTCTTAAATTGGTGGTCACCGGGAACAGGGACGATATTGCACCTGCGGACATGGTAGAAAAAATGATGCCTGCGTGGAACCCCGATGCCCGCTTCGAAGTGATCGACGGTGCGGATCATTTTTACGGAGGGTATCTGAAACAATTGGAATCTGTATTGATTTCAATGGCCTGAATAATTGAACGTCTCGGAAATTCTACAATTGGTTGAAATTAAAAATCTTTTAATGGTTCCTGGTTTATGCCACCTCCATGGAATGATGGAATACTGGAGTATTGGGGATAAGCGCGGGAGTAAACTATTTTAATTGTAAAAAACTCCTTCCAACCCATCATTCCAGTATTCCATTGTTCCACCATTCCAATTGTGAGCGAAGCGAACTAACTTGATTGTATTAACAGAAAATTTATGAAAATGTATAGTACAAGATCTGCCCCAAGGATACGGTTCCCGAGCTGATGAAGGTACTGGATTAAGATGACGCATTACGAAGACATCAAAAAACAAATACGAGAACTTTTCATTAACCAGAAATTGGCTGTTTTATCCTCTCATCATTCCGGTCAACCCTACGCCAGTTTGATTGCATTTGTAGGTAAAGAAGACCTTAAAGAGATTTTTTTCATAACCCCGCGAACGACGCGAAAATTTGCAAATTTAATGGCGGATTCAAGGGTTGCAATATTGATCAACAGCAGTTTGAACATGGATTCTGATTTTCATGAGGCGGTATCTGTAACAGCCTTGGGCAATGCCAAAGAAATCAATGGGGACGAAAAAGATGACATTCTCAGTCTTTACTTAACCAAACACCCCTATCTGGAAGCATTTGCAACATCGCCAACATGCGCCTTGGTGGGTGTGACCATAACGACCTATGTCATGGTGAAAAACTTTCAACATGTCATGGAGCTGCATATCGATCAATGAACTGGATCCTATCACCATTGGAAGTCAGGCCAGATCATCGTAACCGCATTGGACCAAAAGCGTATGCGTTGTCCCTTATGGCGCAAGAGGGGTTTAATATTCCGGACACCTTGTTTCTAACTGTTGATGCCTACAACGCGTTTGTGAATGCTGCCGGACTTCGAGAACGCATACTTCTCGAGCTGAATCGTAAAAAATTTAAAGACATGCGATGGGAAGAGATCTGGGACTGTGCCACCCGAATTCGCCATTTGTTCTTGAAAAAGCAGATCCCCAGCCCTCTCAAATCATATTTAACCGATAAAATTCAATCACGCTTCAACGGTAAGACCCTTGCCATCCGCTCATCGGCTCCGGACGAGGATGCTTCAGGCTCCTCTTTTGCGGGCTTACATGAATCGTTTGTCAATGTACGGGGATCATCGTCGATCCTGGATCATATTCGATTGGTCTGGGCGTCATTGTGGTCTGATGCTGCACTCCTTTATCGACAGGAAATCGGATTGGACGTTGAAAAAAGTGCAATGGCCGTTGTGCTTCAGGAAACGGTAACAGGAAATCGATCCGGTGTGGTTTTCAGCCAGAACCCCAATGACAAGACCCAAGTCATTATTGAATCTGTCTACGGACTGAACCAAGGACTTGTGGATGGGATGGTGGAACCGGATCGTTGGGTTCTGGATCGTGACAAGAACGCGGTGCTGTCCCACAAACCGGTTCAAAGGGAACGTTGGATGATTCCATCAGAAAACGGCGTAGAGACGGCGCCCTTGCCCGCAGATTTATCCGGCCGACCCCCTCTGAACAACAAAGAGGCACTGGGTATATGTGATTTGGCATTCCGGGCGGAAGCGTTATTTAAAGCCCCGCAGGATGTTGAATGGACAATTAAAAATGATACGCTGTACGTCCTCCAATCGCGCCCCATAACAACCCTGTCGCCCAGTGAAACACAAGATAAACGTGTCTGGTATCTCAGCCTTCACCGAAGCGTTAAAAATCTACAAGAGCTTCGTAACACCATTGAAGAAACGCTGATTCCTGAAATGACAAAAGCGGCCAAAGATCTGGCGGAACAAGATATTATGGTTTTATCCGATCGAGAATTGTCGGATGAGATCAGACGGCGCTGGAAGATCAATCAACACTGGGTCAACACCTATTGGGAAGAATTTATTCCGTATGCCCATGGGATTCGCCTTTTTGGTCAGTACTATAATGATGCCATGCGGCCGGATGATCCGTATGAGTTCATGAATCTTCTGACCCAAACTAAAATGGTGAGCCTTGAAAGAAACCAACTGATGGAAGATTTGGCATCCATGGTTCGCGAAGATCGCCAACTTTTTGAACGTTTAAAAGCCGGTGAACCGTTGGATCTCGATTCGGAATTCGGAGAAAAGGTCAATCAGTTCATCGAAAAATTTGGAGATCTGTCCTGTGCAGTCACCGGCGGCACAGAATGTGCCACTGATACCCGGCCGCTTTTTAAACTGCTGTTGGAGATGGCGGTCAACCCGTCTTCATTGGCATCTCGCAAAAAACCGAAAGAAGCCAAAGTATTGCAGCAGAGATTTCTCGAACATTTTCAAGGCTCCAAGCGAAAAGAAGCCGAGGAACTGTTGGATCTTGCGCGCAGCAGCTATCGCATTCGAGACGATGATAATATTTATCTGGGTAAAATTGAAGCGCAGCTGTTAAGCGCTGTAAAGGAGGCAAAATCCCGTGTTGAAAATTCCGAACGCCGGGAAACACACAAATCCGAACTCAATGATCTCAAATCGGTGATTCAGGATTTTGATTATGGCACTGATCCTCGAAAAGTTTCGGTACAAAAGGATGAAAATGGGTTTAAGGTAAATCCGAGACAGCTTATTGGGCAGCCTTCCGGACCGGGATTGTCCAGAGGTAAAGCCCGGGTTATTCGCCATCATTTGGATTTACAGGATTTTAAAAACGCTGAAATCCTTGTCTGCGATGCGGTGGATCCGAATATGACATTTGTGATACCTCTGGCTGCAGGCGTCATTGAACGCAGGGGTGGAATGTTGATCCACGGAGCCATCATTGCCAGAGAATACGGGTTGCCGTGTGTCACCGGGGTACCGGAGGCAACATCTTTGATTCATACCGGCGACGACATTACTGTGGATGGGTTTCTGGGGATCGTTACCATTTCACAGAAAGACGACAAACCGATTCTGGTTGCCGGAGCCACCGGCATTGCCAGAAATATTGAAAAACCCATTCTATAAGGCCCTGAGCGTTTTACGCCAAGACTTCACGACTCATGTACATTGACCTCAGAATCATAGGTTCCGGTAGAAATTAAGGCCCAAAGGACTAAGCTTTGGTTATTTTAAAAGGGGATTTGTTTTTTTTCCTCTTTTTTCTTTTCTGTCCACGACACGTATGGCTTCACAGAAAACATGGCGCAAAAATATAAACGGTCAAACAACGGATGATAAACAATTACAACGTTCAGGAAACTCGCATTCTGCAATTAAATGATGTTGATATCCGTTTGGACGCAGATTATGTGCTGTACTGGATGCAGCAATCCCAACGGGCGGAGTATAATCATGCGCTGGAATATGCGGTGATTCAAGCCAATCGTCTCGGCCTGACGGTCGTGGTGGTTTTCGGCCTTGCTGACGATTATCCGGAAGCAAATCTGCGCCACTATACGTTTATGCTGGAGGGATTGGCGGAAACTGGTACCCAGCTCGAAAAACGGGGTATCCGCATGGTCATTCGCAAAGGATCACCGCCCGATGTGGCGCTGGAATTGGGGCAAAAATCCGCGATGATCGTCTGCGATCGCGGTTATCTCATGCATCAAAGATTATGGAGGGATCGCGTGGCCCGGAAAGCGCTTTGCAGCGTTGTTCAGGCGGAATCCGATGTTATTGTTCCGCTGGAAACCGTTTCCTTGAAAGCCGAATATGCCGCTCGAACCATTCGGCCCAAAATACAAAAACACCTTGATGACTATCTCGTCGAATTGAAGCCGGTTCAACTGCAACATGCTTCGGTTAATGTCTCCATTGATGGTCTTGATCTGAACCGGCAGGCAGATATTTTGGCATTGTTAAACATTGATCGCAGCGTTCCTGAAGCGAGCCGTTTTTTTAAAGGGGGAACTTCCCAGGCCAAAAAAATCTTCGGCAAGTTTGTCCGCTCAAGATTGAAAAACTACGAAAAAAATCACAACCAGCCCCAGACCGACGATATCTCACACATGAGCATGTACTTGCATTTCGGCCAGATCTCTCCACTCTATCTGGCACTCGAGATCAAGAAAGCGGGCCGTCGCCTGGATTCAGCCGGATCGGCGTTTTTGGAAGAATTGATCGTACGGCGAGAACTGGCCGTCAACTTCGTTTACTACAATCGGAACTACGATACATTCGCCTGTCTTCCGGAATGGGCTCGGGAAACGCTGACCGCTCACCAAAAAGATCCGCGACCCTATACCTATAGCCGCCAGCAATTGGAAGACGCCGAAACCCATGATCTATATTGGAACGCCGCCATGAATGAGATGAAATATACCGGATTCATGCACAACTACATGCGCATGTATTGGGGCAAAAAAATACTGGAATGGTCCGCTTCGCCGGAGTTGGCGTTTTGTAACGCTTTGGCAATCAACAATAAGTACTTCCTGGACGGCCGGGATCCGAACTCATATGCCGGTATCGCATGGATTTTTGGAATGCACGATCGCGCGTGGCCCCAACGGCCGGTTTACGGCAAAGTTCGCTGTATGTTGGCCTCAGGATTGGAACGCAAGTGTGATATCCGTGCATATGTGGAAAAGGTTAATGCTTACATTCGAAAATCAACATGATTTGCGCAAAGCTGAAGCCAGGGGAGTATGGTTCCGGGGAGAAAAAAATAATCTCTAATTCCGTGGAGCGTATCCTGAAACATGGATCCAGGGAGGCGAACCCACCTGCAGCCTGTAGAAACTAAATATCCGGAACCTGTACAGCTTGCCAATCACACAATGTGAGGATGGTTCATGCCTAATACATATATCATACAATTTATAACCTTGGATCAATATGGCCTGGACCTCCACATTCCGGGGTATAACAAGTAACGTTCAGAAAATCGCACTTCTCATTGCATTGTGAGCATGTATCCGGTGGAACTGAAGCAGTAATGAGGAATCCGCATTTAGAACATTTCCAGTAAGTTTGATTGCATTCAGGACATATATCTCCTTTAAATTTCCCATCAGCAGTATAGCCGCAGTGAGCACACGAATATTCTTTTTGTATGTTTCCCATTTTCCTTAACCCTCCTTTAGGATTCACTTTTAATGAATTAAAACTTACAGAATGACCTTAAATTCTTACGCCTAACCCTATAACACCTTGCCATCTCCGTATCTGCATATTAACCCATAAACATCTTCAAGCATACTTGTTGTTTTCTGCGCTCTTTTGTCTCTAAATGGCCGTGAAGCTTTACTATGTTCCAGAGCATCAGAAGAAGTCTCATCATCAGTTATTAGCTTCCAAAATTAACAGGGGCCTTTCTTTCAAGGCGTTGTCCAGTATCCGGTCCTGTTCATAAACATCGTTACGGAAATGAACGACGCCGTCATTATCTGCCCATGCAGTGATATAAACCAGATGGACGGGGATTTGTTCATTTAGAAAAATGTTTTTACGCACTGAACTTTCAAGTAAATCCAAAATGGCTTCTTTTGTCCAACGGGGATCTGATTTTAAAAGAAATTCAGCCAGAAGATAGGGCTTTTCCACGCGGATGCATCCGGAGCTGAAATCTCTTAACGTTTTGTCAAATAAAGATTTATCCGGTGTGTCGTGAAGGTACACGGCATATTTATTGGGAAATATAAATTTTATTTTTCCCAGTGGATTATACGGGCCGGCGGCTTGTTGCAGTTTATACGGAAAGAAAGATTTCCGGGTCAAAGTGCACCAGCTGATGAGCGCCGGGTCTATTTCAGGTGAGCCGTGCCGCCAGTCTTTATACACCTTGATTTGTTTAGCGGCCAGGTAGTTAGGGTCTGAGCAGACTTTTGGCGCAAGATCCTCCAGTGCCAATTTTGTGGGAACGTTCCAAAATGGATTTATAACGAGATACTTCATTTTTTCGCTAAATACCGGTGTTTTTCGATAAGGCTTTCCAACAACCACCCGCATTTCCATAATCGACTGCCTGCGTTCAACCACTGTCAATTTGAAGTTTGCTATATTTACCAGGATGTATTGGGCGCCCAGGTCTCTGGGTAACCAGCGCCATCGTTCCATGTTAAGTTCGATTTGACGCAATCTCGTCTGGTCAGAGATGTTCATGGCCGCAACAGTTTGGTCGCCAGCCATGCCGTCCACTGAGAGTCCATGACGAAATTGAAATGACTTTACAGCTTTTTCAAGGTCAACGTCAAAAAAAGTTGGATTTGCTGCATCCGCGGCTTTCAAATCTCCCAAGAAGTTTAACCGATTTCTTAACGTGCGGACCCGCTCATGCGAATCGCCGTATCGTAACGCCTCCCCGACAGGTATGCGGAACGATTCTTTTTTAGCGGTCAGTTCCCGATATTTTTTCAGTACCGATTGAAGATTTAGATACGCTTGATGGTGAGGTGGAAGATTTTGCAGTGTTTTTCGTATGGTGTGATCCTTTAAGGCATTATCGAGAATGCCGGCCAAATCAATATCCGGAGTGAACGCTTTCCAATTCGCATGGACGGTCTCCGGATTCACGAAACCGGAAAGCAAATGGGAAGAAAAAAGCAAAAACGCGTCGGTTAGTAATATATCAAGATCTGCAGCTGCATCGTAATAAATGAAAGAAGGTGAACGGTCATGATTTCTTACTGTGTTGAGTAAGTTTTCGATGGCTTTAAGGTGGTAGTTTTCAGGTTCCAAAGCATGGTTGGTGCAGCTTTTAATTTCTTCGAGCAAGTCATCTGACAAAAGAAACTCACCATCTACCCCCATCCATGCCGGTGAAAATTTCCTTTGTTGATAAAAAGAAGGGATTAGAGATATACCGCAGATAAGCTCTGACCGGCACGTAAATCGCTTTTTGCCTGAAGATTCCGTGATTTTTCCTTGAATAAGTTCAGATACCCTGTCAGGACCGAATATCGCATCAGGGGGTTCAAACGGTTCTGGGATTATTATGGGCTTTTGTGAAGGGGGTGCCGCACAGCCGGTAATAATGAGTAAAATAAGCAAAATCGTTTTTACAGATTTCACGCCGGAATAAGAGAAAGCTATCTGTTTCATTGTTAAAAAACCATCTGGTTACTTCCTGAGGACATGGTTGCATACAATTTTTCATCTGCACCTCTAATCAGATCTGAAAGAACCATATCTTTTTGAATTTCAGCCGGTCCCAAGCTAACAGTGATACCTCTGGCCGGATCAGCCCCATGGGTTTGGCTTTCAATGTACCCCATAATCCTTAGGACCACGCCCTTGCATCGTTATTCATATAAACCGCAACATATGGAAACCGGCCGATTTGTGTTTTGTTTTACCGGACATTATCCAACCCGGTATTTTCCCAAGGGCTTAAACCATGTCGAGTTGGGTTTTCACCTCGTTCAGAAACGACTGCTCGGCGCTACTCACCCGCTCGCCGCCGAAACCGAGGAATCCGCCTTCCTTGGATGCTTGGGCTGTTTTCTCGGCCACGGAGACGAGCATCGCTTTATAATCGCTTGCCTCTTCGGATGTGGCTTTCTGACTCACGAGCGTCGCCGCTTCCTTAATGCGGGAGAGCACGGCTGACTTGAAATTCGCCATCTGCTGTTCCCGGCTCCCTTCCCCCAGAAGCGACTTGGGATCCGGCAAACCAGGCATGCTCTTATCGGCTTTCATGGACCCGAGGAGACCGGTTTCCACGCCGCTCTGAAGCGATTCCATCATCTCCCGCATCCCGGCTATGGCTTCTTTGATGGAACCAAAAATTCCGCTGGGATCCGAAGCGGAAACGCCTCCAGCCACGAGTGAAGGGACGATTCTTAAAAGCGCCCACTCATCCGTTGTGAATGCATCTTTGGTCGTCATGTGGGATTTCTCCTTTCTATTATTTTTTTTGTGATGGCACCAAAGGCCACATCCACCCCGAACATTTGATCCAAATAGAGCCTATACCCATCAGACATCGACAGCCCTGACCTCTCCCGGTATAGAAAGGTTGAGTTTTATTCCTTGGCTTTTTCCGGGTCATTTTTGCTGTCACCGAACCATTTTTGAAACAACCCTTTCTTTTCGCCCTTGCCTTTTTCAACCGCTTTTTGAACGCCTTCGGGCGATTCGGTTTTCTTTCCTTCGACTTTTTCTTTTTCCTTTTTTACCGTTTCACCTTTTTCCTGCATCTCTTCTTTGGCCTTTTCCTGGTGTTCTTTCGATTCTTCTTTTATCTTTTCTTGTGCCTTTTCATCTTTACCTTTATCCGATGTTTCCAGGTCGCTTTTCTCTATTTTCGCTTTTTTTTGGTCTTTGCCCTTGCCTTTATCTTCGTTTTTCGCAAATGCAATGCCGGATGCACAAAAAATGACAACAAATAAAAAGATTAGATATTTTTTCATGATATTCCTCCTTCTTTTTAAATGACAAACGCGCGGTGTCCATGAAGATGGGGATCAGCGATTTTGTTGCTTTTCCCCATCTTCATGGGCGTATGGTTGTGGATGGATGGATATTTTATTTAACCGGTGTCAATTCAACCCTTCGGTTTTTAGCACGGCCTTCCTTTGTGTCATTGCCGGCAGCCGGTTTTGTAAAACCGAAACCTTTTATGGGAAGTTGTTTGGGATCAATCCCCCGGGAAACAAAATGATCCTTTATCGCTTTGGCCCGTTTTTCAGAAAGGGTCATGTTATATGCGGCGGATCCGATATTGTCTGTGTGACCGTCGATCTCGACGACGAGATCCGGATTCTTTTTCAATATCAAAACCGCTTCTTCGAGCATGGGGTATGCTTCGGGTTTTACCTTCGCGCTGTCAAAAT
>ENA-OSEO01003279-OSEO01003279.1-sediment-metagenome-genome-assembly--contig:-NODE-3279-length-19634-cov-4.348366_pt1 | contig 19634 bp, 21 predicted proteins | sample MGYA00237883_ERZ534232 | MGnify/ENA metagenome assembly ERZ534232
TCCCTTCCGCTACGCTCTTTTTTCCCCGCCGCATGAGGTTGTTGATAAACTTGGCCACCAATACGTTCTTATACTTGGGGTCTGGAAGAACTTCCCGTTTGGTAACTTCTCGTCTCCTTGGCATCGGCTCCTCACTTCGGCCTCTTGGCCCCGTACTTGGACCGGCTTTTCTTGCGGTCCTGCACTCCCACAGAATCCAAAGTTCCACGAATTACGTGATAGCGGACCCCTGGCAAATCTTTTACCCGTCCTCCCCGGATCAAAACCACGGAATGCTCTTGCAGGTTATGGCCCACTCCGGGTATGTATGAAGTAATCTCATGTCCGTTCGTAAGCCGGACCCGGGCCACTTTGCGAAGGGCTGAGTTCGGCTTTTTCGGCGTAGAGGTGTACACCCGGACACAGACGCCCCGTCGCTGGGGGCATTGCATCAGAGCTGGCGCCGAAGTCTTCGGTTTCAATTTTTTCCGGCCAAGTCGCACCAATTGACTGATCGTAGGCATGGTTTCCTCAAAACTTTTGGTTGATCAAATTTTTTTAGGGTAACAAGTTTTCCTCTTTTTGTCAATCCATTATTTCAGAAGAATTTTCGCCGCCTTCAACTTCTTCTCCTTCGACGCTGATCCCCAGGTTGCGGTACCGGGCCAGCCCGGTCCCGGCCGGAATCAATCGTCCCAGGATGACGTTCTCTTTCAGTCCGCGCAGGATGCTGATGGTGTCTTCAACGGAAGGCTCCTCCACGAAAACGGGCTGGAAGCGCCGCTCGAGGGCGGGGTCCTTCTCGATGTACTTGTGATATTCGTTGAGCGTGGTGGCGCCGATCAGGTGCAGTTCGCCGCGCGCAAGCATGGGTTTGAGCATATTGCCGGCGTCCATGGCGCCTTCGGCAGCGCCCGCGCCGATGATAGTGTGCATCTCATCCAGAAAGACGATGATCTCGCCGTCGGATTCGGTGATCTCTTTCAACACGGCTTTCAGACGCTCTTCGAACTCGCCTCGATACTTGGCTCCGGCCACCATGGCGCTCAGGTCAAGCTGGACGAGACGTTTCTTCTTCAGCCCTTCGGGCACGTCCCCGTTGACGATACGTTCGGCCAGACCTTCCGCGATGGCGGTCTTGCCCACGCCGGGCTCGCCGATCAGGGCGGGATTGTTCTTGGTGCGGCGCGAAAGGATCTGCACCACACGGCGTATCTCTTCGTCACGTCCGATGACCGGATCGAGCTTGCCCTGGCGCGCCAGAGCGGTCAGATCGCGTCCGTATTTCTCAAGGGACTGGTAGGTCTCTTCGGGGTTCTCGCTGGAAACACGCTGATTGCCGCGCACGGATTGTAACGCTTTGAGGACGGCATCCTTGGTAATGCCGAATGCGGCCAGCCGCTTGGATTCGCTGGAATCGGTCAAACCGAGCAGAATGTGCTCGGTGGAAACGTAATCATCCTTCATGCCCTTGGCGTAGCGTTCCGCGGCTTTCAAAACGTCCGCGGCGGAGGGCGCCAGGCCCATTTCGCCAACCGCTCCGGTGATCTTGGGACGTTGTTCGAGGTCCTGCCGCAATTCATTCAGCAGGGTTTGGCTGGAACCGGCAATCTTGGTCACCAGGGCCGGGACTACGCCTTCAGTTTGTACAAGCAGAGACGCCAATATATGCGCCGGTTCAATGGCCTGGTGATTCAATCCCTGGGCCAGTTCCTGCGATTTTTGGATCGCTTCAATTGATTTTTTGGTGTACTTGTCGAGGTTCATGATTCCCCTCCTTATCCAATAATTTTTCTACTTTTAATTACAGTGGAATGATAGTCTGCGAGTGTATGAAGAGTGTCTGAGATTCATTAGTTTAAGATAAGAACCATTAAAAATGCCTCAAGAAAACCTTGAGGCATTAATGGAATAAGCCAAGTTTTACAGGTCGTTCTAAGGGAACATGTACGAATTTTTATGTTTCTCGGCGTCTTTTTCGAGATCTTCCTTATCCGAGTCTTTATCCGCCCAGAAATTGATGCGCCTTGATTTTTTCTCTTTTGGCTGCCCTTCCTGGACTGCCGGCGCTTCATTTTTTACTTCTGAAGTCGTTGAGCTGGAATGGTGATCTTCGGTTGGAATCGCCTCCAAAATCTGCGGGGCATATTCGTTCATCAAGATACGTAGCGTTCCCAGCGTGGCATTTGAAGTTGTGACCACAACCCAAAAGAAGGATGAGTTGCCCAGGAAACGCGTGATAATGTAGTTCTTTTCGGTGGTAACGAGGTTGTCGTCAATGTCGCCGATATCAATTTTCTCGCTGATCTTTTTGGCGAGCTTCATGACTTCGGCAAAACGGGCCGAGATCTCGTTCGCATCGAAATCGGGGTCAATTGAGCCTCCCGCGATCGAGATACCGTCCAGGCCAACAACGTCAGTGGAAATGAAATCCCCGCCTAATTCACCGCGAAATTTATAAATAACTTGCTCTAGTTTAGTCATCATATCTCCAATTTCTCAAGACGGATAATTTACGCGTGAGGCATTGCCTTCATCAGCCGTTCGGCATACATTTTGCTCAGCAGGCGCATATTCCCAAGGTTGCCAGTCTTTCGGCCCGCGGAAAGGATCAGAAAATATTTATTACCGGGAAGGAAGCGCATTAAAATGTATGCTTTTTCCGTCGTGGTCAGGTTGTCTTCAAGCATGCCGGCGCCAATTTTTTTCGAAGAACTTTCCACCAATTTAAGAAGCATGGTCATTTGACTGTTGATCAGATCAAGGTCCAGTTTGACCTTCTCGTTTACGGCGAGATTGATCCCGTCTACGCCAACCAAAGCGCTGGCAATATATCCTGTTACTTCCTCCGCCAACTCGGCCAGAATGTCATCGAATTTTTGACTCATTTTGTTGCCCTCCGGTTCTAAATTTGGTTCGTCTTTCCCAAAATCAGTCTTGGGATTCTCGTCCAGACGACGGGCTCCTTCGAGCAGTAATCCCGACCAACTGCGTTTGACACTGCTTTCAGTTGTTTCAATTTCATTCTCGAGTGAGAACGGCCCTTCCTTCCACGAAAGGATTTGATAGACAACTTCTTCTCCGCTTGAATCGCCCATCAAGGCATGAACGATCTCGCCATTTTTAAAGTAGATTTCCGCCAGATCTTTGGCATGTTGAACCTGCAATCTGGCAGTTTTGCGGTCCAAACAGTTAAGCTGGATCAGTTCAGCTACAGCAATGTCGTTCAAGTTACCGTTCATGCCCATAACGAGGATTTCCAATACTGTTTCCACATATTTTTAATTTCCGTAATCGCAACGTTGGTTGCCCGGCGGTAGCTTTTATCGCGTGCGTTGAGCGTGACCGCCAGAATAAATCCGTTGTCATCGATTTGAAATGGACGGCAGATAAAATGCTGTCCATTTGCGCATGCGTAGGATACTTCTTCCACTTCGGTCATTTCCAATTGTTTGCTGACCTGCAGCGCAGTGCGTTGAACATAAGCCACCACGGCAGATTGTCGTTCGGGGTTGTCGCCGGATGTTGAAGCCCACGCGATCGGCAGTCCATCTTTGTCGGTCAGCACAGAGATCGGAAAACCGCTCTTCGCGTTCATTTCGGTAAGGATCTTCGTCAAAACCTCGGTACCAGATAATTCCTCTTTATTCATAGCCAACTCTTTTATGCCAAACTTTTTTGAACCTGAAGCATGACGCTGTTGGTGATCGCTTTGAGGGTATTAAAGACGCCTTCTCCATGAAAAGCGATTGCCTCAAATCCGGCAAAATCCTCTGTGCCCAGGTCCCTTCTTAAAACATCCACCGGGATGGCATCCTCCAGGTCCCGTTTGTTGAATTGGACGACCAGGGGCAGCTTCTCGAATGAGAGATTCATTTCTTCCATGTAGGTTTGAAGGTCCCGCAGAGATTCCTGGTTGTCTCGGATGCGTTCCGCAGAGGAATCCGCCACGAAAACGACTCCGTCCGCCCCGCGGAAAACGAGGTTCCTGCTGGCCTTATATACGGCCTGTCCGGGCACGGTATACAACTGGATGCAGGGGCTCATGCCGCAAATCTTGCCGAGTTCAAACTGCATGAAATCAAAATACAAAGTTCGGTCTTCGTTCGTCTTCAGGGAAACCAGATTACTGCGGTTGTCTGGATCGATCCTTTTGTGGATCTGTTCCAGATTGGTTGTCTTGCCGCTCATGGCAGGCCCGTAATAAACGATCTTCAGCCTTAATTCGCGTGACTGCCAGTTGATCAACATTGCGGTTATTCCTTCCAAACGTGGTCAAGCGCGCTGTTGACCAGATCGGCAAGTTTTTCATCGTTATCGGTTAATTTCAGTTCGCCGGTAGTCTTTTGCACGGTCATGACAACATGCTTGATCTCTTCAGCGGTATTACGCACAAGATAGCAGAACCATCCCAGCGGAACCGAGGAGGGAACCATGATGAGGAGAATGAAATCGTGATTGATCTCGTAAATGATGGTGTTGATCTTGCTGCCCTGACGGATGATCATCTGGTTTTCTTGATATACGTTGGAGATGCGGGCGATTTCCTTGCTGGCCGCCATATCCGCAGCAGCCAAAGCACCCATGGCTACCAGGTCTATCGACCCGCGTTTGCCCTGGAAAGAGATCACCTGGCCGTTGGTATCCAGCAGCAGGATCAACCTGGCCTGGGCTTTTTCCATTTGGCCCGCTAATATTTTTTCGATCATTTCTTCCTGCGAAGAGAGGATCGACTTGCCGCTATGCAAAGTGATTGGATTCTTCATCTTTATCTTCTTAAAAAACAAAATAAATTTGAGATCAGGTTCTGATGAATGAATGGTCATAAATAGGACAAGCAATCATTCAACAATCAATGTTGTAAATCGTGACGGACGAACCAATGATATGAATCTGTAACAAATAATTACAAAGTAATAATATAGTAAATATATTATATGTTCAATCTTTGCGGAACTGCTTTACAGTCTTGTAAAGGGATGTAAAAACTCCCCAAACAATTCTGTTTGGGGAGTTGAATACTCTTTGGAGGTCTATTCGTACCGAAGTGCCTCGACAGGCTCCAGATTGGCCGCGCGGTTGGCGGGATAGATGCCGAAGAACAGGCCCACCGCAGTGGAGAAGAGGGTGGCCAACAGGATCGCGTTCCAGCCCACAACCGGGTTGAAGGGTGTGCCGCTGGCGGCGGCGATCTTGCCGACGATAAAGGCGATCAACCAGCCCAGTCCGATGCCGATAATGCCACCCAGCAAACTGAGCAGTGAAGACTCGGTGAGGAACTGGATCAGGATGTCGCGCTTGCGCGCGCCTAACGCTTTGCGCAGGCCGATCTCGCGCGTACGCTCAGTGACCGACACCAGCATGATGTTCATGATGCCGATGCCTCCCACGAGCAGCGAAATGGCAGCGATGCCGCCAAGGAAGATGGTCAGTACGCCGGTGATGGTCTTGGCAGTGTCAACGAAATCTTCCTGTGAGAAGATAGTGAAATCGTCTTCACCGACCTTGGTGCGGTGACGTGAACGCAGAACTTGAGAGATCTCATCGGTAGCCTGGCTCATTAATTCCGGTTTTAAGACACTGACATAAATGATATCTACAGAACCATTGTAGCGCCTGATCAGGCGTGATTCGGCCGTGTTATAAGGGATCATAACGACGCCGTCTTCAGAACCGAACGATCCTCCGCCCTTTGATTCCAGCACACCGATCACGCGGAAGGGCTGCCCTTCGATGCGGATGGTCTCACCGACGATGCCTTCGCGTCGGTCAAAGAGCTTGTCCGCCACGTCCACACCGATCAGGGCAACAGAAGCCCGGCCCAGATTGTTTTCATCTGTAATGGCTTCACCCTCGATCAGACCCCAGCTGCGGATATCGAGATAGCTCGAGGTGATCCCCATTAAGGAAGGGTTGTCTGTCTCACCGCCATAGGTTACTGTGGCGCTGCTGCTCAAGATGGGAGCGACCTTGTCAATCGAAGGCGCCTGGAACTGATCCATGAGCGCTTCGGCGTCATCCTGTGTCAGGGGTTCAACGTGACTCAACTCGCTGTTCTGGTTGCCGCTGAAGACAAAGAGCAAGTTGCTGCCGATGCCGCTGATGGAACCGGTGATGGTATCCTGCGCGCCGTTGCCGACGGCCAGCATGGCAATGACTGCGCCGACACCAATGACGATGCCCAGGATCGTGAGCGAGGAGCGCAGTTTGTTTGATGCAACGCTTTCAAGCGCCTCTATGATTGCCTGTCCGAGGTTCATTCTTCCTCCTCGATCTTGCCGTCACGCAATCGGATTGTGCGTTGAGTTTGTTCGGCGATGGTCGGATCGTGCGTCACAATGATCAAAGTGGTGCCTCGCGTTTTATTCAGGTTCAAGAGCAGTTCCATGATCTCTGTGCCTGATTTGCTATCCAGATTGCCGGTGGGTTCATCGGCCATCAGGATGGAAGGGTCGTTGACCAAAGCGCGGGCGATGGCCACACGCTGCTGCTGACCGCCCGATAATTCGGTGGGTCTGTGGTCGACCCGTTCGGCCAGTCCGACCGATTCAAGGGCTTCCCTGGCAATCTTCAGCCTGTCTTTGCCGACACCGGCGTAGCGCATGGGTAATTCCACGTTGGATAGCGCGGTGGCGCGGGGCAGCAGGTTGAAACTTTGAAAGACAAAACCTACCTTGCGGTTGCGGATGCCGGCCAGTTGGTCGTCATCCAGTTCGGAGACTTCCTCTCCGTCCAGGTTATAGCTTCCGCTGGTGGGATGGTCGAGACAGCCCAACAAGTTCATTAATGTTGATTTTCCGGAGCCCGAAGGTCCCATGATGGCGACTACCTCGCCGCGCTTGATGGAGAAAGATACTCCATCCAACGCGCGCACCTCAATCTCGCCGATCTTGTAGATCTTTCGTAACTCGTTAACCAGGATCACGTTGTCAGTCATATTGATCCTAGTAAGGCCCACCCATGAACATGCTGGTGAAGTCGGTGGAGGGGTTCAGGATGATCGTATCACCTGCTTTGAGGTCGCCCGAAATAACTTCACTAAGGGTGTCTGATGAGGAACCGATTTCGATCTCAACCGTGGTTGGGATACCATTTTTTAAGACATAGACAACGCGCTGACCATTTACCAGACGCACGGCGCGGTTTGGCACGGCCAATACATCTTTAAGGTCGCTCACGACGATATTAACTGCGGCAGTCATACCCGGCATTACCTGTTCATCAAACTTTAATACTTCAATAGTAACTTTAAAGTTCACGGCGCCTGAGGTCGAAGTGCCTACACGGGCAACTTCAGATACACGGCCTTCATACTCCGTGGTCGGGATGGCATCAAAGGTCAGGGTCACGTCCTGTCCAACTTTGACGCGGTTGATGTCCACTTCGGGGATTTCAACGTCCACGAACATTTTGGAGAGGTCGTCGATGCGGAAAGCCGCACTGTTGGGGCCGACCAGGTCGCCGATCTTGCCGGTGGCGTCAGTGACGGTGCCTGAGAAGGGGGCAGTGATCTTGGCCATATTAATGGTTGCCTCAATGGCAGACACGCGAGCTCTTGCGGCAGCGATGTCTTCAGGATCGGTGCCCTCTTTCAAACGGTCATATTCACGCTGTGCATCGTCAAGCTGTGCTTTGGCAACGGCGATTTCACCCAGAGAAATGTCAACTTCCTTGTTGTTGGGTGAATTTAGGTAATGATCCAGCGCCAATTTAGCTTCTTCAAGTTCCTTCCTGGCGGCAGCCAGGTTGCTCAGCGCCTGGGCTTTCCAGCGATCATCATCCGGAGTTTCAGCATAACCGTTGTAGTCTTTTTCCTTTTTTTCAACTTCATCTTCGGCGATGGTTACCCTCGCTTTGGCAGCGTCAATAACGTTTTGATCGGTTTCGCGGGGATGTCCTTCATATACGGCATACCAGCGCACCTTATCGTAGTTCTCTTTGGCATTTGCCAGATCAAGTTCTGCCTGCGCGCGAGCCGCATCTGAACTGAGCAGATTTTCAAGGTCGCGCTTGGCGGTCACAAGGTCTGATTGGGCAAGGATAATGGATTGTGAAAGTGATGATTCTGCCAATGTAGCCAGTACATCATCAGTTTTTACTTTATCCCCTGTGTCGGCCGATATTTCTTCGATGCGGCCGTTGGTTTGCCAGGTCAGGGTGGCGCTTTGATTGGCGCGCACGGAACCGGTGGCTCCCACGATGGCGGTCAGATCGCTGGTTTCCAGAACCTGTGTTTGCAGGTTGGCGGTGGCTTCTTTCTGCGCGTTAATTCCGCGAACCACAAAAATAGCGATGATCGCCAATATGACTAACGCAACAACTGACCAGATAATGATTTTGGATTTCCTTGATTTTTTCATGGTACCTTTCTCTTCTCACCTTGATATTTAAATAATGACGCACGAAACGAATAGGACGGATTTGTTAATAATAGTTCGAGGCAGAACTATACTACCGCAATATTGGAAAGTCTAGGGTGTTTTAACCCGATCTTATATATTATTAATATTTTCACACTTTGTTAACGTAAATGAAACGGTATTTATTCGAAGAAAAAAAGAATTACCTGATAATGCGCGTGTATAATCTCAGATATGAAGCTTAGAGCCATTGCGTGCCGATTAGTCCTGTTTGGATTGTTGGCAGCAGCATTATCACTTTCAACCCCTTCTCTGGCAACGCCGGCTGAAAAAGCCGGGCTTTATACGTCGCCTCTTGAATTTGATTATCTCGGTTGGGATATTGACGCATTTCTGGTCAAAGGAATGCAAACAGGGGTAAAAGCCGCTCAAAACCTTTCGCCTCAAGAGCAGCACGACCTGGTGGTGGATTCCATCCAAAAAACGTATGAACTTGAATGGCTGAATGCCAAAATCCAGCAGATCTATGCCAATCCGAATATCGAAGACCCGGCGCAGTTTGCGCACGACGACCTGCTGCAGCAGGAAACGCTGCAGCACGAACTGGATCACCTTGCCCCCATGGCGGAATCGATTTTGGAAGGGCAGGTGACCGAGATATTGGTCGAGGAAGGGATAGCCAGGTCGGGAACAGCCATTCCACCGCTGCTCTTTCATACCACTCCTCTGCCCAAAGCGCTGATCATTTCTCCGCGCGACGAGATCAAGCAGGACGCCAACATATCACTGCTGGCCGACCTGACCCTGGAGCAGATCGACCAACTGGAGCAGGACGTGGAAAAAACCACCGGTGAATCCGTGTTGGTGGTGGATGTGGGCGGGATCGGCATTTACCCCACCATGGTGATGCGCTCGTCCAATCTGCCGTGGATCATTGATACCATCGCCCATGAGTGGACGCATAACTACCTGACTATCCGTCCGCTGGGCCTCAATTATGATAAAACCCCCGAACTGCGTACGATGAATGAGACCACGGCGACCATGGTGGGGGAAGAGATCAGCCTGAAGGTGCTCGAACTGTATTATCCGGAATATGCCCCTCAGTCGGTTAATGAACAAAACCAGGAACAGCAACAGGATCAGAGTGAAACGGCAGCCCCGCCAGTCGACGAAGAGCCGGTCTTTGATTTCCGCGCGGAAATGCACACCACTCGCGTACGCGTGGATGAACTGTTGGCAGCCGGGAAAATAGATGAGGCCGAAGCCTATATGGAAGAGCGCCGCATCCTGTTCGTGAATCAGGGCTATGATATTCGCAAATTGAACCAGGCTTATTTTGCCTTCCACGGCGCGTACGCTGCCTCTCCCGGCGGAGCGGCAGGCGAAGATCCGGTAGGCCCGGCAGTACGGGAACTGCGCGCAAGCAGTGATTCGCTGGCAGCGTTCCTCAGGACGATCTCAAAAATGAACAGTTACGAGGATTTGGTAACTTATACTTCGCCTGACAAATAAGAAAATCTGGGTTCTAAATTAATCGGCATCGGGCGATGAAGAGAGTTCCGGCAGGTCGTTTTCGATCTGGTCGGGTGACTGCCCTTTTTCGAGACGGTCCACCACTTCATCGAACTCTCCCGGCAGGTCGGTGGCGCCAAGCTGCGTTTTCATTTCCTTCATCATTCTTCCCAACGCCTGGGGGTCTTCATCCAGCGCGTCCAGATTGGTGGGATCGGCCAGGGTGGCCAGGCGAGAACGATCTCCCAACGAAAAACGTACCTTACGGATAAAACGGGTAACGTTTGAAGAGGAACAGTTTGGACAGCGCCCCTTGTAATCATCATATTCAGAATAGGTCAGAAAGACCTCATAGCGCTTTCGGCAGTCGCCGCATCGGAATTCATACGTAGGCATTAAACCCTCAACAAGAAAATCAATAATATCCATTATAATCTTTGCAGATGGCAATGCCGAGAATTCTTTACAAGAAGGACCTTAATGGAATCTGATAGTCTTAGTTTTGACCTGTATCATCCGCAGCCGCTGCTTATTGTTATTTCCGGGACTTCCGGCATCGGCAAGGACGCCGTGCTTAAGGGATTGCGCGAACGTAATCTGGATTTGCATTTTGTCGTTACAGCAACCAGCCGCAAGCCGCGACCAGACGAGGTTAATGGTAAAGATTATCATTTCTTCTCCAAAGAGGAGTTTGAAAAACGGATTGCCAACGGCGAATTCATTGAACATGCCTGGGTCTATAACGACTATAAAGGCGGACTGCGCTCAGAAGTGGATGATGCGCTCAAAAGCGGAAAAGACGTCATTTTACGCGTAGACGTTCAGGGTGCCGAGACATACCGAAAGCTCTATCCTGAAGCGATATTGATCTTTTTGATCCCGCACACAGTTGATGAGTGGTACGGCCGCCTGATGGCGCGCAATACTGAAACACCGGAAAATCTAAAATTGCGCATTGAAACCGCCAAAGAGGAAGTTTCCCGGATCGGCGTGTTTGACTATGTTGTTGTAAACGCGGACCACTTACTGGAAAAAGCGGTGGATGATATCATCGCCATTATTGATGTTGAACACCATAAGGTTCATCATAGAAAGTTGATATAAGAATGACAGTACCTGAATCCGGCACACCCCCCCAGGGGCAACCCACGGAGGATCGTGTACCTGTTTTTTTGCGTTCAAAAGCCAAAAAACCGATGGTGACCTACGTTATTTTGGGAATCACCACTTTTGTTTTTATTGTGCAATTGATAAGTCAAAGTTTTCTGCCCGGCGGATATGATTGGCCGTTTTTGCTGGGCGGCAAGATCAATCCATTCATCCTGCGAGGAGAAGTGTGGCGGCTGATCACACCTGTGCTGCTGCATGCAAGCTGGATGCATCTGGCTTTCAATATGTACGCCCTGTATTCGATCGGCACCTCGCTGGAACGGTTATACGGGCACAAGCGGTTCCTGGCACTTTACCTGATCGCGGGTTACTCGGGCAACGCATTGTCCTTTCTGCTTTCTGATGCCTCATCCCTGGGGGCTTCGACGGCTGTCTTTGGACTGGTCATTGCCGAAGCAGTGTTGATCTATCGCAACAAACGTATGTTTGGCAACCGAGCCCAGCGCATGTTATTGAATCTCGGCATGGTTATTTTGATCAACCTTGTGCTGGGTTTCAGCGCCGGATCGGGGATTGATAACTGGGGTCACCTTGGAGGCCTACTGGGCGGTTTTGGTTTTGCCTGGGTGGCCGGACCGAAATACAGGATCCAGCAGTTACCCGAAGGCAGTTTTGAATTCAAGGATACGGTCACGAGAGAAAAGTTGTGGTGGGGGTTCCTGCTGTCGGCGGGCTTGTTCACCGCCGTGGTGATCGGCAGATTCATTGTAGGTTAAATTGAAAGAGTGCCTGATGAAGCTCAGGCACTCTTTTTTTGTGTAGTTTATCAAGGTTCGCTGATTTCAAGCCAATTGACGTTTATCTTGACCGGATAGCTGTCATAAGAGGATACGCCAAGCCCGACCGCGCCTTCTTTAAGATCCTTATGTTCAAACTTGTGTGTGAAAGTGCCGTTGATGTACAAACTTAATTCCCGTCCCTGGCAGATCATGGTATATACATTCGTGTCACGGCCCATATTGATCGCGGTGGAACCGCCGTCATATAACTGGATGTAATTCTTGGCGATCACGTTGTCATAATAGTAGAGCGTCCACTCCCCATCGTTATCGATGTTGTATTCATACCATCCCAAATCCGGATCGTATCGGCAAAATAATGTAACAGAATTATCATTGGTAGCCAGATTGTCCGCTTCAAGGTCAATTCTTACATCAGTATAAGTATAAGGATCGTAATAAACGTAGGTATAGAGGTCATAATCGCTGATCTCAAATTTTAACGCGCCATTTTCATTGAAAATAGATGCTTTCTCTGGATCAGAGTTCCCGTAAATCACATCATAACTGAAGTTATCAAGAGTATCATCGAATTCTTCGAGGTAAAACGGCTGGGGTTCATCAGCGGCTGTTAAATCTTCAGCCGGAATTTCTTCGGAATCCTGATCTTCTGTCAAATCCTCGGTTGTATCCTCTTCAACAACAACTTCATCGGATGTAACATTTGACTCTTTTGTTTCCGGTGTCGCAGTGATCACGACCACCTGCGGTTCCTCAGTTGCAACATCCTTGCTGCTGAAGGGAAGATTACAGGCAGCACTGACGAAAAAGATAAAAACAAGGATCAATGCTACAGGGAAAAATAAAGAATTTTTCATGGCATTCCTTTCAATAACTAATTAAATAAATATCCCGATATTTATTTATAGCACAGAAGCCCAATTATTATCTAATGGAAATTGGAATTTTTAAACCCCGCCCGGACCATAGAAGGACGGATCGGTGGGTGTCTTGCCGGAGGGGTCCCAGACGTAGACATAATCGCCCACGTTCGCCCAATCATAGAGCCAGTGAGAGTCGGCAATGGAAAGGTTCACGCAGCCGTGCGAACGCTGGTATCCGAAGAGTGTATGCCAGTAGGCCCCATGCAGCGCACGGGACTGGTCGAAGTACATGATGTAGGGCACGTCTTCAAGATAGTAATAATCAGAGCGGTCAGCTTCGAACGCGCCGCGCATATATTCGTTCTCGATCATATCGTAGATCGTGAAGACGCCCGGCTGGGTGAAGAAGGGATCAACACCGGTGGCCACCAGGGTGGCATAAACGATCTGGTCGCCTTCGTGGACGATCATGACTTGTTCGTAAAGATTGATCTCGATCCAGCGGTCAGCTTCAACACCTTCCGGTTTTTCATAAGTTGGGATGACGCGGCTGAGGGAGTGATGGCTGATCCATTCATCGGGGCCGACCATGATCCATTCGGTGTCATTGACGGTCACGGAATCATAAGCGCGCACCACGTCGAAGCGATGGTATTCCCTGCCGGTCATAGGCGCATTGGCGGATGGTTCCGTACGCGATTGGGTCGTATCCAGGATCCAGCCGAACGAGGTGGACGGGTTTTCCTTAAACAGATAGCCCTGGAAGAACTGAGAGCCAATTACACTGAAATATTCGCGGCTGATCCACTTGCCGTTGGCAATTTTGTAGTAATCGCCAAAATCGGTCTCCGCCTTGTCGTATAAGGATACATACTTGATACGACTTACCGGCAGTTTCTGGTTGGGCTTCTCGGCATTCACGTCCTCGATGGACCCGTAAAGAGGCACTTCGTCATTTGTAACCTTGGCGTAGGTGAACGGCACATTGCCAAGGTCGGCAGAAGGCTGTGTTAAGTACAAGGGAGCTGTGGGAAGGGTGAAACCGATTTCCGCCAAATCTTGTAAATGCTGAGCCGGGCCTGCCATCAGGCAATCATCGTTTGAAAGGAGGTCGTCACTTCCGGGAAGGCAAAGTCCCTTTGTGGAACCGGAATCCAACGTGCTGTCGTCAGCCGCAACGGGAGCCGGGTTGGCAATTAAAAATTGGGCAATCAAGACCAATATGAGGGCGAAAATTATCAGACGGTGTTTTTTCAAAGGTTACCTGCATTTGCTATTAATGAACCCTATTTTATCTTAAAAAGAGCACATTGCTTGTGGATCTGCAATATATATCTACAGTAAAGGACTTAAAAATCCTATGCGGATGAATCCCCGTTTTTATCTTCATTGTCCTCTGCAAATTTCTTTACCGCGGTAAACGCTTTCTCTCCGAGTAAATATTCCAGTTCAGAGGTGAAAGTTTCGATCAAGGGGATGGGGCTTTCAGCGCGCCGCAGGCAGCTTCCTTCCTCTGCCAGGACGGCATCCACGGTGTCGAGGGTGATACGACCCTCGTCATCCAGATCGAGGGGATGCAGAATGCAGTAATAGGGTTTGAACCGCCAGGGGTGCAATCCGTTGGCCGTGCCAGCCATTTGCAGGCTGCACTTTCCGCCCTCGCGGCAAAAAACACAGGCTGTTTCACCATAATGCCAGGGGGCGGGTTCCACCGCGGTGTGGATGACCTTGCCGCTGGGACTGTTCTTATCATCGTCCTCGACGGGGACGAACCATTCGCCGGGGTTGCGCAGGTCTTCAGGCATAAAGGGCTGGATCAATTTGGCATTGGCTATAATGTCTTCGATTTCGCGCGTGTCCACCCAAACGCCAAAAACGCAGCAGGCGCCCTTGCATTCATCCAGGCAGCAGCGTTGCAGCGGCTCTGAGGACAGCATACGCGGATTAATACGTTTGTCGAGTATGTTTTTTGATTCATTCATATGCGCATTGTACCATTACGGTGGAAAATTTTTTGAAATGTCTGAACAACTTTACCTCCCGAACCATGATATAGTGTAAAATTACTCAGGGGTTGGCCCCACAATTTCATTAAGGAGAAGCCAAAATGTCTGCCTGGAAAATACTGATAACTGATGGTCTTGATTCAAATGGAATCGAATTGTTGAAAAAGTCCGCGGAAGTAGTTGATAAGCGCGGCATTTCGGCGGAAGATCTGCTCAAGGAAGTTGGTGGGTACGATGCACTGATCGTGCGCGGACGAACCAAGGTGATCCCGGCAGTCTTTGAAGCAGGTGCAAAATTGAAAGTTGTCGGCCGCGCCGGAGTGGGTGTCGATAACATCGACCTGGCTGCTGCCAAGAGCAAGGGCGTGACCGTTGTCAACTCACCGCTGGCAACCACCACGGCAGTCGCCGAATTGACCTTGAGCCTGATGCTCGGCGTTGTACGTGAAGTCCCTCGCGCGGATGCCTCAATGAAATCAGATAAATGGTTGAAAAAAGAGTTCATGGGGGGAGAGCTTTGCGGCAAGACCCTCGGTGTGATAGGCTTTGGACGAATCGGCGCGGCTGTTGCCAAACGGGCCGCCGCTTTCGACATGGAAATTCTGGGCTACGATCCCCTGATCCCGGCGGACGAGATCGCCAAACGCGGCGGCACACCGGTCAGCCTGGATGAACTGTTGGCTAAGTCAGATATGATCACCATGCACCTGCCGCTCACCTCTGATTCCAGAGGCATGCTGAATGCTGAAACCTTTGCCAAGATGAAAAAGGGTGTTTACATTATCTGCGCCGCTCGCGGCGGCGTGATCGATGAAGCTGCACTCTTGGATGCCTTAAACAGCGGTAAGGTGGCGGGCGCCGGGCTGGACGTCTTCAGCTCCGAACCCCCGGGTTTGACCGATCTGGTTGCCAATCCCAAGGTTGTGGTTACCCCGCACGTGGGCGCCCAGACCGTTGAAGCACAGGAACGGGCCGCCAATGACATCGCCGAAGAAGTTTTGGCCGCGCTGGATGACAAACCGTTGCGCTGGAAAGTTGCATAAAGGACCATTCGCTATTAATGAAAGAAAAACTTGAACGATTCAAGAGAATCCTGGCGGAAGTTGCCGACCTGGGTAGGGCAGAAGCGCTGCTGGGCTGGGACCAGGAAGTCTACATGCCTCGAGGCGGCGCGGAAGACCGCGGTAACATCCTTGAGACTGTGGCCGGTTTAAAACACGATAAATTCACCTCGCCCGAGATCGGCGAGTTATTGAAAGATCTGCTGCCTTACGCGGCAACCCTTGATGCGCGTTCTGATGACGCATGTCTGATCACGCGCATTGCGCATGATTACGAGAAGCAGACCAAAGTAAGCACCGAATGGGTTTCAGAAATGGCTAAAGTGACCACCATGGCCCAGTGCGTGTGGGAAGAGGCCAGAGCCAAGAATGACTTCAGCCTTTTTAAGCCGCATTTGCAGAAGATCATGGATTTGCGCCGCCAGTATGCCGATTTCTTCAAGCCCTGGGACCATGTATACGATCCTCTGCTGGACGATTTTGAACCCGGCATGAAAACCGCCGACGTCAAGGATATTTTTGGCAGGCTGCGTCCGCAGCAGGTGGACCTCATAAAAGCCATTGCCGAAAAACCGGAAGTCGATGACTTTTTCCTGCACGTTCCATATGATGAAAAACTGCAGTGGGACTTCGGCGTGGACGTGGTCACGCAATTCGGTTTCGACTGGAACCGCGGCCGACAGGACCTGGCTGTGCATCCCTTTACCACCGGGTTTGGCATTGACGACGTGCGTATCACTACCCGCTTCGACCCGGAAAGGGCCGCCTCGGCGCTCTTCAGCACCATTCACGAAGGCGGACACGCGCTCTATGAGCAGGGCATCAGCACCACCCTCAGACGCACTCCGCTGGCAACCGGCACATCCATGGCCGTACATGAATCCCAGTCGCGCATGTGGGAGAATTTGGTGGGGCGTTCCAAAGCCTTCTGGGTCTACTTTTATCCAAAATTCCAGAAACTCTTTCCGTCACAGCTGGACGGTATCAGCATGCAGGCATTCTATAAGGGCATCAACAAGGTGGCGCCTTCCATGATCCGTGTGGAAGCGGATGAGGCCACCTATAACCTGCACGTCATGCTGCGTCTTGAGCTTGAAATCGCCCTGATGGAAGGCGCGCTGCAGGTCGCCGATCTGCCCGAAGCATGGAACTCGCTGATGCAGGAATACCTTGGCATTACGCCCAAAAAGGACAGCGAAGGCGTGCTGCAGGACGTGCACTGGTCCATCGGCAGTGTCGGATACTTCCCAACCTACGCGCTGGGCAACCTGATCGCTTCGCAGTTATGGGAGAAGATCAATCAGGATATCCCGACATTGGAAGAACAGATCGAAAAGGGTCAGTTCGAGGAACTGCTGTCGTGGCTGCGCACCCGCATCCATCAGCACGGCGCGAAGTTCGAGCCGCAGGAACTGGTCAAAGAAGTGACGGGCAGCTCGATCACCCCCGAACCTTACATCCGCTATCTCAAACAGAAATACGGAGAGATTTACCAGCTCTGATCCGCTTTATTCCAGGCCTTGTGTCAAAACGAGGCCTGGTTTAATATTATCTGTAGCGAGGAAGCCCAATTGAAGCTATTTATTAAATTTTTTTTTCTTGCACTCGTTTTACTGTTGAGCCTGGCCGGCTGCGCGGAACAGACTGAAACCATAACGCCGACAGCTACGCCCGGGGTCACGCCTCCGACACCGCCTCTTGCTGTTTTGACCGAACTACCGGTCGTGACTTTCACGTTCGTTACGCCGACGATAAAATCGGCCATCGCTACCAATAACACTCCTCTGGTGGTTAAGACACTTGCGGGTACGTCCATTCCGCCCATCGTGCTCACACAGGTGACGCCCGAAGATACTCCCACACCGGAACCCACTGTAAAGGAGACCTACTTCCCGAATTCCCTGATCCAGATCATTGAACCGGGACAGTTGTCTCAGATCGCGTCTCCAATGAAGGTGGTTGCCAGTGTATATCCCGGTTACGGGAACCTGGTGGGGGTGCAGCTTATCGGCGAGGACGGACGCCTGATCCACGACCGCATTTTTAAAATGGTGAAAAGCGATACCGGCTGGGTGAATCTGCTGGAAGAGATCAAGTTTGAGATTCCGACCGCCGGCGAAAACGCCATGCTCGTGATCACCACGCGCGATGAATTCGACCGCCGTATCACGCAAAGCGCCATTGAGCTTTTCCTGATGCAGATCGGCAAAAGCGACATCAACAAGGATGTTTTCATCAAGGAACCCTTTGTCATACAGACACCCAAGGAAGAAGCCTTCGTCAAAGGCGGCGTGGTGCACGTGGAGGGATACGCCCATGCTTTCAATTCCAATCCGATCATTCTTGAATTGTTGACCGAATCCGGCGGCGTGATGGAAACGCAGATCGTCAAGCTGCCCCGCAATGCCACCGAGCAAAACTACGTGCCCTTCAGTGCGGACATCCCCTACAGCGTGGATATCAAGACACCGGTGCGACTGTCAGTTAGGCAGCGCTCCACTTTTATGCCGAGTATCGACATAGCCCTTTCCAGCCGTTTGCTGACCTTGCAGCCTTAGCGTTGTTCATGCTCAATGCGAATTAAAACCCCGCTCGAAGCGGGGTTTATCGTTTGTTGAAAAACGTTTATGGATTTTCTGACAAGTCGGCGGCAGGCTGAAGCGGCACAACCTGAGCCTTGTCGACATTCATAATGGCAGGGATAAAGAAACCAACGCCTCCCAGCAGGATTGTTATTGCGCCCCCCGCCCAGTACCAGATACGCAGCCCCAGCAGTTCGGCAACGGGCGTCATGACCAGCATGGAAAGCGGCATCATCGCGGTGATAAGACTGTTGGTGCTGCCCATTACCCGGCCCTGCATCTCGGGAGCGACCTTGCTTTGAATGATCGCCAAAAAAGGACCGCTCATGATGGAATCCATGATGCCCATGATGAGGATGCCGACGATACCCAGCCAGAACATATTGGAAGGAACTAGCCCAAAAATTAATGTACCAAAACCGCTGCCAATTGCGCCGACGGCAATGGTTACGGCCTTGTTCTTGAAACCACCCCAAATGCCAAGCCCGAGACCGCCTGCCACCAGGCCGATGCCGAAAGCCGCGTCGAGGATGCTTAATTCCCAAACGCCGGCCTGGAAGTGTTGAGTGATCATTAAAGGGGCCAGAGTAAAAGCCGGCGCCAGCATGAAGTAGAAAACTGCTGCAAGCAGCGCGAGGTAAAATAAGCCTTTCATGGCCTTGAGATATTTGAACCCTTCGGCCACATCCTTGAGGATCACTTTAACGGTCACGTTGGCGGTTGCGTCTGCACGCACCGGTTGTGGAATACGGATGAAGAGCAGGGGAGTGATGGCAATAATGGCGGTAACAACGTCCACCGAAATGACCTGATAGAACGGAAGCAGAGACATCAACAGGGCTCCCAGGGGAGGAGCGATGATATTCAGGCTGCCGTGCAAGGCCTGGGTGACCCCTGCCACCCGCGAGAGATGTTTTTCAGGCACCATCAGCGAGGTGGAGGACTGCATGGCCGACCAGTGGAAAGTGCCGCCCAGAGAGCGCAGGAACATGACCACAAAAATGTGCCAGATCTGCACCAGATCGAACGCGAACAAAATCGCCAGCCCAAGGGTAACGAGGGCGATGATGCCGTCGGCGAGGATCATGATGTAACGGCGGTTATATCTGTCTACGAGCGCGCCGGCGAAGGGCGCCAGCAGCACTTCGGGCAGGATGGCGACGAAGGTGCCAATGCCCAGGTAGGCGGCGGAACCGGTTTCTTCGGTGATCCACCATACCAGCGCGAACTGCACCAGTCCGCTGCCCAGCAGTGAGAAGATTTGAGCGAACCAGATAGGCAAAAATTTGCGCATCCAGTGTTTCTCGATAATGTTGGCGGTGTTATTCATTTTCCCTCAAGATAGAACGTTGACCGGC
>ENA-OSEO01003281-OSEO01003281.1-sediment-metagenome-genome-assembly--contig:-NODE-3281-length-19630-cov-5.162021_pt1 | contig 19630 bp, 19 predicted proteins | sample MGYA00237883_ERZ534232 | MGnify/ENA metagenome assembly ERZ534232
AGGCACAAGCTGCAGGAGGAGGTGATGTCTCACCAGTCGAGCTCGAATCAGAGGAGGAACCCGTGCTGGTCGAGCAGCTCGCTGCATGATCAGCAAAGAGATGGTGCGATGGCGTTACACCACTTGACAGGACGTGACCCTTCCTCAGACTACGACTGCCTTGCCGTGCCCTCGTTGTGACCATGAACTGTACAACGGCAGATGAGTGTGGTCACACCATGCAGGGGTACAAGCGCGGCCCCTTCTACCTGCCGTTTGAGGGCTTGGTATCCTTCGTTCAGGCGACCATCTCGCTGTTCTCCCCTTCTTTCGCAGAGGGGTACTTCGACAGGTGGCCTGAGAACGAGGCCAATGAGCTGGGTGGGGTCACATAGGGACTTGGCCTGACGTTGTCAAAGCGTGCTCCTCGCCGTCGAGCAGCAGATGGACGCGCTGCAGACCCAGCTCAACGACCCCGAGGTGGCCGGCGATCACGAACGACTCCACTCCACGTACGAGGCACATCGAGAGGCCCAAGCCGCACTCGATCGGCTCTTCGCCCGCTGGGAGGAACTCGAGCGCAAGGCGCTCGGGGAGGAGAGGCCTACTCGACGGATCCCACCCGTCGCGCGACGAATCCGAACGGGGTCCCGTGCCAGTCCGTCGTCCCAGCAAGGATCCCTGCTTCATGCGAATGCAGGAACCCGTGGAAGCTCTGCATCCCGCCGACGAAGGAGACATCGAACCAGATCTCCCGCGGATTCGAGTTCGAGATCTGCCCCGCAACCGGGACAGGAGCACCGCCCTCCGGCGTGTACGTCCCCGTGATCACAGGGGAAGGCATGATTGCCATCAGCGGGAGCTGGACATCGTCGAACTCGAGTACGCCTTGCCAGCCGTCGTGGTTCATCTCCCATCGTCCGATGAACGAGCTCGTCCCGACCGGTCCTGCAGCGGGCAGCCCGACAAGGAAGTCATCCTTCGTCCCGTAGAAGGCGTAGGTTTGCCCATCGCGGTTGTCGGACATCGTCCCCGCGACGGTCACCGGATCCTGCGTGAAGGCGTAGCCGGTGAAGTGCAGCCCCTGGCGATCCCCGTAATCAAGGTTCGGCGTGTCCCAGTCGATCCAGAACTCGATCTCGTGATCTTCGATTCGTCCGTTGACGCGGCGCGCGACACCGTCGTGCCCCCAGTAGGTTCCCAGTCGCCAGTCGTTCTCGCCGTGAAGCGCCATCGACGTGAACAGCCCCGAGAACCGGTAGATGTCGAGCGTTCCCTTCCACCCATCGTGGTCGAGGTTCCATCGACCGAGGAGCATATGATCCTGATACGGAAACGGTGTGTCGGCGGCCGCGGCGGTGAAGTAGCCTGCCTCTCGGACGAACCCGCCTTCGACCCAGTCGTAGCTCATCAGCGTGTAGCCGGACTCGCCAAATCTCCTGTCCTCGCCCCACGAGTTCTTGACGATGAACACGCGATCCGTGTGGCGGTATCCGACCATGAGCATGGCGTGGCCACCGCAGTCGCCGCCCGTGCCCGGATCCCAGATCCTGTTCAGGGGGGTCGGATCGGCACCGCACAGCGCGGCACTGAAGGCCACTTCGTATCCGCTGGCCATCACCGTCTCATACCAGGCCGGATCCCGGAGCGATCCCTCCGGGCAGAAGACGGCCAGCTCAGCACGGAACCGCGCGTTCTCCAGCGCGAGCTGCGACAGATTGACGGGCGACAGGTTGGCGTCGTCCATCGCGTCCTGGTTCGTGCCGGCCGCGCATCGACTCGCCTCCCAATCGATGTTCGGATCGACGATGTCGTCGTACGGCAGATGGGATTCGAGCGGAAGCCTGTACCGCGTGAATAGCTGCATCTGGTAGGTCAGATTCCCACCGCCCCAGGCGCCGAGTTGGTTCTCCCGGCACGAAGCCTGCGGCTGGAGCTCCTCTGTCAGGTGACTCATCTTCTGAAGGAGTTGACCGAACCGCTCCGACAGGTCGAGTTGACTGGCGTAGACTCGCCGGAATCGGGCCTCGAGGGCCGCGGTCGTCGCGAACTGCACGCAGGTCCCGCCCCACTGCTCCTTGATGGACGTTTGGTAGGGTCGCAGGTCTACGGCCTCCGGGCGATCCTTCGGCCCGATCGCCATCAGCCCGGTGCCGGGGGCATCGGGAGCGAATCGATCCACGTACTCCTCCCAGTTATCGAGTCGATCAAGTGGAAAGGTACGGCCGTCTGCCAGCTCGACGACGGGGATTCCGTCGATTTCCGTCACACCAACGACCGTCTGATCCTGGGTTGCAGGAGGCTCGGGGAACAGCCACTCACAACCGCCGAGCCCTGCAGCCAGACACGTGGAGATGAGGCACGTTGCGATCCAGCGCTTCGCATCCTTTCGTTTCATTGCTCTCACCCCTTGTTCGCCGAAGCGACGCTCTTTCACTACTGTATTCCTCGGAGGCAAGATGCGGCAAATCGCAAACCGAGCGTCGTGCAACCAAAGGCCATCGGGTGACGTGAACCGGGAAGCTCTCGGGCTGTGTCATCGCAAGGCCTAACAGCCCGTTGATCTTCACTGTTTTGAGCCATCTCCGAAGTACAGGGAGGTCAGATCGCAGCTACGTGCGCCCGAAGTAGACGGCGGTTCATGAAAAGCCACCGAAAAATGCTGGCAGAGTTCCTCCGATGTGCCATGTAGCGAGAAACGGTTCGTGCGAGGGTTTATAGAGCCCCCGCCATGCCCCGCGGAGTACCCCAACGGAACAGACTCCGCATGACCAAGCCAAGGTTCGCTGCGGCTGACTGCAGCAGGTATCGTTTGTTGACGTTGTCGCGCCCGCGCAACCGTGTTCGTCTCGCCCCCCCCCTGTTTCGCAGATGTGCGCGAAGGTTCGTTCGTTGAGTTCGCTCCGCTTGCGTTGCAGACCTCTTCCCTTCTTCCGCTGTACTCGTGCTCGGTTGCCGTAGAACGCATCCGCCGTCTTTTGCCCCCCTTTGTCCGTCCACCGGCGTCGGCCTTTCTGACGTCGTTCGGAGATGTAGGTCCGATAGACGTTCTCCTTCAATCGCCGCAACAATGCGGCCTTGTGGTACCCCTTGTCGGCCACCACGGCTTGAATGCCATCGACCTTACCCTCGGAGGAAGAATCACCGGATCGCTCGTTGTCGTCCGTCTTGCCATCTTCAGGCTCGGAATGGCTCGCGTCGCGCAGTCTACGGAGGTTCTCTTCGGCTCCTTCAAGCGTTTCTTCGATGGTTGCCATGTCGGATCGGTCTGCCTGGTGGACGGTCACACCAACAGAATTCGGGGGACACAAACCTTATTTCGATTCTGCAGAAGCGTCCGCTTGATTCCTCAGCGTGGGACAGATACCCCTGGCGGATCACGCGGAGTGAACCGCCCCAGGTTTTCCGGAGGCATCATTCTGTGAGTCTGGCTCCGACGGCCGGAACCTCTTGAGTCTGGAAATGTAGCTCCTCTAGTTCGACCGGAGGAATGTTCCCGATCGGCTCAAGCAGCCGCCGGTTGTTGAACTGGTACCCCCGACAGGATTCGAACCTGTGACCTACGGTTTAGGAAACCGTTGCTCTGTCCTACTGAGCTACGGGGGCGTGTTAGAACTCCTCGAGCATCAAGTATAGCTGCTTTGCGGCCGCCTGTTCGGCCTCCTTCTTCGCCCGGCCGCGGCCGACGGCGCGGTGGCCGGCGACGGTGACACCGACGATGAACTCTTTGCGGTGTTCCTTCCCCTCGGTATCGACGACGTCGTATTCGGGGCGGCACTCGAACTGACGCTGCGCGGTCTCCTGCAGGAGGCTCTTGTAGTCCCCGGTCGTCGATTGCTCGGCGAGGAACCGCTCAATGTCCTCCTTGAGACACCGAACGACGAACTTCGAGGCATAGGAGAACCCCCGCTCGATGTAGAGGACGGCAACGAGTGCCTCGAACGCGTTTCCGCGGTTGTTCGGCCGCTCACGCCCGTTGTTCGCTTCCTCTCCCTTTCCAAGCCGCAGGTATTCGCCGAGGTTCAATTCGTCGGCAACCTCGGCGAGCATCGGCCGGCTGACGGCGACGGACTTCGCCTTCGTCAGCCGCCCCTCGTCGGCGTTCGGAAAGTGCTTGTAGAGGTGACTCGTCACCGCGAGGTCGATGACGGCGTCCCCGAGGAACTCGAGCCGCTCGTTCGACCCCCGCGGGTCCGCCTGTTCGTTGACGTACGAGCTGTGAAGGAACGCCCGCTCCAGGACGTCGGGCGGAATCCGCAGCCGAAGCCGCTTCGCCAGTTCTTCCATCGCTCTTGGCTTCATCGGTACAAGTTAGGGCGGGAGGATTCGAACCTCCGATCACGGCTCCAAAGGCCGCTGCCTTACCGCTTGGCTACGCCCTAAAACGTCACATCCTCGGTCGGAATGCTGGACAAGATCCCCTCGTCGCTGCCATCGACCAGTTCACGATACTTGTCCAGGATTGTGCTCTCCAGTCTCAGCCGGAATTCGTTGTCGATCGGATGGGCCGTGTCGCGGAACTCGCCGGTCTTCACCTGCCGGCTCGGCATGGCGACAAACAGGCTCTCCTTGCCCTGGATGATCTTCACGGAGTGCACAATGAACACATCATCGAACACAACCGAGCAGAATGCTTTCAGGTTTCCCTCGTCCCGCATCGGCCGAATCTCAACCTTCGTGATCTCCACCCTAGGAACCTCGCTCGATTGGTCGACGTCTTCGCCGATGTTAGCAGATTCTCGGATGTCTTTCAATTCCCAGTTCCCAACTCAATCTCGGTCACTCCATCGCCTCCCTGATTCGGCGGTGCGAACCGGCACGACCGCACGAACGAGCACGATGAGAGGTAGGTGTGGATCGCCTGTCTCAGCGCCCCGGTTCCCTTGCCGTGGAGGATCCGCGCGTTCTGCAGATCGGCGAGCAGGAGCTGATCGAGATATCCTTCGAGCTCGCGAAGCGCCTCGCTGACGGTCAGGCCCCGGACGTCGATCTGCAGTGGCACCTCGCTCGGCCGGGGGCGACGGACGGATCGGCCGCCCCGATCGCCAGCACCCCGCGCGGGTTCGACGGGAGGATCCGCCGGCGAGAGATCATCGATCTCGACGGTGACGCGGATCCCGTCGAGGTCGACGGACACCCTCCCTCCGGACGCGAGATGGACGATGCGGCCGACCGCGTCGAGACTTCGGACCCGGACCGAGCGGCCGGGCTCGAGCCCCGCCTCATCGATCGTCTCGTCCGAGCGGGGCTTCAGCATCTCGTCCCGAGCGGCCCGCGCGCCGTCACGGAGCCGTGCGATTTCGTGCAGCCCTTCGCGGAGCCCTTCCACCGGCGCACCGGACCGCGCGGCGGCGAGCACATCCTCCACCTGCCGTTGCCCGTCCCGGAGGAACGCATCCAACTCGCGCAGGTGAGCGGAGAGGTCGCGCTCCTTCTCCTGTTCAAACGCACGCAGGCGATGCTCGTAGGTCGCCCGCAGTTCCGCGGCCCGCTCTCGATCGGCCCGTGCCTCCTCCCGATGCTCGACGAGCGCCTGCCGCTCCCGCTGCAGCTCTTCGATGATGTCCTCGGCCCGGATCTCGCCTTGGGTCAGGAACGCACGGGCTCGCTCGATCAGGGGCTCCGGGAATCCCAACCGCAAAGCGATGATGAACGCGTTGCTCTTCCCCGGGAGCCCCTCGACGACGTGGAAGGTGGGTGCGAGCGTGGCAAGGTCGAACTCCATCGAGGCGGTCTTGATCCGCGGATGGCGGATCGCGAAGTACTTGAGCGGTGTGAGGTGCGTGGAGATCGCGACGATCGGCCCTCGTTCGAGAAGCGCTTCGATCACGGCGAGGCCGAGCGCCGCCCCCTCCTGCGGATCCGTTCCGGCCCCCAGCTCATCGAAGAGTACCAGCGTCCCTTCGTCCGCCTCATGGAGCGCGTCGATGATGTTCTTCATGTGTGCCGAGAAAGTAGAGAGGTTCTGGGCGATCGACTGCTCGTCCCCGATGTCGGTCCGAATCCGGGAGACGATCGCGAGCTCGCTGTCGGGGGACGCGGGGATCGGGATTCCCGACTGGACCATCGCCGCCGACAGCCCGAGCGTCTTGATGGTGACGGTCTTTCCTCCGGTGTTCGGGCCGGTAATGACGACCATCCGCCGATCGCCGCCGACCGACAGCGTCACCGGGACGACGGTCTCCCTCGGAAGCAGCGGGTGTCGCGCGTTGCGCAGCGCGAACCGGTCCCCGAGCTGCGGGAAGCTGCAACGGTGCGCGTCCGCGTAGAGCGCTCGAGCGAACAGAGAGTCGAGGTGTGCCAGGATCGCGCGATCACGCAGGACGGTCGATTCCGACGCGACGAACCGCTCGGTCAGCGAGACGAGGATCCGCCGGGTCTCTTCGCGGATCGCCTCGGCGAGTTCGGCGATCACGTTGTTCTCGACGACGAGGCCGGTCGGCTCGGCGTAGAGCGTCTGTCCGGTCGCCGACCGATCATGCACGACAAACTCGCCGGCCCCGGTCGCTCCGCTGCGCACGGGGACGACCAGCCGACCGCGCCGCTGGGTGATCACCGGCTCGCCAATCCAGTCGGGATGCGAGTCGATGAATGCCCGCAGCTTCGCCTCGGCGCGCTGCTCGGCGACCCGCCGCCGTTGAATCAGGCGGGACAACTCCGGCGATGCATCGTCGCGAACCGCTCCGGACTCGTCGATCACTCGCCCGATCTCCGCGGCCAGTCGGGGGCCGGCCGGGGAGAGCCGTTCGGCGTAACCGCGCAGGCGCGGTCGGTCCTCATCGTCGATCAACCGGCGGCGCAGTTCCTCGGTCGCCTCGATCGTGTGGAGGACGACGAGGAACTCCTCCCCGTCGAGGAAGGCACTTTCGCGAGCGCGACGCAGGAGCGGCCCCAAATCGCGCACTCCGCCGAGCGAGACTCGGCCGCCCGCGTCAAGCAGCGAGACCGCCTCGCCGACTTCGCCGATGCTCCGCTCGATCGCCAGGCGGTCGTCGATCGGCTCCAGCTCATCGATTGCGGCCGCTCCGAGAGACGTCGATGCCCGATCGCGCACGAGCGCTTTCAGGCGGTCATATTCCAGATCCCGTCGCGCCTTGTCGTTCAGTACCGTCATGTCGATCTCCGGACCCGACCATCGCCCGGCCGGCTCAACTGAGATGATACCGAATGCCGGGCGGTCCGACCTTGCGCCCGATGCGCAGGGAGACGCACAATCCCGCGGCACCCGACCGGGAGGCTCACCATGACGAACACCACCAGGACCCGCGCCGCCGTCGCCCTCTTCTCGGCGATGCTGATCTGGGGGTTCTCGTTTCTCGCGATCAAGGACGTCGTCGCTGTCGTCCCGGTCTCGTCGCTCCTCTTCCTCCGGTTCGCGCTCGCCGCGGTGCTCCTCGGCGCGGTCGCCGGCGCCCGTGGTCTCCTTCGGCTCCCGAAGCGGGACCTCGCCGTCCTCGCCGGCCTCACCCTCCTCAGCCCGGTCGGCTACTTCCTGTTCGAGACCTACGGGGTCGCCTACACCCAACCGAGCCACGTCTCGATCCTGATCGCCACAATCCCGATCGCCGTCTACCTGATCGCGCTCGTCCGCGGCCAGGAGCGTTGGGGCTCGCGGAAGGCGATCGGGATCGCCGTCGCGTACGGCGGGATCCTCCTGATCGTCGGCTCGTCCCAGCAGGAGGCCGGCGCCAGCCTGCTCGGCGACCTGCTCGTTCTCGGCGCCGTCCTTTGCGCCGCGTTTCGGACGTCCCTCGTCAAGGACGTCCTTCGCCGCGTTCTTCCGATCCAACTGACGTTCTACCAGTTCCTCTTCTCGCTCGTCGTCTTCGCGCCGCTCGCAGCCGCCGACGGAACCGGTTGGATCGCGAACCTGACTGCGATCCACGGCCTCGAGATCCTGTTCCTCGGCGTCTTCTGCTCGGCCATCGCGTTCCTCGCGATGCACTACGCGCTCGCCCACCTGTCGGTGACGCAGGTGGCGGTCTCGGCGAACATCGTCCCGATCATCACGCTCCTCGCCGAGATCGCAATCCTCGGCGTCGCTCTCAGCCCCGCGAAGGGGATCGGGACGGCGATCACGATCGCCGGCGTCGCCTTCATCCAGATCCAGGGCGTCTCGCGCGGCCGTCCCCGAGGCGGGGAGCCCCGATGAGGCTGCCGCTCCGCTGGCTTCGGCCGCTCGCCCTCCATCCGGCGGCAAGCCGCCGCGTCCTGCAGCTCGCCTATCCGATCGTTCTCGGATCCCTCTCCGTCACCCTGCTGAGCGTCGTCGACACCGCGATGCTCGGGCGGCTCGGCCCGGCCCCGCTCGCGGCGTCCGGTGTCGCCGGTGTGCTCTTCCTGGCGATCGTCTTCCCACTCACGAGCATCGGAGTCGGCGTCCAAGCGCTTACGGCCCGCCGGCACGGGGAAGGGCGACAGGACCTGTGCGGCGACGTTGCGGGCGACGGCCTTCGCCTGGCGCTCCTGATCGGCCTCCCGATCGTGGCGCTCGCTCCGCTGCTCGCCCGCTGGTTCGGGCCGATCCTGTCCGGCGACCCCGAGGTCGTCGCCCTCGGGCGGGAGTACCTCCACTACCGGCTTCTCGGCGCGGGGTTCATGTTCGTCAACTGGGCGTTTCGCGGGTTCTACGCGGGAATCGGGGAGACGCGACATCAGATGATCGCCTCGATCCTGATTACCGCCGTGAATGTCGGACTCGACTACGTGTTGATCTTCGGGCACGGCACGGCGCCGCTCGGGATCCGCGGGGCCGCGATCGCGTCGACGGCGGCCGTCGGCGTCGGGACGCTCTACTTCACGTTCGTCGCGCTCACCCCGGCATATCGGGCGACCTACGCCCTCCCGCGCGGCCTCGTCTCCCGCCCGCGGTGGGCGGGCCGGATCGTCCGCCTCTCGCTGCCGGTCGTCGCCCAGCGAATCATCTCTCACGGCAGTTGGTTCGTCTTCTTCACGGTGATGGCCCGGATCGGCACGGTCGAGCTCGCGGCCAGCAACGTCATGCGCTCGATCTACAACCTGTCGATCATGATCGCAGTCGGCATGGGGACCGCGGGCGCGGCGCTCCTCGGCCAGAGCCTCGGCGCCCGTCGGGCCGACGACGCCGAACAGCTCGCGTGGGAGGCGGCGAAACTCTCGGCCTACGCGATGGCGATCGTCGGTGTGCTGTTCGTCATCGCGCCGGATTGGGTCTTCCGGATCTACACCTCCGACCCAACGGTGATCGCCGTCGGGCGCCTCCCGCTCGCCCTTCTCGGGCCGGTGCAGGCGCTCGCCGGGATCGGCCTCGTTCTGTCGCAAGCGCTCCAGGGGGCGGGGAACACGCGATTCGTCATGATCGCGGAGCTCGCCATCTGCGGGCTCTTCTACCTCCCGACCGTCTACTTCCTCGGACTGCGCACCCCGCTCGGGATGATCGGCGCGTGGTCGGGGGAGTACATCTATTGGGCGCTGCTGGCGATCGTCATGTTCGTCCGATTCCGGCAGGGACGCTGGAGGTCGATCGAAATCTAGCCGGGTCAGTGAGGACGACGGCGAGATCGGCCACGTTCGTGCCGGTCGGCCCGGTCCGCAGGAGGTCCTCGCTCGACCGGACCGCGGCGTGGCTGTCGTTCTCGCGCAACGCCTCCTCCGGGTCGACGCCGTCCGCTCGGGCCCGCCGGACGCTCTCCCCGTCAACGATCGCACCCGCCGCGTCGGTCACCCCGTCGCTCCCGTCGGTCGCGAACGCACCGACGACGATCCCGTCCGACCCAGCGAGTTCGATCGCCGCAGCGAGTGCGAGTTCCTGGTTCCGTCCGCCGCGGCCACCGCCGCGAACGGTCACAGTCGTCTCTCCGCCGGCAATGAGGGCGGTCGGTCGACCGGACGGGGCGCGCGTTCGTCCTTCCGCCACGAGCGCCCGGCCGACGGCGCGCGCCTCGCCGACGAGGGGATCGCCCCGCACGAAGACCGAGTAGCTCAGTTCGCGGGCCGCCCGGGCCGCCGCCCGGACGGCCGTCCCATTGTCAGCCAGGATTCGCACGAGCGATGCGTCCGACGGCGGATCGCCGGCCTTCAACGTCTCCGGCGCGTCCCCCGCGATCCCGCGCTCGATCCACCGCCGCACGCTCGCCGGAGTGCGCTCCCAGATCCCGTACCGTTCCAGTACACCGCGTGCATCGGCGTACGTCGTCGGATCGGGGACGGTCGGGCCGGAGGCGATCGTCTCGAGCCGGCCGCCGACCACGTCGGAGAGGATCAGTGTAACGACCGGCGCCGGGGCGGCGAGTCGGAGGAGACCGCCCCCCTGCAGTTTCGAGACGTGCCGCCGGACGGCGTTGATCTCGTCGATCGTCGCTCCGCTGGCCAGAAGCCGTTCGGTGATCGCCCGAAGATCATCGAGGGGCACGTCGTCGGGTGGGAGCGCAAGGAGCGCGGAGCCGCCGCCCGAGAGGAGGCAGAGGATCAGGTCGTCGCGATCGGCCGATCGCACCCGCTCGGCGATCGCTTGCGCCCCTGCCGCGCCGGCCGGGTCGGGGAGGGGATGCCCGCCCTCGACGACCCGAATCCGGCCGGCCGGTCCTCCATACCCCCGCCGTGTCAGCGCGATCCCGTCAACGAGACGCGCTCCCAGGATCCGCTCGGCCGCACGCGCCATCGGGACACTCGCCTTCCCGACCGCGACGACGATCGTCTGCCGGGCGTCCCACGGGAGCGTCCGCCCGTCGATCCGCAGGCCGTCCTCGCCGCACGAGAGGACGCCGGCGACGAGCCGCTCCGGGTCGACCGCGCCGAGCGCCGCCTCGAAGATCGCGACCGCGTCCTCGCGCAACGCCCCGCCCCGCAGACCGGCCCGATCGATCCGGACGGTCATCGCGAGCCCCTGTCCGGTCCGTCGGCCCGCGCAGACCAGCAATCGCTCCGAATCGGGCAGCCGTGGCAGATCGGCTCAGCCCGGCAGTGCGTCTTCCCGAGCCGGACGATCAGAGCGTGCGCCTCGTTCAGAGACCGAACGTCGTTCACGAGCGCCGCGAGGAATCCCTCCCGGATCTCCCCGTCGGACGCCGGGAACCCCAGCCGAGTCAGGATCCGTCGCGTGTAGGCGTCGACGACGAACGTCGGCCGACCGGCCGCGTAGAGCAGGATCGCGTCGGCCGTCTCCTCACCGATTCCGCGGATCGACAGGAGCCGATCCCGCAGGCCGTCGGACGGCGCAGCGAGGAATCGGTCGACCGATCCGCCGGCGTCCCGCTCGATCGCTTCGACCAGGCTCATCAGGGTCGCCGCCTTCGATCGAGGAAACCCGGCCGCGCGGACCCGGTCGATCAGTTGATCGACGGAGAGCCGCCGGAGCGCGCTCGGTGAGAGGTCGTCGACGTCGCGCAGCCGGTCGAGCGCCATCTCGGCGTTCCGCCACGCCGTCCGCTGAGTGAGAACCGCCCCCACCATCATCTCGAACGGGTCGTCCGCCGGCCACCATGACTGCGGGCCGTACGCCGAGTAGAGCCGGCGATAGAGGGAGCGAAGACGGTCAACGTCCATCGACGAAGCGCAGGATCCCCTCGAGGATCGCCTCGGCGAGGATGTCCTGGTACGCCGGATCGGTCAGCTGCGCGCGCTCCGCCGGGTTCGTCAGGAAGCCGATCTCGAGCAGCGCCGCCGGCATCTCCGCCCGGTGGATGAACAGCTCGGCTCGCTTGACCCCGCGGTCCCGCAGATCGACCCGCCCGGCGACGCTCGACTGGAGCGCCGCGGCGAGCCGCACGCTCCCGCCGTCGCTCGGCTCTCCGCGGTCGACGAGCGTCTCGATCCCTCCGATCGACGCCATCGGGTGCGCGTTGACGTGGATGCTGACGAACGCGTCGCCTCCGATCCGGTTGGCGATCCCCGCCCGGTCGGCGAGCGGTACGAAGATATCGGTGCGTCGCGTCAGCAGAACCTGGACCTCCGGGTGCGCAAGCGATCTCAGGTAGAGGCGCTTGGCGATCTCGAGCGTGATGTCCTTCTCCGCCACCCCGCCGGCGTACGCGCCCGGATCGTCGCCCCCGTGCCCGGGATCGACGAGCACGATGAAGCGCGGCGTCGGCGGCTGCACGTAGTCACCCTGCGGAAGAAGTGGCTGCGCCCACGACAGCAGGACGGCGAGGGTGAGGGCGATTCCCCAACGGCGGCGGTCCTTCAATGGTCGATGCTCCTCATGATGTTTCGAGACGCAAGATACACGACCCGCGCCGCCCGGGCGACCGGCGGTGTCGCAGCAAGGGACGACATCTGCCCCACCGCGCGACGCCGCACGTCCTTCCTTGCCGCCGAGCGAGCGAGCGGGTAGACTTCTAAGGAGAATGAGAATCATTATCAGGTGCCGGCGATGACTTTGGATCAACTGAAATACGGAGAGCGCGCCCGCGTCGTCGAAATCGAGGCCTCCCCCCCGCTGGGGGACCGCCTTTGCCAGATGGGAATCCATCCGGGCGACGAACTCGCCCTGACATCGTGCGGCGCGTTTCGCGGCCCGCTTCTGATCGAAGTCCACGGGATGCGGGTCGCTCTCGGCCGAGGGATCGCCGCGCGGATCCGGGTCGAGCCGCTCGATCGGCGCGGGCCGACGACGTCCGCCCCCGCCCCCGTCAGGCAGACCCGGCGGCGACGCGGAAGGAGGAGACCATGACCGACGCACTGACCCGCAGCGCAGCCGACATGCTGCGCTCGGCCGGGCGCCGCATTACGCCGGAACGAGAGCTCCTGCTCCGGATCGTCGCCCGAAACGCGCACCTCGACGCGGGTGAGATTCACCGGCTCGCCCGTTCCGAGATGCCGCGGATCGGGCTCGCGACCGTCTACCGCACGCTCAGCCTCTTTCGTGAGCTCGGCGTCGTGAAATCGAGCGAGTTCGGCGAGGATCACCGCCACTTCGAAGTCCGCCGCGACGACCACGTGCACCTCGTATGCAGCGACTGCGGCAGGGTGCTCGATATCCGAACGCCCGGATACCTCCGCCGACTCGCCGAGCGGAACGGGTTCGACGTCTCCTCCGTCCGGATCGAGGCCTCCGGCCGCTGCGCCGACTGCCGGGCGCGCAGTCACAGATCGCCGGCGCTCGGCCAGTAAGCCGCCGTCCCCCCTCATGCTGCGCATCGCGCTCGTCGGCCAGCCAAACTGCGGGAAGAGCACGATCTTCAATCACCTCGTCGGCTACAAGGCGAACACATCGAACCTGCCCGGCACGACCGTGGAGTACTTGCGAAGCGAAGCGCTCATCGGCGGCCGGCGCGTCGAGATCGTCGACCTCCCCGGCATCTACTCGCTCACCTCGCTCGACGACGCCGAGGCGGAGACCCGAAAGTACCTCCTCACGCAGCCCGTCGACGCGATCCTGAACGTCATCGACGCCTCCCTCCTCTCCCGGAGTCTGGAGCTGACCCTGCAGCTCCTGGAGCTCGGCCGGCCGCTCGTCGTCTGCCTAAACATGGAGGACGAAGCGCGGCGCAAAGGGGTCTCGATCGACGTCGACGCACTCTCCCGCCTGCTCGGCGCTCCCGTCGTACCCGCTGTCGCCGTCCACGGAATCGGCGTCCCGCAGACCGCGACCGCCGCTGTCCGGGCCGCGAGCGAGCCCGTTCCCGCCGAGCCACCCCGCTACAGCGAAGACGTGGAGCGAGCCCTTCGGGCCGTGACCGAGGCGATCGGGACATCCGGCGCCCCCGCCACAACGTCCCGGCTCGCGGTCGTCAAGCGCCTCGAGGGAGACCCGTTCTTCGCCGCGATCCCCGCGCCCGAGTCATCCGAACAGATCGAACGCATCGATCGGATCCGCCGACGGCTTGAACGCACGCGCGGTCAACCGGCACCCGCGATCCTCGCCGGCGAACGCCATCACCGCGCGATGGAGCTGTTCGAATCGGTCGCGGTCGTCGGCCCGCCGACCGTCGGCCTGCGCGACCGGATCGACCGCATCCTGATGCACCGGATCTTCGGGATCCTCGCGCTCGGCGCGATCCTGTACGGCCTCTTCCTGATCGTGTTCAAGGTCGGATCGCTCGCCGAGGCCCCGATGATCGACTGGTTTGACAGCCTCGTCGATCGACTCGGCGTGGTCCTCCCGCCGTCCGGCCTCCCGTTCGCCGTCGTCCGGGGGATGATCGAGGGCGTCGGGGGCGCCGTCGGGATCGTCCTGCCCTACTTGGTCCCGTTCCTGATCGGCCTTGCACTCCTCGAGGACATCGGGTACCTACCGCGCGCCGGGTACCTCGCCGACGGCCTGATGCACCGGATCGGCCTGCACGGGAAGTCGGTGATCCCGTTCATCCTCGGGTACGGGTGCAGCGTCCCGGCCGTGATGGCCACGCGCATCCTCGGGTCGAAGCGCGACCGCTTCATCACCGCCATGCTCTCGGTGATGATCCCGTGTGTCGCGCGGGCGACGATCATCTACGGGCTGATCGGCTACTTCCTCGGCCCGCACCTCGCCTTTCTCCTCTACATCGTCAACATCCTCGTGATCGGCCTCGCCGGGCGGATCATCACCCGCCTCTCTCCGCACGTCACACCGGGCCTCATCCTCGAGATCCCCTCGTACAAGATTCCCACCCCCCGCGTCGTCGTCGCCAAAGTCTGGATGCGCGTCCGGGAGTTCCTGTTCCTGGCCCTCCCCGTCCTCGTCGTTGGGAGCCTCATCCTCAGCCTGTTCGAATTCGCCGACTGGAACCGGTACCTCAACCTCGCCGTTTCGCCCATCACGTGGTCGCTCGGGCTCCCGCTCGCCGTCGGCGTCCCGCTCCTCCTCGGCATCTTCCGCAAGGAGCTCTCGCTGATCATGCTCTTCCAGGCGCTCGGCACCAGCCAGGTCGCCGCCGTTCTCACCGCCGGACAGATGATGACATTCGCCCTGTTCGTCGTCTTCTACATCCCGTGCGTCGCAACGATCGCCGTCCTCGTCCGCGAACTCGGCCGCCGCGGCGCCGCCATCGTCGTCGGCACCACCACCGGAATCGCCCTCCTCGTCGGCCTCATCACCCGCGGCATCTACGCCCTCCTCTCCTAACCCCAAAAGAAAGGGGACAGGCTACTTTTTCTCGCCGCTTCGCGGAAATCACCAATCGAACGACTTTACCTCAGGCGGAAAAAGTAGCCTGTCCCCTTTTTCGGGTTGAGGGGATTCGCTGGAGGTGCGCACGGTCCCGCCGTTCTCGCGCCGCCAGGGTGTATTCGGCGAGGCGCGCTTCTCGCTCGTCGTCGGGCGCAGCGGCGTCTCCGTCAGCGAGCGTCAACAGGTCGGCCAGCTCCGTCGCAACCGAGACCCACGGGTGCATCTCGCCGAACGCGCTCGCGGCGATCGCCGCTCGTAGTCCCTTCTTGTAGCGAACGCGAATCTGAACCGACGCGGCGCCCTGCTCGACGTAGGCTCTCCAGAAGACATCTTCCACGACGCCGCGTCCCCAGGCCGAATGACGGTGTTCGACCGATCGCCCGATGAGCTCCCGCCACCGATCGAGATCTTCGCCGGCGAACGCCGCGAAAATCGCACCGTCGACGGTCCGCTCTCCCTCCTCCGAGGGGCGCTCGCCCACGTTGTTCGTCCCCATGCGACAACTGTACCGAATCCAACACGAGGCTCGCGAACACCGAACGGCGGTCGTAGAGCGCACGAGCTCCTGACCGGATGCGGGAAGAGACTCCTGTCCGCACCCGTCCGGTGCGCAATGGTGCGTGGCTCGAGCGCGTTCGGGGAGGTCAGGGCGCGAACGATCGGCCAGACTCCTAAGGGATGAAGAGCAACGGATCCGTCAGCCGATCGCTGTTCGCGGCGTTTCTCGTCGCCGCGCTCGTGATGACGACCGGCTGCGGGCTTCTCGCACCTCGGAACGCACCGCCGCGGCTCGTCGTCAACGCGCAGCCGACGGAGGGGCGCGCTCCGCTGATCGTCCGCTTCGACGCCGGATCGTCGACGGACGACGGCTCGATCGTCGAGATCTCCTGGACGTTCGGCGATGAGGGCCGTCTGACCGGCTGGCAGGTCGAGCGCACGTTCACTCGACCGGGGCGCCATGAGGTCCACGTCACGGCCCGCGACGATGCCGGGGCAAAGAGCGAAACGGTCATCGAGATCGTCGTCCACAACTCGCCGCCCTACGCCAGTGGTCGGTTCTCGAACGACGCGCCGAACGTCGGTGAGCGGGTCCAGTTCGATGCATCGTCGTCGTTCGACCCTGACGGCGCGATCGTCGACTTCGTCTGGGATTTCGGCGACGGTACGTCGGCCCGCGGGACACGCGTCAGCCACGTGTACGGAGAGGTCGGCGCGTACATCGTCCGCCTCACCGTCGTCGACGATGCCGGGGCGATCGACGAGCTGACGCACCTATTCACGGTTCACCTCGCCACCGCGGGCGGCGGCTGCGGCGGGCGGTAGACCGAGAGCCCCTTCGCTCAGATTGACGCCACTTCGACTACCGATCCGCCGGGCGCTTCCCGACCGGCGCCAGGTAGATGACGAAGCGATCGAACCCATCGAACCCCAGCAGCCCGTTCACCTTCTCGTCGAAGAACGCGCCGATGGCGCACGTCCCGGCTCCGATCGACTCCGCTGCGAGATAGAGGTTCTGGCATGCGTGTCCGGCGTCGAGGTGGAGGTACCTCATTCCTCGCTCGCCGTAGCGATAGAACATGCGGTATCGATCGGCGACCCAGATGAACGTCGCCGCCGACGCCGCGACCATCGTTTGGCCATGGCACGCTTCGGTGAGCCGCTCGGGGAACTCCGGCCGGGACGGGCGGCCGACGAGCTCGTGTTCGATCGCCAAGTATCGATAGAGGCCGGCTGGGAGCCCGTCGACTCGGTTTGCCAGCACCAACGTTTCGAACGCGTGCCGCGCCCCCGCCGACGGGACGGTCCGAAACGTCGCGCGCTCCGGGACGACCCGGCGGATTCCCTGCGTCGCCCAGAGGAGGTGTCCCAGCTCGTCGAGCGTCAACGGCTCATCAGCGAACTCCCGCAGGCTCCGCCGCTGTTCGATCACCGCCCGCAACGGGACGCTCCCCTGGTCCAGCGCTCGTGGATCCGTCAGCCCGAACCGTTCGCCCACCTCCGCCGGCCATTGCAGCGGCGGCTGCGGTCGTCCCTTCTGCTGATCGGGCGGCCCCATGTGCCGGTACTGCGTCATCTCCAGAAAATCCGCCGAGATATCGCGCGTCACGTCTTCTCCTTTCTTCTGCCTGCTCGGCCCGATCGGACAGGCTCCTTCGGATCGCCGGGACAATGGGCCACAGATCGCTCGGATGCCCGCGCAACGCCAGCCGCCCAGCGATCGTCCCCGCGTGCGGACCTCCGATAGTACGCACGTTCCGTTCCGTCGACCACGTGGCCGTCGGAATCCGGCAGCGGGACCGCCCAGCTACCCGTGAGCCCGCGATCGCTCGAAACGACAGCCTCTCGGCCTCCAGCTGTCGGCTGAGAGCTTCCAGCTCGCCCCTCCCTCACCCCCCTCCCGGCCTCCCTCATCAACGAGGGGGAGGTAGAGAAAACCGCGAACAGATCGCAGATACAGCACGTGATCTCCCTCTCTCCCCGTCGCGGGAGAAACCGGGGGAGGGGGACACCTCGTCCAGCAGAAGCCCTGGGGAGCCAGCAAAGGGGACAGGCTGGTTTTCGCCACCGCAAGAACCCAGCGAATCCCATCCACCGGGCACAGCACAGAATCCAGCAAGACCGTAGCCCAACGCGAAAACCTGCCTGTCCCCGTCCACCCAACTCCCGCCAACAAGGGGACCGGCTGGTTTTCGCCACCGCAGGAACCCAGCGAATCCCATCCACCGGGCACAGCAAGGGGACCGGCTGGTTTTCCGCCGAGAGCACATCGATTCGCGCCCGACCCGCAACCCCTCACCTCGTCGCCACCGCTCGTCGTCGCCCGAAAACCTGCCTGTCCCCGTCCACCAACCACGCAAGCACACGCAACGCCGGTCGCTGTCCCACCGAAAAAGTAGCCTGTCCCCTTTTCTGTGCCTGTCCCCGGGGCCGGTCCATCGCGGGAGAGGCCGAGTGAGGGGGACGCCTCGCCGGGTGCCGCCCCGACACCTCATCCCATCACGCGGCAACAGACAATCAGTGATGGGCCGCTGTCCTGCGTCGCAGCTGTCAGCTGAGAGCTTCCAGCTCACGACCCTCTTCGTCCCCGGAGTCTCAGCGCGGAACCGGGGTCCACGCGGAATGCTCCTCGATCCGGAACTCGACATTGCGGGGAGACCCTCGATTGAGGTACCGTGGATCCGCGATGAAGACGGTCCTGTGTGCCTTCGTGTTGACCTTGCTCGCTGCGCTGCCCGCTGCAGCCACCGGCGAGATCGTGTCCATCGAGCTTCATGGCTCGATCAATCCGATCTCGCGGGACTATGTCGTCCGGGCGCTGGAGGATGCGGCGGCCTCGGGCGCGGTGCTCGTCCTGATCGAGCTGAACACGCCCGGCGGACTAGAGAGCTCGATGCGCGACATCATCACCGCGCAACTCGCTTCTTCAGTCCCTATCGTTATCTATGTCGCACCGCCCGGCGCCCGCGCGGCATCGGCCGGCGCGTTCATCACGCTCGCGGCCGACGTCGCTGCCATGGCGCCCGGCACGAACATCGGCGCAGCCCACCCGGTGAGCCTGATCGGCACGGAGGGAGAGACGCCATCGCCGAGCGCCGAGAAGGCGGTCAGCGATTCGGCTGCGTTCGCCCGGGCAATCGCCGAACGGCGCGGCCGGAACATCGAATGGGCCGAGCGAGCCGTCCGCGAATCAAGCTCTCTATCCGCATCGGAGGCGCTGGCGGAGAACGTCATCGATCTCGTCGCCGAGAATCGCACCGACCTGCTGTCGCAGCTCGATGGGTACACACTCCCCGATGGGCGGGTCCTGACGACGGCCGGGCGGGCGATCCGCGAGGTGCGGCCGAACCTCCGTGAGCGGCTCCTCGGACTGCTCGCCGACCCAAACGTCGTCTACGTCCTGTTCATCCTCGGCCTCTACGGCCTGATTTACGAGTTCTTCCAGCCGGGGGTCGGCCTTGGGCTCGCGGGAGGCGGCGTCTGTCTGCTCCTGGCGTTCTTCGGGCTGCAGATCCTGCCGGTCAACATCGCGGGGATCCTGCTCGTCCTGTTCGGCGCCGGGCTGATGGTTCTCGACGCGTTCACGCCGACCGACGGGATCCTCACCGCCGGCGGAGTCATCGCGCTGGTCGCCGGATCGCTTATCCTGTTCGACATTCCTGACCGCAGCGTCGGCCTGTCGCTCGGTACCGTTGCGGCCGTCGCCAGCGTCACCGCCGCCTTGTCGCTGTTCGTCCTGTCGAAGGGGCTCGTCGCCCAGCGCCGCCGCCCGGCGACCGGGAAGTCCGCCCTGATCGGCGCACTGGGGACCGTCCGGCGGGAGCTCGCTCCGGAAGGCGCTGTCTTCATCAAGGGTGAATACTGGACCGCCCGGACGCTCGAGGAACGGATCCCGGTCGGCGCGCGCGTCCGCGTTGAGCGAGTCGAGGGGCGGATTCTGTTCGTGCGAGGGGTCCGATGATCCCGCGCATCGCTCTCCCGTCGCTCCGGGACCGCCGCCCAATCAGAATTGACGCGTTCCCGACAGCGGCGTCCATCGATCGTTCGGCTGCCGGCCCGCGACCGGTCGGCAGCCGCTTTCTCCCC